>Ga0179591_1244040_pt1 | contig 16017 bp, 36 predicted proteins | sample CZOMad2_1_08_16f_FD_182891 | JGI IMG/M metagenome (GOLD analysis project Ga0179591, IMG submission 182891) | Vadose zone soil fungal communities from Angelo Coast Range Reserve, California, USA - CZOMad2_1_08_16fungal (PacBio error correction) | ecosystem: Environmental > Terrestrial > Soil >...
GGGGACGGAAGAACAAATGGAAATCCCGTCCTTGTGCCTTCCGGAGAAGCGAGAAACGAAAAGTAGGGTTATATGATTGATTCCCCCACCTGGGATTTGAGGTAGGGGGGCACATCAACAAAGGGGTTAGGGGGTCAGACATAACAACAGCATGGATAATGTACATGGGTGGGAGTCGGATGCCACGGTGTGTTCGCTAAATCTAAGTCTAAAATGGGTATAAAAGATCCTGGGTCTTGGGAACACGGGTCCGGTTCACAAAATCAATAGGAATCAAGTCCAGTGTGGAGTGAGGGGAGTCTTGGACTTTTTTCCAAATGCTCGGAAAACTGCATCTCCGTTGACAAAAGCAACCTTGGACGGGCGAATAAAGGCAGAGAAACGCGGAAGGATTAATGGAAAGGGAAAAAGAGGTGGGGGGTACCATGGAGATTGAAGAGAGGGGTCTAGTAAGGTGGGGGAGAAAGGGGGGTGAGGGAATCCAGAAAGTAGTACACTTAGTGCCAGGGGGGTAAGAGGAAACAGTAGAGACAAAAGGAATTGCACGTGGGACAAAGTGGAAAACACACTCGGGGTTGGGGAAGGATTATCAGTAGGAGGGAATAATTGGTGGGGTGGTGGGATGACCAATTTCTTGGAAGGTCATAAGGGGGGGGGAAGGTGGTGCTTTAGTCGGAGCAACGGTTTTATTGGGTAGAGGAAGAACTGGGAGGAAAGAAAAAGGAATAAAGAAAAAAAAAAGTGGGAGGATAAAATTTCGTGTAAAAGGCCAAAAAAAGACGTATTCAGGGTTCAACAGGAAACTAAAACGTTGGCTACTTCTTTTTCGGAAAGGGAGGGGGGGGAAGCGGGAGAGGGAATTTTGAGGTCCTGGGGAGGGGTGGAAAACTGAGATTGCTTGAGTTTGGAATACGTGGGGGGAGTGCGTAAGTTGGAAGAGGAGGGTGGAGGGAGAATAGGAAAAGGAGGAGAGGGGGGTTGAAAGCGGCCATTACTAAGTTCTTTAAGAGAAAAGGGGGAGGACGTGGAAGGGTGAGGGATTGAAAACTTCTGATTCGAGGGAAGGAGAAGACGGAAAAGAGGGTAGAGGAAGGAGATGTTGGGGGGGTTTTTGGAGAAGGATGGGTTTGACGAAGAAGTGGGGGGCCCATGAGAAAAAGGCGAGACCCGGACTCCGAATAATATGACTCGGGGCACCACGCGACGGGGGGAAGGACTTACGAAGGGCACCTCAAGAACCACTTCGGAGGGAGGTTCACCTTGGTGGAAAACGAAAAGAAGAGAACTCGGGTATGGGTGTAGATAGGAGGTGTGCACAGCAAGACCGGGGGAAACCTAAGGGGGGGATCCAGGGGGGAGAATGGAATGGGGGGGGGTGTGGGGTGGGGTACAACACTACAATCTAAATGAAGTTGGGAAAAAAGGGATTTCGGGAAAACAAATACTAAGAAAGGAGAATTAAGATGAGAGGAAATTGGAAAGGGAGGGTAAGACAAAGGGAAGGGAATGTAATAAAACTTTAAGATGGCTGAGAAATAATAAAGAGTGAAAAAAAAGTTATCCCATGGGGGGGGGGGTGTGAAGTAAAGTCAGGTGGGGAATAAACCCATTATGGGAAAATTGAGGGGTGAGGCGAACAGAAGGAGGGTATCCTATTCGAAAAAAGGGGTTGGAGGAATAATTGGGGAGAGGGAAAACTTTGAAGGGGGAGGGGAAGGGAAGGAAAACGTCTAAGAAAAGATTGCAATGGCTAAAGGGAAGGGGAATTAGGGAGTGTCACTTAGGAAAAAAAGGGGAAGGAAAATTGGTAGGAGAGAGGGGGGTATTGGGGAATGGAGGAGGGGACCGTGGAAATTTCGGGGGTGCATGAGGAGGGGTATTGGGTAAGAGGAGTTGACAAGAAGGAAAGGTAAGAGAAAAGAAGGGGGTTTGGAGACCCAATGTTGTAGGAGGGGGGTCCCCGAGAAGGGACTGTCTGACCTCTCACCGAAAGTGCATCCTATTTTTGACCACTGTTTAAAAAAAAAAATCCGGAGGAGAGGGATTCCGGGAGGATTTTGAGGGGGGAGGGAAAGGGGAGGTGGCAAGAGGTTTTTACTTCTAGGGCTCAGATTAGTGGGGAGGGAGATGACGAGACGGGTAACTCTGTGAACGGAAACCATCGTAGTTAGGGGGGTGGCTGGGGGAGCGAAACAAAGCAGTTCTTATTGGGGAAAAATTCGGTCTGAGTGCATTACGGCATCAGCCGTGCTTGCAGGAATGTTTGGGGGGGGGGGGGGAGGGGGTTCCCGGACAGCATTTTCTTCTCGCGGGAGCGAAAGGTGTTGGCCGGTCCAAAAGGATAATGAGGGGGGGGGGGGAGAGCGATTAACGACTTCTTTTTCCAATGGGTAACTTCGAAGGATTCAAGAGGAGAACCAAAAAATGGGGGGACCAATGGTGCTCACAACGCGTTCATTCAACAACTGGTACAAAAAACGGCTTAATGGGGGGCCGCGCCGAGATTTGGCCTCTACGGGTTGTGGTCACAAGCCCGGGGGGAACAAAGACTTTCTTGGGTGGGAAAAGGGGTGGAAGAGAAGGGGAGGAAAAGGGAACTCATTGCACAAGGGGCAGGGGGGACCCTAAAACAAAGTAGCCAAGGTCTTCGTCCGAAGGGTGAAAATAAAAGAAAGTCGAAGGGGGGGCTGGGGAAAGTTGATACTTGAGTCAGAGGGAAAATCCAACGGAGTGGGGTTGACAACGGGGGAAATAAAAACGGGGCACCAGGATGTTAAGGAAGGCCCTGAACTCCGGAGGGGTCCCGGTGGGGGGACTCTCTAGAAGTCAAATGGGAAAGACGCGCGAGGTGATGCGCCACAACAGTTGGCTCCCCACATGGTGCACGGAGGCCACGGTGGGGGCTCATTAAATTTCAGCCGCCCTAGCAGAAACCGCCTGCAAGACCAAAGAGGGCTGAATAGGGGTCCCCGTAAGGTCACACACGAAGCCGCTCCCGTCTTATAACACTCGCAAAAGGGGAAGAAGTTGGACCAGAGAAGAAGTTAGTTGGGAAGGTTACTTAGAGAAAAAAATTTGAAATAAAACCTCCATGTGAGGCAACCCCTTTACGGGGAGGAACGATAAAAAGAGATGGTGTGACGGAGGTAACTGGGGGGAGGGGGGAGAAAGGTGAGGAGACAGGAGGGGTTTTAGGAGAGGGGGAAGATCTCGAAAAAAAACATTAATTGAGGGGAAAAAAAGAAGAAGAGGAATTCCAAAAAAAGATACAGAAGACAAGGAGAAACAGCCCAAAAAAACTGACTTACACCAAGGAGGGGGAGAGAGAAGGATACTCAAGAAGGGAAAACGTGAGAAAAAGGGAAAAAGGTTTAAGGGGTACAACTTTTGGGTGAGGAGAAAGGACCCCCCTAATGAGGAAAGGAAAGAACCGTTCAAAGGTGACAAAGAAGGGATGGGGAGAGGGTGGGGACTTAATGGGGGCCAAAAGTTAAAGTCTGGGGGAAAGTTTTTTTGGGGCGGGACAAAATTTCGCGGCATACGATTAGTCGGGAACAGTGTAGAAAAAAAGGCTGGCGAAATAGAAAAAGGGAAGAAACGTGAAAGGTAGCTCGCGGACCCCAGTCATATAAGATGTCCGGTCGAGGAACCAACTCAAGTTCCTGGCAGGGTTTTGGGATAGAAACAAGGGGTCCAAAAGTGGGGATGGTCTAGATCTCTACCTGGGAAGGAAAAGACCAAGAAAAAAAAGAGAATCAGGAGTTAAAACGGGGGTGAACCTTAATTCATCATAATGATCGGGGTGAGTAGGGGGGAACAGGGCCGCAAAAAGGGACTTGTCCTAAACGGGGTGGGCGTCTACGAAAAAAGAAGGCGGGGGTTACATCAATTTAGGGTTGGGGGGAAAAAAATATATTGGGGGGAAAAGATAGGATTCAAAGAAGAGACTGGGGAAAACAGGGGTTTGAGAAATTAAGGGGGTGTCAGGGGTCACTCAGGGGGGGGTGTGCGGGGGAAGCTAAGATAACTTGAGAGTTCACACTGGCCAAAAAAGAATTGGGGGAGCTAATAGCTCCCAGATAGGTGGCTGAAAATCAAGTCTGAGATTCGGGGATCATAAGGGGGGGGGGGGGGCTCTAAAGAAAACCAAAAGGACAAGCAAAAGGATCACTGAAGAAGTGGGAAAACTAGAACAGGGGTTCTTGGGCGGGAACAATAACAGAAGGATACAGGGGGGAGGGAAACTATGGAAAAAGGAAGAAGTGGGTGTCAGAAAAAGAAGAAATGGGCCTAAGCATTCAAGTAAACAATAAAGTTGCCTTAAAACAGGGAAGCAAAAAGACGTGGGGGGGGAAAGAAGAGTCGGTCTTTGAAAACGGGGGCCACTTCTTGGGAAAAGCGAGCAAGGGTGGTCGGGGGGGAAAAAATGAGAGGACATTTACAAATCACTACTAAAGGAGTACGAGAAAGAAAAAGAGGGTAAAGTAAAGGGGGGCTTGGGAGGGTCCAGGGCAAGTTGTTAAAACCAAAAAGAAGGACAAGGACAATGAATTTAACTTTAAAAAGAGAAAAGCCAAAGGAGATCCGAAAGCCAGATCGAAAGGGATCTGTGATACGGGGAAAGAGAAAAGTGAGAGAAGGAAAGGTAAGATAGAAGACGAAATGAGGCAACTATTCCATTGAAGAAGCGAATAAAAGAATTTAAGAAAAAAAAAAGTCTATGAGGAACGGGGAGTCCGGGTAGAGGACGGAAAACTGCAGATCTTTAGGGCACGGAGAAAAAAAACTTGAGGCAAAGCATGTAAGGAAAGGAAGAGAGAAAAAACGTTAACTAAAGTAAAATTGGAAGGGGAAGAATTTGATGAAACACTAACTTTACACCCTTGTGAGTACGGAAGAGGGCGACAAGGAGTGACTAGGAGGGGTTGAAGTAAATCGTGGGGGGGAACAGCATATGGAGAATGGGATTGTTTGAGGAACACAAAAAAAAAGTAAACGCTGTGAAAATCCCGTCTCTTAGGGAGAACGGGGTAGGGATTGATCAATACATCTACAAGACTTCCGATAGAAAGGTTAAAAGAATGGAAGGTTGTGCCACCCTCCACGGTCCCAAAGGGGAAGTAGATCTACTGAAGGAGGGAAAGTATTTCAAGGCCACAACGTATCATTCAGTGTAACCATCTGAAAGGAGGAGAGGTTACGAATCAATTAATCAGTAGTGGGTAAAAAAAGTCTCTCGACACCAAAGGAAGATTATCAAAAAAAAAAAAAAAAGAAGTCAGAGAGGAGAAATCAGGACAACGTAGTCTCTACTAATAGGGGAATTATTTAAAAATGAAAAGCGAAACCCTACATCGTCTAGAGGAGAGAGGAGATCGGAGGGGGAAAAGTATGGAGATGTAATCAGGGGCGAAATGAAATTTTTGAAACTCTTCCTCGAGAATACAAAGAAAAGATTGAGACAAAAACTCCGAGAGAGAAAACGGGAAAAAAGGAAAAGTATAGCCCGATTGAAAGTCACGAAAAATAATGGAGAACCATACGTCTTAAAAGAGAAAAAAAAGAAAGGAAGATAGGCAAGAAGAGGGGAAAGAGGAGGGACTATTTTGAGGGAAGAGGACTACTTGGGGGAGGGAAAAGGGAATTAACCAACATAGTAAGTCAACACAGTGACTGCAAAGATCAAAACATTGCATCCCACCAAAAAAAAAAAAGAGAAAGAGGTTACGAAAAAGGAAAAGAAGGGGGTGGGGAAAAGGGAAAAAAAAGATTGGAACCGCTGTGGAAAAAAAGGACTAAAGTTTTGGGGAAAAACCATTGTGACGGAAAAGAGACCTTTCCTATCAAAGGGAAAGGGAAGGGGAAATAGAAACTCAGGGGAAACAAAAGGGGGGGGGGGGGGAAGTAAAAGGAAGGACGATGTTGGAACTGTTATTCTGCTACAACAGTTAGGGAAATTCTATCAAGGGACAGATGGGAAAAACTCACCTTGTTCAAAAACCAAAAATAGGGGGGGGTCCAGATAAAGTTGGGGGGGAAGAGAAAAAAAAAGGGAGGGTAAAAAAGGAAGGGGAGGGAGAGTTATTGACACAAACAGGTGAAAAGACTAAAAGAACCTACCGCCGCAGTCTTTGGGTGGAGGGGGGGAAAAAAAAAAAAAAAGGGGGGGGGAGGGGCAAGGATACAGAAAGGGGGGGAAGAACTATCTACATCATAGACTATAGGAGGAAACTGGTGTCGCCGGGGGGGGGGGGGGGTGGAGAAATAGAACCAAAATGGAGGGAAAAGGAGAGAGTTTGGTTGAGAAAGATACAAAAGAAAAGGAGAAGAAGACAAAAGGTGGGGGAAAGGTGAAAATTTGAGGCATGATTTCACACAAGTCTTTGGGGTTGGAGGTTTGTCCTCAGAAATACAGAAGGAAATCCAGAGGAAGCAAGACTCTAAGAAGGGGGGATGGCACGGGGGGTTGTAGGGAAAAAAGATTAAAAGAAAAGGTGGGGAATTACTACACAGAAAGGGGGGGGAGGGGAGCGAATGCAAAAGAAAAAAATGGAGGGGGGAAAAGAATATAACGTATTCGCAAATAAAATATTTGTTTGAAAGGAAAAGGACACTTCCTGTAAAGCAAAAGGAAAAATAAAGGAACGTAAGCGGGGAAGTATTATGAAAGTACATTCAGGGAAGGAAAGAGACCATACAAAGGAATGTGCCAGTCAATGGTCAAAATCCAGGACACCTGGAAAAAGAGGGGGGGATAAAACGCCCCTCCCTTTTCGAAAGGGGGGTTGGGGAAAAGTGAGGGGGGGGAAAAGATGGGGTATAGAGGGAGAGCAAGAATTATATTAAACGTATGGGTTGGGGTGAAAAGCAAAATTTAGAAAAACTATAAAAAAAAAGTCGAAGAAAAAAAAGATCAGGAAAAAAAGGGGGGGTAGGGAAAAAGATAGAGGGGGAAGGAAAATTCAGGGGGGGGAGAGGGGGAAAGGGGTTCCTGCCAAAACGTATAAAATTGCGATTATGGTCTTCAACTTTAGGCTATTAATGAAGGGGGTACAAGATAAATACCACAAAGTCTAACGGGAGGGTTGCTGGGTAGAATCAGGTAAATGTGGGGTAATTGTTAGGGGAAAAAAAAAAATGGGATTTGAGGGGATGGGGGAAGACTCAGAGGGAGGGATTGGGAAAAGAAAAGAAGAGAGAAAAAAATGGAATCGGACAGCCAAAATACGAATGAAGTGGAGGAGTCCATTCGGGGGAAAAGCAGGGGGAGGGTTAAAAACAGGGGGAGGGGGAAAAGAGGGTCAGATAGGAAAAAAGGTGATAAATCCATCTTGGTCAGGGTGACCAAAAAAAGCAATAATGGAAGGGAAGGGGAGACGGAACCATTTTATTGAAAGAGGTGTGAGGACATAGGGGAAAAAGAAGGGAAAAGGGTTAGAATGAGGGGGGGGGAGGAATAACTAGGGGAAAGGAGGAGGCTCGGCTTTAGAAAAAATCGGACAGATTGGGAATAAAAATGCAGACTATATCAAAGGGGGGGGGAAAAAGACCCGGTGGGGGAGATGGGCAATGAGGGGGGAAAGAGATCAGGGGGAGAAAAAAATTCCTAGAGGTTGGGAACAGAACTTTTTGTGTACAAAAAGGGAAAATAAAGGGACTTGTGGGGAAGGGGAAAAGAAGAGAAAAGTCTTGATGAAGGGAACACTTCAACAAAGGAGGGATTTAAAGGTAGAAACCAGAGTGTCAAGGGGTGAAAGCAAAAAAAACACTCATGGACTGTATTTGCCCGGGGAGTCAAAAGGAGACAGTTTTTTATAAAGAAGGCGAAAATTGGGGCAAAGGGCGGGGGGGGAGGGTAACGAGGTGGTAGGGGGGGAGGGGAAAAAAACTGTTCATCCTGGTGCCAGGTTTCTTGAGGGGAAAGAAGGAGTGGAAAACTATAGAGGACAAAGGGGAATCTAGGGAAAGAGGGAGAAAAAAAAAAAAAAAAAGGAAAGTTGAGTTCCCATTGATTGTTTGGGAATGGAGGGTGCTATTGACGTAAGTGCGTTGTGGGGGAGAGGAAATTGAATGGTGGAGGGGAAAAATAGAAAAGGATAGGTTGGGAAAAGAAAGGGAAGAAGCTTCAAATTCATTTAAGGGGAAAGGGTCACCACACAGGGGTAAGTATTGAGCGTTCGATGGGTTTGTTGTTGGATGCCAACTTGCGGGATGGTTCCTAATGTGGAAGGGGGGCAGTGAGATTGATATTTTGAGGGAAATAGGGGCGCCTAACAAGGTCAGAGGAAGAAAAGGTGATTCAAAGAAAGGGGAGGAAAGTACAGTGGGGGAAACGGCACGTAAGTTCTTTTGACAATGAAACTACTCTGTAATAAGGGAGGGGGGGTCAGAAGCCATATGGATAAAGTAAAAGGAGGGGATTAAGGGGATGGCAGTGTTGAATATTTCTTGGGCGGGAGTTTTGAAGGCTGGGTGGGAGAGAATGCAATAGTGGACGGAACTGAGGGGAAAAAATAAAGAGAAGATGGGCAGGGAAAAGCGTCATTACGAAATTCGAAAGAAGCACGGGGCTACGGTACAATTTTTCGAGGGAAAGAGGAACGAAAAGAGGGAAGAGGGGGACGAAGATGGGGGGGGGTGGGTGGGGAGAATCTGGTAGGGGGGGGGCAGAGACTCTTGGGAAAAAGAGAGATTCATGAGGAAGGAGCAAGTAGATCTTACAGTGGAAAAAAATATTGGGAAAAGATTTTGAGCTGGGTAAAAAATAAGTCAAACTCTATCTGTCAAGCGGGTTGAAAAAAAGGTGGGTGGGGGGGAAAAGAAGAAATATGGAAGAGAGGAATGAGGGGTTAGATATTCGTGAACGAAGACCTACTGGGACGAAGAGAGGTTACGGGGGAGGAAACCGCTTGAAAAGGGGGGGTGGTTGGGGTGTCAAACCAAACTAAACATCGACGGAAAAAAACAGAAAGAATGTGTGAAAAAAAAGAGGAGGGATAGAAAAGAGAAGGAATAGAACAAGATGGCGATAATCAACTTTGAGTCTGTGGGAATCACACAAAATTCAAGAATTAAAGTCAGAAGGGGGGGGGGGACTAGAGTGATCAGAGGGAGGGGTCATGGGACCGGGTGTGGCAACGAAAGTGGGACCAACACTGTTTTGACTGAACAAAGGGGAGAAAAAGGGGGGAAGGGCAATCAGGGCGGCGCATTCAGAGTTTTCATGCTGGGGGGGGGATGATGAAGAGGTACCTGCAGGGGGGGGATAAGGGAGGAGAACTCTTGTAACGGGGCAAATGCAACAGTCACCGTGGGGAAAAGGCAGGGGAAAGGAGTGACGGGGGGAGGTTGGGGCAGGGATCTTGTGGATTGGGTCTCAGGTACCCGTTACACTTTCAGGATTGGTGACTGTGAAGAAAGGGTCTTTTGGGGGGGGAAAACAGAATTGTATGGGGACAAACCAATCAACCGGACGCTCAAAACTCCGGTTGTGGGGGGGGGAGGGGACAGCAGGATGGGGATTACTTCAAGGGGGTAAAAAGAAGATTCGGACTGTCCTTTCGTCCCGTCCTCCAGTGGTTGTATCCTTTGGTCGGAAAGTTGGGCAGACCAGCAAAACGAAAATAGCGGATAAATGGGGCGTAGATGGATTCGTTTTGCGGGGGGAAAGTTGAGGTGTTACCGCCTTTGTTTCCTCTAAGGCGAAGAGTTGGAGAGGGGGTGGTTCCGCTTTCTCCACTGGCGTAGCGTCCATAGGTGACAGACAGGTATTCTTGGTAGGGGGGGAGATGGAGGAAGAAAAAAAAAGGCTGGAGGGGTGAAAAAAAAGGTAAACTTGGCTTGATACGAAAAAATTGTTTAGGGGGGAAGAAGGGTGGGGGGGGGAAGGGTAGACGGAAAAGGAAATCTGTTTAGGGAGCAGGAGGAAGAGAGGAGGGGGTGATGTTTCAAAAAAACTAGAGAGTTGGGGGGAGACTCAGGAAGGAACTCCGGGGGGGGACCAAGGGAAAATAGGGGGGGGAGGGGGGTTGGTGGGGTGCCCCAAAAATGATGAAAAATTGGCCAAAATTCTCAGGAAAAAATTGGAAAAAAGAGCCTAGGGGAGAATAGGGTGGGAAAAAGAGGTGGGTAACCACAACAGTGAAACAAAGAAGTTAGTTGGGAAATTGGAACTCAACAGGTGGAGGGGGAGTAAGATTCTGAAGGGGCCTAAAATCATCTCCATGGCGAGAAAGGACGGTTTCAACAAAAAGAAGGGGATAAGAGGGGGGTGGGGGGGAGGTTGAAAGGGTGGACAGGAGAAACGATGGGAGGAGAGCATGATCCAGCACTTAGGGGACCTTGGTGGAGCCCAAAAGAAGGGACAGAAGGGGCAAGGCTCATGAAAGTCCTGGATTGGATTCACGTAAGAGGGCCAAGGAAAAGGACGACAAGCAGTCATTCTGTCGAGCACTTGGGGAGCCTCCATTGGTAGAAAAAAAGTGGTACAGGGGGGTTAGTAAGACAATGAAAGCAAAACACTTCAAGTGAAGATATGGGTGTCCAACCAATAAATGACAATGGAGCCAAAAAGTCCAAGGAGGATAAATTGCAATGGGACAAAACTTGGTAGGGAGGAGGGTAAGAGTTGGGGGGGAATTTAGGAAGAAAATTGGTAAAAATAAACCGCAAGGGGCAAGGTACATACTAGGAAAAGGTAAAGAAGAGCCGAAACATACGAAAAGGGGGGGAAAAAGGGGGGAGTTTGAGGAAGGGTGCTTCTTCTAGGGGGGTGATGGGCACGTACTAGAAAAAAAAAAACTGACTTGAGGAAGGAGGGGGAGGAGGAAAGGAGCAACAGGAAGAAGAAAAAGAAACCAAAAAGAAGGTAAAGGAGGGGGGAAGCTAGTGAAAGGATCATTAGGGGGGAGGGAATGAATTGAGTGGTAGGTAGAACGTTGATACTGAAAAAAAGAAGGAGGTAGCAGGGAACAAAAGGACTGGGGAGAACGGGTCAGGTGAAGTTGAAATTGGGCCTTTATTGGGAAATATTAAAACGTCTGAAATGTGTTTTCTGGAAAAAAGGGGCAGGGTCGGAAAGGAAAGAACTGGGGGGGGGAAAGGGGAAATCGGAACCAAGTGTAAGAACCCTTCTTTGCTAAAATGAAGAAAGTATGAAGGTACGTATGCGAATCTAAAACTTCTAAAGAAGGCGGGGGGGGATTTAAACGAAGGGCAAATAAAGGTGGGAGGGAAGTTTGGTGCTCACTTAAACATTTGGGGACTGGGGCAGTCAAGGCATCACTCTCTGGAAGGAAGAAAAGAAAAAGACACAAAGTTCGCAGGCGTTGTAGGGAAACTCTTGTCAAAGCAGAATGTATGGAGGGAGGGTAACCAAGGGAACGTAAAGTAAAGGGAAGAAACAGGGAATCGGATACAAACCAGAAAGAGGGGGGTTCAAACCTTGATTGTTTTCCAACCACTCGGTTGGACAGAACGAGAGAACAGCACTAAACCTGGGACCTGGGTTGCTAACAGAGAATTGGGGGGGCATTGTGGAAAGTACGGGGGGGGGAGGGGGGGAGAGAGAGGGAAGGTCGAGAGTTCCAGGACCAAACCAGATCGTTAAGTCTGCAGCGAGAAACAAAATCCGAGGGGACATTTTCGTAAAAGAGAGCTCTCGAAAGAAAGAACTAAAAGGGGGTAATGGGTAGAAGCAAAAAAAGGAGGAAGAGAGGGAAAGGAAAAAAAGCACCAAGGACTACACGTTTGTTAAAAAAAGGAAAACACCCAACCACCCCCCCCCCCCCCCCCCAAAAAAACACCCCAACACAAACCACACAACAAACAAAACACCCCCCCACAACAAAAAAAAGGTTGTTTTGTTGTTGACACACAAACACACCCACCACAAACACCCCCAACAAACACCACAAACCCAACCGGGGGGGTTTTTTGTTGTTTGTTTTCTACAACCCCCAAACACACCCACCGCCCATCAAAACATTGATTTGAGGGAAGAACTCCACAGAACCAGAAAAAAAGAATAAGGGCAAAAAAAAAGGGGTAAGGGGGGGAGGGCAAAAGCGAAAAGAGTTGATCCAGAAAGGGAGAAGATGAGACTCAGATGCAGGGGGTAAACACCCCGGGACGAAAAACAAAAGGGATAAGAATAATGGGGGCCTCACTATAATCAGTAGAGGGGTCTGCAAAGGGGATTACACCATAAATAAGGGGGGGCAGGCAGGGTCCTCAAAGGGGAAAGGTACGATCTCGGGGGGAAAAACCGACGAACCTAATCCCGTAGGACAACCAAGGCGGGGGGTCCTGTCAAGGTGGGTATAAGGCGGGGACCGGCAAAGCTTTAACAACCCCATACCCCGCCAAATAAAAGCCGACCCGGGAAACGTTCACTAATGCCAGCCAATACCAGAGAAGCCCTCGGGGTGTTTATATCGCCCCCCCTCCCTCACCAGTATAGAAAGATGTGAAATCGTAAAGATACTATTCACTTTAGGAAAGTAAAATATTCCGTATCCGGCGAAGGGGGGGAAAGGAAGGAAGAGTAAACTAGAAAATAAGGTACTAAACCCAGCGATGAGGTTCAGAAAGTACGGAAGGGTTATCAGTACTAAAAAGTCATTCCTAGGATGTTCACAGGGGGTAGAAAAATACTTGAGGCAAACCCACATCCATTTCACTCCGTTATCACGATGAGAGAACTATTCCTAAGCAGAGGGAATGAAAAGGGAATGTGGCATGTGGGTAATGGGATGAAACACCAATTATAAACAAGGGGGACGTAAGCCTCTTCTTACTTAAGTCGGAAATCGGGTTACGGTAATGAGGCTGTTGTCCCAGACATGAGGTGCTGTAAGTTGTGGATGGGGGGACACCCACAACACAGTAACCGCGGTGCCCTGAGCAATATCAGGCGTAATTCTTGGAACAGGGTGGTTCATCAACCGAAAAAGGCTCAACCGAGTCCCGCGAGCGGCGAGGATCAGGACCTTGTGACCAAACGGGAAAACAAAGATCGAGACACGGATAATCTGCCCTGCGTGGGGGGGGAAGAGACAAGTAGGGCCTTTACAGTAGGGCAATAAGGGGTGCATTAATCGGTAATAGAGCGGGGGGGGTTGAAAAAGACGATAAACAACCTGGGAAAATATACAAACAAAAAGAGGAGTAAATAAAGCGGTAACGGATTCGAGCCAGAGGGGAGGTTAGTAATTCAAAAGGGGAAAGGGGGGGGGAGAAAGTGACTAAAAGAAGTTAGATAGGACAAGACGGATAGGGGGACGGTGCGTTAGCCAAAATGTCTGCAAAGTTTACCCTCAGGAGCCGGAGGGAGAATTTTAACTGTTTTAAAGACTGCGTCAGCATGAAAGCCGTAGGCGCCAAAAAAAAAGAAAAGAAATAAACAAGAACAGATAAACCTACTGAAACGAAATGAATCAAGTAGAGGGAATACGGGGGGAATAGGAAAAAAATCAGGGCATAAAGCGGAATGCAGAAAACCGTAACTGAATCGAAAGATTTTCAAAGACAGTTCTGGGAATCAAATTTTTCTTGGATCTGGGGTAAGATAGGAATGAGGGGGAGGGGGAACAGGTAAGGAAGAAAAACAAAGACCAAAAAGAAAGGGGAAAGAAGAGGAAAGGGGGGTAAAAAACAACTGACGGAAAAAAAAATGCACTGGGAGCAAAAAAAGAGCTCAATGATTTCCGCCGGGCACAACAGGTGGGGGGGGGTTGGAAAGGGGAAAAAAATACCGACTGTGAAGAGAAGGGGTTAAATAATAAAGGGGGAGAGAAAGGGTGGTCCCTGGTTTGTCAGTGGGCACAGGGGACCAACATTAGAAAGTTCACGAAAGGAAAAGAAGGACGAATATCCCAACAAGAGGGGGAACAACAACGGGAAAGGGGAGCAGGAGCGATTGGGTGGCCTGTTTCTGTAGAAAAATACTGATGGCGAAAAGGGTTAGAGAAGTTTGCAAACTCCCTTAGAGAGAACGAAAAAATGTCACATGGCAAAGAAAGGGTTGAAAAAAGAGGGGTGAAAGAGGGGAGAATAGGAGAGTCAAACGGTGATGTACAAAAGGGTGCAGGAAAAGAAATGGGTACACCTTGAAATAAAAAATTACTTGTTTGCAGGGGAGGAAAAGGGGAAAATAGGGGGGATGGGTAAAAGAATAAGACAGAAAGGGGGGTGGGGTCTAATCATATAATGAGAGTTCTTGAGGTCAAAGGAAAAGTCCTTGGGAAGGGGAAATGGGGGGGAGGAATCAAACCCTTTACTGGGGGTACGGGCAGATAGGAGGTGGGTTTGAAGAGAGAAAGAAGTTAGACTCCATAAAAAGGGGAGGTTGGGAAAAATGGGAAAGGGGAGGGTGGAGGGGAAAAACGGTAACTTGGTGGGGCGGTTTCAGAAAAAGACGAAGAGGTAAGAAGAGAGGCTCAAAGAAATCTAAATGAAGTTGAAGGTGGGAGGGGGGGAAGAAGTAAATCCAAGGGGGGGAAAAGTAAAGAGAAAAAAAAATCGATGGACTGCGACTTTGCCAGACCAAGAAGGGAAAGGCTTGTGAAAAGAGCAAAAAGTTGAACTTCTATAAAAATAAAAAAAAGGGGGTGTGGAAATGGAAGGAAAAGGGGGGGGGGGACTAAAATGAAAAATCGAGGAATTTGATGCTGGAGAGACGCCTCTTCTGGGGTGGGAAAAAAGAAAATATGTGCACAAGCAATCAAGCCAAGTTTGCCAGAAAAGAGTAAAGGGGGGATAAAGAAAACGAACAAGTGATACGGGGGGGACAAAAAGGGGGCAAATTGAATGGGGTAAGAGAATGGAAGAGACATCATGGAGTCCACGGGGAGTTTTTAGGAAAAGAACAAAATTTAAACTATCAACGGGAAAGGGAAGGGAAAATAGAGATAAAAAAAAAAAAAGGAAGAGTAGAATAGAGAGAAAGGGGGGGGGGGGAAGTCGGAGGACTTTGTATATGGTTTTAATTGGGGGGTCTTAAAAAACCCAAATCAGATAAGATGATGCCGGAAAGTGAGATTAAAAGGGACAAAGGGGGGGGGGGACCAAGAAAAGGATGTGGGGTGGGGAAAAAAAAAATACATGCTGGGTCTAGAAGAACAGTTGAAGGGGGGAAAATTCTGGGTTTAGGGGAGGGGAAGAAGAGGGGAAATTGGCTTTTTTAAAAAAAAAGCGGAAGAGATGGCCAGGGAATGGAGAGGTGGAAGGGAGTATCATGGAAGGAATTGGGCCCTCGGGAAGGGGGAACCAATGGTGGTTAGACATACGAAAAATAGAATTAAAAGAGAAAAGGTCATGGACGGGTAAAATGGCGCGACAAGGAGGGGGGTGGGAGGACTCAAAGGGGGGTGGATTTAAAATGTTCTTTCAAAAAAAGGAAGAAAAGGGATTGGATACGAGAATTGGAAAGTAATCTCTGAGGAAGTAGGGGGGATCGGCAAATTGTAAAAGAAAAAAAAACAGAGGGCAACTCAGTGGCTAGTCAAAGGGTGGGTAAAACAGCCGGTGAGGTCGGAATTCAAAGCAAAGAGGGAAGGAGATAGGGCGACAGAAGAGGGACTTGGGAAAAAAAGAAAGGGGGGGTTATCACAAAAGGGACAAAAGTGCCTTGTGAAACTTGGGACTAACCTACAGAAAATGAATGAATGTGAAGGACGGGCAAAAAAAGGGGGGGGGTGCGGGGGGGGAAAAAGACAAAAACATAGGGGTGTAGTGGGTGTGCCTCCAACACAACAAGAAAGGTAATTGGGGGAAGGGGAGGAGATGGAAAAAAGGTTTGATAAAGGAGGAATCAAAGTGGGACCATCGAAGGGAGGGGTAAATCTTTGGTTCCATACTGGTGCTCCATTTGCACATTTGAGTCCTGGTATACTACAGTAAAGGGTTGCCAACTCTTATCGGGAACAAAGGTTGGAAGGGAGGGAAGGAGTCGGAAAGAAAAGTAACCAGAGAGGAGGTTAAGGAAAAGGGTAATTTGGGTGGGTGAAAGGGGTGGAC
>Ga0179591_1353457_pt1 | contig 16017 bp, 20 predicted proteins | sample CZOMad2_1_08_16f_FD_182891 | JGI IMG/M metagenome (GOLD analysis project Ga0179591, IMG submission 182891) | Vadose zone soil fungal communities from Angelo Coast Range Reserve, California, USA - CZOMad2_1_08_16fungal (PacBio error correction) | ecosystem: Environmental > Terrestrial > Soil >...
CTAAAAAAAAAACAAAGAAGGGACCTTCGCAAGGTCATTACCAGGGGGGGGGGGGAGAAGTAGGAAATTACGTATCCAAAATAAAACAGAATTGCCGAAATTGGCAGGGAGTTGGAAAAGAAGGCCGCATGACATCACCGTCAGAATGCACCAATCACACATCGTCCAATTTTCGCAAGGAGGGCGCCACCGGAAATGTGGGTGGGAACCAATAGGGGTCGAAACCCCAACAGGCGAAACATGACTTGACAGGAGAGACCCATTGAAGAAGGATAAAGTAACTAATCGCTGAAGGCGGGTAGCACTCCACGAGCTGAGAAAATTATTTACTTACAGTCGCTGGGGATGAGCTACAGAGGAAATCTCTCGCAAGACTAGCCAAATAGCATCTATGAAAAAGAGCAAGAACCAGGTATTAAGACCATGGTTGGAGCCAGCAATACACTCTGAGCGTTTAGGGTTGGCTCTCGGAAGGCGAAAAGTGGATCGCGCGCGGGCAGTTCCTTCCCCACACTGGAAAAAGGATCGACTTCATCCGCATACAGGATGAGAAAATGCAACAAACCTTCTGGAGAACACGACCTGGGGGTGTTCATCGCAAAGCTCTTTTGGATTTCCTTCCTCAAGAGCGAAGGGCCAATCTTCTAGGATGAGGAAAAGGGGGTACATCCAACCAAAAACCCGGAATACCGATTATAAGAAAAAAAGATCAAAACATTCTGAGACGGGGAGACCCGCACTTTCTGAAAAGAGAGAGGAAAACCGGGTAGGCATTCCAGATCCTGAATGAGCGGTGCGTGGGGGGGAGGGGGGAAGCCATCCCCTCCCGAGGGTGGAGGGCACGGGATGATAGTAGCAAGCTCGTATGAAAAAAAGCTGGATTTGAAAGGGGAGGGGTAGGGTCCTAAAAAGAGGAAAAAAGGGCCATCCTAAATCCCGACCATTCACGCAGTTGGGAATTAGCACGGCATAATATTGCTCATCGTAATCGACAGGTCAACGCAGTTCAAATATAAAAGGGCGAAAGACGAAACAAACCGTAAGGAAAAAATCTCAGAAGAAGAACAGTCAGATGTACCAACACGTCACTTGGCGAAAGATACAGAACTTTGATTCCTTATTGCCGGACAGAGGGAAGATTTTCTAAAAAGTGCGTAAGCGAAGACCGTCAACGAAGGACGAGATAGGGGTTACATGAAGCACACGGGGAAAAGGGCGATCGAGGAGAAATTGGATGACGTATCTGTAGGAAAATGACAATGCAAGGTCCAAGTAATACAGAAAGCACAATTTGGGGCACAAATAGACATGATCCACATGAGTGGGAAGCAAAACAACAAGAGAGACCATGCCGATGCAAGATATTTTGGTGGGTAAAAGTCGAAAGCGTGCAGGAACAAGGCTGGAGGGAAAACAAGGCGGTAGAAGAACAGGGGTCATGTGCCCCATGGGGTAGGGGAAGTTTCTCAGGGTGGACTGGGGCGAAATAACATAGCCGTTGAAGAAACCAACGAAGCCAGCCGAAACGACGAACCCTCGGAATGGTACAGAGACGTCAGGGTGGGCAGGTGAGGATAACAAAGGTTTTAGCCGGAAAAACGACGTCTTAGCAAAAATGGCGAGCGGTTAAGGGGAACAAAGGGGGGAACAAGCGATATGTTGCAAAACGAGGGGGGAGATCTAACTTAAAGCATAGAAAAGATCAAAAGCAACAAGAACTTCGGACACCGCATAGACAAAAAAAAAAGAAAACCGAGGAGCAGAAAAAGCGAATGTCTCCCCGGGGTTGTTCGCTGAAGAGAAAATCAGGACAAAACAAGAGCATCAAGCGGCTGGTGGAGCCACCGGGAAAGGTTACAGGCTGACCGAGCTTGGTTGGTTACTGACTCAGAAAGCAGAAGGGGTTCGAACCACTCAAAGGTCCTGCGAAAATAGTCAGAAACCGTCTGAAAGGGTTGGAAAAGGGCTAAGATCAGCGAACGCCAAGCTAAACGGGAAAAGTGCAAAAGAGCGCCATAAGTTTTCGGAAGTGGGGGGGGGGGTATGACGTAAAAACAAGACTCACGGACGGAAGAGCGAGAGGCGCTATCCAGGCAGATTCCAACCAAATCGCAAAGGTTTGTTGGGGGGTAAAATTACCTTCCCGTTGAAGGAAAAAGGGCAGTTCAATTGGGGGAACCGTGATGCCACCCGTTGAAGCTCATTGAGGCAATCGTGTTGTGACTTGGTTGTATTGGAAGGGACACGAATTGATTTGGATCCGTAGGAAGGCTATGGGAAGAAGGTAGCGGAGTGGCGGGCGATCGTGACCTGTAATGTGTGAATGGGGCAAGGCACCGTGAGGGAAAAGAAGAAAAAGACTGGGGGATACTCCCATGGGACATGCCGGAAACTTTTACGGGGGGCTTGCGAAAAGGAAGTCGGAACAAAGGAGGCCAACGAGAGCAAACTGAAGAGAAACGAAAATATCTAAATTAAATAAAGGGGAAAAACTGACAGGGGCTCTAGAGAAAGACACAAAACAGTGAGGGAAAAAGAAGAGAATAGTCCCGAGCAGCACATCGAAAGGAGGAAGAGGGGCGGAGATTGGCCATAATCATTCAAATCAAAACATTGTCAGGTGAACTGGGGGGTCACCATGTAGCAAGCCACCTCGCCTTTTTCAGACATGAAAGGAGCTCAAGAAGGGCAAAAGGTGTAAAAAAAACGGGGACACGAAAAAGTAAAGCAGTTACCTCGACCGAAGACTCTTGCCGATCACCAATGGTCCTTTTTGTAGAAGGTACGAATGCTCCTCACCGGGGAAGCACCGGGGGACAAAAATTGAATAAGATGAAAGATACGAAGGGGGGCGGAAAGGGGGACAAAAGTTTGTTCACAATAAACAACTTAACGACCATGCCATGGTGCCACTTAAAGGGAAGGACACACAATGCGTATTTCGTTGGTGCGGAAGCATCGGACGAGCTTTCAGGAGGTTTTTCGTCATGCCACGCATATGGGGCACGAGCAATGACGGTCCGAAGAGCAGCTGATTATAGGCTTATCGGCGCATAGACTGGTTGCTTTAGATTTGAAAAGATGTAAAAAGAGGGAGGTTTGGAAAAGCTAGGAGGTCACCCAAAAACCGCTCTCAGCCGGTGACCTGCCCTGTTGCACACAGGAAAAGGAAGATGGAGGGGGCGGGTCAAAAAAGTGGTTTTTGGGACCTTATGGGGGGGAGTCAACGCACAAGGCAAATTCTGGTTTCCTGGGGAGCTCGGATGTTGGTCGGTTCTAGAGGGCTTCCGGGGGGAGGTGCCCATCGTTCATCAGGGGGAAGTCCGTTAATTCGCCGTTTGCGAAAAATAGAGCCTCTGTTTGGGTCCAAGTTCAATGGGGTGGCCCCGATCGGAAAAAAACATTTTTAAAACTACTCTTGGCCGGAGAACCTCCGGACAACATGTAATCCGCAAAGAAAACATACGTCTGATATGGGGGTGACTATGTAAAGCCGGGAGGGGGGGGGTGGAGTCAGGTTGGGAAATTGAAAAAAAGCTGTATGGGCGCTCAAACAAGACCCTAGAAAGACGACAAATGGGGGCCCCGCCCCGGGAGGGAGGGGGCGAAATTGGGTCTGTAAAGAAGAAAGAAAGGGATTGTCAAACAAATAAAAAGTACTGAATGCAACTCAGAGAGACGTCACACTCGTGGTCCATCAAAGGGTGAGGAAGGCGCTTGACCCAAATGGGAGCGAAGATCTTGCATTCGAGGTCGACGGGGGAGGGGACGAGGGGGCGAAAAAAAAGATACTTACTCGATCAGACAGGAAAGAAGGGATGCAAAAACATCAATATTGTTGTTGCTATTTGAAAGGAGAGTCTCATCTCGGGTTACTGGCAGGGACATGAAAATCTAATCCTGCGACTGAAAAAATTGAAAGTAAGAAACTTAAGCTTCGTGAAGATTAACTCGGGGAGGGGTGATTATCGTCGGGTTTCCTGGAAGGGAAGAGGGTGTTGCCGCATGTATGTCAAATTCGGGAAAAAACTGAGGTGGCCGAATGTGAAGGGGGCCTCTTATGCAACATTGGGGGAGGGGACTTTCAATATTAGGAAGGGAGAATAACACTGGTCACGGGGTAGGCTGGCTTTGAAAAAAAGGCTACGGTATAGCGTTTTTGCAAAAGACCCGATAGAAAAAAGGACCCGCGCCTCGGCGAGGGGAGCCTATCATCCCGTACCAATCAAATGCGTGAGTAAACGGGGAAACCAACTACAACTAAGGGGTAGGGCTCCCTTTAGGCTCAGAATGAAAACCGCAAGAAAAAGGGTGGGGAACTATCGGAAACGGGAGGTTAGCCCCGAAACTTTTGGAGAAGGAATCTTACGGAAAAGGTCGAAGCCGTATCTTAGGGGGGTTTTGGGTCTGGGTGAGTACCAATTGAAGAAGACTCCACACTTCTTTTTAAAGAGGGGGGGGGAGCTTGGAAGACAAAGAACAGGGGGGGGGGAGCGCCGAATCAAGCAACTTAACATTTGAGGAGTGGTTACCCCCAATTTAGGGGGAGTAAGGACTCATCGGTTATGCGAGGAAAGGGGTAGAGACAGTCATTGAAAGTATCCTGCAGGAGAACAAAAGCAAAATATGATCTCTCGTCGAAAAGAACTCCACACGCAAAACGCCAAAGCCAACGCTAAGGGTGCTTTGGGTGGGAAAGAAAAACAACCTTCAGAATCTAGGGGCTCCTGTCTTTCCTGGGATTGTGTTACAAGAAGGCACGGGGTAGGGGAAAAAGTCAAAAACCGGGGATCGATGCACATCAGGAGGGTCGAATCTTTCAACAAACCAAGAATTCAAGTATTGGGCGCAGAAGAGAAGGGGGAGCTAACCGAAGTAAGGCGAACGTTAGGCCTAAAAAGGTAACGGTCTCGCAGGTCACAATATCGGCTTTTTTTGCAGAAGTAGTTGTGGAAAAAAAGGAGGGGGTTTGCGAAGGGGGAACGGGCCGTCACGTTGTGGGGATGGGGCGTGGCCGGAACGAAACCGATTTAAACCGAAATGGGCGCAATGATTGTCGTGGGGGGGGAAATATGTCATCGTCCATCGAGAGGGAATGGAACTTTACGCGCCGGAAAACTATGGTGTTAACGGGGTGGGACATCTAAAGAAACAAACAAAGAGGGTAGGAAGAACAGGGCGAAAGAAATAGGGGCTCCGACGGGGGGGGCAGTGTTTGAAGAGGAAAGGGGAAGGACGAAATTAGAATCCCAAAATAAAGAAAGGCCGCATACTGTGGTAAAGGAAAGGCTTTCAAGCAGGAAATAAAAAAAAAATGTTAACAAAAAAAAAAACGTTACGCCCAAGTTCCAGAACGCATCAGGCAAAGGGAACATTGGGGGAAAAATGTCGACCAGGGGGCTCAAACAGTCGAAGAAAGCACAAGGGTCAGGAAGGCTCCAGAAGTCGAAGTCTTCCTGAAAAAAAGGAGGTGGCATCCAGAGGATCTAAAGGAGGGAAGGTAATGCGTGGGGGGGGGGGTTTTTGTGGGGGGGATGAAGACCGAGAGGGGAAATCAAACAAGGGACGATCCAAAAATGCGCCTAGCTGATTAAACATAAAGCAAAGGAACGCAGTTGTCATCTCAGAAGGTTTGGAAAAAAAGACTGGGTCCAGCACGAAACTATTAAGCTATTTCTTCTGTGGGGGGGGGCGGCTTCTACTCTAAGAGCAATTGTAGAGGGGAGCGTCTGCAACCTTCAAAGTATGCGAAAAAAGGGAAGAAAATTCATCCCTCGTATTCTAAAAACCGGGTCAACAAAAAAAAGCATTCCTGAATAGTTCAGGCGCAATGGGACGGTGAGGTGAGCGTTTCCTACGCAGGGGTTGAAACACGCGCCTTGGGGGAATTGGTAGCATCACCCATACCAAAAACAGAACGAAAGACCGATTTGGGAAACGGAGTAAAAACCAGGTTAAAAAAAGAAAAGTTAAAAGGACCAAAAATGGCGAATGCGATGAGGGGCACACCACCTGGAGGAGCGGAAGGCAAACAGTCCTCCATGGTAAGGCTCGCGGTGGAAGTAGTGTCGGTTTAGAAAAACGGGGAAAAGCAAAGATTTGGAAGGGATATCGTATCAATCGGGCTTCGATGAGCCGCGGTCACGGGGCGGATCTGGCGGGAAGTGGGCAGAAAGAAATCAAACGAAATAGAGGACAGAAAGGAACAATCAACGAGAGCATGCGATAACAAAGGGGGGAACGTTGACAAAAGGGTTCACATACCAGTCCATGCGACAAACATCGATGGAAAAGAAAAACTTTGTCATTCAATTCCAAAAAACAGAGGGAACAGGAGAAGGGTCACCAGGGACGATGTACACGCCAAGTGTGGTAAAACACGAATAGACAAAAACACCAAAGTTTTTTGACGGGAGGGCCGGTTCCTATGATGAAGGGAGCAATTACTGAAGCAAAGAAGAAAGCAAAGAGGAAGAGAAGGGAGGGATGGGAAAGGCCACGCAGTGAGAAAGGCGAATCATCCACGTGAGGACTTGGCAGTCGAGTAACAAAGGAGGAAGAGGAAGAGACCAACATAACAAAGAAAAAAAATAAGACCTTTTAGGTTCAACTCGACGGAATCACATGATTGCAGAAACTTAAACGGCTAAGAGTAAAATAAAGAGAAAAGTATTTTTCGACTCTAACGACGGGAAAGGGAAGACAATTCCGGGTATTGATAGACACTCAGGGTGCGGGACGGGAAGGATCCCGGTTCGTGGCCCAATGTTAGGATTTCGCGTTGTCGAAAAGAAGGCAGTGGATAAAAAAGACGGACAACGACGAAACGAAATAGAGAACGAGGAATCGAAAATCGTGGCTGTTTTGAGGTGAGCGCTCAAGGGGGTTCAGGGGGCAGCCCTCTGGAAGAAGGAGGGTATCAAAAAAGGGGCGATGTTTGAAAAGGAACAAAGGGTCGGGAGACGAGCTGTAAAACCGGCCGGGGGATCAGTAACGGACCAGCACCATCGAAAAGATGGGAACGGAAAGGAAAAGCGAAAACGCATGACGAAAAACACATGAAAAAAAAAGAAATTAAAGCTACTTGGATAAAAAAGGTGGCCACAAAAACAATAAGAAAACCCAATAAGCCTTCTGGGGGGGAGAAACTGTCAGAAGGTCCAACTGCTGCAAGAAGAGGGGTTTTTCTTAACGCAGGGAGGACTTGTTCCGACCCGCAGGGAAAGGAGGCAAAGAAGGAAACAAACGTAGCAGCAAGGAGAAGATATAACGATATAGCAAAAGGAGGCGACCGTACATTGGGGAGAGAATTCCATCAGTGGGGATGCAAGTTTAATGAAAACGAAAACTCTCATCCGAAGACGATGCGAGGTAAAGCCATATTAACACAAAGCCACAGCCATGGGGGTCCCCCCTTACCTCGGGGGGGGAAAAAAAGGGCAGGCGGGAAGGTTGAAATTAACCGTTGACTGCCTCCCGGGAAAAGATCAATTCGGAAGGAGAATCGTGGTTCTCTATTAAAGGTTTGTACAGTGCGTTCCGGGAGGGGGAGTTAGACTTCGTAGCGGGACAATGGTCAGACTCTGAGGGACGATCCGGAATCAGTGGGGGGAAGGGAGACCTTGTAAGGGAAAAAAGCCATCTCTTGGGAGGACAGGAGGGGAAGAGAAATGACCGTCCGGAAAAAGAGAAGAATGGCTGGAAAAAGATCGTTGAAAACCAAACAATAAACGGCAACTGGGACAGACGAATATGGCAACATATAGAGGGATTACTCTTCGAATTGAAAAAAAGGTGGTCTGCCCGTGATAGAGAAAAAAAGGAGGAGAAAAGAGAAATAGCCGAGCAGACACATCGATATAAAAGAGGGGAAGCGTTTTCAAGAGTGAGACAGTTCGAGGTGGGACAAGCACGCTGGGGGCAGAGGGCCACAGGGAGCTGTCAAAAGGACAGGGAAGGGGGAAAGTCAAAAGCATAAAAAAAAGATAGAGTGCTTTTCAAAGAAAGGGATCACGCTCTTCAAATTCCCTGAAACTTCGCAAGGCAATACTGGCAAAGAAAATACGGACGAAAATTCTCCAAATCAGCCGGCTTCACCGTCAAACAACAACTTCATCTACATGAAAAAAGGCCACACCTCCGATTGCTGTAAAGGGGTCAGGTTAAACAGAAGCACAAAGCCATGGTGCCACCGGATGGAAGGGGATCAAAAAAATGGAGCGATGCGGTTTTCGAATCTGAGAGAGGCATACGTCGATCTTCCAAGAGTGTGGGGTTTTCTACATCAACTGCAAACCAGGAGGGGCGCGACGGAGCAATTGACACGGTCTGGCGAGGGAGGATCAGAGGAGGAGAGGACATGCAAAGAAAAAAGCCAAAGTGGGGGCGTTGACATTGTACCAGAGGGGCGACTTTGGGAAAAAAAGGGAAGAGATGATTAAACAAAAAGCTCTGCAAAGTTGGGAAAGTCCAGGGGGCGACATGCCCAGGAAAGGGGTGGCGGCGTAGGGGGGTCCTGATTGGTAATAGGAAGAGAAAACCCCGGTGGAGCAATTAGAGGGGTTAACGGGGGTCAAAAAGGTTTTTTGAGATGCGGGGCGATGGGAATGGTGATTGGGTGGGTCAACCATCTTGGACGAGGCAGTTCATAGTCAGAAGTTTTGGGGGGAGGGGGAAATAATCGGTCGGGCAAATGGTAACCTAATGTTCCTGAAAATCTCTCAAAAAAAGGGTGTTAATAGCGAGACTCACGCGAAAGAAGAAAAAGGGAAGAAGCGATCAACACAAAAAAAGCGCTGGGGGGGCGATGCCGATAGGGTGCTTTTTCTGGAGGGGTTTCGTCCTTTCAGAGGCGTAGGGTCGATCAAAGACAAGGACCGAAAGGGCTTTAGTTAAGAAAAAAAAAAGCGGGAAAATAAAAGAAGACAGCCCTGGAAGGGGAGGGGTCACGCGGCAGATGACAAAAGAAGAGGGGCATACTTTACTCTGGCGTCCTCTGGGACTGCAGGCAGAATGGGAATATTTAAAAAACCAATGGTCTATAAGGGGTATGGACTATGTTGCGAATAACTTGTATGAAAGAGGGGGGATCAGCCTACGTCAGGATGCTCTGCGAAAGTGCCGGTGGCTCAAAAGGAAGGCGGCATCAATCTATTTTAAGGCGGCTAGCTCACAGTACGGTGAGGGCTTTACTTACGTCACTGTAGGGTCAAAAAATCATCGGAAGGGAACATAAGAGAAAAAGAGGGTACTTTCGTGAAAAGGGAGGGTGTACCGAAGGGAGTGAGGCGGACATTGTAGTTCCGTAAGAGGGGGGGGGGTTTTGTATTTCAAAAGTGTAGTGGGTACATATGGTTGCACTCAGGGCGCGGGGAAGTGCATGAATTGATTGGGGAAAAGGGGAAAAGAGTTAGCCTTTGCTGCAGAAAAGGTTCGTCCCATGGGGGGGGGGAAGGCTGTGGCGTAAGTTAGGGACTTAGTGGGGTTTGGTGGGAAGAAGCTCAAATCCCGAAATCCTCAAGTACCCGGCGAGCATCGATCTATGGGCACTAATCAACCGGGACAACAAATCAGTACTGTCAACCGACAATTCCGACGCTCACCTCTTAAGGAATAAAGGGGAGCCCTCGATGAATGCGAGAGATTCGAAGGATAGAAAAACTGGCGGGTAGGAAGCTAAGAACTGGGGTTGGGTTCTATACTCTTAATAATCAGAGATTCAATTATTCGTTTTTTGGTCGGGGGGTTTTACCAGTGAACATCGGAAGGGCGTGTCAAAAAAGCCTGCGGAATCTCACACGATCAAAAGAACGAACGCATAAAATAATCATAGCAATGACTGTCGGCTGGGTTGATCCCCGAAAAAAGGTAGTTCGCCTTCTCGAGATTAAAAAGGGGGGAGAGAGGGGGAAGAGAAAACCTCAGAAAAAACAGCTTAGAAAAAAAGTCGACTACAAACTCCGAGACAGCTCCGAGTTTTTGATTGATGAACGAAGGGGCCCAATCGGAATCGAGGGAAAGTCCGGCGGCTATTTACTGTTCAAGAAAAAAAAGGTGGGCGTCCTTGCTAGTTTTCTCTCAGGGGGGGGTCGAAAGCTTTCCAAACCCTACCTTGGTTTTAATCAAGCGGGGGTGTGCTAACAAACAGAAGATTGGTCAGGGGAAAAATGCGTTCAAGGGGCTCTCTAAACTAGGGGCTTTTGTTGGGGGGACGTCCACGGGTCGAACACGAGGGCAACATGGGGAGCGTAGGTTGGGGGGGGACTTGGCGTCAAAGTTGTTTTTTTGGGAGTCTGGGGAAACGGGGAGCGACAAGGCTGGGGAAAAAAATACAGGTTAGCTCACAGGGGGGGGGGGGGGGTGGGGGGGGGGGGGGTTGTTTGTGGGGGGGGGTGGGGGGGGGGGGGGGGGGGGGGGTGGGGGGGGGGGGGGTGGGTGTGGGGGTGGTTGTGGTGGGGGGGTTCTTATTTTTGGGGATAATGTTCGCGCAAACAAAAAAAAAAAAAAAAAAAAAAAAAAAAAAAAAACAAAAAAACAAAAAAAAAAGGGAAAAAATTGCACTCTCTCGCTAACGCCTGGTTTGGGTGGACGCACAGTGTTTTCTCAGCTAGCTCCAAACACGGATTAACAGGATAGATTATAACAGTGCGAAAAAGGGAAGGCTGGGGAGAGCGGCAAGGTAATTAAAAGCGAGATAAAAGTTACTAGAAAAAATTCAATCTTCAGCGAACGGGAAGGGGTTGCAGTCTGTCATAAGGGGTCAAATCCAAGAAAAAAAAATCTTTGGAAGGACCAAATTTTCCAAATCTGGGCATCGAAAACCTAAAGAAGGGGGGGGTTGAAACCATATTTCTACCCAGGATTAAAAAATAATGACGTAACCAGGGGGGGAAGAAAGGAGAAAGAAACGAATTGGAGTCAAAGGCATTGAAAATCCAGACTGGAGACGAAAGGATTTAAGGGGGAAAAAAGGGGTGTTGTTAAAGAGAGGAGAAAACCAAAAGAGATCAGGAAGAAAACAAGAGGCCAGACTGATTAAAAAAAAAAGACAACAGACGATCGAAAAGGAAGGGGGGGTTACAGCGTGCATAATACAAATCTACTTCAGGGTGGCTTCAGCGTGGCGCTGAGGGAACCGAGCATCCAAATTTGGAAGCAAGAGCAGCATCCTTTCAAAATGAGGGGAAGCAGTTGAGCTAATCGGGACGAAGGCGAAAATACTTTAGGGACAACCCAGCCAAAGGGGGGAGTCTGATTCGTAGAGAGCGACAGGAAGCTGTGAGCGTTCGGGGGACAGAGCGGATAAAAGAGGGGAGGCTGAGCGGAATGGAAAAACACCCGACGAAATGAAGGAAAGTGGTAGAGTAGATAAAAAAAGGGAGCTCAGTGCTAAACGCAAGGAAGAAAGAGCAGGACCCACCCTGAGGGAGAATTCACGGAAACTCAAAATGGTCGGTAAGGAAAGTAGTGAAGGGGGGTCCCTCCCTATAGGGAGGGGGGGCGGTATGAGAGGACCAGAGGATTGACGTGAGGACTCTGGGCCTTGGGGGGTCTGGTAGCGGGGGTGAGGAGGGAACAAAAACCAGCTCGAGAAAAAAAAAAAGCCCAGCAAAAAGAGATACTCAATGGGAAAAACCCTTTGGGGGATGAAAAAAGCAAAAGAATAAATTGAAGACAAATCAAATTGGGGGAATAAAAATCACCAGGTATGCGAAAAAAAGAGGGGAAAATATAGGAAAAGAAATGGGTGATCAACAAAAAGGGGGGGAAACGGAAAAAAAAAAATGGAAGGAAATACTCCAGGCCGATGGTACCAGGACAACCGTACCCTTTTTCAACGAAGAAATCAGAATGAGGACCAGGGAAGGGGGTGCCGGAGAAAGGTTGGCGAACAAAAAGGGAGGGAAGCGAACCGGCGAAATGAGAGCCGAGAATATTGGAAAGGCAGCCGGAAGAGAACGCAAATTAGATGAGAATCATCGGGAAAGGAGGCGTCAGAGGGTCCACATTCGAGATATACAAAAACCATAAGTCTAGACAAGGGGGGTTCAAGCGGAATGAATCCTTAAGAAACCACTGACCGTGACGGAGAGAGGGAAAATTCCAGGCTGCAAGATTTGTGCGGGCATCGGGCAGAAGATTCCGGGCTGTCCTTGGAAACCCAAAAATCGAGTCCAGGGCAAGAATACCGGGCAGTGGCACAATGGTGATTAGCCGGGAGTGGGGGTTTGAAAAAAAAAAAAAGGAGAACCAAAGAACGAGCCGATTTAAAGGACGAAAAACAAAAACTGCACGTAAAATATAAAATCGAGAGGGAAAAGGGAGGAGGCTGGGGGGTGATCGGGCGTGGATCTGGATGTCGCGCTCCACTCATCTAGAGAGGGGAAAAGCCGATCAAGGGATGAAAAGTAAAAAAAATTTGGGGAAAAAAACCGCGAGAGAAGAGGGGAGAAACAAACCTTCTAATCGTTAAACAGCTACCGGGGGGGGAAACAATAAAAAAAAGGCTCCCCCTCATAGAACTAAGAAAACCAATTAAAACAAGAACCAGGAACAAGGGATTGCTCCAACCTGTTCGCGGGAAGGGAATCAGTTAAGGGGAGAGGTGAGGGTGGTGGATAAGACAATCCAGCAGAGCACGTCCTCCAAATCACCATCATCTGCAGGGAAGGGAGGGGCTCAAAAAACTGAAGGGGAAAACTTTTAGAGCGGGGGGGGGGGAGTATCCAGCTTCCTTTTGACAACGGAGCCCTCAGTGAAGCGGGAATCTGCAAAAGGAACCCATGCAGCAGTTGCAGGGAAAGATCAGATAAACTATAATCAAAACTTCTAGGGTCTGACTGACCGGGGGTGCACAGTGCTCCGTAATCTCAGGGGCGGATGGGGACACTCCAGAAGGAACTAAAGGGAGGGGGCATTATCATGAGGATTCGCAACCACAGCCGAAGCCATTTGGGGGTGAGCACCCCACCTTGGCACCATGCAGGGGTCCTGTTGGTAGGGTGAAAAGTTGATAAAAAAACCGTTCAAAACAAACAATTCGGCGGAAGCAGGAAAGCGGGGGGGGTACGATGAATTGGGTGGCCGGTGAACGGGAAAAAAAAACTGAAAAAGGTACGGATACAACTGAACAGGGGAAGAATGTCGGCGAGCGTTCCGTGGGGGGGGGAACAGGGCAGAGTACCGTTTCTTGAAAAGAAAAGAGAAGGGGAGGGACGCAAACTTATCTGAATCCAGTCCGAAAGGTAGAAGGTCGCTTGGGGTGCGAATGGGTGCAGGGAAAAAATGATTTGCCAACGAAGAAAGGGGAAGGGTCGAACGATGCCAGAACATACGCTTGTATATTCTGATGGAATGCTGACCGGCTGTCCTCTCCACAAAAAAAAAGGCGGGAAGAAAGGGATAGGAAGCAGCAGGCAAGAGAAATATCGAATCTCCTCCGATATTTTCGGGGCCATATAGGTCTCGCGTTGCCGAGTGTGGCTCCTGGGGGTTAACGGCGGAAAAAATTGGTCCACCGCTCTACATTTTGGCAGGACAGGAGTCTCAGCCGATCAAAAAAAGGAGAGGGCTGGTTGAACGAACGGGGAGGTCGATGGGGGAACATAAGGGAAGAGCAACCGCATAAGAAAAAAAGACCATTCTGCAATAAAACCGGGTATCCTTTCGACTCTCCCATCAATAAAGAGGGAAAAGGGGCACAACTTCATCGAGACCCCCGATAAGAAAGTACCGCCAATTTAAGCAGACGGGGTCCAAACAAGAAAAGAAGAACGGAATGATGAGGGAAGACCAAAAAAAAAAAAAAAGGGGGGGCGCGAGGGCTGGGTTTCGAAGCAAGCATGAGAAGATCGTGCTTCCGTGAGTTTTGTCAAGTACCAACGGAGAACAACCTGGGGACGGCTTAAGAAAGTAACTTCAAAAATCAAGCAAAACTTACGCTTGATGAAACGAACCAAAAACGCCTGGGTGGCGGGGAACTTGACAAAAAGGGCAGGGCAAGGTGAAAGTACTAATAGTCTAAACCAAAAAAAGGAGGGACAAAAAAAAAAGTTAAACTTTCCAGGGGGCATGCCTCATAATCTGGTGGGGGGGAGGAAGGGTTTGTCCTGAATGTTTTGAGTCAAGGGTTGGCTGAGATTTTTCAATTATGGAGAGTTCATGTGGGGGGGGGGGGGGGCTTATAAGTCGGCGCACTGGGGAATGGTGGGGGTGCAACAGAGAGTGCAAGCGGGTCAGAATATGGAGGGAAAGGGTGAAAAAACGCGTCGCTGTTTGTTCAAGAACGTGGTCACCCATTTTCAGCCAAAAATGGGGAGCTCAGCTCAAGAAAGCGGTAAGGACAGCGCACTACGACCACAGGTAATCAAACAACGACGAGGAAAAGCCAATCCGCTCTTTGAAAGAAGGCCTTCGAGGCGTGAGGGGAGTGGGGTTCTTTGTGGGAGTCGGGATCGGTCAGGGATTGGGGGATCAAAACAAGAGGGGAATTCCCCATTTTTCAAAGGGGAAAAAATTCTCAGACGCCGTATTGGGTCTTAAAGCAAGATTCGAATGATCGGCAGAGGCGCATACGAGGGGATCGGCATTTTATGAGCCGAAAGGGAGAGGGACAATGAATGTTGATTAAGACGCTAACACCATTGGAGACGATGTATTTCTTCTATTTGAGAATTGAATGAAGGGAGGGCGACCAGGCACGTCCGCACGAGAGGGGAGAGATCGACCAGGAGGATAACGACGTTTGCATGACGATCTTCCGAGGGACGACGCTCCTCGGCGCGGGTCGTTTCCGATTAATCACTGTAGAGAAAATACTAAGCATACGGGAACGGAAAAATGAAGACGGTCGGGGGTTAGTGAGGTGAAAAAGGAATGGTGACGTGATTAATAGGCAAAAAAAGAAGTTTTTCCAGAAGTTCCAGGTGGGCTCATGTGAGCACAAGTTTAGGTTCACGGATAGGGGTGGCACTTGAGGATGAAATACGGGGAGTTGGGGGGGGTCTGGATATGGAAGGTGGCAATCCAACGGGGGGGGTCGGGAAACAGGATTCGTTGCTGGCTTTCAAAGGAGGGGGATTATGGGATTGACGAATACTACCGGCACAAAGGACCGCGGATCGAAGCTTTGGGGGGCTCTACATCAAAAAACGAAATCTAGGGGGAACTGAGAAAAAATACACTATGTCAACGCGTCCACACAATATGCCCGAGGAGGGACGCGAAGACAACCGTAGGATAAGAAAAAAGGGGGAGGGGAAAAACGCGAGCAGAACTGTGGGTTTATCTATCATATGAAAAGAAGCGGCAGCCATTCCTTATCGTAGGTGGGTTTTAGACTGTCCACAGCCGCCGCTTGGGGGAAAATAGAGGGGAGGGGGGGAAAAGAGAAAACCGTCTCACCAAGAACTGAGAGTCAGGGAAAGAAAGCAAAGTGGGAAAAGCTGGGGGGTGGGGAGACAAACAAAGTTATTGTAGGCACTTCGGAAAAGCAGTCGGCACAGGTGGAAGGAGCCTGCCGAAGCGAAGGGGCCAATCTGAGCGCTTCGGAGGAATACGACACCGACTCACAAATCACCTCTCCGATGGTCAAGTGATGAACTCAAAGTTTCCAAATCGTAAGGCTATAAGGAAGTGAACTTTAGTTCCGCTACCAATTGGCGGGATAGGGATTGTGAACTCAGGAGAGGGGGGTCCGAGAGGTCCACCCGAACGGGACATAACTCCTTGCGCTCAGGAGAGGGAGAAACCGCAGGACGACTTCGTTTCCGGTGGAGTTAAACTTAGCGAAGGAAAATTGGCGGTGGGGGGGAGCTGAAAGATTGTTCAAACCAGCTGGGGTGCGCTGCGGATGTTGAAATTCACGATTGGTGTTATTGAAGGACCGTTGGTGCGACCGGCGGGGAAAAGCATGCAAAGAAACTTAAGGGTATGGGGAGGGGCGTCGGAACTCTCGCGTAGGAGCCTTAACACGCGCGCAAAAAAAGGCGCTGACCCTAAAGTGGGGGGAGCAACTGT
>Ga0179591_1359149_pt1 | contig 16017 bp, 9 predicted proteins | sample CZOMad2_1_08_16f_FD_182891 | JGI IMG/M metagenome (GOLD analysis project Ga0179591, IMG submission 182891) | Vadose zone soil fungal communities from Angelo Coast Range Reserve, California, USA - CZOMad2_1_08_16fungal (PacBio error correction) | ecosystem: Environmental > Terrestrial > Soil >...
ACTAACATAGGAGGAGGAGCACTCCCGTTCACACTGCTAAAAAAAAGGAAACTCTCTAGAAAAAAACAAGGAAAAAAAAACAGGTCATCCGGGGGGGAGGGGGAAAGCGTGAACCTCAGGACTGCGACCAGACACTGTTCCAAGAAAAAAAGCAAGGGGAGGAGCGTAGAGATACCCTTTCCTGAAAGGTCAAAAAGAGAGAGTCCAACGTCAAAACAAGTGGGTCGCTGGCGGGGGCGGGATTTGCTTGCGAGAGCTCGAGAAAACTGTCATTGTTTCAGGGGAAAAGAATGGTCTAGGCGTATGCCTTAAGAGAGTCTGCACGACTGTTGACCACAAAGGGAAGCTCCGCGAAAAACCGACAGAAGCAGACCCGGAGACCCAAGGCCGGCATTGCTAGGGATTTAGTCATGTAACCACCTAACTAGGGGTCGCGGCGATCGTGTCATCCGAGGGCAGAAAAAAGCTTGGCCGGTGGACCCAAGAAAGGTGGTCTCCTTCAAAATGCAAGATCGGTCGGGCAGTTACAACGATCTCAACCCCGATGCCACATAACGGGCTTCATATTCCAGAAGGGTCAAGGTCGACGAGGAGCCAATAAAGTAGAGGGTGGGTCGTCAAGGGTCAGAATGAGAAAAGTGCCAATACAGGTACGAAAGACGGATGCTAGGTTGCTTCTAAAGCGCTTGATGAATGCAAATGAAATAACAACGAGGCGGTCATCAAAGGGGGCGGCTACTTCACCCTACTCAACAAGAAAAAGAAACCAGCAGGGCACGAAAGATCATCGAGGGGGGTACGTCTGACATCAACGATCCGCGCCGCTCTCTCAAAGTTGGAAAGAGTCAGGAACAGTGGCTCGGTTGGAATAGTATGGTCCTTAGGGGGGGAAAATCACGCTTCAGAGAATTCGTGAACGGGGTCGGTCGAGGGGCAGCGAGCAGACTTTAGGACACGGGGAGACGACTGCGGGACCAAGCAGCGAGAGCGGACGTGTTCAACTCTGGAAGGGAATCGACCTAAAAAAAACAGCCTTAAATGGGACTCTCACGAGGCAAGATCGGGCAAGGTCAAGCACAGACATAAAAAAAAAGCAGAGCTGACCGTTCTAAAAGGGGCAAAGCGCGGGAAACAGCTACGAAAAAGAGTCAACAGAGATGCGATCAGCAAAAAAATAAAGAGAACTGCAGGAGATTTCCTTCGAAAGGACTCTAAGATGCCACTGACGGATGGAGAGGGGAGCAAAAAATGAGGGTTGCGAAACTCGGAAAGTAAGGAGGTCAAGGATTAACAAGGAAGAAGGAGGCAGATCCCACCATTGACCGTCACCTGACGAGGGCCATTGAGATAGAAGCGATGCAGCCGTAGAGGGCGAAGGTAGACTTCAAGTAAAACACGGACGCTGTCCGATGGGGGATACGGTAAAACGTGGGGACGAGGTGTCTAGAAGAACAAACAAATTCCTAATCATCACCGAAGGAAAATGTCTACGGTTACAGCATACGGCAACGTCTACGTGAAGACTGCGGTTGAGCTCAGCTCGGGAGGGAAAAAAGTAAGACGGACAACGAGGTAATTCCTCAGGACAACGCTTTTGGGGCGGAGAGGTGAATTTCGATATCGGGGCAGGAGGAGGGTCTTCTCTAAGAAAGGAGGGGGGAATCCTCTTTGTCTAGGAAAAGAACCGAGAAAACTACAATATAAGCTCAGATAAACATCCTCGAACGGAAGGAAGCAACTCGAAGAGGAACACGTCAGACTCCAGGCGACGACAGAATACTCGACTCGAAAGAAGACGGAGGAGAAGAAGAGGTTCGGGACTTAATGGCGAGAAGAGAGGGTTAGAATCTCTTCCTCAACGCCAAAGGAAAAGGGAAAACAAATGTTCTCTAGACTGCCCGCTGAAAAAAAGATCTCCATCATCTCTTCACAGAGAGAGAGGAAAATGAGCCAGATCCCGGGGAAGGGAAAGGGGAGGCAAGGAATCAACTGCCTATTTGTGGGCAAAGAAACGACGAGTAAAAAATATGTTGTTGTATCCGAGTGATATGATTATTCATATCAAAAAAAAATGGGATGGGAAAATGAGATATATGCATCGCAAAAAAGAACGGGCATCCAGAAAGATCTGCCTCAGGGGGGAGAGGACGCAGACTTTGACTGGAAAAACCGCAACGGAGAACTCTAGCTCAAAAACGAAAAAACTGAAAAAAGCTTTGCTGGTCTCCAGGAAAAAAGAAAGAATCCCAAACTAGGAGAGGGAAAAGGCTACGTCTGCTGAGAGAAGGAGGGGAACTCATACACGAGAAGAAATGAAAAAGAGGAGGGAGAGCGTAGCGATCTAGTAACGAGGTGAAGTTCGTCTACTAAAAAAGGGACTGAGGGCTGGCGGTCAAAACCCCGAAGGAAGAAAAGGTCTGGAATATCTTTTCTATAGGGGGAATGAGTGTCTTTTTTTCGGAGTAGGGGGACTCTGTTCCGAGTTTGAAGGGTCTGGAAAGAGAAAGGGAAGTCCGGAATCAACGAGAAAAGAGAGAACGGAGACCAAGCTTTGTTCGGCGGAACGGAAGACATGAATCGGCGAGCGGACCGTTGGCGTCTCTAGCTCAAAACTAAAGACGACTGGCGACTCGTCTTGAGGGGAAAAAAGGGAATTCGTGGTCTAACATAATCGTTTGCGCGCGGGAAAGTAGGAAGACTAAAGAATCATGTCTCTATTCCCAGATAGCAGACGAAACGAATGGAAAGAACTTCCCTTAGAAACAGGGAGGGTCTTCTCCTGTCGCAGACGAAAGATTGTTTTGACAGGAGTGTTTGACCGCCTGGTCAGTAGAACTCGGTCCTGTAAAAGGTCCTCGTGGTGAGAAAAAGAGACATTTTAACCCGTAAGATTGTGGCATCCGCTAGAGCCAAGAAAAAATCGGCAGCGCGCGAGCGCTTTGGGGTTTAGAGGAAGGTCGAGAGGGGTTGTCAGGGAGGTGAGGCAGGCCGGACTCGTCTCCACGAGGGGAAGGAGTGGTGGTCTTCTAAGGTAATCTCGTCTCTCGTAGAGACGAAAAAAAATGGGTCCGGAGCGAGCGGTTAAAGGTGCCGGGCAAGTAAGCGAGCAAAATCTACGAACGCTGAAGACTCAGGGCCTTGAACTCTAGAGAGAAACGACCACGCCGTAAAATCTAGCATCGAGCAAATTCAATCCGACCGCAGAAACAAGGATTGTCTCCTAGAGGAAAGGGAAAAATACGTACTCGACTCTTCAGGGATCCTTGGGTTCAAAAGAGCCAGCCGCAGCTATCTTGCAAAAAACAGGTGGTCGAGTATCGGGAAGGGTTGAAGTAGGCCTACGGTGGGAGCCTCTTTGTAAGAGTCAGGGAAAATCCGCCGCAGCTTGCGCAGAAATTCCAGAGTCCCTCAATCTGTAGGACTGCTCCAAAAGGAAAGAATAAACCGCGTTCAGTAGCCAACACAAGAAATCAGGCCATCTGACTCCCCCATCGTCGGAAAAAATGGCTTTGCGGAAATCAGGGTGCGGATCGGCCGCGCTGGACTACAACCATCAAAGGCCCAGGGGACTCGGTTAAGTAAAAAAAACGGGTCACCAACCCTCCCCTGCTGGGGGCTCGTCCTGAAGAAAACACCATCGTCGAAAGCGAAAAAAAGGGAGTGGTCCCATATAGAAAGCCCTGAAAGGAGCCTCTCGTCGAAGAAAAAGTCTTATGTCCGTGGGGGAAGGCGCGCTCTTGGCAGAGGCACATTAGTGAAAACTCTTGCATTAGAATATCCTTCAAAAAAAAAAAATCCCCTCACGAAAAAGGGACGGAAAGAATCGCCACAAGCCAAAGACCCCCAGCAAAAACGGGACTACCCAAAGCAGCTTCTACGAAGTTTTGCTGGAGCAAAACGAGGCTGGATTGATTGGGAAATGTGAGCGCCGATGTGGAATGCAGGGTCGGGTGGCTAAATTCCGAAGCGAAGCGAGGATTTCAGCGAAGCGGACAAATGTCCAAGTCTGCCCGAAGGATTTGAAGCGTTGACGAGAAAAAGCAGTTTATCTAAGGAGGGAAAGGTCTAACTTGAGCAAGGGTCACCGCGGCGCGCAATAAAGCCATTTCGAGTACCGGGACGCTTCGGCAAAGCCGTCTCGATAAAAAACAAGGTGAGTTAGGATGAAAAGGGAAAAACAGACCGGCTCAGAGATTCAGGCAGCTTACCCCCAGCACGCCGACTTTGAACGGCATAATGGCGCCGCCTTGAAAATGAAGCGAGATTAAGAACGACGATTCCTTAGCAAAGTCCGGCAGCCGATGATCACTGAAGCACGCCCCCGGAATCTCGACTGAAAAAAAGTTCGAACGGTCCGCAAACCCAAAACGCGGTAGAACAAACCAAAAAGTGGCCAAAAGGGGAAGACGGTTCCCTTGGGGGGAAAGCGTCGAAGACGCAATCGCGGACGGCAATATGGATCGGAGCATGGAGGGCAGAGGAGACGCGGATCGTCTATAGAGACCCCCAAAAAGGACGATGCGCACGAGGGAAACTGAGCCTCCCTGCAAAAAGTCTCGGGCTTTTAGAAAAAATCGCCTCGGAGCCCTTCACGTCGACGTGACCATCGAGCGGGTAACGCTGTTGCGATCAAAAAGAAAAACAACTGCAAAAAAGGAAAATGCTCATCGGGGCCAGCCTTTTTGGGGGGGCTCCGGGAATGGCTGGGGGTCGAAGCGCACTTTCCGAGACCAGCTACGAATCGTACGAGGACTATCAAGAAGAGGGGCTCAGCTGGGGGGGGGAGAAACGTACAGGGCGCTTTGGGAGCTCATCGGGTCAAGTAAGACGCGGGAATCGGAGCTCGGCGATCCAGCATAAAACGAGAGCCTCGTAAAAAGCACCGTGCCTAGTAGAGAACTGCCCAAAAAAAGTCCGGAGGGGGGACCGACAAAGATCGCGCGAAAAAGAAACTTTGAGCACGAAGCGCTGAAACTAAAGCTTTGAAAAAGAAAGCGCGAGCGCGAGGGAAAGGGGAGCGGCATCTCCAAAACTGCCGTCCTCTCAAAAATCTGATCCGTCGGATCGCTACGCAACTCGATCGCGGCAAGGCTGTCGGAAGGGGGATAACAGAGGGGGGAACGGAAGTCCGGAGTCAATCTGGGGCATGTGGCAAAACTCTATATATCGTCTGTAATTGAAGGAAATAGAACCAGCCCTTCGTCGGACCGACAGGCTAGGGAGAAAGAGTTTATCATAAGGGGAAGGCTTGACGCCGGAGCGCAATGCCGGCGTTCTGGAAGATCTGGTAGAGGGGCCTTGGAGCACACGGGCGAGCAACGAAAAAAAGGTGGGGAAGAGGAAATATAGCGCCGCATCGAATCAACCCTTCTTGAAATAGATTCAAAGCTTGTCGACTAAAGAGTTCTCGAAGCAAGGGGGAGAAGGGGGGACCCGTGGGGGGAAGGGGACCTCGACCTATAGAGTCTATCAGGTTCTTACTTGACGCTCCAGATCGTTCACGTGCATCTCAACAGGCGAACCAGCCACACCCCAGCGGAGGAGGAGAGATCCGGGAGTGGGAAAAAAAGTCCCTTAAAAGGACGAGCTAGTCGATCATAACGCTGGAGATCCCGGCCTACCACCCGGCGTCCTCGGGCAGTAACTGGATACGGGAAGATGCGCGGCGTCGAGTTGGATTCGTCTTCTCCAGTGACCGGCAGCGGGTGGGAGCGCGTCTTCGTACGAGAACGTTTCCCAAAGCGGCGAGGCAGAAGAAGACCTGGGAGCTCAGATGCTCGCTGAGCATCCTCCGATAGGTTAGCGCTGCCGTCATACGGCCAGAAAATGATACCGCCGGAAGCGTCTAAGCTAGAGTAAATGGGAGGAAAGAGAGTGGGGGTTTGAGGGGATCTAATGCTTGGTCAGAGACCGAGTTCTCGTGAAGACAGCGCCAATATCGAGCGCCCGTCTGAACGAACAAAGCGCAGCAGCGCAACTTGATGAAAAAAGAGGATATATCATGGGTCTCTGACAACGGCCAACTCACGCGACATCACCCGTCCCCGAGGAAGAAAGAAGAAGACAGCGTGATTTGTTGGAAGGTGCTACTAACAGCCTCCAAACGCTAGGAAAGAGAATTTAAGGGGCAGAGAGGGGAGGCGGGCCTCTCAAAAGAAAATCTAGGTGTCGGCAAGTGCGTCGGGAAGATCTGAGCATCTGCAAGGAGTTTCAAGAATAAATCGAGAAGATCGTCAAGAAGTCCGCTGTCTAATGCAGCTCAATCGATGATCAGTGAAGTCTGCGAAAGAGGAGAACTGACATCCCAACCGTCGAAAGATCATTGTCTGATGAGCGCTTCAGGTTTTATCCGGCTAGTGGGTTGTCAGGGCAAGGGGAGACGCACAGGTTAAAGGTACGGGGAGGAGATCCTCTGCATCACGACCTTCTCTACTAAAAAGCTCAATCGGAAAAGCAAAGGCTCGAGGAAAAACGCCTGGAAGAGCGGCCCCAGGCTCCAGGACGGGAGGCTGGAACAAAGGGCCGAAGGGACGAGACTAATGGTTCGTACGGGTCGACGCGCAAGCAGCACTACGTCCAGAGTTGGGCTCTAAGCGTCAAGCTTTAAAAAAGGGACACGGTACTCTATGGCCCGAAAAAGATGAAAGGAGGCAAAATCTAAAGGAATTCTCCTTGATAAAGTCAAGATAAGAGAAGGAAATCAAGCCCTGGGTACGGGAGCGGACAGGAAAGGATTCGTAGGATTAAAAGAGGTCGGAGAGATGGCGGCAACGGAGAGCCAGTCAACATTGCAAATCGTCGAAAAAAATGGACAATCAGCGACAGGAAATGAGGGTGAGTACAGTTCGGAAACAGGATCCCACGGCAGATGCGGGCCGGGGGGAAGTGGGGACCTCGTTGTATAGGGCCGGGGGGGCGTCAGGGAGGGTTTTGCGATCCATCTTCTTGCCTGGATTTTTCCTCTTGATATGGGCGAGGAGTAGCGAGCTGCCGCGTCCGTCAATTTAAAAAAGAAGAGACTGTGGAAAAAGTCAATACGGTACCTAAGAACAAAACCGAGAGGACACAGATAGAGGTAGGCCTCTTCCACACGACCGGGGACGGGGGGGACGACCGGGAAATAGGTAAATGAAACGGGGAGGCCGTTGGGCCCCTTAAGAATTCAACTATTTACTTGCAGAGATGGGTACAGGACGTCGAAAAGCGCCAGTGAAAAATGCAAGCGAAGAGAAGAACAAAAGCGCTTCGCTTAAGGCTGTGGCTCGGTTCTACTGTGCCTAGGGCGTGGCCAAGAAACGACTCGGCTTTCGAGTCGTGGGGAAGAACGCACGACAGGATCCCTTTGTTCTACAAGCTCGAGATGATGAGTGGAATGGTGAGTCACTGACCGGGAGGGGTCCGACCCGGGAAGGAAAATTACTAAAAGAAAGGTCGAAAGACGCGGGCAATCTAAGGGGGAATCCAAAAAACTAAGCCTCCGCGATCGGGGGGAAAAGAAGATCAGAACCGTACTCTTCGAGTCGCAGGGAAAGGGGGTGACGTATGCTGCTCGAAAGAGTGTACGGTCTTTGGGGAGAGGGACAGACCACTATAGGGGTGAAGGTACAAAGAACGGAATAAATGACTAAAATCTTTTCTTCTAATGGACGCGAAGGGTTTCAATCGCTCAGGAGAAAACGCTCCAAACCAACAGCCCTCTCGAGTCAAGAAGATCTTTCTGCGAGATCGAAAAAACCAACGCATATCAACCTTCCGGTGAAAGGAAGAACAGGACGGAACAGAAGCAGCAAAATCTCAATCTATAGGACAGAGGAAAAAAAAAAAATATTCAATTTAAACAGGTCAGGCTGCGATGCTTGAGGGAAAAGGATCCTTGGACATAGACATGGGATCGACACAGGATTCCTGCTTTCCATTACCGAGAAGCATGAAAGACGAGGAGACCAACATGACCGTCAACGATCATTCGTGTCGAAGGAGCCCGCGCTGGGCAGGCCTGGGACGTAGGCATTTCGACGAGCAAAAAATTTCAGACTCCGTCGCGGACTACGGTTATCGGCAAAAATGCGAGTAAACTGATCGGAAAAGGGGAAGGGTGGCTTCTTAGTTTAGATTGGGAGTTCGAAGAAAAACAGGGTCCTCTCTCCGGATGAGTCATTCCCTCTTCAGATTTGTTCTCCGACAGATCGAGAGAACGGTAGGAGGGGACCAAAGGATCTGGCTGTGAGACCCTCAATAGTGACACAGAATATAAGGAAAAAAACAAACATCAAGAGATCCCTCGAAGACTGATTAGAAAAAAGAGAGGAAAGCCTCCTCCTCTATTAGGAGTAAGAGAGATCAAGAACTAAGACTAACCGAACCAGAAATTCAGAGATGGGGGCTTGCAAGAGAGATCGTCGAACCAGCAACCCTTTAAGTCAGGAGGAGTAGATGTTGAGCCCCTGTCCGCCGATCCAGGAAGGAAACCTGCAAAAAAAACGAGAACAGAGCAAACGGGGCCACTTGGGAGTCCAAGACGTCGCGGTCGTCATCTCCAAAAGGATTCGGGGGGATGAAGAGTGGGGTCCCTATTCATTGGAGGTAAGAAACCACACACAGGAGAGAAAATAGAGAAGAAAAAAAAAAAAAAGGAAAAAACCACACCAAAAAATTCAATTCAAACCCCCCAATCGTGAACCGAGACCACCAAATCAGAGGATCGGGGGAAGGACTTCCCAGGAAAGTTTTCTTTGCCGCCGGTGACAAAACTGCGTGCGCTAGGCTAAGATTCATATCGAGCGGATTGAGGAATGAGGAGGGGTCACTCTGGATAAACGATCATAACAGCCCTACCAAAGGCTGAGTCGGCGACGAGGCGAATCTCTTTCTCCATGGGAAAAATGTAAGAACAGAGTTAAAAATAGGATCGATCGAAGTCGAGCTCGGGGGGGGAATTCACTCTGGGAGCGGTCCCTGAAAAAAACAAGGACGGGGAGGCGGGTCTAGCGAGGAGGAGGGATGGCTTTTTCGAGTGAGAGAGGACTTCGTGTCCAGATGGTTTTTTGGGGCAGGGGTGCCGCGCAGACGGAAATCAAGGGGGGGGAGGGGATATCAGAAAGGGACAACAATGCGGGACCCCGGATGGTCCGTACATCAGACAAGCGTTGTACTTAAGCGCAGAGATACTCTCGCACCTGCAGTAAGCGAGGGGGAATCTGGGGGTAAAAGCTCCGTAGAAGTCTGAGACGCAAGGAAAGAGGGGTGCTACGCATCACCTTCTCCATCAAACGCTCGAGGTCTTCGAAAAAAGACAGCGCTTGGACTTCGACGACGGTCCTCAAAAAGGAGCCCAGTGAGACTGCAAGGGACGCCGGGGATAAAAATCGTCCTGACGGGCAGGGGGGTATCATTTGCTCTCCAGGACGGAGCACTCAGGTCATTTACCCAGCCGCGTGGGACCCAAGAAACTCAAGTGAAGCAGCCGGAAGGAAGCGCTAAGCTAGACCGAAAGCTGCACAAGGGGGCATCTATCAGAAAGGCGAGGGGAAGGAGATTTTTGTGCTTGGGCAGCGTCGCCGGGACCCGCAGTGTTTTAGGGGACGTCGAGAGACGAGGAAAGGATCAGCCTAGGCTAAATCGTATAGCCAGGGTCGGAGAGCAGGTCGATTCCTGGACGCTTGAACCATTCGGAGCCAAAAAATTTTCGAGTCGTGCTAGAAACCCGGTGCACCGAAGAGGCCGATACAAAAACTCATCCAAAAGGGCAGGTATAATAACGTTCCGCCCCCAGGAAACGAGCACTAACAATCATCAACTTCTTGTAAAATGACGTAGATCCGAGGGGAGTCTACTCGTGATGATACTCCCGAAAGACGAGGATCTTGCCAGGTCGCGCTTGGGAGTGTAATTAGAAAACGGTGATGAAACCTCGTGAGTCCCCAGAGGGCGGAACCCCTCGGGGGAAAAGACCAGTGCAGAGAAAGCCTCTTGCTACTACTTTGCGAAAACTCTTCGTTCTGTATTGCGACCAGAGTCACCTGTCCTCAGAGCTGAGAAAACAGCGGGGCGAGTCCGCGCGTGGCGTAGGTAAGTCGTGGCCCCTCTAATCGCCTGGCGATGGAGACCGGCCCTGACCCAACCGCCAAGACTTTGGAAGCCCCAGACGGGTCAACTCCTCGGGGGTAATTACCTCTCAGAAAAGACCTCATCTCGTGCCGGGGGGCGCCAAAAGAGTGGTTACCATAGAGCGGCACCTAGGCCATTCTGATCCTCTCGGGAGGAGGTGAAGTTATGGTCCTTCCTTATGGAGAAGATAGCGATCACGGGGTCATGTCAAAGTGACTATCATGCGTACCTAAAGAAGAGAAACTTTCCAAGAGGAAATCAGAAAAAGGACGAGATGCTCTAACACAAAAAAAATGACGCAACCCCCCAGAACGACAAAACGAGGACTGAAGCCAATCTTCGAAGGGGGGGCCAGGTCAGGAACGGGAGGCACTCAGAAGTCGGGAAAGGGTGGGGATTTTACTGTTTCGCCATGGGCCAAGAAAAAAAGGGGTTCAGTACGCTTCCGATAAGAGGGAAAGGAAAGGGGTTCAAGAGAAAAGACCTTGCGTAGAAGACCGAAGTAAGTCTATCTCGCTGACCTAGGGGGATATACTCGTGCGAGGGATGAACGCAAAACAAGGCGAGTCCAGAAAGAAAAGGATGAACCGTGAGGGAACTCGGGAAAGGAAAGGACTAACTAGGGATCGTGAAAGGAATGAACGATGGGCTGACGGGGAATTGAGTAAAAGGGGCACGTCCCTTCGCTCTAAATGAGCTGGGAGTTCCCCAGGGCCGCAGGGTAAAAGGCTGGGGAATGCATACAGTGCGACCGCTTGTTCCCTACTCGACTGTGCGGTCCTCATTTAGCGGGAGAGGGCGTCAAAAAAGGGGTCGCTAAAACAAAGAACACTGCGCAAGAAAAGCTGAAGAATCTAAAAGTGGGGCGGAGAGAAAACAAAGGCACGAAAAAAAAACTTCCTCATCTCTTGGCCAATTCAATAGAGAAAGAGGGGGGGTCAGCTTTGGCCGAGAGACTAGGACGGGGGTCAGTCTGCGCGGCGAATGGGGGAAGACGAAGAGGATAGGCTTTCGATATAAAAGAGAATTTCTAATACGTCTAGAGGGGATCGACAAAAACAGAATCAATCGTCGCCAAAGTAAGGAAAAACCTATTGCTCTTTCTTGGAGATGAAATCGAAGTCAGGGAAGCTACGCGCCCCCTGGACAAATCGACGTTACGTAGGGGGTCAAGAGGTGTTGTGCGAACTCCTGAAAAAATTCACCATCTTAGGAGCAGCGGGGCAAAGAACCTGTTGGGAGGAGGACGGACTCCCTCGAGAAAGAGTAAAAGGAAACCCACTTTTAGGAAAGGAGGGACGTCCGTAATCGTAGACCGAAATGCAGTGGGGGATAAAGGGGCTGGGCAGTCGGAGATTTAGGTAGTTCTAAAATCTGGACTCGTACAGAAAAGCGCGGCCGCGACAAACAACAAAAAACAACGAAAAACAAGAACAGCAGTTGTGTTAGAAGAGAGGGGATCTCTACCGGGGTTCTAGCTTTGCAGAAGAGGGGAAACATATAACGAGAATACTTCTTGCCAAACGAGAGCTAAAGGGCTTCTTTCAGATTAAGAGAGAGGGGGAAAGCTGTTTCAGGTCATGACTACGACTCGATCGAAAACCGCGTACTACGCGAAAGGGACTAAGGAGAGCGTGCTACGAAGGGTTCAGCCGCTTCAGCGAGTAGAAAGAACTTCCGCCGGAAGCCGCTACATGGGGCTTCGAAAATGAGAAGACGTGGGTCTTACGGGACTGGGGACACTGCGGGTTGAGAGTAAGATGTGTCCCTGCAAAGGATTGGCCAGAGGGGAAAGGAACAAAGAAACGAAGGCTCGATGGGAAACGGGCAGGATCAACATGAGCTAGATCCCCTAGGTGAAATGACCTAACTTCTAGCTGCCTCATCTCATAAAAAAAAAAAAAAAAGGGATTAATGATTAAAAATATATGCTTCAGCGAACTAGTTCGACCGGGGCCCCGACAATAGGGAAGAATTCTCCCTTGTTGATCATCCAGAGAGTCCAAGCACGAAGGGGAGGATGTTCCATGCACAGGAAAAGTCTCCGTAAGAAACCGCGCGTCTCAGAAGAAAAGGACTTGAGATCGCTGAATTAACTACATAGACGGAGGGAGGGGGGACGGATCTAAAAACAAAGAGTGATCCCGGATGGAGTAAGCGTTGGACAGGCCGCGCGCCGAGAGGGAGGAAGGACGATTTAATAAGGGCTTCGTCCCTGTTCTCGGAAGGCCGGGGGGGCTATGACGCAGCATGAAACTTTCCAGGACCGCGAGAAGGAGTCAAGAAAAGAACGAATAAGGAGGGTCTATCTCTGGAGGGGCCAACGCGTCTGGGGGTAGGTTGAGATCAAAAGAAACGCTACCAGCACGCAGGCCTGAAGGGGGCGCCATAGAATCTTAAAGGTTTGTCGGGGAGGGGTCACTGTTGTTCTAAAAAAAAAATGTATCTAGGGCGTGGCCTGAAGGATTCGCCAGATGCCCTGAGGTAAGGACAGCGTCGCTAAACTGCTGACGAACAACGCGCAGGCAGACTGGGTAGCAGGAGGGGAGATCTTACGCCAAGGGAAGGGGAACAACTGAGGTCTCTACTCGGGAGACATCACACTCAAACAAAGGGCTGGACCCGCTCTAATAATTACGGTGGGCTTAGCAACAAGACTGGACACCCGGGTGTTGTAGAAGGGAAAGGCTGTTGCCGAGCCTAAAAAAAGCCCGCGAATCTCGGCAGGGACTGTCGGGGTTCGTGAGGGGTCCTACTATCGAATAACGGGAAAAAAGGTAAGGGAAATGAAAGAGAGGGACAGATGTAAGAATGAGCGAGGATCAGTGCAGACTTCAGAGGAGGGAAGCGGCTCAAAACAACTGGCCCTCAAGTCGGTGAGGAGAGGACAGGGGGAAAACGAACGCACCCTGGCGCGCTTAAGGGGGTTGGGGCAGAAGGGGGCAGGCCGCACCGTTTCTAAAGGATCATATGGGGGGCGAAAGCGTGCCTTAAAAGTCCAGAGAATCGCCGCAGAGTCTCAATCAACCAGCGCAGGCGCCAGCGCCTGGAAAGGCGGCTCCAAGGGGGAGGAAATACAGCCCGCTCGACCTGTGGGGTCACGCAGGAAAAACCAGAGAGGCGCGGTCCTCTCCTTGGCAGCGCAAAACAAAAGGTAATGAGGAATCGAGCGGTCCCCGAACACCCCCCCCCTTGTCCAGTGGGGCCGTCATTGGGTCCAGCGAGGGACTCTAAAAAAATCTGGCGCGCTTAAGAAAGGGAAAGTCTTCTTCCAAAACAGGGTCAAAGAGAGAAAAGGGCACTCCTTGGAGTTGGAAGGGAAAAGTCGATGACAGAACCCCAAAGTCATGTCGCAAGGCAGCCGGAAAAGAATTTCCGGGCTATCAGGAGACCATAACCGGGACTAAAAACATGACCCTAACGGGCCTGAACGGGCTCCAGGATGAAGGGGAAAGGGGTCAGGTTTGCGCGTTGGGAGGGAAGGTTGGCGTTGTGAGCGAACTCCTTTAGAAGGGTTTTCCATTAAGGGGGGGTAGGAATGAGCGCATGCCATCCGGGAAAGTAACTGCCTGGAAGCCGGCCAAGCGGGGCCAAAATAAAACAGAAGCAGACCCTCCAGAAGGGAGGAAAGTTCATAGAGGAGGGGCAATCTGTTCACCAACTGGAACGGGAGAAGAAAGGTAGGGCTTGAAGGAAGAGTTAGAAGGCCGGTGACCGTGCGCCTTCACCTATAAACGGCCTTGTCGGAAAAAGTACCAGGCGATCCTCCCGAGAAGAGAAAACTCACGCAAAATTCGGGGGGGAGAGCGTTGGAATTGACCAAGAAGGGTAATCGGGAGAACTATGAGATTCTGAGTACCGAGCCCAGGTCTATGCACTGGTGCGGAAAGAGAAGGGGGGGCAGAGTTATGGAGGAGGTAAAAGGGCAGAAAACCATGGAAAAACCTAAAACAGAGACCAATCGATACCAAATGAATAGAGGGGGAGTGTATTGTCTTATGCAAAACCACTCAAACTACGCGGCGTACGGGACCAAAGAAAAACGTGATGTGAGTCTGAACTTGAAAAAAAGACAAGGGACAGAAACTCGGGAAACGGTGTTCGAGGTTCGAGATATCCACGAGGAGACGATTAGTAACAAGCGGCGGAGAGTTTGGAGGGGGTGGGGCCAACGCGCAAGGCAAGTGACCTGAGAATCCGTAGACTAACGGCTGGGAGAAGTCGAGCTTAAAAAAAAGAAGAAATAACATCCGTCACGACGCTTACCGGCCCCAACCTAGAGAAAGGCTGAAGACGAATTGAGCGGAGACCGTAGCGGTCGAAGTGGGGAATCAGAACGGATGCCAAGCTGACAGGCTGAGAAGAGGGGATCTTTCTCAAACGCATATTCAAACCCGGACCTCACGAACGGCAGGAAAGGAAAACAGGAAGGTCTGGCGATAGCCGCGCTGCAGGCCGGCGTTCAAGAAATAACGGTCTCTCAAAGGGGAGTCGAAAAACGTAGACCAACTGCTGCTATCGGGGGGAGAGGGGAGGAGGAAAAAAGGAGGACTTAAACCCAAAAGACCCTCGACGGTCTTAAAAAGGACAGGCATCGCGTTGCCTTGGGGGGGGAAGATCGGCCTCACCGTCATCGCCCACTGGAGGTGAATGCCTACCGACAGGGTTTTCCCCCGCAGATGGACCTGGGTAAAACTTCTCGGCGCTGACCCGAAAGAAGGGACAATTAAAAGATTCAACTATCCTAACCGCTAGATCAAAAGAGTCGATTGAGTTGGCCGCGACGCTATTAAGAAGCCGCGAGGAACACTCACTCGACAGAAAAAAGGACTACCATCTAGGCGGTTAAGCTGTCTGGTGCAAAGGACCAACAGACGTACGCCGACGCCCGCAGAAAAAAAAGGGAAGGGATCGTATCTCCAAATGCCTATCTCCCACTCGAAAAAAAGAAGAGGGGGCCACGAAGGAAATTATTCCTTGGGGGGGGTCAACGCGGCCAAGACAGCGCAAAATAAACGTTGGTGGATGCCGGTAATAGTAAGATAAGAGAAAAAAAATTATTTGGAGAGAGAAGACTCGTGAACTCTGCATCCACCAGTAGGAGGCAGAGAGTGTATTCGGCGAGGAATGATGTTCTACGCCGTGCTACCCGGCTCCGGCGAGAGTAGGAAGCTGTGCCCACTTTAGGGCGGAGCAAAGCTCGGGAAAAACTTGCTTCTGACCGGCTGACGAAACTGCGACGGCCGCCAGGTTCGAGAAAGAAAGGAAGATTAATCGATCTAGGACGGTAGGAAAAATCAGTGCGTGCGGTAAAGAATCTTGCGTCGTCACTCTAAGGGGAGCTTATCATAATGGTCTATCGCGCAAGAGCAGGGATTGGGGGAGCGGAGTGCTGCCCGCTGGTTCCTGCCAGAGCGGGTCGCGCTAGCTGAAACTGGGAATCCGGGAGTCTGGAGAATTTCAACCCGAGGGAGAGAGTTACCCGTCTTTCGGATTCCAGCCGCCGAATTTGGGGTCGAAAGGTGAATGAAAAAAGGGGGTTGTCAGGGAGAAGGACAAAATCTACCTGCAAACTACGACTTACGATTTGGGGAAACTCTGGCGTCTGTCGACGCCAAGAGAGTGGTGGGAGCGGTATCAAAGTCCCACGGAAAGGGTTGGGGGGGGGGGGGGGGGGGGGGGGGGGTGGGGGGAGGGGGGGGGGGGGGGGGGGGGGGGGGGGGGGGGGGGGGGGGCTGAGAGGCCCAGCACAGAAAGGGGAGCTATCCAACACTTCGGACCTTGGAAGAAATTCAGCGCGGCACCGAGCAAGAGGAAGGTTTAAGGCATTTTATAAATTGCCGGGCGTCAGGCAGAGGGAAAGGACGCCGGAATCCTTTGAAAAACAGCAACTCGCAAAAACAGCTGGGC
>Ga0179591_1366866_pt1 | contig 16016 bp, 15 predicted proteins | sample CZOMad2_1_08_16f_FD_182891 | JGI IMG/M metagenome (GOLD analysis project Ga0179591, IMG submission 182891) | Vadose zone soil fungal communities from Angelo Coast Range Reserve, California, USA - CZOMad2_1_08_16fungal (PacBio error correction) | ecosystem: Environmental > Terrestrial > Soil >...
AACCGTTACCATGCAACAAAGGGGAAAATGGTTTCGGTGCTAAGGAGACGGAATAAAACAGAGGGGACGAAAACAGCGTGCACCGGCATGGTATTTCCAAGCCTGTCGTTATGCCCTATCCGTGGGCGAGTGCAGCAAGGAGGCCGCTAGTGGAAACTATCAAGGGCGAGTCATACCAAAACGCATGCTGTGGGCTTCTGCACCGCGGAAGGCGTCGAAAGGTCGCGAGCACTAGCCCGGCCCATATCCACCTTTGGGCCCTAAGGGGATTCTCGGGAAGGGGACAAAAACTCCGGAGGGACGGCGTGTCGGCCAAAATCGGGCTCACTATCGAGAGGACTGACTTTGAAGGAAATGGAGCACGAACTAGAGAGTAGTAATCTGAGAAACACCATCGAGGAAACTACCCCTGGGGAACTCACGTCACCCATCTTATAGGAGGAAGGGACACGGATCTGGACGAACTAGAGGTCCTTGGCAATTTCTAAGGGGGCCCTCACAATTTAAAAACAGGGGTCGCCGGTGGACCAGGCGCGTCTGGGTTCGGCGGTCAGAAAATTTGAAGAAACGGGAACAGCGACAACCCCCTTCCACGAACTTAAATGCACCTGGCGAGCGTAATGGAATCAGGGTATTGAGGCACACGTTGATAGGGACGGGTGGGGCGTCAGAATCTCTCAGCTGCCGCAGGGGAGGGGTCAACGACGATCGGGGTGTATATAGCCTCCGTCAAAATACCACCAGCCGATGTTATGGATCCTATTGAGGGGGAGATCTGCAGTCAGAGCCTCCTGGCCCAGGAAGTATATGTCTGATGGCTTGGACACCCAAGAAAGTCACACAGCCAAAACGTGCACCGTGCGTACTGCTATTTGCCGAAAAGGGTGTGCCCAAGGGAACGAATGAAAACGGGCGCCAGGAAACAGCTATAAGTAGTAGGGGCTAGGAGGAGGGGTTGGGGGGGGGGGGGGGGGGGGGGGGGGGGGGGGTGGTGGGGGGGAACAAAAAAGCGCAGTAAACATGAAGAAGGGGGACGGCCAGCGGAACTCGGGGGGGAGTTTTGAGGGGCAACCACAACTCGTTTCGTCCACCCTAAAAAGGGCGGTATGAAAAGGCGGGAGGACTTTTACGAAAGCGGGGGGGACCACCACGGGCAAAAAAACCATCGGAGAAGTGTCGCCCGCAGAAATGCTAAAGGAGAGGCCTGAGAGAAGGCGCCCGGGGAAGCAATTCTGGTCAACGCAAGGAAACCAAACCCCGCGCCGAGGCAACCATCGCCGCTACTTGCGCACCGGAAGTAGAGTCTGCGCGTAGATCCATAGCCGGATAGGGGTGGGGTTGTGAGAGAGGAGTGCTATAGGAGGACAAGAGAACATAGTGCTGTTGTCCAGGGGGTGGAGAACACCCTTTCGCAGAAGGAAAATCTTAAACTGCCGAACAGGACGAGTAGAAAGACATCTAGGTAAGGGTAATTTCTCGGTCGGAGAACCCTTAACGGAGAAAAGGAGTGCGCCTTTCCAAGCAGAGGAACGCCGAAATGGATGGAATTTCCCGTAAAAAACAGGGATCGGTGTTAGTAAATTGGGTAAATTTCCCTCGCGAAAAGGAGAAAAAGAAGTACGTAAGGATGTGTGAAAACCTTGGTCCCTGTGCTCTCCGAGGGGTTCGACGAAGACGGAGCAAGGAGGGGTGCGTCAGTGGCACGTACGAACAAAAAAGTCGGAACTGAACCACCAGGACGAGGAAAGGGGGAAATTCAGTTCATAAAAAACACGTTCCCGTAAGGGGAAGCCGACCAGCGTCATCGAAGACTGCAGCGGGAGAAGAGACTCAGAAAACAACACGGGGGGGATGAAAAATAGATGTCGGGTCTCGCTTTCCGCTGGCAGGGGCCACCTACGCACGGCCGGGGGGAAAAGCAACCCAGGTCTGTTACGAGTATGGGTTTCGGATTGGTCGCAGGCTCGGGGGGGGAGGTTTGACCATGCGTAGAAAGAAAATAGAAAATCCGGGTGGTTCGTCAAAAAACACGATCCTCCACCTCTGAAGTCACGGATTAACACTCGAGGGAAAATATCGCTTCCCACTGCCGAGAAGGCCTGAACCATCGACAAGGGAAAGCGGCATAAAAACCCGCCTTCAATCAAAAGCTTGGCACGGAGAGGCATTCTTGGTGAAAAGGCCCAAGCGGGGCGCCGGACGGGGGGGACAGCACTGGAGACAGGGAGGAGCAAGCGACACGCCTTTACGGAGAGGGCAGAAGATCGGCCTCGGTGGCGGAGGGGGGGGGGGGCGGCGAAGTCTACGCCCGGGGCTCCGGGGCTGAGCTGTAAACATCCAGATCGATCCGGGTGCTCACAGGAAGAGAAAAGCCGCTTCGGTGACACCAAAACAACCCGCTAAGTAACGCGGACAAAAATACTAAGACGAGACTGCGAGTGCTTTGCTTTGACGATAAACGACGGCAAACAATAGTCGCATGGTCGGGGGCCGCGGATCTTGATTTTCGGGTCGAAAAAGCGGGGGGGCCTGAGTGGTACAAGGCACGGGCTCATCCTCAGGTAAGGAGTGCTGGAAAAACGCTCGCTTCCCGCCTGAGGGGTGACAGGGGGCACGTCAGGGCAGTACCTTCACTAAGAAACTAAACCCGCGTTCTGTACGCCGAAAACTAGTTTGGGGCTAAATGACAGGGCCACAACTGCTAATTGCCCCGAGCTTCCACCGGGACCGGCTTTGACCCCAAATAGGAGAACTGACTCGTGGGGTGGGAGGGCGCCCGGGTTCGGCCAACGCAGAGGTTCACCGTTTCGGGCACGCCGACAGAGAGCTACCGGCGGGAACTGGATGTAGAGGCCGGATCCGGGCGGGCTGGCGGAGTCAAGCAAGGGCAGGCGCCTGTTCGGTAGAGGTTTAAGGACCACTGCCGGAGCGACGAAAATTGGTTAAAGAACAGGTGGGTTATAAGAGACGACGGGCCCGATCGGCGGTGAACAGGAGTAAAGGAGCAGCCGCTGGAGAGGGGAAGAAAAGACGCACTACTGGATCAAGGTGGTGGGAGGCAGCATAACCGGAAAAGTCCGAGTAGCCCCCTATAGGACGGGTCTGGGGGCGGGGGGGGTGAGCGGTTTAACGCCCCAAGCCCAAAAGCGAACAGTACAAAACCGAAGGTACCTACGTGCCGGAGCTGTCCGACCTGTACAAACACGCGCTAACTCTCTCCAGAGTCAATGGAGGGAACATCATGAAGTCGTTCCAAGGAAGCTGATGTAATCTAGAACGTGGCCACGTACTAAGGTTCTTTTTAAACGAGGTCCGTTGGCTGTCAAAAAGTTCCTCACTTGGGGGCCCAAGGATAGAGGGAGAGTGGACCGATCCCGAGGGGGGCGTCAAATCGTAACGAAAAATCACGAAGATCGAGGAGGAGGGAGACGCGAGCTGGAGCGGAAAAGCGGGAGCGGTCGAAAGGGTGGACACAGTGAACCAAGAAACACCTGAAATTGAAAAGGGGATGCGGGGGTGCGCGTGGAAGAACGCAGACGGTACGAAGCCTGCGTTGCTCAAGAAGCCGCGATCAGAGGGGAGTACTCGCCCCGACTGAAAAGCGTGCGAAAGCGGGTGAAATCAGGAACAGTATCCGGCTCACAAACAAGCCGGGCGCGTAAAGGTGCACCGCCCAGGGAAAAAGGAACGGAGGGGCTTAGGGCAATTCGCAGAGAACCAGTTAGGTGGCCGGGTAAAAAAGACGGTCACGCAAGAAAAACTCCACCCCGCCGCTCTCTCGGAGTAAAAACCTATGCGACACTCCGTGACACGGCGAAAAAATCGGGAGTTCCGGAATCAAGCAAGGTTGATGGAGAGACAATGGAGCACGGAAGTGAGCCGGGAACCGGGAAAGGTTGTGACAGCCATCTCCGAATCCTATGTAGTCCGCGGCCCGAAACATGCAATCACGAGCAGCCGCGGACCGTCCCACTGGCGATGGCGGGGAAAGCCCTCGGGACTGACCGGGTCTAATACAGCCGTCAGATAGGGGTGTTCATCTGTCACCCGCGCTGGTGAAAGGGGGGGTAGCGGCGGCTAAAGAGAACCAGGGGGCAGTTGTCGAGGTATGATGCGGGTATTGTCAGGAAGGAAGGGGAGGTCGTGAGGAAAAGGGATGCTAACGGGGGAGTCGGGGCTCGGCAAAAAAAGGAAGCTTCCTCCATGATCAGCTAGGAAGTCCGTGGGGTTCTGCACAGTGTGAAAGAGCCTTTACAGAACAAACGCGAACCACCTAGTCCCATCGACGTGTAAGACACCCGGCGGCTATACAGCCAAACTCTCGGACTGATGTGTTGAACGGAAAACCTCTATGAACTCCTTATCGCAATCTCCGGGACTCCCGCCCGCTCTGCATAAACAAAAAACCCTGCCCGCATAAACACCGAGAAAAGTATGAAAGTCACAACGCCAAACGGAGCCAGCGCACCAGACGACACACAACAAAAGAACACTGTTGACGCAAATCTCAAGGCCGCCTACGTCAAGAGAAAAAAGCCAGGTGACCTAAAAATCGACGAATTCACAGAGAAAAGAGGAAAAATGATCCCCGCACTATCTCCATTCAGGTAGTACAGCCAGCACCGACGTAAAAAGCAGCAGGCGGGGTGAGCACAAAGCAACAAAAGGTCGGAGGAAAGCAACCACACAAAGACATCAACCCTCTGCTGACACGGGGGACGACTTCTTGAAACCGGAGGGGGGGGGCCACGGCGCGCCAAAAAGTGCACCATTTCGGTTCCCAGTTTGGGGTCGAGTCCGCAATTCGATAACGCGGCCAACGATCGGGATAAGGGAGGTTCTCTCAAAGGTCAAAAGCCTCCGGAAGAACCCGCATCAGTCTTCGATGACATCACAACACGCAGGCAACACGAGGTCCGATGCCACATTCCAAGGTGTCGACTGCGAAATCAAAGACTCGGTCAGAAGTGAGTTCATCGGCAAACACTGGAAACTTCTGGATGAACAGATATTGCCTTGCCGCCTTCGCGGATGCCTCAACCAAACTTGATGCCGACGGGATCCGGGGCCGGCATTCTAACTACTTGAAGGGGGGGTGATTGGACATGGGCGCATGACGAGGTGGGGTCAGCGGCTTGGGGATTGTGTGTGTTGGTTCGATTGAAAGGGGGAGGTAAGAACCTATTGGCCGGGCAGTTGTGGGGAGCTAGGATTGACTTGTTACCTCGCTTTTCTGGGCCTCGCCGGGGGTTTTCAGGTCGTTTTCTAGTGTCCAAGAAAAAAGGGGTGTAGTTGCGATCGTAGTTGAGTGGGTGAATAACTGCGGTGAGGGGTCTCCTTTTTTTCCAATGGTAGCCCTGCAGGCTCCTAAAGGGGTGCCTACGCGTGGGGAATTGTGATTCGGTTGAGGGATCCGTTAAATTCGACAGCGGCGCCACGGAGAACGAGATCATTAGAGTTCGCTGCCCCCGCCGGGGGGGAGTAGGTATCCGAACGCTGTTAGAGGAAGGGAAAAAAAAGTCCGGTCGCATGGCGGTTTTTTCGCTTTTATGTTGGGGATTGCATTTGGGCTCGCCACGAAGGAGAACGTGGACTTTTTTGGCTGTATGTCAAGTTTTGCGGGACCCTGCTGTACTAATTTCTCTGCCGGCCCCGAATCCAGAGGTGGTTTCCTGGGCGTTGCTAGCCGAACTCTACCTTCGATCCATGGGCGGAATGTGCTATCTTTCGTGAGGAGACGGGGTCAAAGGCACATCTGAAAGGCAGAAGCAAGTCTGGAAAGATCAGTGCATACACCCAGGCCCCGGAGGGCTTTTTTCCACGAGCGTTGTTCTACCATCAGGGTCCGGGCTGATCGCCCAGGCAGCAAAGGCGGAAAAAACGGCTTGGGGAGGAAGCGCGCCTGGAGGGCGAGGATAAAATACAAGTCTTGACCGGCGATCCCGGCAGGTCAAAACCGGTTGCGGCACAGAGGTCCTGTCTATCCCTGGTCGACCGACAGCCATCATTTGCAAGAAAGAGAACCTGGGCCCATGGTGGTTCCGCAGGGGAAACGCCGACGTCCCGAGCCCGCGGGGTGGCACAACCCTTTGGTCCACAAGATCACACACAAGGTTTGAGCAGTACAAGGGATTTTGCAATAACTTGTCCATAATAGGCGGAGATACCCACCGGTATCGGGCCGGGACTGGCTTGTGAAAAAGGCGCGGTTGCGGGGCCACATGGAAGCATAAGGATCCGGGGGTCAACGAAGTCTGGGGGGTCATCTCCGGTTCGTAAGAAGCTGGAGAGGCCACGAATCGATAGAAATATCTCCCTTACTCATGAAGGCAGTTCCAGGGTCTCCACACTAAAAGCTTGGGGCCCGCTCAGGAAACCGGGGGGGGGAAAGGCCTCTGTCCGTTCAGGCCTCTATGCGGTCGCAATGAATTCACAAGGGCGCGAAAGATGAAACGGCAAAGCCGCCGGGTTGCAAACCAGGAAGCGAAATAGTTCAGTGCGTCCAACGGGAACGGTCTATCGAAAATGTGCGGCAAGTTGAGCAAAAGGGCATCCAGGCCTAGGGGGTTGCGCGCGTGCAACCTTTTAACGCCGGGAAGACTTCAAGGGCCATTCATGATTGCAGGCACTCTTCCTAACTCCCGGCGACTTCGGAGCACCCTGAGCTGTAGGAAACTGCATGCCCTGGAGCGACAACGACTGGAACCTGTTTTACGACCAAGCCGTGGGCGAAAGGAAGGGCCGGCCTTCTGGTGATTCACGAGGTGTAGTCCAGGTCACCTAATGATCGGATGCCATCAGCGCGCAAAGGGCCCTAATCCGGGAAGTTCGGGAGATATGCAATCTTAGACACTCAAGTGGTCATCCAGCGAGCACAAGATGTGTTAACAGACGACATGAACCGCGCTGGCGAAAATACAACGTACAAACTCCCTCGACGCACAACGTCCCCTCAGGGGTGGGAAATCAGGGTATCGGAGGTGGGGATATTCATAGGGGGCTCGACCCACCAGGGGCTTCAGCGTGGAGACCAATCTGGCAAAACACTACGAGTCCTCGAGAGATGGTAGATTCACCTGACGATCCGGCCTTAGGATTTCTGACCTTATCGAATGAACTGTCAAAAACCGAAAGGGTAAGTCTGACGCGTAGGAATCACAGTCCGGGCACAACATGGGTAGGGACACGGCGTCGGAAACTAAAAAAATCGGCAGAGAGCGCCCTCACAACATGAAAAAAAAAACCCGCAACACACAAAATCAGAACAAAAGGACTGGCTTCAAACGACAATGCGCCATTTTTAATTTTACAAAGTAGGGATCGAGAGAAGGAGGACAGGGAGCAACTTGATCCTGGTAAAAGAGTGGGGGCAGTGGGGGAACGTTATAAATGCAGCTACGTTATTTGGTTCATCAGTGGGGTTGGTTTCCATGATTGAAGGGAGGGCACTCGGGGGAATATGGTGACTTTGAGGCTTCCCCGCAGACCTTTAGGGGGGTTGTTTAGGCTAGGGGGGGAACTATGCGTGCCGGCTACTGTTAGGGGTACGCGAAGAGGTCTGAAAGGGGGGTTCTGCCCGAGTAGTTAAAAGAGGAGTCATCTGAACGGGGAGGTACACTGCGGGGCCTCTTTTTTATAACCAGTCAGTGCGTACGAAAGCCACACGCAGAGGATCCCCTAACGGGTTCGCGGCGTGTCCTTTTTGTTATAGAAGGTAAGGTGGTAGGAGGAGAGGGAGGTGGGGGGAGGTGAGTTGGGAGGGAGGAGGAAAATAATCGGGATAGGGCTGAGAGGATGGGTGAGGAGGGGGGGGAACGGGGTGAGGGGGATTCAGAGAGGGGGGGGGAGCGGAGGGGGTGGGATGGTGGAGAGGGGTAAAAGGGGGGGAAGTGTGGGGGGGGGGGTAGGGGGGGGGAAGGAACGTGGGTGAGGGGGTGATGAAGGGGGGAGAATGGGAGGGTGGGGTGGGACGGGAGCGGGGATGGGGGAAGGAAGGGGAGGAGGAGAATAAGGTATGAATAGGGGGGGGGGGGTGGGACGAGATAGGAGGGGGATGGGGTGAGGGAGAGGGGGGGGTGGAGGATGAGAGGCAATGGGAGGGAGAAGGGAGGGGATTGGGAGTGGTGGGAGTGGGTGCAGGGAGTAAAGGGGGGGGAGAGGGGTGGAGACGGGACAGGTGGAGGGAGAGGGGGGTTGGAAGATAGAGGGGAGGGGGTGGTGGGGGAGGGAGGGGGGGAGAGTGGGGGGGGGGGGGAGGGGGGGGAGAGGTCGGCCTTCCTTCTCGTGCAGTGGGGGCGGTGTTTAGGGGATTCGGAGGTTTCGAAGGGCTCCTCCGTTGGGGTGGCGGGGGGCTTGTAGGTCAAAACCCGCTTGCGACAAGTAGGTCGTCTGACGCGTGACTAAAGAAGTAGAGGGAAGGGAGGAGCAATTTTACGAACGATGAAGTCGGACGGGGGCTTGGAGTATGTGTGGCAGCAGACCGGGGGGAAGGGGGGGCGGGGAGAACGAGAGCTGAGGGTGAGGGTTGGGGGTGCTGCAAAAATGGAGCGGTGATAAAATGGCGTGCTGACCGAGTCCAGATTTGGGCCGAGGTTGAGAACTCGGGCGGGGTTTTGTGGGTGGAGCGGAGGTAAGAGGAGGGAAGGGGCGCTCGGCAGAACTGCGGAAGTTGCCCATTCCAGGGCGAGAGAGCTTGCAAGGCGGTGAAAGGGGGGAAGCGGCGATGGGAATCGCGGGGGATGAGTCGGTTGAGTCAGGAGAGGAATTTTAAAAAAGAAAGGACGCACCATACGGGGACGGCATCCGACAGATCCGGAGGCTCGCTACATTGTGGCCGAGGAACCTATTTCAGAAAGCGACGAAACGGCACAGGAAATCTTGGGAGTCCTAAAACTAACTAAATACAAACAGTACAAAAGCACCTTGGCGACTGACTCAAGAGCACATCGTTGTAGTCACTGACTGAGACCTAAAAACGGAAACGTGAAACTTTACAGATAGTGGCGCCAACAGGGGGAAGGAAAGGTCTATATCACCGCAATCGGGGATAACGGGACGTGGACGGGGCTGCGGGGCAGCTTGATCACTTTGCAATTGCCGAGGGGACGACCTCGGGATCGGAAGAAGGACAAAACGAATGTCGGGTCCTTCAATGCCGGCTAACGGTAAGGAATCGAGAACCCTTGGGGGAGAGGCTCCGAAAGAGTTCTATGCGGGAGAGGGGGCACTCGATAATCAGCTACGTGATACGAAGGGGGGAAGTATGGGGGGGCTTTCTCGGAGGCTGGTGAAGCTACGAAAGGAGCAAAAAAACCTGTTTACAAGTCTGGGCGAACGCCAAAGCCCCGAAACGTTCATGGTACTAACGGGCCGTTTCAAACCTACGCTTCAGGGGTCGGGGGGTTAAGGGAAAAGAAGGGGGGGTCGAGTTAGCAGGCCGCACGGTATTCAAAAATCTCGTTCTCAAGACTGCAGAGAGGGAAAACAACTCTCCAGACTTGGTCGGGCGGCTGCCTTAGCCGGAGTGAACGAAGGGCAAAGGGGAGGAAAGACGCTTTTCGAGCAAACAGCTCCAACAGTGTATGCCCTTGGGGCCAGGATCGGCGGAGGGGACAAGGGTGTGACAGCCTCTTCTTAGCTATTTATGAGGCCCTCAGCTTCGGGTCAAGACGGAGATACTAGATGATTTTGCAGGTACGGGCGGGACTTTTTCACTAGTAGCAATAAACCAGGGACCTCAGTCCAGAGGGGAATACGGGCGTCCCACCATCCTCCTCGAGACCCCGGGGGACCTCCACACAAAAAGCTCCACTCTTGAGGAAGACTTTCTGGCGCAAAGTCAGCGCAGGGGACCGGTGTGGAGACTGAGGCCCGCAGAATGCGGGAACTGACGGGAGCCGTGGGGACCAGCCTCTGGGAGAAGGATTCAGGGAAGGGTCTTCGTGGGGAAAGTCCACATCAAGGAAAACCCCGAGAACACTAACGTCATCGCGCCGTTCTCCTCCGGGAGGGCATTCGGGTCGGCACAAAAGGAAAGAACTTGTTGCTTTTTTTCTCCCCGGGGCGAAAGGGGGGTCTGACAGGGGCACCTAAGAGGTTGCGATAGAAAGGAAAAAAAAAGTCATACCACCCCCAGAAATGGGCCCATCAAGGGGAAATCTCCGTGATCGGAAATGATCCCGGGCTGTACCTACCTGAGTTTCCCTGGGGGAGGATGGGTACTACCAAGCTCCCGGAATAGGAGGAATCAGCGCAGGCAGAAACGGTTTTCCGGGCGTATTTCGGAGGAACTGCTTGAGGAATCCTGTGAGACAATAAACGGGCGCAAACCTGTCCAGCCTCAGAGTTAGTCAGTCGGTTGTGGTAACCGAACACCATGTGGCATAGAAGAGACTTTTCTCACGAAGGGGGGGGTGGCGTTGGTAAGAGAAACCAAAACGCGGGGGATTCCCAAGAGAACGAAAGGGGAGGTGGAGTAGGACCGGACGTTACGGAACGTGCACAGTGCCGAGGTGGCAACCTCAGCGGGGAAGCTATAAGGTCTGCCTCTCAAAAAAAAGTCTAAACTCTCTACCCCGAGGGAGCCCTTCTCGGCACGCCCTTCTGTTGACATCTATAAAAGAACCTCAACCCATTAAGACCCCGCCTAGAATAGAGCGGGGGTATCGAACCCGCCGCGCATAGGGGGGAGAGAGGTAGTATTCCTCTCGGGGCAGCGGGAAGATCGTTGGTTGTTGGAGCGAAAGAGGCCAGAGGTCTATGGGGGCAACCAGGACTAAGAGAGTGGGGCTGTTTTGACGGGGGAGCAAGCAACCTTTCGAGAGACTGGAACCCGCGCCGACAAACCCCCTCACCGGGAAGCGTCAACTCAAAAGGGAGTTTCTGATAGTCCTTGTCGAGAAGTCATGCCACAAACGAGGAGCAAAAAGCTGGGCGGGAACGGGCACCATCGGCAAGTAAGGGCCTAAGGGGGCAGGGTCACAGTGGTCTGATGCGCATCCTACGGCCGTGTTAGCAAGATGGTCATCGGAGAATAGAGGGGGAGGGTTTACGGGGTAGTGGTTAACTACACCGGTCCGGTGAAGAACACTGGGGTGGAGGATAGGTGAGATAACGAGCAGAGGGTCGGCGGTGAAGGGGAACGCATGGCTGCCACACGTACCAGGACAACGAGATTGCGAAAAACGCTCCCTCACCCAGGACGCTTCCAAAACGCCATGGAAGTTTCAACACCAAAGGTGGCGACAAGGCCAGCTGCATCGAAGACTGCAATCGGAGTTGCGAACATCTCAACGGAAAAAAAGGGTGGGGGAGGGAGGAAGATAATAGAGGACAAGAAAAACTATGCAACGGAAAACTACAATGAACTTCTTTGGCGACTGCCATGACATGTCAAATGAGGGGCGGTGCGCAATCGAAGTCGGTTAATGTTTAACGTAATGGCAGCCTTCGGAAATGAAACGCAAACCATCCGGCGCGTTCGGAGAAAAAACCGATCCGCCACCTGGAGAGGTCTAAAAAGGGTAAACACTCTTCCGTAAACAGTGATCAGGGCTCCTCAGGAAAAGGCTGACCATCGACTAACAAGAACGGACGACGAAACGGTGACCTGCAGAAAAGTCGTCAGGCACAAGTCGGGGGGAAAAAACTGTGACCATGCCCGGACGACGAGGGTACAAAGAAAGAGTGGTGGCATCCGGAAACACGAGAACCATGAACTTCTACCTGGAAGAACGCGGGCCTCGGGCGGCGGGGGGGACAAAGGGCGGAGGGCGCCCGGAGACCTGAAGGAGAAACACCGACGCCAAGAGTTAGGTGCTAATGTAGAAAGGGGACCAAGCTCACGCGCGACTCCAGCCGGAAAACAAACAACCGAGAGCCTCTCGAGCTGGCCTAAAAGAAAAGAGGAATGATGCCGCAGGTGGGAAAATCCGAGCCACCAAAAAATACGCGTCAGGATGGTCTGGAAAAAAGGGAGGCCAAAAGGGGTTTCCGTGGTTGGGAAATTGTCAGCCCATTAACGACGGAGGGAACGGCGCGGGCTTACACTAATTTCCGAGACGTTCGACTTTCTGCGAGGAGAACAGAATCTCTGCCACGCCGTGGGAGGTCAGACTGGGACCGTGCAGGGAAACAGTAAGAACAAGAAGAAAACCCGACGTGGCGTTCTAAGAAGGAGCACGCCCCAGGCTGTTGCACTAAGTAACAAACGCCCACAATATGAAGGGGCTCGACTATGTGAAGTCCACCGCTGGTGTAAATTAAAGGGCACACAAACTCGCTCTCCGCAGGTCTTGAAGCAGGGGGGGGACGTCTCGTGTCGTTTCGACAGACCTAATGGTGGGGAACCCCTTGTGGGACAAACGACACAGATCGAAAAAGTGTCCCTGGTCATTTAGGCCTGTCGATTTCGAAAAAGAAGTCCTAATCCTTGCCTACCGAACGCCTCGTCGCGCAGAACACCTCGAGCGACTAAGGGGGAGAAACAGAACCATGGCTGTGTGGAGTAGAAGAAGACATCTCGCAGAAGCGTCGACCCGGACCAGGACCGGTCTCGGGGCGATTGAATCCAAAAAAAAAAGCACTCACTAATGAAAAAAGGTGGGGTGCAGCGAACGCTGCAATAAGCCCGCGGTGATGTCAAATAGGAGGGGTGCATGGTGTTTTCGCATTGCTCCTAAGGGAAAAATCAACTTCAGCCCCAAACTACGACTCGCGAAACGACTTGAGGGGGTCCACACCGGCCCGAGTCCGTCCCTCGGGAGGGGAAAATCAAGCTTGCACGAACTCCAAGAAGGCTGAAAGGTCGGCGAAGAGAAAGTGGAGGCAGGGTTATCGGGGGCGAGAGAAACAAGGGGCTAAGAAGAGCGCATTGTTCCGCCCGGACGGGGAAAGCTTGAAGAGGTCCCGATCCGGTCTTGGAAATAGCGTCCTCTATAATGCCTTTAGGACATGAGGGGTGATTTCGCGAATGCGGGAGGGTCTACGTGAGCCCAGCGCCTTGGGGGTTTTTACACCTTAACCGCGAACACAAGGGAAAGATAAGGTAACGAGGGGAAGCTGAATGGGGAAACTAAAAAGTACAGATACTGGGAAAGGTGGAGGTAAGCTTTGGTAGAAATTAATCCCTAGAATCAGGGGTTACACGTCAAGCGACGAGGGGGGGGAGGCTCTCCCTTTAAAACGATCAGCGCAGAGAATTCTGACGCCTGAGGGAAGAGAAACACGTGGAGTCTAAGAAAGGAAGACCCACTGAGGGAACTACGTCTTCCAGGGGGACGGACACATTTAGGAAAATGAAGAGTCGTTCTTGCAATGTAACGTCGCACCTAGGAAAACCAGGATGACTTTTAAAGAGATAGGGGACCGAAACCAGACCGAGGAAAATCCTCTCGTCATCAGAAAAGAGAAGTTCTACTGGAAAATCTACCAGAGACTCTATGAGTCTAGCAAGTGGGCTCGATGGACGAAAGGTGGTAGCAGTCGCTGCAAGGAACACGTTGGCATTAAAGGTGTGGGGAAGAAAGGTCCTGTAGCGCGAAAGAAGGTGAGGGTCCTCTGCCAGGCCACATTGCAGAAAAAGGCGCAATAAGTACAGTGGAAAACTTAATGGGGTTCGGGAGCGGTCAACTGGACCTGGGGGGGCGGGACTTGTCTAATAAGAAGAGAGTCTTTTCTCGTCGAAAAGTACTCGGTTGGGATTGGGTCCGCCAAAAAGGCTCTTGTGAACTCCCACATAGGTATGGATCTTGGCCTGAGGGGGACAATGGGGAAACCTCGCGGTTTTTAGACATCTTCGTGCACAGTGGGCACCCCATCTCCTTGGCCGTTTTCTTGTAAAGGTCCTCCTCAGTAGGAGGGGGAAAGCTCTGATGCGTGATCCCAGTCCGGGGAGGGCGAAGGGCCTCCCTTCTGGGGAAACCTTATGATGGAGATGTGGTCGTTCAGGTCTTGCCTGGACAGCATTATTGCCAGGGGGATAAAAAAACGCTACAAATAACATCTAACGAGGACTTCCTCGTCCCAGCGAATGGCTCCAGATTCAAGAGTTTACGCTGGGAGGGTCCAAGGACTAAGAATTTTCAAGCCTAGCTACAAGCTCTTGAGACAGGCCAAGCTCTCAACCCCAAACAAACCTATGAATGATGACTCCTCGGGAAAATAGCTAGGGATACGTGGTGGAGCCTGGACAACCACGGCGGGCCCGAACCGGGCCGCAAGGCGGATAGGTCATCCACCCCAGGACCGAAATACTTCGGACGACTGACCGAACCGGTTCCTAGGTGAACCAACTACAACACATCGACGACCAAGAAGGGAAAAGCGGAAACCTGCACGTAAAAGGCAACTCATCATTCGACAATCTCAAGGAAAAAAAAAAAAAAAAGAGCATAGGGTTACCGACAGCATCAAACCAAATGCGGGAAAAAGCACCTACATCACCTAAGAAGGACGAGGTACTCTAACCACACAGAAAAGTCAACACATGGCGTTTAGACGACATGGGACTGGGGTCCGCACGGCTGGTGATCAAAATCTGGGAACTAGGCGATCGGGCGGTCCCGCTGAATGAAAGAAAGAAACGAACGCCGGCCAAAAACGAAGCCCTCGCGGGATGAACGCACCGTCACGAGGGGAAGCGAGTTCCAGGGAGGGCGAAAAAAAAAAATTCCAGGTCCTCGACGCGCAATAGAAAGGCACACCTACAAAGGGGGAGCCATTAATCGAACCTGGAACGTCGTATGTCCGGAAGGCAAGGTGCCAGTTCTATGAAGACAAAACTGCCAGCCCCAACTATGACGGGAGGAAGGCGGCGGGGGCAGAAGGACCTAAAAGGCTACATGGAGAAGAAAATTTTGATGGAATGGTCTATTTGTAGAAACGCAGTATGTGGAAATATTCATCCTGGCGGGGGTTGAAGGGGGGGGGTTTACTCTGGTAGTGAGAGTTTAAAAAAAATGTGACGAGTTGTGAGCGACGCCGTGCCTGAATAGGCCCACTCTGATGGGGATTCTGGGACGTACAGCAGGAAAGTCCGTGAGTGTGGGGGTCACCATTCAGGCCGGGGGCGCCAGTTGATAAATTCTCCCTTCGGGATAGAAGAAGTGGAAATCGCTGGGCGTGATGGTAAAGTTTGAGCTCAGGCGCTATCTGAGAGAGAGCTAAAGGTGTTGTCGATGGGCCGAGCGGAGACGCGCTGCCCTTCAGGACCGGGTCTCAGGAAAAAAGCGCCCCCTGGATCTGTCGGGATTTACTAGAACTCTTTTCTTTTGGGCCGTTTGGAGGGGGTTTGCGTGTCTTAGAAATTTGGGGAAGTTCTCTCCTTAGGGGCTAACCGCGATTTTGGCTCCTAGGTCGGGGTCAAGGGAGGTGGTCGATGAACTTTGTGTTCTGTCGTTGTTTATGAGGAAAAACTTCGTCTTGTTGGGGTCGGCCAGAGGGTAGTGTGCAGATAGCCGCAGACCGAGGCACAGCGTAACCTGTGGTGCCGCAGGGGCGGGTGGGGGACGCAAGGGATGCCAGCCGCTGGACGAAAAGAGGTAATCACCGGGAGCGGAGACGGGCGGCGAAAAAGCGTTTGGGAAGTAAATGCTTGTTGCCAGTGTTGAAAGTAGCCGGGGAAGCAAAGACAGTCGATGCCCCATTCGCGTCAGAACGTCCTTGTGACGTATAACGAGATGCAAAGAGTGCCCGCTCCCCTAACGTGGTCAGGCCGTTGATACTTCACCGCGGGAAGCCTGAAAATTCCGGGGGGGAGTCGCACCGGCAGCCGAACATTAGAGGCGAAGAGACACCCCGCTGTGGCCGGTCCTGCCGCCGAGCCAAAAGCAGCCCGAGGAAAGGGTGTCACAACCTCTTGGTGACAACCCGCACCGGTGAAGCGAGGAGGGTCTACTTCCATTTCAAAGCAAGGTCTTAATATGAAAACCTTAATCCAACAAAGGGGTAGAGCGAGAATGCGTTTGCAAATTGGCTTGGGAAATCCATTTGAACAAAGGAACAGTGTGAGCCGGGCT
>Ga0179591_1365503_pt1 | contig 16015 bp, 16 predicted proteins | sample CZOMad2_1_08_16f_FD_182891 | JGI IMG/M metagenome (GOLD analysis project Ga0179591, IMG submission 182891) | Vadose zone soil fungal communities from Angelo Coast Range Reserve, California, USA - CZOMad2_1_08_16fungal (PacBio error correction) | ecosystem: Environmental > Terrestrial > Soil >...
GGGTTGGATCGGGACAGTGAGCAAACAACAAAAAGGAGAAAAGATAAATTCCCTCTATCCTCTACACAGCGACCTTTCTCACGGAGCCGGGTCGGAACCATGGCCGACGCGGGGAGGAGGGGAGAGGTACTGGGGGCGGCGCCATAGAGTTAATGAGAAATAAAGAACTCGATGTAGAGGAAGAGGGGGGAGAACCCAATGTTCTTCAAATGGATCTCATGACCGATAAAGGAAGCGAAGATACGAGCGGACGTGTAAGGAGGCAGAGACGCAGTCTCCTAGAGGAGTACGGTATCCAAAACCGCCTAATCTCCCGCACTCGACATTGTCAATCAATCTCCCACCCCTGTATAAGACTAAGTCCTGCGAACCAAAGGGTGTTGAGAATCTTTATAATAAACATTAAGTATGTGGGGGGCGAGTCCTTACATCAGAAGAGAGGGAAAAGAAACACCATAAGAAAAGAGGAAGAAAAAGATGAGGTAACTGTTCCCTGCGTAAGAGAAACTTACATCAAACTCCCTGATGTGAACTCAAAAGAAGTGCCGGGACGGTCACGACCAAAAACAGAAAACTTGGGTTCAGTGCCCGACTTCTATCAGAAGAACTCTCCTAACCGAGGAGGACGGAGGGGCAAATGGACTTGGGGGAATCATCGCCAGATGGTCTTAGTAAGGAGCGCGGTCGGGGAAGTTTAAAGGCTAAAGTCGGGGGGAAACAAGGAATCTTTTTTTCACTCGCCTGGGGAGCTCGTGAGCAGCGGGAGAAGCCACGTGCTCGGATCGAAGAGACGGCGCGAGGGATGAGACAGGTGAGGGCTAAAGGTCGTTCCTATGAGAAAAGCCTTACGTCACGCTCGTAAACAAATGCTTTAGCGTATCCATCCTATAAACGGGAATTGAACTCTACCTCGAAGGGCCGAGGCGGAGGCACAAAGAAGAAAGTACTGGCATTCTTCCGGAAGAGGAAAATGGACTCTATAGAGAAGATGGAGGAAATTAAGGACCATTCTCAGACATATTATAAAGAAAAGATGCCATCACCGGATGACAAAAATAGACCATTTCTATCAGGATTATGTTCACAAAGAAGGGGTTTTGCTATCTATTTCATTGGGTTCTTTCTCACAGACAATATGACAACAAGACAACGAATTAAGGCAGAAAAAGACGACTTATAAGACGCTTCAGGGGGGGAGGAAAGGTGCACGAGATCTAGCAGGCCAGCGGGGGGGGCGGCAATAATGGGTCGGTAGAAGTGTCATGAAGTGAGGAGAAGCAGGAAACCGGGAGAACAAACTGTTGACCCAGTCAACTAAGCCATATCCTCTCACTTAAAACCTGGAACAGTGCAAGACTCGCCAGAAAGATGTCAGTATCAATGGAGAGCTACCTTAGGGGAAGAAGAGGAAGGACCAGTTTTCCTTCAGCGGCGCAGGGGATAACGCTTGGGTTCCTTACGAGAAGAGAGGAGAGAGACGAGGGGGGAAGGTACAGTACAATTGCGGGTTGAGTCAAAAAGGTGGATCAGGGGAGAGAAAGTCAAGGAACCGTCCCCTATTCCCTACTTAGCGAAGGTTCATCGTCCAGGACCGTCGCCCTTCCATCTTTTCAGCGCGAGTACGGGAGTCATATGAAGAGACGGTTGAAAGAAAATGCGGACAGGGGGGAAGCGCAGAAAAAAAAGAACTCAAGGTCTCTCCATGACGTGCAAAGGGAAGCCACTCCAAGAAAGGGGACGGGACAGATTCGGAAGTTGTGCAGCACCTCTACGGGATAGACCTTTTGTGCAAAGAAGGGGGGGGGGGGGGGGTGTAGCAGATTGAATTAGAGCACGGGAAAAAATCCTAACGGGGAAGTCTCAGGCCGAAGTGAAAAAAATCGCAGGCGGGAGACGGCAAGAAAGCATTTTTCTTATCGATTAATGCTCGTGAGACATAAAAAGGAGAGACTCGCGGTGTCTAGTCGTGACAAACTGCTCGGTAGGGCGCCGGCGGCCGAAATACCAAGTCGCCTGATTGGGAAAGGAAGCAGGAAAGGGAGGGCCTTTCTTGCGGCAAGGGCCAATTGTGGGATGAAGTAGTCCTATTGAGGGTCGCCTCGCCGCTATCCTAAAAAGAGGGGAGTACGCCAGGGGGATTGGGGGGCTACGTTCTCTATCTGTACTTTCTCCGCGCCTCTAAATGTGCGGGAAGGAAATCGTAGTCAACTCAGAGACGCATCCATCTAAAGGGTAAAGTACTGTCTAGGTGTAGAAGCTGAAAGAAACATCTTTTCAATTATTCGAATCGGCCCAGATGGACAGACAGGAACGAGGACTAGCATCAACAAAAGATTAATTAACTGAGCAATGGAGGGTCAAGGGGCAAAAATCTTTCATGGGAAAAATCAGAGAAAGGGAGGGCAAGGTACACCTTACCCAGAAGGTTCGTGGGGTATTTAAATTACTCATATTGTTCAAAAGGGGAACTTTTCTTGTATATGGGGGGGCAACTCTCACTCGCGCGCTACGAGCCATAACGGGGAAACGACTCCTTAAACTTAAGGGAGGTCATACTCCTCGCCAAGAGTCCGAAGTCGAAAACAACCTTTACTCGGCCTAGGCATTTGGGGTTGGCCTGAACGCCGCCAGCAAATTAATTCCTCAATGCCGGGTGCAGCCCTCAATCATTAAACCGAAGGGCTCATTTCTTCGGTCCGCGGCGTCATCAATCCCTAGCCACAGAGAATGAGCTCGAAGTTTAAGAGAACGAGGAGAAGGATCCTACGCAATAAAAAAGAGACTTTAGAAGATGACTGAGCGAAGCTGCCAGTTAAAGAAGCTTCATTATAGGGGACCTCATTCCCTACGTTGGGCAAGAGGAAGGGAAAAGGCAAGGGGGGTGAGTTACGTGGCGCTTGCGAACGAGGAGGGTTTGGTTACCTTCACTTTCCAGGGGGGGTATTCACTGGACCGGAGAGTTTCACTTGAATTGGGCGACAGACTTGTCGATGGGGGGGAATGGAAAGCGAGGTAGGGATAGAAAATTTGAGAAAAAAAAAATAAAAGAGCTCGTACGGATGATAGAGAGAAGGGTAAAGGGCGGGACTTGTCTTTCCAGCCCTGAGGGGGGGGGGGGGGTTATGTTGGGGAAATGAAAACTTATCGACACCGGATCGGAAAGGTGGGACGAAGAACGGGGAGGGTCCCGCACATGAGGGGGATCTAGAAAAAAAGAAGCGAGCGAGATAGAAGCGGCACAAGCGTGAAAAGCTACTGAAAAAACTTGAATCACCTGGAAGAGTATACTGGAGAATTGATTGGAGCGGCGCACGTCAAGGGAGGGATCTGAGAAGGGAGAGTTCTCATGACGTGCTTGTTGACAGGTTTTCAAGTGTATAGTCAAAAGCATGGTGTTCTGCGAGCCATTGTGTAGGAAGTGAATTCGGATAAAGTTATGTGCGTGACATACTGAATGTCTTGCGATATAAGGGAGAGCGTCGGACGTCTTTCGAGCCATCTTTCCCTTAATAGATTAGCAGAGGGGGGGGAGGTATGGCGTGTCATATTTACTTGGAAACGACGAGAAATTGATAATTACGCTCGATATGATCCACAGGGGCCAGTATTGGGGGGACATACTGAGCACCAGGAGGAAAGGCTAGAAATGGGAACGTGGTGGCCATCAGGATGGGCCATCTTCGAATCAGGGGGGGGTGCTGGCCGTCCGGTATCCCTTTCTCCATGTCATAAAGGTATTTCATTCCGCAAGTTATCTATGACGTTTTTGAAAGGGAGGGAGGGAAGGAAGGACTCCGAAGGACTGAGGCCTTCAATGAGGAGAGATGATGCTACTGTCCCTTCGAATCTCGTAACCCTGAGAAAAAGGTTGGATCGAGCAAGGGGCCGGACGGGTTAAGTAAAAAAGTTTCAGCCTCGGAATTCTCTATACCACTAGGGCTGGCTCCGCGGGGATGCACGAGAAGAAAAAAAAGGAGTGTAAGACATCAGAGGTTAAGTAACACCTTCTCCGGGGGGGGTGAAAGCCAAGGTCCCTCTGCATTACGAAACCATCCTTGAGATGATCAAAATGCCACGGAATCCGAGGGAGGGAGGGGGGGGCGAAAGTTTACGATAGAGTACAATGGTATTTCTTCAATTGCGGCGCTCCTTTTACTCGTTGCTGGAGAAAACAGAATAGCAAGTTTGAATTAGAAGTAGTCAAGGCTAGAAAGAGTCAGGATCTTACTCTGGAATTGCATCGGGGAAGTCTTTCTCTCTTATGGGGGTCTGCTTTCAGATTGGCCGGTAAAGGGGGGCACAGGAAAGACGAGGTAAAAACAGAATCCTGTTGGGCATATCCCGAAGGCACGAAGCCTTCTTGTCTCAATCTGGGAGATACATGCCTTTAGGAAATATGCGTCCGCGGGCGATGCGGACAGTTGGCGTGGTGAGAACGAAAAGAAAGAGGAGAAACGACGCGTGGTGGGAAGTATTTTTATCCTTCTAGACACTCGCTATGGGACTGTGCCGAACGACAATTGGGAAGAAATCACTCAGAGAGGTCAAAGAGAGGGGGCTGGAGGAGCTCGGGGGAAAGAAAGCTCCGGCCAGGAAGAGCAAAAAAGGGCACCGAGGGACATGCGAGGATTTCTGCGGGGGAGAGAAGAGAACCCCACCACAAGGAGAGGGAAAATATAATATAGAGGGACCGCGGCTCGATCCGCTAAACACCGTCCTGGAGCAAAAAGAGGGAAGTCCACTCGTGAATCACGTCTGGGAAGAGTTTCAGAGCCTACCTGGAAGTCTAGGAGATCTATTATTGCTCAAATCTTTCTTTCGCAGCGGCCGGGGAGAAATTTAAAGCATGATCACACGATCACGCGGAAGGGGGGGGGTCCGTGTCACATTCTAAAACATCTGAGGATCGGAGAAGAGGCGTCTCTTCTCAGAATAACCTCATCTACTCCAACGCATTTCATCTGACTAACACCGCTGTTCGTCTGAGAGGGATTAAAATATCCTGGTGAAGGGGTGCGTCATGGAGGGGTAAGAGACCCCCATAGCTTTTGGAAGCCTACTAAGACAAGCAGAACACGAAAAATACGAACATATAAAGACGGGAGGGTTCAACATGCGGGTTGGCATTACCCTTTCAGCGCCCTAATATCAAGAGCAGCCTTTGTGAAGAGCAACGCCTCAAAAGGTGATACAGGGTTGGACACCATCAAAAGGAAGGGAAAGAAACGAACGGCCACAGGGACCGAGGGTTTCCGCTCTGTCGTCCACTGACCATCACTCTCGAGCCAGGTGCATGGATGGCATCTGTAGGTGAACTGAGGAAAAAAAGGGAAGACCTGGCGACGAGGTGTTAACGAAAAAATAAATATTTTCAAATCGGGGCCAAAAAAAAAACGGGGGTATTTCAGGCAGGCCGAGGGAAGACACAGCCGGAGAGGTCTGGATCTGCTATCGAATTCTCCGGAAAGTCCTTTACAGCGAGATAAAAATTAGAAAACCAGCTGAAAGGGCGCTGACGGAGTGGGTAGTACGAATATTCAGGAAAAATTGCTGCAGGTAAATCCCCTCCTAGAAGTCAGAGTAAGGCGCTGAAGTGAATCAAACAGAGAAATGATTCTCCCGAACTATACCACGTGCGCAAGAAGGAAGCAAGATTACAGCCTTCTGTCCCAGAAAGGGGGGGAATTCGGGAGCCTATATTTTCCCGAGAAAATCGCCGGAGGTGGACTAGAGAATTTAAGTTAGCGACAACCCTCACAAACCGCAAAGAAAGTACCTATCAAAAAAGGGGGAACATTAATTATGTCGCAGAAACGTCTGGGTAGAGGGGCGTCCAATCTAAGCTAAAAGTACCAATTGATAGAGGAAGAAATGAAGTCCTAACCACTCCTTTATCCAGAGAATGTCCCATTTCTCGAAGAATACACTTGGGCCAGAGACCCAGAGAGACGGAGAGATGCCCAAGGAAAAAAAACAGGAACAAATGGAATAAGGAAAAGAGTGGAGCCAGCCGGACAGCAATCTTTACGAAGGAAATTCTCCGGATGGCTCCGGCTCATGGGAGGGCCAGCAGGTAGTCAACGGTTCATTGACGACAGGACCCGAGGTGAAGAAATTGGGCCTGACAGACAATTTGCTCTTACGGGGAACCGGGGTCTGATTCAAGGCGACAAAATCCAGGAGTTCCAATAGAGACGTAGGCCGGTTCCCCGAAGAGAGAGAGAAACGATGAATCCTACTATGATGCTCTTGCCTAACATTCGAAGTATCAACTACTAACGCTCAAAAAAAACAGAAAAAAAAGAAGGTAAAAAGGAAGGAAGGATTCGTGACTGTAAGATGAAGGGCCGGAAAAGAGGAATGAGAACCGTCATACCTCAGATCCTCATGGTGATTCATCAGGGGGGAAAGAGATTGCCATTTAAAAAACTTCTCGTACAGAGCTTTTAGCGTATATACTTCTTTAGAAGAACACTCTCTTTCGGTCTGCTTATCAATTAGTCCTCTTCTGACATCAAGTCAGATTGAGGAATTGGGTCGAACGACCCGGCAGGGGCGGCCGCTTCTCTTTCTGGCAAGTCCTTATTAGAAGGCCAAATTCCCCGTGAGGGCCTTTCATGGGCTGACAGAGAATCGGGGTTAAAGTCCGACTTATTACCACTTCGCAAAATGCAGGGATAAAAGGGGGCGTACCGAACGAAGGGCCGATGGATCCCAAAGGTCTGCGGAGGGTGCGGCCGGTCAGATATCGAATCCCATTTTCTTTCAGACCAATACTTTCGGCAAAACGGGTCTGGGGAAAAAAAATCAGAGACGGGGGGGGACGGAGTAAGAATGTTGGGATTTCAGTTCTTCATAGCCTGGGTAGAGGTCACCTTACATTTATGGTCGAGACTATCACGAGAAATGATTAGGGAGACGGTCCGGGAAGGGTCGATTAGAAAGCGGTTTCGGGGTAGGGACTCGGGCGGTTTGGCATGTACCCGGAAGAAGGCTTTAGAGAGGAAACCAACGTGTCCGAGAGGAGGCCTAATTCTGGTCTTCTATATGTCCGAACCGTCCGCCGCTCAATCAGGCGAACCGGCCCGGCCGGTCGGTACGCACCGCAAGAACAGAGAAACCGATCTAAAACTCTCTGTCTTCATTTCCCGGTTCGCGCAGCAAGGAAAGGACGGAAGTGGCCCTGGGGGAAGACTAATCAGGAGGAAGAATGATAGCGGTCACAGGAGAGATGAGCGAAGATAAAACGATCAATGGGGGGGGGGAGTCACTATTCGCATTTCTCGACGGACCTAAGGCATTATGGCCGCCTAAAGAGACGAGGTAGAGCCAGCAGCTCCGGAGCGGTAAGGTCATGGGAAAGTCGTACCCTCATTCCTCGCCAGCAATAAGTGGATATTTATTACTTTTCCGGGGGGGGAGTAATTTATTGTCGTGAAACCGGGGCAAACAGGGAGGTCGAAAAAGACTTCGGAAAAGGAGGCATCCAATGGTGACGATGAGAGCGCGGGGAAGAAGAAGTTTTCTTTTCATCTTAGCGTTGAGGTACCTCTTTGAGCAGCTAAGCAGGTTCCTTGGAGGAAAAACCTGACCGGGCCCTCAAAGAAGATTGAGGTTTAAGTGGGAAATGGGTCGCAAACGGTGACGAAAAGAATGGGAATGTCCGGACCCTCTCCATCTCTATCGGATCGCTTAAAAAGAAGGGGAATGCTGGAAAGACTGAAGACACGACAGAAAAATGTTGCGAGGGGGCAAAGAACGTCTTGATGAGCGACTGGAGCTCGAAAAAAAAATCTTGACTTCATTTTCCGCTAGCTCCAATGGGTGTAAAATGGATCTCGCGATAACCTGGCTCAGTCTGGGGGGGAAAGGCGTGGACGTCGCTGAATGGGAGGAAGGGAAATCCTTGCGAGATGGGCGGCGAGTGGGGCACAGACTTCGGGTACCTTAAGCGGTATCCGTATCTATCAAGAATTGGGGTAAGGGCGTGTCTATTGACGGTTCAAAAACTCCTTGAGAGAAACATCGATTAAAAAAATCCCGCGAGGTTAACATCTTAGAACTAGCCGCATCGACTGGCAAAGGGTGGCCAAGCAGAAAAAGAACTTATTGAGATAGGGGGAGGACATTGCAACTGCAGAAAAGCCGGAGAAGACTCCTTGGCTTCATCCGGCTGCGGGGTTATATTAGGGCTCCTTCCTCAGCGGACTGGAGGCGCGTAAAGGAGGCAAGCGGGCTGCGACCATGCGAAAGGAAAAAGGCAGACTCGTACGAAGGGGTGATCCCATTCGGGCCAACCAAATCCCTCGATCAAGTCGGGGGTGAGCAAGATTGCGTCAAGAACAGAGATTACTTAGGGGGGGGGAACGGAATTCGATGGGACTATGGGCCTGAGTCGTGAAAAAAAATCGTACAGGGATCAAGCAAGAGAAAGAGTATCACATCTTTATAGCGAAAAACTGAAAAAAAGACTAGATTTCTCTTGGGTGTACGCCGTCAGAGGGCCACGGGAAAGACTAGGGGGTCTTCGAGGTTGCGTCGCTGTTAGGCATCTCAAACTGTGGCAGGGATGGAAATTCACATTCTGCTAGGAGCGGCGCTTGAAGGGTAGAAGCATTACGGAAACAAGTCTGTGCGCTCGGTTGAAGTAGTCTTTATTTCTGTATGGAAAAAAAGGGTCCACCATTTAGGTACTATATACACTCTTGCACTGCCCATCACAGGGATCGGTCGAATCGACGACATACGAAAAAGGGGAAAGGTGGAAAAATATTACAGGGTGCGGGGGGAAAAGTATAGGCTTTACCGGGAAAACTCGAGCTCCTTATCAAGCAAGAGGGACGCCTCTTCGAGAAGTCGAGGATCCGGGGGGGGGTCCATGAAGAACGTTGCGAGCCGAAAGACAGTGGTCGTAATCTATATATTTATAGCCAGGAGGGAGCGCTAATGATTCCTTGCTTCGACGGGCAGACGAGAAAAGGCACCCGAGGAGGCCCAGGTCAGGACGGTTTATCACGAATGGTGGTAGAGGTAGAGAGAATCTCGGCAACAACAAGCAAATGGGGGTAAAATAGGATTGGCAGGCCGCTCTCAAAATCAAGCCGAGAACCTGCAGGACAATGGGCAGGGGAGAGGTGACATGAGGGAAAAGCAGGTCTTCCGCGCCGAGTATTCATCGAGCAGACCAGGGTTATTATACCCTTCAAAGGGGGAAGAAATCCCAATCTGTGGTTTCTTCCACGCAAGCGGATCTCAAGGTGAAAAAAAAAGGAGCCACTAGACAATTCAGGGTATGGACATGGACTAGGAAAAGAGAGGGAGAAGAGCTATTCTTTCCGTATCCAATCTACAAATCCCTCTTACGAGAACCGTCATCGGGAAGGAAAAACGACTTAGGTCGAAGCATTTCTTACACAGTCAGCATGAGGGGGTTATAGAAAGCTAACATAGGAAGGGGGTGGGGAGCATGAAGGAATAAAGACCATCTCGTGGTACCCTCAAAGAAAACTCCGAAGAGCGCAGGGGGTTACCGTCATGGATTCTTGAAGGGTCAGACTCTCCGAAGGGAAGGCAGGCCTTTTACTAAGCCAGCCTCATCTTCCTAGGTTGGGAGGAGGCGGAACTTTCCGCACTGGCACGCGAAACCTTACCGACGTCCTCGGGTTTCTGAAGGGTGAAAAGAGCGATCTTACAAACGCAAGAGCCGCGATAGAAGGGGAATTGACTGGTATCTCCTCAATTCGTAAAACGGGGTTTGGGGGGGGGTGGCCGAGCGGTCGCGGGCTGGAAATCCCGGGGGAGAACGAAGGATTGGGGAAATGAACAAAGGATATGGTTCCCAATCAAATTCTACTACTGAAAGCCCGGTAGAAACTCAGATGGAGGAGACAAAGAGTACCGGGGTGCGCGAAGGGGTCTACAGTGCGAGAAGTTCAAAGTGACATCGAGAAAAAAAACCGCTCCCACCCGCGAAGGAAGTCCAAGAAAAGGGGGGAAGGGCGCATGTGAAGACAAAAATATGTAAACCTCCATGCCTGCGGGACTCAATCCCAGAAACTAGACGTCAAGCTATAAGGCGATGAGCTGCAATGAGCTCGAGAGATGATGAAAAGGCTGAGGGGAGGGTAGGAACTAGCATCTTATCTATCAAGGTAAGGAGGAAAAAAAATAACGCCACCATGAAAAGGTTCTTGGAAACTACAGTTCACCCAGAAGTGGGGTCAGAATAGCATGAAGACGGTGAGGCCAGGAAAAAACAAGCTGAATTCCTGCGCGAAGATTTGTCCATAACTTTGTGCGCGAAGATCTATCCTCAATCTCTAAAAGGGGATCTCGGGAGAAGGAAGGCAAAAGCAACCGGAAATCAGAAAACTGTTAAAAATGAAACTGCAGACAATGGTCTGTATAATACCATCTCAAAAAAAAAAAGTTCCACTAACACAATGGCAATCTCTCAGAGAGATCGGGTCGAATTCTCCAGCCGGAGACGCAAAAAACTAGTTCAAGAATAGCACAGTCGGAAATAGGCGAAGTTGGAGGGGGATAGTTCGACATCTTTTTCCTCGGAAACAGGAAGGGAATCTAGATGAGAGTCATTTTTCCGGACAACGGTCTTCGGAAAAAATAAGGGTTTAGGAAAGGGAGACACCTTCCCAGTACCATACGCATGGTAGGAGGAAGAATCAAATCCAACTCTCAGAAGTGGGACTCACTCCGAAAGCGCGATGCCGAGGCCAAAAGGAAGGGAGACCTAGAATCTCTCTCCTGAACCAGAGCCAAGGGCGAGACATGAAGTAACTCCGGGAGGTCACACGGGCAAGTCCAGGACGGACCACGCATCATAGCTTGAAATGCGGAAACCTTCCTCACATATCAAAAAACTCGGCCTTTTGTATGCCGCTTTGAAACCAGGGGACATGCGGGAACGGAAAATGAAGGGAAAAGGGACTCCGGCATCGGCGCGATACGAAGGAGTGGAAAAGCTAGTTCTATGCGCTCATTCTTTCTTTCTTGAAATCAAAAAATCTATGAGATCGCTGTGGCTATCGGAGGACCGAAGGGAGAAGCCGTGGAGGGAAGGGAAGACCTCGGTGTCGAAGGGGAGGAGGAAATGCGCCTTCCTTTCTTTCTCGAGCCCAAGTTGGAATGGAATATTCCAGTACCGGTAAGAGGGAAGTATAAGGTCAGGGACTTACCAATGAAGGAGGGCCGAGGGGAACCATGGTCGCTCGGCGTGTGGCGGGTTAATATCTAGGGAATACCTTGCAGGCCCCTAAAATGCTTAGGGAGGTAAAGGATTCAGGATGATCCACGAAAAATGTAAGGTGACCTTGACCTCGTGGGGGAGGTCTTAGGGGACGCTGGGGAACTGAGTTACAAAGACGTGACCATGACATGTTTAAAGAGGCTAAACAAAAAGGGATTGAAAGATATAGGTACATTTAATTGTCAAGGGCGTCTAAATCAGGGTAAACCAAAAAGGGGGCTGTGGGTCCGCGAAATTGAAGGTAGAGAGGTACCCTCGCCGGTATCTTTAAGAAACGGTTTCACTCATAGAGCCATCAAGAAAAAGGGTCATGTGATGAGTGCACTGAGTCCAGGAAGCTGTCTGAGACCACAGGGGAGGCCCCTGCCAAGAAGGGGAAAGAACAACTTTAGCCTCCTGAAAGGGTACTCTTCTCAGTATGGTCCCCCTTGGGCGGCGCGGCCAGGAAAATGAAGGAAGTGGAAGGGGCCCTTAATCAGAGGGGAAAATCAAACGGCGTCAGGTGCCAAGCAAAGAAGGGTCATCCTACTAGCACAGAGGGAATGAAGTTTTGATGTCAAAACGATTCATCCTTAGCAACATGAACATAGGCTGGGGGATTAAGTCCTCAAGCCTTACGCGCAGCGACCAGATGAACAACGGGCAGTTCGTAAAGGGGAAAATTAACTCTTGTCCATCTTCCCCCGCAGGATTGGGGTGGCTTTGAGGCGACGCTGAGGTCGGTGTGACCAGGCATTCAAAGGGGGGAGGAACAAGCCGGAGGGGTCATGTAGGCAGCGTCGATGGTAGACTTTATTATGAAACGATTCTTCATGGCGGCATCGCGCTCGTACGGTTGACGGACTCGTCATGAGATGAGGAAGAGTGAAGGGATGACGGCCACCAATCCGAACGGATGGGGGGAATAAGGGGAGTCTAACGTGATGAAAACTACACGGAAAGCCCGTTTTTAAAGAAGCCATTGGAATTTCCAAGAAACAAGTCGGGGAAAATCCTAGAGGCGGAACGGGCAAAAAAGTCTTTGACTTCATCACGGGACAGGAGGGGGTTTGGAGGCCCGACTGTCGTCGGTCTCGGACCGGGAGCTCACAAGGCTGGAGAAGTGGAGGGTCAGGGGGAAGCTAAGATCTGGTCTTAGGCATGTCGAGAGAACCAGGGGGAATTACGTTCGGAGAGAAGGCGTTGAGAAAAAAGTTACAGAATTCACATTGCTGGCGATGCGCGCGGGAGGGAGGAGGGCTAGCGCAGACCTGATGGTTAAGATATCCTTCTCAGAATGAATAAGTGGAGGGCGGTGGAGATTGAAAAGTGGGAAGAAAAGAGTCCTTCAGACAGACCCTAGAGGAGGACAACGGAAAAGCTCTGTTTTAACATCAGAAATCCGAGCAATAGTTTTCACATCAACCATCTTCTGATCAAGGGCAGAGCAAAAAAAAGGGCCGGGACCGCTCATCAAGGGGGAAGGGTCATGGTAACAAAAGGGAACTTCAAGACCCTGGGGGGGGGGGGGGGGTTCTTGAGGTGCTTTCCTGCTCGGCCTGGCGGAGAGGAAAGACTTAAAAAAAAGATGACTGAAAAAGACCTCAAGCGAGAAGAATCCGCGGTGGAGGGTATCTCTCTTATGTGGGATGGGGGGGGGGAAAAAGGGGGGAGGGAAAGGGGTGTGCGGAACGGAAATGTTTTTTGTGGGGGGGCCACACTTTTGGTGGGTGATTTGTGGGGTCCCGGGGTGGGGTGTGACGTCCTTGTGTTCCCTTTCCATCTCAAGGGAGACTCCCTCTGACGGGCGGATCGAAACTAGAGCGTGCTCCATCAATTCACTATAAATGCTTCGTCAGTGGGGACCCGGGAACTTTAAAAAGAGGTCCCCAGACGCGTCTGACAATGGGAAGAAAAGAAAACAATATACATACGAGAGGGGACCGTCTGTGGAAAAGGCATTCCCCCGGGCCTAAAGAGGGATGGGCAGCGTTGGAAAGAAGTCGAGGGAAACTTAAAAAGGGGAGGTGGGGCTGCAAAGGAAGCAAGAGGGGCCGTGATGGACCTCTCAATTGAGAGGCTTGAATCTCACATTCCTTGCTCCGGCCGGCGGAGGATTGAACGGTTTAAAGGAAAAGGGACGGGCGGCTGGAGAGATGTAGGCTGCTCTGTTTAATCTTTAGTGTAGTCTGCAGCCCAGAGACAGAAAGGGGGGCCCACGAGGACTACGCATTTCCCTTAATCCATCAACAAGTATCTGGCGCCTACGACAGGAGGGGGAAAATGGGAGTCCTCGATCTATGAAAGATTTTCGGGCACAGATCTGACGATCAATCAAGAGCGATGGGGCCACGCTCGGGAGACGAAACGAGAGGGGGAGGGGGGGGGAATAATTGCCGGGGCGAATAGTCGCTGGACCCCACATGGGGGGGGGTTTCTACCCCTCTATATATGTCTCAAAATGATGTCCTGGGACGAAGACAAAACTTCCACTCTCATTCAAGGAGGGGGACTTCCATGTCCGGGGCTCCTCTTCTATTAAGGTTTGGCTTGATCCGATCCGCGGGAGGGAGATAGACAAACAACAACAAGGAAGTAGAGGAAGGGGCGTCTTCAAGGGATGACATCCTCGAAAGTGACCTGGCTCTTTTCATTCTAAGGGACCAAGAAGGGGGGTTCATCTCTCTCCTAAAGGGAAACGGCTATAGACACTATATAGAGGATGCTCGCCAAATTTTCTTTCTTCAAGCATCGGATGGAGGGGGCGAGAAGAACGATCCACGCCTCTCTCTTATCCTAAGAGGCTACGGGGCGGTATCTTATAGAAAGCGATCGTAACGCCAGGCAGGATCAAGGGAAAGAGGCTCACAGGGGAGAGGTCTAGCAAGCCTGCGTAAGTGGGGAACCATATCCTTTGTGAGAATTCAAGTTCGGGGGATGCGTCCCACCATGAGGAGCTGGGGGAGCGATGCCGGGACGTCAACTGTAAACAGCGGCCAGAAACCGGGGGATCGAAGGTAGCCGAAAAAACTTTCAGCTCCTAAGGGGAAGAGAGCAGCCGGTGGACGAAAGCAATCTCAACGTGCTGAATATTTTCGACAAAACTTCGAGGTCTGCGAGAAACTTGCCGACAATACTACGTTTTGGGTCAGTGAAATCAAGGGAAGGCGGGGAAAAACTAGCACCATCCATACTCTTCCAGGGGGCATCGAATCTCCATCAAGGGGGGGGGGGGGGGTACTTCGGCAAAACGGAGCGGTTACCCAGGAGGTACTAGTGGGAAGGGAAATCGGGGTTTTAAACTCCGGCGTAAAAGATCTTCATGTTCCGCGGGAAAAGCAACAGCGTGCAGATGGAATCGAAAGGGGGAGCGGGGGGAGAACACTCGCCGAATTTCCTGTCGTAGTCCATAGAAACCGCGGATGCCAGGAAGCTGACACGAAGGGACGACCAATATCAAGGAAATAAGGGGCAGCCAAGCGCCGAGAATCCAACTCAACGCATCTATCTTCTCTTAAAGGAATCCAAGAAAGGGCTAATTACATTCGAAATTAAGAGCGGAACGGTCCAGGCGCAAACCTATGATGAGAAAGAAGTCCATCAGAGGTCCAACAAATCGCCCAGGGAGATAAGGAGGCATAAGCCAGCTCCTTTCGAAGAGTAATATCTATTTCATGACATGAATGGACAACAATATGACAAACGCCCACACTAAGAAATTTCTACTCTCGAGAAGAGGGCTCAGGGAGAATGTGATTCAGAGCGAGGACGACACCCCGAGTATCGGAACCATGAAGCGGTAAAGAAAGCCTGTTTAATAAAAAAATGGTGGGAAAAAGGTTCTCACACAGTTCGGGAAAAAGATCCAGGACACAATTAAAACCTGACAAGGCGCCTTCTCCAGCGCAAACGCCGCCGAGCGCGACAGGGCGACAAGCGTCGGGTTCAGGGAGACGGCTTAATCCGGGCAAGGAGGCGTTCTGGCTTTGGCTGTCTACTCTCACTCCGTAGATCGATAGACGAATGTGGCCGGAAGATGGATTATAAAGGGGTTTGGTGCCGTGAAAAGAAAGTTAAGACTTCCCATGGCGTACTACTGCATGGGATATGCAAGTCAGTAACGGAAGCCACGTAAAGGAGTCTCATGCTTGGACTCGAATGGACGTCCTCGGACTAACAATCAGCCGACTCCCTCTAATCGATAAGTACACAAATCGGGGTGGCACTTGAAGCAGGATTCACGTGGAATCCCGCATGTACTGTAACTAAACGACTAAGAGTCAGCGCCTCACCTATACGGACTTGGAGCTTTCCCAATTTGGATGAAAGTGAACGAATGACGGAACGAAAAAAAGCGAGGTGGACGGGGGGGAGAGGACGAAGAGGGAATTGAGGCAATCCCTCATGTGGATTTGACGTCAAGATTGCCCCCTTGAACTCCAAATTCGAGATTCAGCGATGTGGCGGTCGGGATGCCCTGCTTCGCTCGCAAGTCCCTCTCGGGGAGTTTCGACCTATTAGTAGGGGCCACGGCGGCCTTGGACTTTGCTGGGGGGGCCTCGAAGGTTGGAAATGAAAGAATCCGTGGTCGACAAACGGCAATATCGGGGGAGGGGGTCACCTGCAACGGAAGGGGAAATGATTCTTTACTGGCTCGCGGCCGGGGGCACGGCCCATAATGAAAAGACAAAAAGAAAATTTGGAGGCGCCCTCCACGGTTTCCCATAATCCCCCACCCAAAAAAAAAAAAAAAACACCCCAACCAAAAAA
>Ga0179591_1445822_pt1 | contig 16015 bp, 23 predicted proteins | sample CZOMad2_1_08_16f_FD_182891 | JGI IMG/M metagenome (GOLD analysis project Ga0179591, IMG submission 182891) | Vadose zone soil fungal communities from Angelo Coast Range Reserve, California, USA - CZOMad2_1_08_16fungal (PacBio error correction) | ecosystem: Environmental > Terrestrial > Soil >...
CAGGGGTGATTTGAAAGGTTTGGGGGGAATTACGCGCAACCAAAAAATCACTTCGTTGACGAAAAAGGGGCGCGGGGGAGGGAGGAGTCCTCAAAGAGAAAGATACCCTACAAGAGGAGAGATAATTGGCATCACAGAAGAGAACGGAACGTTCGTCAAAGGGGGAGGTCGCTGTAAAGAGCTTTCACTAAAAGGGGGGAAGGACATGAAAAAGGGGGTACTCCACAAGGCTCAAATCCGGCAAAGGTTCTAAAAACAACAAAGGGAAGAGCTAAATCCGTGAGAATTGTGACAAGCCCGGGGGGGAAAGGAAAGTCTGGTGATTGGTAGTCCCAGAAAAACTTAAAGGGGGGGAGCATTTAGAGCACGAGGAAAACAAGAAAAAAAGGTTTTGGGAGCGGTCAAAAAGGGGGAATTCCGCTTGTGCGTAAAGGAATTTCGGACAAGGGAAGAGGCGGGCTGAGGTAAAAGGGCACCTCCATGGTATACAGTAAGTTTCAAACAGGGCAAGGAGGGAAAAATCAAGACCTAAAAATCAGTAGGACGGGGTAGAGGCCTGGAGGGGGAGGTGTAAAAATCTCTATAAAAGAGTTTATCAATTCAGGGGGAGAAATAAGAACAAGGAGGGTGACCCGAAACAGAATTTATGGGGGGGGAAAAAGAATTCTATCAGGGTAGTGCAGAAGAAAGGGCTAGGGGAATTTTCCCCCATTAATTGGGGATTTTAACTTTTTTGAAGGAAGCATTTGGGGGAGAGGGGATTGGGGTTGAGGGGGAGAAAAGACATGTTCGCTTTTTTTCTGCTGGAGAGAAGAGGGTGCCTCTCTTTACGAGGACGTGGTTCTAGGGGGGGGGGAAGTACTCCACAAAGAGAAGCTTCACAGAGTTCCCAAAAAAACTTAACTTGGGGGAGGGAGGGGGGTCTAGAGAAAGAAAAAAAAATGACGGACGGGGGGGGCGGGATTCGCGCTACTTTTTCTTACTATTTGCAAAGGGGGGGAAACCAGAAGTTGGGGGGGTAAAAACTTTAAGAGGGGAACCCACACCGTTTGGGAAGGAAAAGGCTCTCACATTCGGTTTTTGCTGAGGGAAAAAAGCGACAAAGATAAAAACGTGGTGAAAGGAAGGATATTCCCTCGGGGGAAAAAGGGGGAAGAAACAACCTGCTATAGAATCACGTAAAGGGTGAATGGAGAAGGTACTGAATCGGGGATTCCGCAAATATTCAAGATTCGAAAAGAAGGTGGGTACTGGGGAGGCCAGAGGTTCGCCAAAAGGGGGATCCACTGGAGAGAAAAGAGAGGTTTCTGTCTGAAAAAAAACGGAGGAAATGTTAAGGCGATGCCAAGGGGAGGAGCTCCCTGGACTAAAAAAAGGGGCACGATGAGCACTGTAAAGAAAAAAATGTGGGAATGAAGTCAATAGGGGGGGAAGAAAAAGCATCGGTAATTCTAAGGTTATTTGACGAGGCTGAAAAGCCGTGTCCGAAAAAGGAAAAAAAAAACTCGAATCCACTTATTGCCTTTAGAGAAAAAAAAAGGGCTACGAGGAAATAGTCCGAAATTCGAGGAAGGGGGAACGAGAAATCAGAAGGAAAGAGGCTTTATTTCTCAATTGACCCCAATTCGCGAAGGAGAACTGAAAGGGGGTGGGGGGAAAAAAATGTTAAAAAGGCCTACAATTACGTTTTGAAAACCGAGTTCTTGACTACGACTAAAAGGGGGAAAATTTGCGATAGTGTGAAGATAAAACCTGTTCCCTCTACAGGGAACCTCTTACTGGAGTGATATCTGACGAACCCGAAACCGGAAAGAATCCAGCATGCCTTCCGAGACCCCATGAATTTGAAGATTGGTTAATAAGGAAAGCTTACGAACCAATGGAAAGGGAAAGAGCTTGAGGTTATTGGGGAAAGGGGTCCGGAATGTCTCAGGGAGGTTATGTAGTGCTAAGAAGTTGGGATTCGGGGAGGGTCCAGTCCAGATGTAAATCCAGAAATTTTTTGAAATCCTATTGAAGAGATTCTTTTTGCAACCCGGACCAAAGGGGGTCCGGGGGGGGGGGACCCTGCCCAAGAGAGGTTGCTTATTTCCAAAGCCACAGTAAAAAAAAGGAGGAATTGCGGGAAGAAAAGAAAAGGTAAAGAATGGACGGGGTCTTTTCGTTTTCTGAGGGGGTGGTTCTGGGCCTAACCACAAGAAAAAAGGCAGGTCGCTGAACTTTAGTCCGAAAAAAAGGAAGCCTTCTTTCACTGGAAAAAAAATCCTAAACTTCACAATTGGGAGAAAGTTAAGAGCGAGGGGGGCCTCTTGTACTTTGAGAGACGAAAATAGTGAGGGGGACCTCTCACCAACAAAGACACTATAGAGATATAGCGGGTCTTGTTGCGCAAACGTCGAACCTCGCACCCTACAGAGGGAAAGAGAAGGAGGACTACTAAATAAAGTACTGGGGAGGTTTGGAGATTTATGATTAGCAGGGGGGAAGAATTGAACCTTACATCTTGAAAACCAAACGCCACAACTGATGGAAAAAAGTCCCCCAAAAAAGGAAAAACATCAAAAAGGAGGATGGAGGGTCTAGAAATCTCTCATGCCAAGGGGAGTGAAATCGAGAGCAACTAATGGAAGGAAAGAGACTCCATATGGGGGGGGGGGTTTCAAAAAAATCTAGGAAGGAGGGCTTCCCAAAGAGGCACGTAGGTCTAGGTGTCAGCTTCACCGATTAAGAAGAACAGGGTTCCTAATAGATGATTAGGGGAAGAAATTATTTATTAATCAACTATCTCTAGGGGAGAAGGGGGGTGTCAGAGAAATATTTCGAAAGGGGGTGCAGGAGATCGGGGGAAAAAAAAAAGAGAGGGAGGCATTGAAGTTTTCTTGTATGCTGGGGGGGGGGTATCTCAATAATACTGGAAAGAGGTCCGGAAAGAGGGAAATCATTCTTTCGATGGACAGGCTCGTTCAAAACGGAGCAAATAGAAACGGGAGAGAAACGAGGAAATAGTGGAGGGGCATTTTAGTCCAAAGTCTCTGGTAGGGGGTAAATCGGATTGGAGATGCGGAATGGGGATGAGAGCATCAAAGAGACTTGCTGTGACTTGTTCCCTGGATCTACGAACATAGAGAGGGGTGGAGTCCGCTTAAGCGGGGAAGAGGGGGATTCGATTTACATCCTTTTTGAAAAAAAAACAGCCCGTTTGAGGAAAGAAATAATTAAGAAGCGCAATCATTTCTGAATAGGGAAAACACATTTCCAGTGACGGGGGGAAATGGGTATTCCGGTTCAGGGTGGCACGACCTTGGGGCAAGAAAGGCATTTTATTAGTCAACGCAGGCTCTGGGAAAAGAAACGACATGCGGAAAGGATAGTAAGTAGGAAAAGAATGAGAAGAAAGTTGGTGCGGAGAAAAAGGTCCCCCAGACCTTGAAATCCGCATCTTGGGTGGGATGCATCTCCTCAATAGACAAGAGGGAGTACCGAATCGCGTGGATTATAGAGGGGGGAGGTCAATGTTGTGGGGAGAAGATGGGGGAAGACGGGGGGGGAGCGTTGTTCTAAGGAGCATTTGTGAAAAGGAAACGATAGGCCTGAAAAGGGAGAAAGAAAGCTGGTTTTAAAAAGGGGGTGAAATATTAATGAACATCAGTAAAGAAACCAACTCGAAATGGAAGAAGGTTGCCGGTGGAGGGAAATGGAAGAAAACCTCCATCAAGGTCTCGATGTTTGGGGGGGGGGGGGGGTTTTATGTGAAGGGGAGCGACAGAAAAAAGGGAAAAGGAAAAGCAGAAAGGAAGGAGAGAAAACCAATCAGAAACGCATCTGACCTGTCTTTTCGGGTGGGAAGAAGACGCCACAAGGAACCACGTTAAAAAGGGGATTTGGAGAGGAAGAATTGATTCGCAGCAATTTTCAGAAAATTCAAGGAGAAAAAAATGCAGGGCAAAAGTGGGGGGGGAAAAAAATTCTTTGGACACTGCGATCGTTCGGCAGGAGGATTATCTGAAGGTTAAAGACAGAGATTTGGGGGGGGGGGAGGGTTTTCACATTCTCCTTGAGACTACGCGCAGAAAATAATTGAGAAAGTGAAATGTCCACAACTCAGAGGGAGAAAAGACTGTTTTCGAAAAAGGGACCTTTGACGGAGAAAACTCTTCCTTGCCGACAGCAGTTTTGCCGAAAAGGGAAGCTTGAATGACGAGAATGATTAAAAATGGGTAATCGGAAGGGAAGCGCTCTTCTCTAAATTAGACTGGTACTGGTGCCTTTCCAGGGGAAAAAATCACCAGCCTGGATGAAGTGTCCATTCCGGAAAAGGGGGGATTTCGCATACATTTGGGAAGGGGACGGTCCTTCTTGTAAAGCAAGTGTGGAAAAGGAATGGGAAGAGTTATAAAGAAAACGTTCTTAACTCCAACAAGTGGGAATCCGCTTTCAAGCCTATATAAAAAGAGAGAAAGGGGCGATCAACTAAAGTGAGTACTTGATTGAAAAGAAAATAGGAGAGGAGGATTGAAGAAAGTCGGCTCCTAAACGGACTACAGTTATTTTTTCAGTCCGAGAGATTTGCGACGTAAGCGCAAAAAAGGTCCAAGGAAGAAGAGATTATTTATCGAGAAGGGGGGGATAAGCGCTCTTTGTAAGTGGGAGAGGGAAAAGGTTTTGCGCGGACTTAAGCAAAAGCAAAAGTTGGACGGAAAAGGGAGTGACGAAAAAGGTCGCGAAGGTGATTGGGAAGGCTCATCGCGAGTGGGGACGAGGAAAAAGAAGAGGGAATTCGTCCCAGAGAACGGATCTGGAAGGATTTCAAGCTGATAGCAGGTCTCGGGGGAGCACCTTGGGGGTACTCCAGGAGAAGGGGAGAAGTCCGGAAAAGATGATTCTAAAAGGAGAAACCACAGATCCCCATTGTAGACTTCAAAGGGGGAGGTCTGAAGGGGGGAAGAAAATCGGTAGTTTGCTTAAAGGCTTCTTGCCGGAAAATTACATATATTATCTTTACGTGGGGCAGAGAAGAAGTACAACGAGGAAGGGGGAAAAGGGAGTGAGCTTCCAAGAAAATGTAATTCAAGCTTTTTAAGAGCTGCTAGGGGGGGAAAAAGAGGGCTTCGTGAGAGAAGTGGCTCCGTCAAATGGATACGGGCAACCAGGCTTCGAGGAAAGGAGGGAACTCAAGAACGTTCTGCGCGGGAAGGATGGACTAAAATGATGAAAAAGCTCTATAAGGGGGGGTTTTTTATCGGAATCCCGATGCCGAACGTCTCAGGGGACACGAAACATAATATTCTTTGGGAGATACGTCGTCAGGTTCGGGAGCACCGGGAATATCCGATTCAAATGAAAAAAGAAAGAGAAAGGTGGGGAAACCATTGGGAGAAAAGGGTTTTTACTTTTGGGGAATGGTTCGGCAATTGTGGCGATGTTTTCTTTCGTGGAAGAGCCCAAGAAGAGTTCCTCATATGGGGGGTTTTTGGAGATGAAGTCTTCGAGATGGGCCGTGGTTAATCTCTTGGGGAAAGGCCGTCGGTCGCGTAAAAAGTCAGAGTTTTTCCCAAACCATCGGAAGGATTGGCTGAGGAGACAGCGGAAAAGTCGAGGGGGGCAGTGAGGTTCGAGTGGGAGAAGCGGGAGCGGACTGTCTGATATTTTCACCCAAGTGTATAAGGGGGGGGCAGATACTTTAAGCATCGCTGTTGGCAAAAGGGGGAAAGGCGAGAGGCACAAATGAGGGCCGTGTTTGCTGAAAAGGGAAGCTTCAAACGTTGAGAGTCCCTCGTTTCCCAAAGATTTGGGGGGGAAGCAAACACCATCAAATCCGTCCGTGGTCAAAAAGAGATGTCCGGAGGGGGGGGAGGAATTCAGGAAGAGAAAGATGCATATGTACTTTGATTGAAAGGAGGGAAAGAAAAGGATTTACAGAATTGGGAGAAGAAGGTCAAAGTCTAAGCTTTAAAAATCTTTTGACACCCGTCATAAATTCCTTACGGGAGAGAAAGTTCCGCGTCTCTCCCTGGCACTCGAAAACGAGTCTTTGTAACTGGCCTGGTTTAAAGGGGAAGAAGGATGGAAGTTAATTCTAATGGATTTACTACGGTCAGGGGACACCGAAATCAAAAGGGAAGGGAAAAAAAAAGAACTTAGGTATTAAAAGCACTCAAAAGGATTCAGAAGAAAAATCATCACCGAAGAAAAGGTACAAGATGAAGCGTGAGAAAATTTCTGAGAGAATCCTGACCATTCGAAAATCCGGGTGGGACCATAGACCCTGCTGCCAAAATTAAGAGAAACGAGTGAAGGAGGGAGAAAAGAAGTTGTCCTTGGGGGGAAAAGAGATCGAACCCGCTCCTGTTCCAGACCAGAGAGTGGGACAAAGGAATACCTATAGAAAGAGGATGGGATAAAAAATACACCTCAACTGGAATCCTTCCGAGATTGGGCGATACCCGAGGGGAGGGGTGAAAAAGGAAATATTCGCTGGAGAGAGAGGGCGCAAAGATCTTCTTGAGCCATCATTTTCCGGGGGACAGAAGGACGGGAGTTTTGAGGAGGAAAAAAAGAGGGTTCAGAGGAGAGATCCATAGTTTATGGCATAATAAAGAGAGTCTTTTTTGAAAAACAAGAAAACTGGGGGACGGATTCCCTAGAAAGGAGGGGGATGTCTCTTTTGCACGCCACAGAAGGGAAGGGAGGTTCGCCTCTCAAAGAGGCATCATTAAGCCTTGAAAAGGGGGGAGGGGGGATTTGGGAGGGGGGATGGTTGTTGGTTGGAGACATCCCATAAAGCTGGTAGCTGGGAGGGAGGAAGACGCTTGACGGACTTATATCCGGGAGAAGAACTCCCCATGAAGGAAGGAGAGGGTAAGAAGGTTTTAATTTTGTTGCCAAGAAGGAGATATCTCTCTCAAAGGAATTGGGGGGAGGAGGCAGAATCGGGGGGGGTGCGCCCCACTTCCCATAGAGGCTTACCGATTACGACGAAATTAGATGGACGTGAAATACGATGTATTGAGCAATCTTCAGGGAGGAGGGGGAAAAGCTGGAAAAGGTTTCATTCAAAACGGATTGCTAGTACCATCCAAGGAAGAGGAGAAGCATCAAGGATTACGTGGTGCTTGATAGAAGGCAAGGGAACCTTGGGGAGGGGAGGGAGACGAAGGGTGAATCCTTAAACTGCCGTCGAAGGAGGGGGACCATTTTTCAAAAAGAATCGAGTCGAACATTGAAAAAAAAGAAAGGAAGAAACAACGAGAGGGGGATCTGTCAGTCGCAATCGAAATCATTAGCCCTCCTAAATTCACCCGTAAGTTACAGGGATGAGGCAAAGCACGAAAAGAGAAGGTGCGCCGAATTTCAATGTTTCGCATTACCCAATCTTAGGGAGGGTCATCGCAAAATCATAGGAAAGGGCATGCGGATCCCGGGAGGAGGGAGGGGGGGTGAGGCATATATCAATAATACTAGGAGAATTTTGAAATCACTCTTTCTATGGACATCTCGTTCAACAACTAAGGAAAAAGAGAGGGGTCGTCTTCAAGCAACTCGTAAAAGTGTGTGGGAGGGGGAAAGCAGGGGGAGGAAAGTGAACATGAAAAGTCGATTCGATATGAAAAGTAATAAGATAGGAAGGAGGTCACTGTTAATCCTTGCTGTACGTGTTAAACAAGTAGAAGAAAGAGATTAAGGACATTCTGAAAAATAAGGGGGGGACTGAAGCTGCCCTCCGACGACTTTTGTACGGGGAGGTCGGAAAGGCGAAAAGAGAAAATCCATTAGAGAATGCGGATTAGAAATCTATTTCGGCGAGAGGTGGGAAAACAAGTACCGAACTAAAGAAATTTATGCCGAGTGGCCAGGAGAAGCGGCGAGAAAGAAAAAAAAGAAGGAAGGCATTTTTAAGAAAAAGGGGGGGGAACTCATTCTGAAAGACCAGACACGCCATGCGGCCAGTAGACCAAAAATTCTTCTCCATAAGGTTGGGGGCAGGAAACTCTGAGGAAAAACACCGTCAGGAAGGGTGCGGAATGGCCTCGAGGCCTGCTGCGTTTAAAGAGGGATCGCGTGGTAGGCAAAAGAGGGGGGGGGGGACGAGGTGCCAAGAGATAATAAAAACTTTTGAGGAAGACGACACTTTCAGTCAAACTGGCACAAGTTGTGGCCGAGCGACCTTCAAAAAGGGGGGGGTGAAACCGAGTAGGAGGGTTTGCCATGAGAAAGGGGGGGAAGAAAATGAACAGCAGTCCCGCTTCCAAAGGAACATAAGGACAACGACCAAGGAATTTTTCAAGCTGCGAAATAAAGACACTCCACCGTTAAATAAAAGGAAGGGGGGAAAAAAAATCGTTTGGGGGGGGGTACGCTACCGGAAAGGATAACACCTGAAAAAAAAGGTGAAGAGAAAAGTAAAGTTTAGAAAAGGAGGGTGGCAAACGCCGAAACATCTCCACAATGAAGGGGGAATAAAATACCCTTTGCGGGTGAGGGGAGGACGCAGTGAAAGAGATAATCGGAGCGCCCGAACCGGCAATGCCCGATTGAAAGGAGGGGGGGGGGGAAAAAGAGAACACTGAAGCATTTCGGCGAGGTACGAATTGCATACAAAATAGTGGCGATGCGCGGGGGGCAGGAGGCCAGAACTGTTTGAGGGAAAAATAATTGTCGGTAGTTGTCGTCCCCCTTCCAGGAAGAAATGTTTCACCCACTCTGACTACGGGGCCGGAGGAGAAGAAACGAATCCCGAGGGAAGCCGACAGGCAGTTGGGGGGGTCAAAATCTGATTCAAAGGGAGGGGGAAAGCTCAGACCAATTGATCGGGCATGGGCACGCGAAAAAAGGTACATCTAATCGAAATTTCCCTAGGCACAGAGGAGGTAAGTCAAAACCGCGGGTGTAAAAGATAAAAAGGGGGACGGATGGGAAAAGGGGAGGAGGGGTCTTGAGATCCAATGGGGCCGTATAGGGAACGGAGGGGAAACCAAATCGTAAGGGGAGAAAGGGGTAGTTATTCCCGAGCCTATATACGCACCGCAGTGCAGACGAAAGTTCCCGTGAGGGGAGTGAGTTCCAGAAAAAAAGAGAGAGGGAAAAGTTTATAGCGAGGAAAGAAGCGCCCGTACACGGGCTTACCAAAAGACAGTTCTGTTGGCAGTCCAGAGGAAGGGGGCGGTTTGCTAGTAAGCGGCAAAAATTTTTCAGAAAGTGACAGGAGCGTATATGAAGATAAAGGAGGAAGGAGTCAATATCTTATAATAAAGAGCGTCTGGTACCAGAATTAGGAAGAACAAACCCCCCTGAACCGGAGAATGGACTGCATAAAACTGGGGGGGTAGCAAGGGGCTTTCGCAGGGGGGAGGGAAGGAGCTATCCATGAAGACCAACGAAATTGGAAAAAGTCTTCTTCTCGCATATAAGGATAGGTAGTGAGAGTAAACAGGGAGGATTCGCACGCTTTGGGGGAAAGACCGTATAAATTCCAGAATGCTAAATCAGGGGAAGATGCTAGAAAAGTTTGCGAAAGAACCTTTTGAGGGAGCCCGTAGGTTTTTTTGACTTAGGGGGTCTGGGCCATAAGTGCGGGGGGGAGAAAGGAATTAGCGCATGGAGAAGAATGACAACGATGCCTGGGGACTTTCCCATAAAGGAAAAGATGGGGGGCCGTACCTAAACAAGGGGAAGAAGAGGAAGCGGTCTTCTTTTCGCCAAAGACAAATGGATACGAGTCAGAGTGGAAGGAAGACCGAAAAGCGGAGGAGGGAATGACGAAGGAAAGGAAAGGGTCTGCAAGGGGAGGACCGGGACGGGAAAAAAGCTCTATACGGAAGAATTTTAATGAGTTCATATACCAAGGGGACCGAAAGATTCGCAAAGGAGGAAAGAAAACAGAATTTAAGTTGAAATCCTTCGAAAGGGAAGAATACCGATTACAGGGGAGAAAGGCGGGAAGAAGTGGGAAACATGAATTTTCAAAAAAAAGGGGTACTTTTTTGTAAAAGGTGTGCGATGTTATGGGGGTGTTGAGGGGGACATGAGGCAACCCGAAAAGTTGTTTTTCCTGCTGGGTTTGGGAAAGATAATTGAAGGGGGGGGTAGATCGTTTTGGGAGGAGAGTACTCACCTGAGTTCCCAAACCCATCTAGAATGAGTGGCTGATGACAACTGAGCAAAAGGGAGGGTAAGGAAGGTTCGAGGGGGAGGGGAAGAAGTCGGGGAGCGACTGAAATTTTCACCCAATTGTTAAAGGGGTCATACTGAACCGCTCGTTTCAAAAGAGGGGGAGATCGGCAACAAAGGAGGGGGAGAAAAAGCTGTCGAACAACGGCGAACGAATTGGTTAAGAGGAAGGGAAAAAACCGAAGAAAAGAGTGCTATAGAGGCCGATCCTTTGTTCAGAGAAGAGGGGGAATGGGAAGAATGCCTTCCGCAAATAGAAAAAAGACTTTTGGTACTGGGTAGAGAAACCACCTTAATGGAGAAAAAATTTTAGGATGGAGAGAAGGTTTCCAGGAAACAGGTCTTACCACTACTCCGAGTTTCCATAAAATGAGGAAGTGGCGATGCCGGTTTCAGCCAATAATTTCTCAGAAAAAAGGGGAAGGACGGATTCGGGGAGAGGGGGGGGTAAGGTTTGCAAAATGTTTTGTAGATGTTCGATCACCAAGCATCGGTAAGGCTAAGGGGTTAACGAAAGGGGAGAAAGGGGTTTCCGTAAATCAACAAAGGGAGAAACTCGAAAAAAAAATATGGCCTCTTAAGAGGCAAGAAAATGGGGGGAGGAGGAAGCTTTCAGCACCGAAGGGGGGAAGGAACAGTGACTTCTATTCGAGGGTAATCCTTAACCAATTTTCAGGAGGAGAATCCGATCCTTTTGAAAGGAGGCGTTGCTAAATGGCGGAGAAAACTCCCTTTCCTAGGGGATGGTCATTTGCGATAGAAGAGATCGCAAGAGACTGGTCAAAGAAGTCACAAGAAGACCTAGTACGAAAGGACGAACCCTAACCCAAGAAGATCCAGATGTGCGATGAACAAGGGGATCCAAAGATGGGTAAGGCGAGGATGGCTCTGGGGGGAAAGGAGCGTCGAAAGGAGAGGGGGACAGAAATCGGTCTCAGTACTTAATTTTGGAAACGGGGGGGAAATTGCGTTAAGGGACGAGCCAGAAGGATCGTTGGGGGGGGGAAGGGGGGGGGATGGCATTAATAATGTTGCAAACCCTGAAAAGGCATGTTACGTATTCCCTGCCAAAAGGATCTTTTGGTCTGAAGGGGTCCCTGCAGAGAGATTGCGCCTAGAAAGGAAAAGGAGCACGTGGACGCTGGAGGGGGGGATTGTTCTGAAGAAAATTCTGGGCCGGAGAAACAAGAAAGCTGTCGCTGTCATCGAAAAAGAAGACGCTGAATAAAATCCCGTCGCCACGACAGAAAAAAAAAGGAAGAAGAATTGGAGTCTCACAGAAAGGGTGCCGAATGGTTACTGGGTCTGCCGCGATGGAAAAAAAAAAAAGCGTATAGAAAGTAGAGAAAGATGATTAATCTTTGCGGGAAGGAAAAGCGGGAAAACCATTCGAGAAGAAAGTGCTGAAGTACTTGAGGATACTTTTTATTCAGAGAAAAAAAGGGGAACATTTTCGTACAGCGACCGCTTCAAAAAAACATGCAGACATAGACAAAAAAATCCCCAATCACATACCCCTGAAAAGGTATGACTCTATTGATAGAAAAGAAAAGGGAACTGTGCGGAAATCAGGAAAAGAGAAGAACAGTAAAGTCCGGAAAAAAGTCTCAGATTGGCGGGGGGGTAAGGGGACAAAAATAATCGAGTCGCCTTAGGGACACAAACGATCTGGAGAGATCTGGACGCGGCAACGCAGAAGAGTCAAAAGAAAAGTAAGAACTTCGACATTAAAAAAAGCCCAGCCGAAGCTCTTGCGGGGGGATCTTCCAGCTAATATTCGCATTACCAAAAAAGAATTCATAGGGGGGATCGAATGATGACTGGATTCCAGGGAATAGGCTGGGGTAGGGGTTCGTCAAAAAAAGGATAGGTCTGCCTTGGGGAAAAAGGGAGATGGAACATGAGCTTTGGTCTCAGGAAAAATTATCGCAAATGACCACGGAGATCGCTTCAGGAAAAAAAGGGGAGAGGGGTTGGGGGGAGAAGTCATTTTAGTCAGGGGACATTTCAAAACGTATCGGAGAAGAGGAAAAGTTGTTTTCAGGGGGAGAGAGCGAAACTCAAAAAAGGGCGGGGAGTTTCCTGGAGAGAAAGGGGAAAAAAATCGTCTTAATCCTAAATGACTCGTCCTCCTTGTTATGAAAGGCCTTTTTTTTAGGAAAACGCTTCCATCCAGGAGGAGGAAACGATGGGACAGGATGGAGAGGTCGTACTCCCTGGGCAAACACATGTCCAGTGACCGAGGGAGAAGCCTGAGTGCCAGGATAACTGCGTCGAACCTTGGGAAAGGGAAGTTGAAAAGGAAAATCGGGGAGTTTTTTCATACATAACTACGAAGAGAGAAACGACACTCTGGAACAAGTACCAAAGGGGGGGATTGGGAAAAGAGAATCTTGAAGGAATGCATTCTCATCATAAATTCAGGAAAGAGGTTTTACCGAACCACGGACGGAGCGTGTATATAGGGCAGGTTTTTCCAGGGGAAAGAGGGGAGAAAACAACGGGGGGGGGCCGCGTTTTTTTTCGACAGAGAACCGCATTTGTGGGAAAAGAGGGGGGAACGAGATGCTTACAGTATTGACCCAAGAACGTGTTGAGGGGGGGAAAAGGGGGGGGGAAACAAGCCTCAAGAGAAAAAAGAAACCACGCGAAAAGAAGAGGGATTTTCAACTGAGAATCGAACAAGAAAAATTCTAATGGGGGGGGGGACTTAAGGGGGAAAAAGGAGGAACTCGCACAAGGGGGGGAAAAAGGGTAACAACCGGCCATCTCTAATAGGGAGAAAGGGCCCACGCTGTACCTTGAGGGGCCCACACTAACACAATAAGCACAGTCAGGGGAAAAAAAGAAAGACAAGTTGTGTGAGAAGGAAAGAAGCGCATTGGCGCATTGGGAAGTCAAGTCTCCCGAACCTTCTAATTGCCCAATAAATTCTGGGTTGACAGGGTCTGGAGGGAGGCAAGGGGTTTAGGAGAGTGCATAAAATCAAAAGTATACGCTATTTTTGAAGGAAGTCCAGACCGGTTTCTACGCGAAATAAGGGAGGGGGCTTGGGAAGGGCCCTCCTCAGAGGGGGGAAGGAGAGAAAGGGTTTGCACCCACCTGAAAGAGGGGGTCGAACTCATCCCGCTGCCTGTCCGAGGGAGGGTACGGCAAAAAGGCTTGAAGCCAATGCGTATTGGAAAGTGGCAGCAGAGGCAGCGCGCTTCCTCTAAGGGGGGATCATATCTGTAAAGTGTGGGAAAAGAGGCACTACCCAATCACAAGCCTTTAATTCAACCGGGGAAAGACAAGGGTTCACGAGTGGAGATGGGGGGGTCTTTTTCGGCCTGAAAAGGATTTACCCTTCCTGGATATTAAAAGGGGGGAAAAGTTCTTAACTCCAAAAGGATAGTAACAGAAGGCGCACGCGTAAAGGAGAAGGAGGAAAATACGAAAGGGAGGGGGTCTGTGTGCCAATTATTAAAATAGGGGATAGCCGAAGCTAACAGAAAAATTACCAATTTCGTCAACACTGATGTTGGGGCATAAGGAGGTTGCGAGTAAGCGCCAAAAAGGGGGGGGGGGAAGAAAAAAAATTACAAAGAGATTATTCTCTCTCTCACCAAAGAGAGAGAGATAATATCGCTCTGGAGAGAGAGAAAGGGGGTTGCGCTTACTCGAGGAAAAAAAAAAAGGGGGGGAAGGGGGACCAACATCACTGTCGGGGGGGGAAAGGGCGGTTCGAAGTTATCGAACTACTCATCGCGATGGTACAAGATATTGGTCACCGAAAATAGAATAATCGGGAGCGGAGACAAGCGGATAAGCAGTCTACTATGAAAAAGATTTTGTTGTATACGGAGAAAAGGGGCTAAAGCCGGCCCCAATGGGATCTAAAGAAGGGAAAAAAAAATCCAAAAGGGGAGATAGAAGGGGACCTTGTAGTTCCTTCAGGAAATTTTTGACTTAAAGGCCGGGTCGTGCCCACAGAGCAGGGAAAGGAGAGGATTTTACGAGGGAGAGCGCTGACAGAAATGATCTTTCAATAAAAAAAAAAGGGGCGACCAAGAAAAGGATTTCTGACAGAAACAACAGATGGCTCCTTCAAATTGAGAAAGAACCATGATTCGACGCCTAAGACGGGAAAAGAAAAGACCCTAACCGCAATTATGTCTGGAAGTAAAAAACGTTCAGGAAAAAAAGGGAAAGGGGGAAAAAAAAAAGAATAAGAACGCCCCCTCTATGGAGATTTTGGACATAACCGAAAGCGCATTTTCAGGGGGGGAGGGAAAAGTGGTCATTTGAAAGAAACGTGTAATAGCCGATTCCTGAATGGGAGAGGTGAACCCTGATTTCACAACCGAAAGGCGGAAAGGAAAAGGGGAGGAGGGGGGGCGATGTGAGGGGGGGAGGGCACCCTAAAGACAGTTTCAAAGACTTCTTTGGGTTTGGCGCGAGGAGGGGCCGGTTGTTTATCGCGTTGGGTCGGAGGGGGAATCAAATCAAAAAAAAAGGAAAAAAAAATCTATAATTTTCTTACTTGGGGGGGAAGCTTTGAAGATCAAACGCAAACGGTGGAACTTTCTCGCGTGGGCTGTATAATGCTGCAAACATTAAACTGATGGGAAAACAATTGGGGGAAAAGGTGATTTGGTCAATAACTTGAGGAGACTTTGAAGGCGCTCGAGAGGTTCCAGTTTTTCGGAAAGCTGCGAAAAGAATCGTTTTTAATCGAAAAACTGATGAAGAACCACCGTCCCGCGAAACCGTGGAAGGAAAGAGATGTACTGAAGAAAGGAAAAGGCATTCCGCAATATTCAATATGTCAGGAACTGGGGTGGATTCCAGAAGGGTGCGAAAAGGGGGGAAAAATCCTACTGGAAGATTCCTTGCCGAAGAGGTTCTGTCTGAAAGAAAATATTTCAAGAAAAGGGGAATGACTGGATGGAGGAGGGAGGGAGCCTGTCACTCTGAAGGGGAAAAAGTCGGTCACCTGGGGGAATGCAGGATTCCGTACATCGGGAGAGGACAGCGTTAAGTCTAATTGAGTTTCTAAAAGGGAAAGGAACGGAAATCAAACAAAAGGCTGAAGAAAATGCACTTACGGAGGGAAAGTATTCAGACGAGGAGAAAAGAAGAAAGAAGGGAACCAGTCCAGCAAGATTCAGTGGGGGCGGAAAAAGGGGGAGAGAATCATCCTGAAAAAAGGAAAAAGAAGACCGAAAGCAGACCATATACCCTGCTTGGTCGGAAAAATAACTCTTGCCGATTTGCGGGAAACCGAGAACCCTGTTAGAGGGTGGAAAAAGAAAAGCTACCCTCGAAGGGAAAGGGAAGTTCAAAGGAATACCTAAATTCTTGATCTATGACGAAGAAAAAAAACTCACCTGGAATCCAGAGACTTCCGAGGAAGAGAATGAATTTTACGAAAAAAAGAAAAATATTCGCTGTGACTACCAAAGGGGAAAAAAGAAGAGCCTTCGTGATTGTGCCAGGGGACCGTTCGAAGTACGGGGGAGAACGTTGGGAAAGAGGCGGGGGGAAAATCAGATCCATATAGTTTTTTGGCCTATTGAAGGGGAGAAAGGACGATTAGGGGGAAAGCCATCTGAGACTGGGGGAAAAATCGATGTTCCCTTTTGCTGAAAGAATGGCCTGAGAGATTGCGAAGCTCAAGAAGTGTCGGTAAGAAAGGTGGACTTTGCGTGGGGGGGGGAGAATAGCAATCAGTGACAATCCCAATAAAGCTGTCGCTGAGGGACCGCTGCGAAATGGAAGGAAAGACCGGAGGGAAAAAAGAAATCCGTCCTTCAGCAAGGGAGGAAAAGGAGGGGACTCTCCGCCTGTAGTTTCCGATGGAGCCCCG
>Ga0179591_1269814_pt1 | contig 16014 bp, 16 predicted proteins | sample CZOMad2_1_08_16f_FD_182891 | JGI IMG/M metagenome (GOLD analysis project Ga0179591, IMG submission 182891) | Vadose zone soil fungal communities from Angelo Coast Range Reserve, California, USA - CZOMad2_1_08_16fungal (PacBio error correction) | ecosystem: Environmental > Terrestrial > Soil >...
AATTCCTGCAGGGCAAACTCCGAGCAGGGGGAAAAGGGTGGACTGTGGAAACGACAAGGTCAATCCAGGAAAAACAGGCGCGGTTTAACAAACCAAAATGGGCTCCCTTCCCAAAGGCTGGGGAAGTTACCGACAACGGCCCCTTTATCACACAACGGGGCTTGTTCTCCAGGAAAACTTCTGTGAAATCATATCCTCTGAGTTGCCAACCTCTGCGTGTCACTGGAAGGGAAAGGAGTGGCAAGTTCCTCCTTCCGAAAGTGACACGGTTGTACTGGGAAGTCTTCCAGTACCTGACAAAAAGGGGAAGAAGTTTTAGGATCCTCGACGGGGAGGGGGGGCACGGGAGGTGCTGGGCTGATCCTCCCTCAGGAGACGCTATCGGGGGCCACGCAATAGTAAATGAAAGATCAAAAACTGGAACCTCCCATGGGGACTTCACTGAAAGGACTGGGTTGGGAGACCGGCACTGCAACCTTTCACAGGGGGAGACAAAACCAAGGCCAGCGCTTTAAAAAAAAAAAAAGCCTAAAGGGGGGGAGGCGTACAGTGAGGGACCAGCACGATCGAAGAAAACTGGGGGCCCGGGCGTTGGCATTGGATCTGATCGTTACGCCGATTCAAGGGACAAAAAAAAGGAAAAACAAACGAAAAGGGGGGGGTCAACGTCGGTGGGACCTGGAAGGCAGTGGGCCGCTGCGGTGGATAAACCCCACAACCCGCCCAGGAATTACGAAGGGGACTTCAGCCAGAATTGGTAACCGGCCCTAACTAGAACACTATTTGGGGAAAATAACCGATATGTGCAAAGGAAAAGGGATGGAACGGAGGAAAATCACCGAACCCGGGCCTCAGGTGAGAGAAGACCAAAAACGTCCTGATGATGCAGGGCGGGACAGAGGCCTACAGGCCTCACCGTACCAAGTTAGCGGGGCAGGGAGCCCTTTGACGGGCACGGATCTGAAAAAACAGGAAAGGTAAACGGGGGGAGGACTGGCCCGGGGAACGAGCCTCTGAAACAGTTTCTCCTCGAGGGGACGCCTTTAACTAAAGCAGGGTAACCGTTCTCCGCCGAAAGACGGGGACCATTTTTTCGAAAGGGCCCAAAAAGAACCCCGAAAACAAGCAGAAGAAAAAAAAACACCCAAAGTTTTTTTCTCGATCCGGGTGTTGCCTGGTTCAAGCCAAGGGAGGAAAGAGGGGGACGTCCGGGCAGGGAACGTGCCCGGGGCCTGGGGGGGAATTGGAGGAAGGTTCCGAGAACGGGTCTAAAGGCCAAGCTGTAACTAACATCGACGGGACAGGGAGACAATAGAACGACGACTACCCTTGCGGTGGAGGGGAAGGGGGGGAGTTGTAAGGAACGGGGCGCTTACAAGGAAAAGAAAAGACAAGGGTGAAAGGTGGCAACAACCGACCCAGACAGGGGCTTGGCGGGGCGCAGAAAGCTCATCCAACGACCCCGAGAGGACGTGGCGCCGAAAAGGTGACGCAAGGGGCCAAAAAAAAAGGAAGAGTGCATAAAAAATCCGGAATGGAAATACAAGCCTCCCAAGCCAATAATCGGTTTTGATCCGGCTGGAAATGACTATTCAGGCGGCCCGGACCCTCTGAAGGGCCGGGCTTGTGAGCGTTCCACAAAGGAACTAAAGGCTTGGGTGTTTGTACCTGATGAAGAGGGCCCTCTCGACAGGCCCGGAGAACCCAAACTGGAATACGCCTGCCATGGACAATGAAGTGGGGGGGAGCCTGGATGAAGGGTTGAAAAGCGTTTGAAAAAAAAGCCCCCCGAGGCAAGAAGAATCCGGGAAACTTCCGGAATTCTCCCTGAGGTTCTAGCCCGTCGAAGGAGGGACACACGTCAAAAAAAACCACAAGAACACCGAACAAAGGAAAGAAAACAAAACTAAGAACTAACGAACTTGGAAAGACGGAACAAACCTGGCGTGCCCCATGGGGGAACCCAATGATACACATCCTAACACTTTCCAAACAGGGGGGGGACCAGCCCACTTGGCCACTGCGAGAAGTGACTCGACAATTCCCAAAACCTACTCCCGAGGTGGGTGCACAAAGATGTCAGAGAAAATTTGGGAAGGGGAACCGCCTGGGATGGGACTAACCCATCCCTGCACCGTAAAAGCAAAACCGTCGACTTACAAAGGCAGACCGGGCAGGCCTACTGGCAAGCAAACTGACCCTTGAACCCCGGGGCACGAGAGACAGGAAAAAACACGGCAAAAAAACTACCTAAAAAGTGTATGTCCGGTCGCAGGAGACGACTTAAGGAGAAGAACAGCAATGGACTCCAAACAAAAGGGGGGGGAAAAGAAAGAGTAATAAGGGAGGGGGGGAACAGGAGACGGGGAGAAGCAGGACGCGGACATAAACGGTAGGTCCGATGAAGGGCCCAGGAGAGCGCTGTTGGGACAAAACAGCGGGGAACCATCGGCGCCCGGACCGGAACAAACGGCTGCTGTCCGCTGGTGGGGGGAGGCCAATTCCGCAGTTGACTACAACAAGACGACCCCACCGTCGAGGGGCATGCCGGGTCGTCATAGAAAGCAGGGGGAGAGAACTCTGGGTAAAACATGCCGTGGGTGCATGGGAAAGGGTGCGAGGGACCGTGATGGTGATCAAACAACAAACCAAACAGTCATGGTGCATTTCCCGCCGGCGTCAACGAAACTCAGGGAGGAGACTGAAAAGAGGACAAGCGGCAGGCCATGTTAAGGGAAACGAACCGGCCACCAGGCCCTAGCAAAACAAAGCGACACAACGTTACGGAAAATCTCCTTCCAGTAAAACCGCCTGGAGAGGTCCCCAAAACGTCAAAACACACTAGTAAAATCATCCAGCATCGGGGCAATCCAAAGATGCAAGAGAAAACGGCACCGTTGGGTCGTCCTTTCCCCACTGGAACGACTGGCCCCCAGAGAAATGAATACCCACTCGGCACTGGTAAAAAGTAAACGCGAAAAAGACCCTCCCATATACCAAGACCTCCTGGGGGAGGACGTACAAAAAAAAAACAGCAAGGGGAGGGTGATGTGCGGGGGGGCTTCTCTGGTACTGGCTGGGGACACGTAGAAGAGGGGGGCAAGAAAGCGGTGTTTACCACGTACAAATGGAACGTCTGGGGGGTCAAGGCAGTTCAGATGGGTCGAAAAAGCGAAAAGAGGCCCAAAGGGAAAAGGGGGTGTAAAAAAGAGCACCTTTAAAGATCAGGGTGCGGGTAAGGCACAACGCATGAAGAAAGCCTCAGAAAACAGAGGCACGTATTCTTACCCAACAAGGGGGAAAAAAACGGGGGAGGTAACAGCTGGTCTAAAGGGGGGGAGACTCTTCGTAACTTTAAAGAAGGGAGTAGACCAGGTCAAAAAAGAACCGAATCAGCCCTAAACAGGGACCCAACTGGCGGAGGTTCCTCCAGATGGGGGAGCAAAAAAACAAAACATTATTAGAGAACCCATCGAGAGAGGGGGGGAGGGGCAGAGGAAAACCCGGCGGGGGAACCGCGGCAAACGACAGTAGGGGGAAGGGACAATCAAAAAAGCAAGAAAACCGTTCTAGTCACCAGCGCACCTAGGCTAGAACGCGCAGTCTCGCCAGGGGGGTCCCGGCAGAAAGGCACGGGCCGTGCCAAAAGAGCAAAAGTCAGCCACAAGGGGGGAGCCAGGGGGGGCAGACACCCTCGGAAAAGGACACGGGGGTTGACTTAGCAAGAAAGGAACTCATTTAAAAAGGTTGTGCGGGAAAGCACACAGGTCGGGGGGGAGGGGTCAACTGCCGTGGAAAAAAATCATCAAGCGGGACACTCAGGAACCAGCTGGAAAGGCAGACAGGGTCATTTTCAAGAAGACATTAAAAAAAAGTTCACCTCGGGACGAAGGTAGACTACACGCAGCAAACGAAGGGGGGGAGGCCAGCCTAAAATCAAAGTTAAACTGGTTGGGAAAAAATGTGGGTTCAGTGTGCAGGGACCACCGGAAAAATCACCCGCTCCATCAAAAAAGGGGGGCAAGACGAACCTCGAATCTAGGGGACTGACCTCCGTCCCACAAAAAAACCGACCAATCTCAGAAAACAGTCTTCATTGGCCAAAAGGCCGGTGTGCCCACAACTATAACTCGGGACTCGTTGGAGAAACAACAACACCCGATAAACAAAGCGGGCACAAAAGGAAAAATTGTACGAGACTGAGTTTGGGAGCAAGAGTTTCCGGAAGCCCGTATCGAAAAAAGGACGACCACCAAAGACGCTAGAAAAAAGGGACGCGTCACCCGGCTTTTGCCCACCGGCCAAGTACTGCCTTGAAACAAGAGACAATTCCTTCACAGAGCAACACGAAAAAACTGAAAGGCCCAAACATCCGGAAGAGGGGGCTACCCAAAGGAGTGGAGACGTTATAGCTTGGCGGAAACCGCACCGCAGTTGTGCGCCCCCAAGATCTGCTGTAACCATCGATGAGGGACGGGGTGCGCAAGGAACAAGGGTTCCACCGAAGGACCCTCATCCTTACCGCGCGGAAGAAGCAGAAAAAGAGGGGGGTCTGGAAAGCCCCAGGCCAGATCAAGACTCAACAACAAAAATGAGGAGTAGGAAAGAAGACCTTGGGAACAGACGAGAGGAAAATCTGCACTGGCAAAAACGTCAGCCGAGGGCGTCCACACTGGCGACTAAAAAGAACGTAGGGAAGAGCCTGTCGACAGGAAGCAGGAAACAAGGGCAGTGAGTTCCGCCCGGACTTAAAAAGGGTGACAGGGAACTCGCGAAGGGGGGGACCAAACCCGCCTGTTACACTACTGAAATTCAGGGCCAGCCTGCCATGGAAAGGGTCAGGGGAAGGTTGGGGAACGTGTACAATTAGAATAACGGTAAAAACCGGGATGGTTTACTAGCAAGATGGTCGTGACGGAGGGTGGCAGGGGAGGCTGCAAAGCCCCTCATCATCCTTCAGGGCAAGATGTTCCAAACCATCTACAAGAATGGGAAGTCCTCCCTGTGCCAAAAAGTCTGCGTCCGCTGGGGGCCTGGTGGGGAAAAAGGGGAAAGCAGGATCGCGTGAAAAAAAAAGGTACAAGGGGACCACAGAGGGGTAACGGATTTGATAACAATTTCCTTTTTTGGGACAGTAGGTGCCTAACCGATAAAACAGCTACCGGAAGGGTTTCCTGGGAGAATCGCGAAATTACCGCGAAAACTTTTTGTACCGTACCGGGGAAAAAAAAAGTCAAGTGTTCTGAGGAGGGGGGAGGCCATTGACCGCAAACAAAGTCGAATGATGAGCCTCGGCAAAAGAAACCAAAACCCGGGGGGTTTCCGCACGGGGCATCACCCATTTTCAGGGGGGAATCGAACCAAGGGGGGAGTAACCAGAACCTAAGGAGCTGGGAAAACACAAAAAAATTACATCAAAAGAACCTGGACTGCTCGAACATAGCCCCCCTACGTCTGAACATTAAAGGAAAGAAGGACGACATCCTTCACCGAACAAACGGGCCACGGTTTTTTAGCTCAACTGGAACAAGGGGAAAAGCGGGAACGGAATCTTGGCGATTTCAAATGCCCTGTACGGGTCCGAAGGGGGACCAAAAAACGGCCCCTCGCAGACCTGGACGGCACGAGAGGGTGCGCTGGAGGACGCCCGCCCGTGGCGGAGAGAGCCCGCATCTGGGACGTTTTTGTCGAGACCCTCACCACCGAGAAGAAACCCGAAATCCCCCGAGCCGAAAAAAAAAAAAAATACTGTTTTAAAAAGTAACAGTGGTGGGTGGAAGGTGGGGGAACAGGACACATGAACAGACCCTAAAGGCAATTCGGCCGGGCCGATGAAGACGATTGGGGGAGGGGGGGGACCGGGGGTAACGCCGGCAGCTACTAAGGGAATCGGGGGGGGGGTACAAAAATTTACCAAAAAGAAAAAACGACGGTCTACAGAGGGGGGGCTTTCTAAGTGTCGCCGATGGGGAGGTGGGGAAAGTTGGGGAGGCATTATGCGTACAACCGAACAAACGACTTTTAAATGCAAAAAACCAGGTGGGGGACTCGTACCCCTACCTGGTGGCGTGTCCGGTGGGGACAGGACGCAAAGAAAAAGCGCATCCCGGTCCCGCTGCCGGGGACAGGTTTGCCTACCGACAGCTGGCAAAAAACGATCGCACTCTTAAGAATAGGTCAAGCACAAGAGCCAACCCGCATCTTCAAGGCAAAAGAGGGAAGGGCAAGTGGGAAAAATCCGGCCCTGAGCCTCTGATGTCAAGGGGAGTCGTCTGTGCACCACGTACGAACGACCAGGGGGGGTGGGACCTGCCCCGAGAAACAGGGCCTGGGGGACCCTCGAAAGTTGACCAAAGAAAAACCAAACGGGTTATTAGCGGGACTTAACCTGGACCGGGGGCTTGGGAAAAATTATGGACTGGCGGGAGGGGGGGTCAAGACGCAGGCCGCGGAAGTAGTAGAAAGTAAGGCCACGGAACCGGTCTGTGGGGTCTACAGAACGTGGGGGGACGGGTCCATAGGGACTTGAAAAAGGACGTCCGACTGGTCCGTTCGGACGAGCCCGAAGGCGACTACCGAAGCAAGCGTAAAACAGCTTTACACCAAAGGAAACTGATAAACACGTAACAGAGCACCAAGGCCACCCGCCACTTAAAAAGGTACCCAACCAACGCCGAAGCTGATAGAAAAGGCCAAAGCAAGGACTACGAGGGGGGCTCGGAAGTGATGAAGGGCATCCAAGCCATTGACTAAAAAAAAGGAAACCCAATCACTGGACGGGAAACAAGCAAGGAGAAGCAACCCCAACGCACGGCAGAAAGGACAGTCAAAAAAGTACCAGTAAACCCGGAAAGTAAAAAACTCCCTTGACGAACTGTTCCAAGGAATTCGTACGGAAATGAAGGGACCGAACGTCAGGGGCAGGCGAGACTAATCTCCTGAAAACCAGCATACTCAAAAAAAATCAAAAAAAAAACGGGGAAAAAAGAGGAGTGACCTGGGCTCAATGAGTCGGTGAAGGGCGTCACTAACGAACAGAATGAATAGTAGTGAAGGGATTAAAAAAAAAAAGTCGTGAAAGACGGAAAGGGGGGGAAGTCCAACCACATAGCCCTGGAAAAAGGAAAACCCTTTCAGTGCAAAGTGAGTGGGAAATTGGGTATTACCATACCAAAAAAGAGGGGGAAGGAACATCGCAACAGTCCACCTTCCGGATATGGCTGGCACCAAAAAAAAACAACATGACCGATCTATAACGGGGAAGGGGAAAAAACCGGGGCCGGTGGAACCAGGCGGCAGGACGTTTGACGGATGCCGCGTGGTACAACGAAGGGTTCAAGGGGGGAGATCAGACCTGGCTGAAAAAGGAAGGCGAAAGCGGGACCATGGGGGGGAAAAAGTCGACAGAAGGAACAAAAGTCCAAGATGCAGAGGAACCCACCTCAGCAGTTTGCAGGAAATTGCAAAAGGGCAGCGGTCCTGAAAATTCTAGGGGGCAAGCCTACCGAAAATCAAAGACACGCCAAAAATATCTCCGGGACACTGAAGAAAAAATGTGGGGACGGGGCCAATGCAACAGGCTATTTTAGAGAAGACCACATCCTTCAAAACGTGGGGGCCCCGCGAGCAAGCCCAAAGAGGAGAAAGCCTACGCCGCTGGCCGCAAAGAAAAAAGAATAGCCGGGATGGACGTGCTTTGAATGGGAGGGGAATGCGTAAAGATTGATCGGGTTTGGAACCCGCACCGACGGAAACCGGCCAAAAGCATATTCGCTGGCAAAAGCGCAAACCAAAAAACCGGCGCCCCACGGGGGAGGGCACACTGACGGGGGTAGTTGAGGGGAAAAAAACCAAAGGGCAGCCCGGAAATTCCACAAACTCGGCGACTTAAGGTCCGTCCATCGTGGCGGAGCATGTATTGGGAGTACACTCTCCACGTCAAACAAGCAAGGTAAGCCGGCGGTAGAACGAAGTGTCAACAAACCGCACACAGGGAAAAAAAACCCGCCCTCCCCAGCCGAATTGGAAGGGGGGAGGTCCCCCTGCTGTGACTTGGGGACGAGAACAAAACAATAGGGAAACAAGTAGCGCGCGAGCAGAAGGGTTTGTACCAAGGTGGCCCCCTCGAAAACGCCATGCGCCGCGAAGACCATTCCCGGCGAGCGTATGCTCAACGCACCCGAGGGCAGAAAGAAGGTTATCTATGTGGCGACCCCCGTATACCCCAAAAAAACGGCAAGTCCCGAGCAAGGATGACCGCCGGGAGACGCCAGCTAAACGTTTTTCAAGGGGGGGCGTTGAGGGGGGGGCCGCAAATCGCATTGGAGAACCGGGCGGCGAAGGCAGCTCCTGTGTACGGTGAGCCAAGTTGACACCAAAAGAGCGTCACTCTTCCCGGGCTGTCCAGCCATCGGGTTACTAGATGGACCGAAAGACTGGGAACGATGCCCTCTTAAAAGGAAGGGGCCTTACTGTCAAGGAAAGAAAAGCATCCTACGGAAAAAAAAGAAAGGGAAAAATCCTCCAAGAAACGTTTCCGGTACACAGGATTTGTCAATTGGACACAAAGGTTAGTACTCCTCTGAAAAAGAACGCAGGGGCCCGAAAAGTGCGGAAATGGAAGATTTCCGTGGAAGACATGATGGAAGCCATCTCCGCGAACCCCCAGGGGGGAGCGAGGGGCGGGGAAGGGGCAGGGGGGGGTGAAACCGTCGGGACAGGGACCTCACGCTGAAAATGGAGCCAAAAGTAGGGGGGCGGCCTCGGTTGGAAACGGTAGCGACGTGTGTCCCCGAAGACAGACGGTTTCCAAAGGCAAACAGCCTTCAAGCATAACAAAAAACTCCCACTCACCGCGTATCAAACGGCAAGGGGCCAAATCAGAGCCCGGCCACGGAACTCGAACAAAAAGAAAGGGTCAACGGAGGGTTCCAAAAGGAAAAAGCCAAAAGCCAATCTTACACAAGAAAACCGTGCGTGTTCCAGCCCAAGGACCAATAGATCTTGTTTTGCCGGCCGGACAACCGGAAGGGGGCTCCCAGTGCCCAAAACAAACCAGCACAAGTCCAGACGGGCAGACTGCGCCAGGCCTGGTCAAACAAAACCTCCCAAGGGAAGGGGGCATGCCGCCAAGCGCGCAAAAAAAAAAACGGGGGCCGGAACCCCACACTCAAACAACAAAAAAGGGGAAGGGGGGAAAAAGGGAGAATGCCTGTGCGGCCAACAGGCGCCAACAAACGAGCTGAGGTCTGCCAGGCCGGCGACCGACAAACTCGAGGTGGAAACCAGGCACGGGCAAAAAAAAACAAATCAAAGAAAGGAGGGGGGGCAAAGGGGAGTCAACCAAAGCACCCCCGTTTGACGCAAACAAACCAACGGGAACGGACTTGGACGAACGAAAACTAATCCTCGAAAAAGGGACCCACTCCGGCGTCTGTGACCCAACCGCGCCTTGCCAGGAGAGCAACCTGCATTGAAGAGGGGGGGCCAAGCAAGGAAAGACGGTGCCGAATATGGTGTGGAATCGGGTAACAGCGGCCGTAAACAGTGGTACCTGACCGGTGGCCAAAACAGGACGCGAAAATGCTGGGGGCCTTGAAGGGGCTGCTGCTACCAAAAACGAAACACGGCCAGATCGTTGGAAAGACGCTCGGAAACGTCTGGGGGGGAACACCAAGGGGGGGGGGAAAATCAAAACGGTCCTGGGGTGCAGACCGGGGAAAAAGCTGAGGAGACGGGTGCACACGGGCCACACGCTTTTCCGAACAAAAGGTGGCGCCAGGGTAGAAGAAAGAGAGAAAAACACGAGAGCAGATTTCCCCAGAAAACTGTGCTGGGGATCCAAAAGCGAAGACTGTAAAAGTCCTTAACAAAACAAACCGGTTCTGGAGGGTGAGCCAAAAAATGGGGGCCTTCGGGCAGCTTATGAGAGGATCCTTCCAAAGGGACCCGGGCACCGATTAAAAACGCCGGGGCCCCTAAGCAGTGGACATGGAACACCATCTGGGATATGTAGGAAAAGGAGAGAAAGAGGCGCAGGGTAGTATTCTGTCCACAGGAAATCCACTCCCAGGGGCCTTTCAAAAATCACTGCAAGCACGATCACTGGACCTAGGCCCCACCCGAAAAAAAAACTAAAGGGGGTAGAATGCCTGAGCCTGGGACAAGAGGAATCTGGACGCCTACGACACCTGGGCCTGTGGGCCAGGCGGAAAAACTTCAAAACGCCTCCCTCCAATGCCCGCCAGGAAGCCAAAAAGGAGGGGAAAAGGGCGCCGCTCCACTGGGTGGGGAGGGGGTAAAACAAAGAGCCCGGACGTTAAAAAGCACCGAGAAACCGAGACTCGCGCGGTATAAACTAGGTGAGGAGGCCTGCCGGTTCGAGCAAATCGGAAGACGACCAGGGATGCGGCGGCCCGAAGGGTAGAAATCGGGGTGGGGCAGGAAAAACCTGGGATCACCGGCTACATCTACGGGCGTGTACAAAATGGAAAGGAGCAGCACAAAATCACAGGAAGGACAAACGGTCTCACCTATTGGGAAGGCACGGGGCCTGGAAACATTCGAGATTAACGGAAAAGGAAAAAGGGGTGGAAAGGTCCGAAGACCACCTACAGGGTGCAAAAACGTGTGGGTAAACTTCTGGGAGAAAGAGATCCGTCGGCACCAAAAAACCTGTGGGGGGCCCTACAGGTGAAAGCCCGGGGACAAACAACACCGAATTAAACGAGGATGTACCAAGTTGCTCAGCCCTCAAGAGAAGCACGTCAGTCTGATGAGATCTTGGAAGGAGGACAAAGGGGGGGGTCACTAAAAGGCACAGTCGCGGGGCGGGGTCGAACGCCTTAATTGGCAATGGGAGGGGAGAGGTAAGGTAAACCAACCCTGGTTACCTGGGGGGGGCGGAATGTGGACATCCTTGCGATGTCCCTATACACCAACGGGTGATACTTCGAATAGTTCAGGAATAGCAAGGTTATTTTAGTCGGTGTGCCCGGCAAAATTCGCGAAAAAACCGCTTAACATTCCAAGAACTTTACCGAACAACTGCTTGCGGGCTGGGACTGAGTGCATCTGTCAATGGTAGGGGAACGGCGAAACTACGGGCAGACACCGAGGGAGGGAAAACTTTCGAACGAAAGGGGAAACGTGGGAAAGGACGGGGGACCGCAGCCAACCGAAAAAAGGGGGTTAAAAAACATAGATGTATCAAACAATCAAAAAAAAACAGGGACCTCCCAAAGGCCTGGGACAAGCGGCTAAACGACCTTCAGACTACGGCAAAAAAGACCCAAAAAAGCCAGGACCCGAAGCCCCTCTTGGGAAAAAAGGAGTCGAAGTACGACACAGCCGACTTGGCAAAAACCAAAAAATAACGCCCAAGACCTTGCACCGGAAGGGAGAAACGACACTCCGCCCAAGGCCGAGGAAGTGGGGGGCTCAAGGGAACCTTCCCATGGAAGGGCGACTCGGTCCACTTCGAAAATACACCTGATTAAGGGTAAAGCGTAGCACATGCCGCGAAGCTCCTAGGACCCAGCAAAGTAGGCTGGGAATCTCAACACACCTTAGAGGTGAGTACAGAGGAAGAAGTAGCAGGTAAACAACTAAGACGGCAAGGGACAGAATATGACGTGGGACACCGTTTCCTGTAAAAAAAGTAGAGCGGGCCAGGTGAGGGTTCAGCGGGGGGGCAAGCGGCGCGGGGTCCGGGTGGGAAGACAGTGCTTGGCCCGCAGGATGTTGGGGGGGCCCATCTGGCACATTCCTGGGGGGGCTCAGCACTCGCAAACACGGAGGGGGTGGAAAAGTGTCCTGTCGGGACCTGAGTAGTGGCCTAGAATGGGGTCCAGTCCGTGGTCAATGTGGACCGGCGGCGAGTCCTTCCTGAAGGGGGGCAACAGGGACCAACCGATTTCCCGTCGGTCTGACGCCGCCGGTCGGCGTACGAATGGTTTTGGGGGGGGACAGACATACGTCCCTTCATGGAACAGAAGTCGGAGCCAAAAACCCCGGCAGAGCAAAAGGAACATCAGGAATCGTCTTTTACTTCACTTCTCAGGGACCCGGGCCTCTAGAAAAAGGCGTCAAAATCCTAAAAATACAAAAAGTGGGCCCAAATCCAAGAGATCACTCATCTTGTTGAACTGCGTAAGACCGGTCCCGGCTCGCCAAAAACACCTGGCATCAAGTACAACAGACGGGGACGTTTACTTAACAGCCCACGACAAACAGATCACAAAGATGCAAGAAAAAAAGGAAACGGAAACCTCTCTTTTTGCCTCCGCCAGGACCAAAGGATCACCGAAGAATGGGGTCTGGAGGCAGAGCAGGGTGATGAAGGATGAAGCGTAGAAAGGGTGTGTCGAGTGGCAAAGGAGGGTACAGGGGCGGGGAACTTAAAAAACAGCGGCATAACCCCGCGGATGCGACCCTTGAGAAGGCAAACAAAAAAGCCAAAAAACACGGGAAGTCAACCTGTCCCAGGTGAGTCAGGGGTGAAGGGGGAGCCATTACACCAGACAAGGAAAAGCAAAAAAACTCTGCAAAAGGTAGTAGTACCAAGCGATGTCGCAAAGTACCATCTGTGGAGACACGAGTAGGAGAGCATGGGACCCGTGAAAACCAGGCAAAAAAACCCCAAAAAAAGGAAAAAGAATCCAGGAACCACGCCATGGGGACCGAGGTTGATAGTGGGGGACTCAAACATAATAAAAACAAAGGAAAACGCGAGCATTGGGAAGCTCCGTACAACTAGGTGAAAATTACAAAAAACGCAAGGGCGGCGCTTCCGGGCCACAGGTAACCCGGAGTAGTCGAGACGAAGGAAAAAAAGAAGGCAGGACTAATCGTCCGGGGCAGGGGGGGGCAAAGATACCGACAAAAAAACGGGACCGTTCCCTAGCACGGTCAGCAAAGGGGCAAGGAGTCAGCAACGCTACACGTTGGCGGTGAAGGGTGAGGATGTAGGAGACGGCAGGATTCATTGAAAAAGACAATTTCAGCAGAAAAAGCGCCGGGCTGGGTCAAACGGGAACCAGGGCAAAAAGATTCATCAGTACTCTGCCCAACTGAGGTCTGTGTCAAACAAAGCTAGATGGCCAAACGGACTTTGCGCAACCCGTTAAAGAGCGGTCAGTGATAAAGGATGCAAGGCATCAACGCACTAATGGCACAACCAGGCCAGAACAAAAATCGAGGTTCTGGGGGGGGGGGTCATTGGGACCAAACTGGACCCGTCGCGTCCGCGAGGAATAACAAAACAAGCGAAACCATGCCTCATCAGTCGTTACTCCTCTCAAGCCAGACCAACACTCCAGACCACGCCTGAAAAGCAGGCCGCAAAGTGGTGCAAAAAACAAACGATGTTAACAAGCTGGGGCACGTGCTTAAAATGGGGAAAAAAGGAAAGGAGGGGGGTAAGAGGGGGTGAGCACAGTGCCATCGCAAGGGTGACGCTCTGTGGGGGGTGTCCAATGGCAAGACGTCAAACCAATTCCAACCAGCAACCTTCCACAAAACAAAAAGCCATCAAGATAAAGGAGAACAGCATACTTTAAAGGAGGGATGCCTTCAACAAAAAAAAATAAACCAAAAAAAAAAATCCACTCCAGCCGGACTCGACAAAGGACCAAATGCAGAGCGAAGCTCGCAGGGAGGGAGGGTCCAGAACCTTGATGAAACGATCTGGAGAAGGGGCGGCGGCACCCCGGTGAACAAAGTCAGAAGAATTAAAGAGGCCCTCAGGGTTGGGGGGGAACACCCCATTCCTGGTCTGCCGCATCCAAGGGAATGAACCTGGAAAAACGAGAAGTGCAGCATAATCAATGAGTATTCGAAGAGATATACAACAACGAGATGAGAAAGAGGCAAATGGGCTCCCAAGGAAAAAAAGAAGGATTAGTGTGAGCCAAACAGCCCGACCGGTCAAGGGGGGAAGAAGGGGGACCAACAGGCCAAAATGGGCCCCGCCCTCAATGAATTTATGAGGGAGCATTCACAATTCGTGTGAGTGTGGACCCCACCCGCAAAAAAACAAGGAACGCGAGTTCAAATCCGAATTGCGAACCAGCCACCCAACGTCCTCAAAAAATTCAATGGGCGCGGACTGGACCAGCGGGTGAAGGGGAAAAGTTGCAAGCGGGGGGTCGACGGGGGGGGGCCGGTCAAGGGGGGGGGGGGAAAAACCTGTCCGGTGAAGCTCTGGGGGGACGAAGCTCGCAGTCTTGTGCGGGGGGCAACCCTACGCGGACCTACCGGCACAAGCCAACGCTGATCGGGGGAACACATCCAGAATCTTCAACATGGCAATGCATTTCAAACCAACGGGTGGTGATTAGGAAGGGAGGACGATGTGGTGGATCACAGTCAGAATGTGTGACGCAAGGGGGAGAAGGCCCAAGGAGGGGGGATCAGGGGCAAACAAGTGTCCAGGCAACGCCACGCAAAAAAAATTACCTGTAAGCAAACTTTAGAAATGCACCTCCAGGAACGCCGAAAGAAGAGGAGAAAGGGAAAAAACCGGGGGCGGGGGGATGGGATAAGCAAACTCAAGTTTTAAAAACAGACCTAACCAATTAACAGAAAAAGGAGTCTATGGGGGGGGAAAGAAGAGCCTGCTGGTTGGAGAGTCGGGAATCACCGTCAAAACCTCCACAACGTACGGATGTCCGCCGTCAAGGACACAGAACAACGGGGAAAGATATACCGATGGTCCCGGTAGCAAACCGAGGCCCGCGGAGGTGAAAGATGTCAAAAAGGGGACACATCAACGGGGGGAAAAGGATTCTACCCGGAGATCCGCCAAAAAATTTAGGATAGGGGACAGCCCGCAAACGGCGGGCATCCATCTGAAACAAAGGAAAGTTGACTGGTCTAGCACGAAGTGCGGAGAGGGTGCTTCTCCAACGGGGCAAGGGGGGGACCTCGCATGGGCAGGGGCCTGAAAGCGACCGAAGGGACACCAACCTCGTGGGTTTGGGGGGCTTAAAAGTGAGCACCATACCTTTCGCGTGGGAGCCGCCGAACTTGTCCGTGGTTTGCCCCACCAGGGGGGGAAAAAAAGGACAGAAACCTCACCTACGCGCCTCGTAACCTGTGGATCAGGAGACAAAGGGGGTGGCACTGGGGTCGATAACAAATCAAGAAAGCGGACGACAAAGTTCATTCTTCTTGGCAAAGGGGGGAGGAGGGGGGATCCGGCGGGGAGACCGGACTACCCTGTCAAGGGAGGAAGGAGGGGGGAATACCCAAGACCGAAACTCTCAAGACGCAGGGACTACGAAGCCGGTCAACCTATTAGGGAGGGGGGGACCGTCAGGTAACGTCTTAACTCTGTCACCTTAGGGACTCTAATACACAACCGAAGGGGTTCTGGGAAAGGGTTTGAATGAAAGGGTAACATCAGGGGAAGAGAAAATCCGCCGAGCCGGTGGCACGTACGGTAAGAGCCCAGAAGTCACTCAACTATTCATAAAAAAAAAACAAAAAAGAAGAAAACGCAGCAGAGGAAGCGACCGAAAAAAAATCTCGCTAAAGGCGGTGTTTGGGTGGGGTGGCATTCTTCAACAGAGTGAGTGGGGGGTGAAAAAGGGTAGCACACTATGGGGGGGATGGGTCAAAAAATTTTCGGCCTTTAGTAAAAGAAATCTTTTTTGGGTGTACCCTTGCACTGGGAAAAGAGACCACGGAAATGGGGGAACCCAGCTAACAAAAGGGTGGGGGAAATCGCTTACTATACGGCAAGACTGGTGTAATCATCTGTGTTTAAGCCCACCGCCCGCCAATGTCTGGAAAAACACGCGCCGGGGGGACTTAAGGCCACCCTTAATCGGGATCCGGGGTTACTGATTCCGGAGAGCCTTGGGCCGGGATTACTGTTCAACATGCCGGGGGGGAGTCGGGGGGAAGGGTCGAAACCGCACAACCAACCATTAACTGGGTACTGAAGAGGGGGTTGACTTGTTGGGACAGTAATTCCTGTACTTAGCCCACTGCAAAGAAGAACAGATTAAA
>Ga0179591_1335362_pt1 | contig 16014 bp, 9 predicted proteins | sample CZOMad2_1_08_16f_FD_182891 | JGI IMG/M metagenome (GOLD analysis project Ga0179591, IMG submission 182891) | Vadose zone soil fungal communities from Angelo Coast Range Reserve, California, USA - CZOMad2_1_08_16fungal (PacBio error correction) | ecosystem: Environmental > Terrestrial > Soil >...
ATAGTTGAGCGATCGGAATTTTTCGATTTGCATGAGGGAATACTGTGCAGTGAGGCTACAGGGGCGGACGGAACCTGCTACCATCATTATCACGGGGAGATGGTTCGGGTGGGCTCGGGGTTGGTGGGGGGGGGGGAGTGCTTGCGCTTTTTGCTCGATTGTCCGGTCAATGGGATCAGGGTAGGATCAGTGATTGGGTGGTAACTTAGCGTGTCCTCGGGTTCGTGGGGGCTAGATGGTGAAGAGGGGGGTACTGGTTGGGAGAATCTGATTGGCAGCTTGTCGAGAGTGGAAGTCCACCCACCGGTACCGCTGGGTCTGGGAAAAGGTGTCGTTGCTCGGGGGCGGATTGTGACGATTCACCCAAAAACATCGCGGGGAGCACCTTGAGAGGCAAAGTGGATCGAGGGTGCGGCAGGTGGTCAAGAAGCAGGCGGACAAAAAAGCAACCGACCGGCTGACGCCGGAACCTGGAACTCCTAAGAGAAGCCTACGATGACGACGAAAAAGTCACAAAATGGGGCCGGACTTCGGAGTTTTACCGACTCAAGGAGGCCTACGCGAAGAGGAAAGACCAAGCAGGGTGTATAAAGCGGGGACGATCCACTTTGGCACCCCTCCCCTCAAACGTGAATCAAGGGGAACGGTAAACTGGAGTTTACTCTACATCGGTCTTAAAAAAGTGGACGATCGCTAACCCGCCCCGCTTGAACGGGGCGGGGTGGTTGTGGGTGAAGAAGACAATCGACTTCTAGTGAAGACCGCTTCAGTGTCTTTACCGCACAGAAAGGATTAAGAAGGTCCATAAAAGACTAAAAAACACTTTCAAACAGGGGAGCGTACTTGAGAGCGCGTCCTTGTCGGGAGGGGTAATAAAAAGAACTCGCTCAGAAGAGAATGAGCCGAAGGATCTAGAGCCAAGCCTCGCGACTGCGCGGCTTCTCTGGTTAGGGGGGAACCGACACATCAGGCCAGCAGGGGGCTTTTGCTGTGTAAAGGGGGCGGTGCGCAGTTTCAGCCTTACAAGCATGAGAAAGTTGCTGTCCCAGGGGACCGCGGAAAGATGACTTGGGATGGGGGGTCATCCCGCGGCCCAGGGGTTGTGGCCTAACAGGGAAAACCCCTCCGGAGCTGAAAGAGCCGGGGTCGATCTGAAAAGATCAACGAGCAGGTTTGGTTAACTAACTTTAAAAGGAGCATCGAAGACGGGCTTTGAAAGTCTTCGAAACTGATTTATTAAGAAAGGTAGAAAATTAATCGAGGAACCTCAGACGACGCGATTGGCCCTGGTGTCTAACTTAACGAATTCCAACGAGAAAATACCGAAGTTAATGTACAGACTTTAAACGGGGAGAAAGCAGGGGCGAGGTTTTCCTGGTTGGGGAAGCCAGGTGTAAAACGCATGGGCAAGGACACGGCTCTAGGGGAACAAGGAAGAAAAGCAAGCGGATGAAAGAGGAACATCCTAATGGGGGAGAGTCTTAGAGTAACTGAAGATAGCAGTTTATAAGAAGAAGGGAGGGCCGGCGCGTAAGGGAAAAAACGGTGGGGGGACGAAAAAAAAAACACGAGGAAAGGTGAACCGGTGTTACTCTGGTGCCTGGGGGGAGAAGAGGGTGGGGGGTGGCGGCCAAGAGGACAGCGAAAGAAGTGTGTAACATCGGAGTGACGAAAAAAAAAAACAGGGACCACGGGGGCCGTGATAAGGAAATGGGAAGCAGTGTCGGCCTTACTGGGGAGCGGTTCCTGGGAGGTGAAGGTTTTCAAGAAGAAAAAGTACATGAAGCAAAATAGGGGAGCTAACAAATCCTACAAGTAAACTAGGTGCGTCAATCACAGGGGCGTGACGGAAAGGGGAGGCGTCAAAAAGGGGCTGGGAAAGTTTTTCTATGGTTCAAAACAAAGGGGGGGGAAGCCGACTTGTCCACAGCCTCAGCGAAGGAGGGTGTCGGCCGCAGCGAAGAATGCTGGTGAAGTCAAAGCCCTGGGGGAAAAAAAAGGTCTTGGGTCCGGACGGAAGGGCTCTTAAGAACGGGCACGGGAAAGAGGGGCCATCCCGTCTATCTAGAAATAGGAAATAGGGGAATAATGGGGGGAGAGGTTATTGAAACTTCTTTGAAAAATATGGGGTCAGGTTGGGAGGAAAGAGGCGAGGCCCAGCTTCTTCTTCCGGAGAGAGGTAAAGATCGAAAGGAAAAGAAGAACACAAGAATCACCATAAGAAGGTTTTGAAAAAGGAACTTTCCGCCTGGGTTTTTACGCAGGATAATGACTGAGCTGTGCGGGGAAACCTGGTTTTAGACCTCCTCAACCCAGTACAGTAGGGAGGGGAAGGTTTTTGAAAATGCGAACACGAAAGAATCCCTAAAAGCCAGCCCAACCAAAGAAACATCTCAAAAACCAAAAAAAGCTAGAACATCCCAAAAAGAAACCGAAAGGTCAGGGTTCTCAGGAACCTCAAGGGAACCAGCCTGTAGTTCACGGTCTCACCGGCCCCGGCACGAGAACCTTGCTTTGTCAAAAAAACACTTCCCGGGATAAAGAGAATGCAAAAGGGAGCATTAGTTAACTCTCAACAGTGGTAGGAAAGGTAAAGATCGGAGAAAGGGAGCGAGTGCCATTTAAGCACGTCCTGGGAAACCGGATATGGTACAGCAGAGCCGGGGATAGAAATCACTGGGAAGCCGAGCCGGGTGGGGAACCTTGTCGGGCGAAGAGCGTTGGCTAGGGGAGGGCCGGGAGGTTAGGGGCGTCGGTGTAGAAAAAGAGGGGGACATAAATATGAATGGGGTGACCGGAGTGTAAGCCACAAAAAGGCGGCGGGGAACATACGGAATCTGGCCGCAAACAACAGGACGGAAAGAAGCTGTGCAAACGTCACTGGGGAGGGGGACGCCGGGGATGGCGAGGTTCAGAAGGAGAACTGACTGCGCCGGGCCGGAGAATGGGGTCTCGGTAAAAAAAAGAAAACTAGCAAGCAGTGCATAAAGCGAAACACTGATTCCCACTTGAGGTTTGCGCTAGAGAAGGCAAAAGGTCATTCACGCAAAAATCTCCAACTAAAAGAAATCATTACGGCCGAGCAGAGGACGGAGCACACGAGCCGGGCTGAAGGCCGGTGTGCCTGTCGATAAGAGAGACTAGAAACGAGAAACCCTTGGGGTCCATCGCTCACCCGGCGGGGGATCGGGTTCGAACCTCCTTTAATGGGAGGGGAGGGTCTCGGAACTTCAGGAGTTAGTACCCTCGCCGCCGGGGAACCCGGACAACCGCGCACAGGGGCCTAAAAGGGACATTGCCCTGATCCCGGAAGAAAGGTTGGAGTGAGAGAAAAATAAAGTAGGGCAGCCCGTAAAAAACACTAGGGGGCAGCCATCGTGAAGTTCAAAAAGTCTAGGGGGCGCCGAACACAAAAAGAGGCTCACACCCTACCGGGGTCCTCGTCCACCCGCATTCAACGTGCTCTATCTTCGGAAATCAAGACGACAATTCAGTAGGAAGGGGGATCTGTCTTCCAAAAAAAGGGGCGCGTCCGCTCCTGCAGAGGAAAGGCGGAGGGGCAGCCCGCTAAAATCTACCGCCGTGAGAAGAGAGGGGTAGTAACAAAGGAAATGTAGGGGGAAGTTTATTTAGACCAAGAGGAAAGAATGGGGAGGGAGGGGCTATCGGGCGGGGGGAACCAGACTTCCCCTCACTTTCGCCGCATAACACAGGCATAGTGCGAGGTCCAGTGGTCACTTTTCCGCCCGCACGTGTCGCAGAGCTAAAAGAGACTCCAGGAGGGCTGTGTAACCGTTCAGGAATCCACCAAATGTTGGGCTCGGGGCTTCAACCTCCACGCCCCCTTTATGGATCAACGGGAAAACGGCTCTCGGAGATAAGAGAACTTCGCAAGAAAAAAATATCAAGGAAAAAGGAAAGGGAGGCCGTTGCGTCACCTACTTCACTGGTCGAAGTAAATTCTGGACTGTGAAGAGGGGGTATTTTTTTCCACGAAACGAAGGATGCAATGAACGAGAAGGATGTAAGTCTCAAGACGAGTCGCGAAACCTTGAGGGGGATCAGATAGAAAAAAAGTACGTGTAAACGGCAGGAGGGGGTCAAGGGGCGATGGAACCTGGGAAGGACTCCAACTGTGAGGGGAAAGCAAGCGCAAAGTCGAAAGCAAAGGGTCAAGAGGAATTATCCTAGTTCAAGCGCAAACACTGCAGAAAGCTAAAACTGGGTTCTGTTAGAGAAGAGGAAACAGCTGCTCGATGGATGGACGCGTCGCTGAAAAAAGCCACACGGGGAGGGGACGTTTTCAGATAGCAAAGAAACGGCCGATCCACCAACTTCATTAAGCGGAACAGCTCCAAGAGGTTGGACGGCAACAGCGAAGGCGTCGGGGTGAAAGACGCAGGGAGTCATTTAAGGAGGAGACAGGCATGGACGATCTAAGGGGGACAAGAAGGGCTGATACGCAACGACCGCCACGCAACTCAGGGGGCTCACCCGAAAGTGGTAGCGAATCGTAAAGGCACGACTCCACGAGCTCTCGCTGAAGCAATTTGTTATCTACAGGTTGATAATAATCCTCTCCTTCGGCGCTGTCTAATCTGAATCGACACGGCTCTAGTCTCAGGCCGGACCTAGTGCTCCCTCAGACACTAGGACACTCAGGGAAGAGTCCTCCGTACAGGGATAACTATCTGCGCTACCTATAAAGCACGTTCTAGCGTCACGACGGAACATCGTCCCTACAGATCTGTCCCCTAGTTTCCCCCGGCTAGGGGAAAAGGGAGTAGCAAGAAGAGCTTATGAATGTCTTCTCCCTTCCCATCAGAGCGTTTCCTATCTATCTTATCCCGATTGCGAAGGCGTCGTCTCCAGCCTACACAGCACAGACAGGATCGCTGGATCATGTGCGCGAAAATTGCCTGGGGAGGGGTCAAAAACATCAGCCACGCGGGCTTGAAAACAAGCAAGCCGGCACGCGCGAACAACTTCGACGAACCCCCTCAGAAATCATCGCTCGGGCCCGCCGATACCAGGAAGGGGGTCTGAGGGGGCCTTCCAGGATCCTGGTATTTACGGGAACCCGTGCTTGTGGTTCCCCACGGCCGAAAATTAGCTGAACCACAGGAGCGGACCCAGAGACCGCATTGCAGTGGTTTTAAACTGGAAATTGCTCTCCTGGCCGGTGTGAGAGGGAGGAACCCGGTCCCCCTCAAGAAGAGCAGATGTGTGGCCGGGTACGGAGGCAGACAATGAGTGAAACCCGTGTTCCAAGTCGGAAGAAAAACTAACAGTGCTCAGCGGGTGAGGGTGATGCCGGGTGTGAGCACTAGATCGAAATTGCTGGGGGTCCGGTCTAAAGTGGAAGGAATTCCCAAGCACATATTAGGATAGGAACAGCTTTCGCCCCCAACAAAAAATTCCGAGATCAAATGGGCTCCTGGGGCTCAAGAAAGGTCGCGATGTTTTGGGGAGGGGGAATAGAAATCATAAGTACGGGGTCAGCAGCCGGGAACACACAAAAAACGGAAAAAGGAAGAAAACTAGCTCTCTGACTCTCGGTGCGTGACGGCCAAGAAGGGAGGTTTAAACCTGTGAACGGGGTGCAGTTCCACGCCCAGAAGATCCTTTCTGTCCGGGGATAAAACGGGTCCGTAAAAGGTGGGGGTTAAGATATCTGCGCAAGTCCAAATAGGTTTTGCGGGGGGCCAGGAAAAAGGCCACACGCCAAAGGAGCCTCGTCAGTTTTGAACACACGGTCTGGGGGGAGTATGCGGACCCCGGAACAGGCCGCCGCCTCGAGAGCGGGGGCGGAACCGCAGTTAAAGAAAGTGTAGACCATGAAGCAGATCAAAAAAAAAAGGGGGGGATAAAAAGGGAACATTCCTTTGCTTCCTTAGGTACTCGAATGAACGGAACTGCCCAGTGCCGTGTGCTACTTTGAGTAATAACCGTCCGTGCCAGAGGCAGGAAAGGGGAACAGCAGGTAACTGCACATAGTACTCAGGCCGTATGTCTAACTACAGCCACTAGAAGCCTGTGCTCGTACGATCGATAGGCTCTATGGTCCTTAGGCCTTCGGTTTCTACTGTTGTGAGTCTGTGCTCCCTCCGGTAGATAAGGGCCTGACTTATGAGACAGAGCAGGATGGGATCGAATGGACTCAGTAAATGACCCGATACTATTCCCGCCAAGGGGGGGGACCGCGGGCTATAGAACGTCCGCCAGGCCCCCTCGTCTGAAAACCGGAGGTGATAAGCTCCACTCGCTAACGGCAATTCAGGCTGCAGGCTGGACCCACAGTCCAGCTCGTTATAATCCAAGAACGGGGCGGGGAGAGGGAAACAACAGGAAGGACTGTGAGGGTCGAGGAAGGTACCGTAAAACAGGAATTAAAGTAGGCTCGGCGGGCGTATAGCGCCGCTGTTGTGTCAGATCAAGGGATGTATGCTCCAACTTGACCTCCCAGTCCCCCTCTCAGGACGGGGGGAACACCCGGCGGACGCACAGTAGGTGTGGGGAGGAAGGCCAGCGTTTGTGGGCGCAATGGTGACTACTCAGTTGGAAAGGATTTAGCAGGCCAATCCTCTTGAGCCAGGACAGGGTCAGCTGGAATGGGAGAGGTGTCCGGGAACAAAAAAAACAGCCATCGGGGAACGAAAGATGTCCCCGCAAACGATCCTGGGGGCCAAAACCGCGGCAGGTGACGGGAAAAACGGAAAGAACGCACAAAGAGGGTGCTTGTCTGTCAAATCAGAGTAAGTCTGAGCTGCTGCGCGGGGTGGACTACACAGCCTCTATCCTCCTCGCTCAGCTGACAATGGGGAAGACCTTCAGGCCTCTACTCTGGGAGAGGGGCCAAACTGGGGAGGGGAGAAACGAGGGGAAAGAAAACTGCTGGGGCGAAGCGACCGTTGAGGCACTAAAAGGAGGAGACGGCGAACGGTCATCTTCCTGATCTCCTACTGGTCAGTGGAAGAAAGAAATCTTCTACTACTCGAAGGCCGAGACCGGGGGGTGGGCATAGGCCCAGAGCGGCGCACGCCTCACCCTAAATTCTACCTTCTGAGGGAAGGTGTCTCGAGTCCACTGGCCGCTCAAATAGTCACACGCGCTGTGCTCTTCGGACCGGGTAGAGCAAAAAGGTCAAAACGTGCCGCGGGACCGGGGCCGGACTCACTGTGCTGTGGGTACTGTAGTCGCGAGTGTGGTGGGGCTGGCGAAAATGGAACTGTTGGGGACAGTGGGGGGGAAAGGTGTGTCTAGCCAAAAGGGTGTTGGGGGTGTGTGTGCTGTGTGGAAAGGAGCAACGGCCGCGGGTGAGCAAAGCGCAAGAGCGGCAACATCAAAGTCACAGAAGGTGGAAAAAATAGAAAGAGCAAGCAGGAGATGTGATGGCAGGAAGAGACACTGACCAAGCCCTTGGCATGCGTGCCTCCCTAACCCACCCGAAATGTGTGAGGGGGAGCAGGAATTCGTGTGGGGGGCTAAGATGACAGCCGAGAGATACAAGACAGCAACCACGAATCGACACGATAAGCACCGGACTCTAAAAAACCTTGGGATGTCTGGAACCCCGGAACTACACCAACCAGAATTCCCTCTCGGCAAATCCCCCCCGGGTTTCGCCCAGACCCCCCGTCCGGGGCAATCGGTCCCCTGTCCTGAAGGTATTTCCAAGATCTCTCACAGACCCAAGGGGGTTATTGATAGAGGAACTATCTTACGGGAATCAAAAAGATACTGCCTGAGGCACAGTGTTTAGAGAAAGTTTTATTAACTTTGGAAATCGGCGCCAGTCTTGAGATCTGACCAGGGTCCGATCGCCCAACCTTCTTTTAACATTTCTTTTTTGGGGGCGGTAAGCTGTGATATTGGGGGTGGCCGTGCTGGGGCTGACTGTGGGGGCTCTTTGCGAGGGCCCGCATTCAAGACACCGGCAGAAGGAATTTACTGGTGGGGGACGTGCATAGGCCTGGTGGAAACATCTCTGCCGGCGGAGTACCAGCCACCAAGTAAGAGTGGGGCACCCACGTAATGTATCTGAAAAGTTAGCGTTCGTTGCGGCTCGGAAAGCGTCGAGACGACTGTCTGATGCTCGCATGGGCAACAACAGACTGGGAAGGCGACAGTTCAAATCGAAAGGGAACGAGGCTTCGGAGGAGGATCAGCGGGCTTGAACTCTTGCATGCCGGCGGGCCACCGTAGCAACACCCGGGTCAACTTCCTGGTCCTCCAAGGGGAAACCCCAGGGCTAGAAGTTGACGAAGGTATGACGTCTACGGCACTCCCCTTGGTGCAAGACAATAACTCACCAGGAAAAGGGGAAGGAAACCCCCGTCGGGCTTGTTGAAGTAAGACTAGGTGGAAATTGACTCGCACTCTGGCGTTGTCCCTCTTTCCGCCTGGAATAAGTACCGAAAGCTCCCATGTATGGCAAACCGCCTGCCTAAAAAAGGGACCAGGGGGCCGACCACCTAACCGCTGGGGGTTAAACCTATACACGCCTAGAAACCTTAACGGCGGATTCTACACAAAAAAAGCGGCTTACGCCCAGAGAATCAGGTACGTCCCCGGACTTAAAGGACGGAGTACCTGAGTGGGAAAACGAAAGCCAACCTGTAGCGGTGGAAACGAGTAATAAGCACCGCGGTGGTTTACAGTCGCGCTACGCCGTGTCTCCTAGGAGCAACCGGGGACAAAACGGAAAACCCTAGAGGGTTAAAATGGTAAATTTCGGTTCGGGAGAAAACAGTCTTGACTGGGGACTTCAACTGCCGCACGATGTTGGCGGGGTGGGTGGCTTCTCGACTTGCATGGTCGAAACGTCAGGGGAAACCGGTCAGAGCACGGTCTTCGTCGCGAAATATAGGGGGCGCAGGGAGGGGAAACGGCCGCCCGTGGCAGATCAAGTAGGATACCGAGGGGGGCGGCTGTGAATGTAGGCTCAACCGAGGGAAAACTGAACAGACCTCCACCAAAAGCTGGAAGAGAGAAGGGGAGATGCCCGATCAAGAGGAGAAACTTCTCAGGGACTCCAGCCCATGGCACTTGAATGCAGGAGTTTAGACCGTAAATCGACAAAGGTTTACCACGTGATCCTCTCGGCCTGATCATGAAAGGCCGGATGTCGACCACTATCACACAGTCGGGACTGATCTGCGGCTTCACACTGAAATGATCAACAATGTGTTTCCGTCGGGTACTACTGGTCAAGATACGAATAGGTATGAAAGACCTACCGACTTACTCGTCGGAATGCAGGTCGATGATAGGGAATAGAAAAGCCAAGGGGAACCGCAAGCGAGGTGGATGATGCCTTTCGGTTAGACAGACGCTCCCAGGCCGGGCAGTGGAAGATTGGAACCGGGGGGTCGCCGAAGGTCGAAGAAAAGCCGGGGAGGGTGGAGGGGGGGGATCGGAACAAGCTTGACTCCCCGACCGGCACAACAACTTCTAGTGCTGCGTACTAGCTTTCGACAGACATCTCATTGCAGGGGTCAGAACAGCCGCACGCTTTACAGGAAAACGAGGGAGACTGGTAACTATTATTGTGATCGAGTCCCCACGATGCTCATAAAGGGGGCCAACGGGGGGGCGAATTTCTAAACACCGAAAAAGCTACAGGTGGCTACAGAAGGAGCGGAAATTGGTGATTATTCATTGAGAACAATAAAGAACAATAATTAGGAAAAGAGATATAGAAAAAAATTCAGAAAGCCAGTCACGCCACGGTCGAAAGGATCTCGGTGTGCAGAAACTCTCAAGTCCGGAGTGGGAATCAGCCACGCAGGGTCTTTTTTAAAAACGGTCGGATCCTGATGCTCAGCGATCCAGGCGGCAGGGGCCGTGGACGATGACGCAGGCTTTTTAAGCTATGAGCTGGAGGCACCCGAGCCGCGCAAGCCGACCCATTGGTTGTCGACGGCAGGGCAGGGGGATCCTTCAATGTCCGCGAGAAAACAAGTCCCCAACCACCGGGACGGAATCATTCTGTGAGGGAAGCGGCGGTGTGAGAACACTCTACATCGCGTGCACATTCGGATAGTAGGGGACTAAAACCGAACAGGGAAGAAAAAATGGTGGGACACCTTAATTGTGACTCGGCACGAGAAAGGTGCGGTATATACGGGACCAAGGGCAGACGTCTTGCAAGCACGGAGTTAAGCGGGGTTCCATCACGAACAAAAACTTCCGACGTGTGGGACTTCGCGCTGAGCACGAGGGGTTGGGTGGTTAAAAAGGACATCCCCGGGGTAGGTCATGGAAAGGGCCCCGAAAGGCGCTCCAACTTCCGTAGCAGGGCCTGCCGTACTCTTCTGCCGGTGGAAGTCGGCCAATAAAGGGTTAAGGTGGTTGTAGGTTCGGCGGCAATTGAAGGAAATAGCTCGAGAAGTGTGGGACACGGAAGATGAAAGGGCTACTGGAGGTTTGGGCCTCGCAACTGTGGATGAAAGAACTCAAAGAAATCCCACCTGGATCGGCCTTGACTTTCTAAAATGGCGGGACGCGAAACTTACCTTGAACGGAAGCACGGCAATGGGACTTCTCGGGCGCAAGCAGACCGTGAAGACTTGTCGGGGGATAGCAGAGCAGCCGACAAATCAATTGGCGCCAAGGGGTACGCGAAGCACGCGCCCTGGAGAACTGAATTTACCAAAGAGAGAGATTAGGAGAAGCATGGTATCGTTGAAACTTTTGTCGCCCCGTTCGATACAAATCTAGGAGATGCGAGTAGAGCCGGCTGTTTCCTTAGACAATCGGAGGAGGCAGTTTAATTTGTATGTACGTATAAGCGTAGCATCCTGGTCTGAGCGGGCCTGGATTGCATCTTTTCTTAGGTTTTGCGTTCGCAATGTTTGGGGCCGGGGTAACCCTAAGGAAGAGGGGACGTTTTACTTGCCAGAAAACAGTTGTTGCAGGCACGGGGGTACCCGAGATGTTGGTAAATCGGGAACTACCCCTGTACATGGCCATTCGAGTGGGGGTCCAGACATGAGGGCCGTTGGGGTCCCATGGGGACAGAAGAGTTCGAGGGTTCCCTGGGACGCACGGCCTTCGCAAGCCCGGCAAATTCCAAGAACGCGTACAGTGTAACACGCACGCCCATAGGATAGACCGGAGAGGTGTAGACCCACCGGAGGAGATGGGGTGGACCAACGAAGCGAAAAGGGCTAAGGGCCCACCGGAGACGGAGCGAAGGGGGCGGCAAGGCTCGGAAGTGGCAAAAAAATTGCTCCATGGCTTAGTATTGAAACGGCGGTTCCCCGGGCATGAAGGCCAAGCCCGTCTAAAGTCACGGGCTTACAAGACTAGTTTCAATCATTGGGGGAAAGCTGGGGGGAACACTCGGCACAGAGGGGACTGTTTTTTGGGTACCGTAAAAAAAGGGAAGGCTTTGAAAATCGACGGGCGATTTCGAGCTGAGCTGACTAACCCTATCAGGGACCAGTACTTGGTTGAGGCAAAAACGTACCCGTAGGAAGGTATCTGGTAAAAATTCTCCTATAGTGGGGCGCCGGCAGTGTTTGGGAAAGGACTTCAGAAACGAGAGTAAAATTAGGATGGGCCGTTGTTAAATTAGGTTACGTACACGAGAATATCAAGCATCTATCCAACCCCAAGAAAAAAGTACCACCCTAAAAGATGGCGAAGGAAACTGAGCTATCCCAAAGAAAGGGCTACTTAGCTGGTGGAGGGGCGAGTAGTAGCCCCGTAAATGGACCTTCATCGAACAGTCATTACCCGATCATCCACCTGATTAACAACAACTCTTCTGGCCTTCACTTCCCTCGTTAGTCCTCATATGTCCTTTACAGCTTCGTGCTGTCACCACCCAAAGCTTAAAATTATTCCCCTCTCGATATTTGCAGATCAACACGCGGTGACTGAACTCCCCCATTCTTGGGGTTTTTACATCCCTTGTCGCGTTTTCTTAGGAGTCACCAGGCCTTTGTATCTAAGATGCAGACAGAGGTTCGGGGAAGAGCCCTTTTCGTTGAGGAGGAGGTATGTTCTTGGTCGGTTCCGGGGCGGGCCGGGGCAGGATCCCGCATTCAAAAGAAATAGGTGAGTGTTTGTGAGGCGGTCTTGAATCTCTAACTCGGCTAAAAATATCTGCAAAAGAACTTTCCCAGGCTCGTAAAGACCTGGTGGATCTGGCACCACGTCTTTCTGGAAGGGTTTCTTTTCGGTGGGCTGTCTTTTCGACAGCAGGGAGGCAGAAGGAAGAGAAAAGGAAAGGGCTGAGTCTAATTCCTGTGAAGAACTACATGTGGCAAGGGAGAGCACCCTTGATTCCCATAGGGGATGTGGCCGGAGAAAGGGGCTGGAAGACGGTCCATGCCCGGTCTTATAACAAGTCCTCGTGCTAAAGAAATTGCAGGGTAATCCGATGGAAGCAGTGCCAAAATATTTCTCTGGCCGTCCAAGGACTTCGGGGAAGTAAAGGGCTCCCATCACCCCAGTTAAGCAGTACAAACCATAATCAAAAGCCGAGCAACCTTAGGTGTTAACAGGTGAACCGAGCGGCCAGGGTTCTCTCCCTCTGTCAATTTCAGAGGGAAGGACGTGGAAACACGGGAACCATCGATGTCAGAAACGCAAGACCATTAAAAAAGAGGCCCGTAACTAGTGGATGAATGCGACCCCAACGGCAACCTAAGTTACGCCACACAGTGATAGGAAGGCCCAGTTGACCCCTCTTCAAAACTTTGGGTACAAGGTAAAGCCCGAGAACCTTCAGAACCTGCTTTCTCAACAGGGGATAAAAAATACAAAGAACTATCGACGAACGCGGTGTCTACTACAAACGCGGGGCGAGACGGACGGAGGGGGGATGCGCGAAGGTGGCAGGCACGTCCAAAAAAACTAAAGGGGGGAGACTTGTCCGTTAACAGTTTATGACCTCAACACGTCGGGAGGATAGTGCATGACGCTAACGCCCACGGACAGCGTGGAGTAACGGCTTCAATAGGGAAACCACGGTTAAACAAAGGGGCGAAATACCGAGGAGGGAGGGGTCCGTTTCGTGCGGATGCCGCACAGGGTCACAAAGTCCGAAGACAGGGGGGCTTGTTTTGGGGAATAATGGCCACCACCATAGGAGACCGGGAACCCACAATGAAAAACCACCTGAGGGGGGGTAAGATACACAACCGGCGCGCTGGCCGATGACTGAAAAATAAACAAGTCAACATAGCTGGGAAGATTCTGAACCGAAAACTAGGAAGTGGCTGCACACCCGCTGAAAGTCCAATCTGAACTCTAGCCGAAAGAGAGGGAGACGAAAAAAAACCACATCGGAAATCGCTACGCGAGGATAAGGGGGCAACGGCGCGAGGTTGGGGCGACGGGGCGTGAACCTGCCTTTCCGAGTAACTAAAACGAAAGCCAGGGGCGGACGGAACCGCAGCAGTGTAGGACGACTCGACTCTAACACACTAGGCAACCGGCAGGCGTGCGATAGGTTCGACAAAAGAAACGGGGGAGGACCTCCTATTTGGGGGAGAAGAGAACGCTCCACCGATCATAGTCTTTGGGGAGGTACTTTAGGGGATCAAAGCAAGAGAGGAAACTGCCGAGCCAGGAGATAGATCGGACGAGCTTTCGGAAGACTCAATGTTCAGGACGCATCCTCAGTAGGTTTAGGCAGGCCACTGGCCAAAAGGATAATCATTGGGAGAGGCGGAAAGGGTCAGATCATTCAGAAATGCAAAGGGTGGCTCAAGACAGGGGGCGCGGGGAATGAAACGCCTTCAAAGGTTCCGAGGGCACACCTAGGGAAGTCTGATCAGGTGGGAAAAGCAAAAATCAATTAGGGTTTGTGAAGGCAAAAAAAAAAACGGGAAAGGAAAAGATCCTTTTCCTATCAAATAACAAGAACGGCGTAGAAAAGCAAGGGAAGAGAGGGGCGGGCGCACACTGTTGCATGGATTGAACTGGTACCCTTGAGCACAACAGCAGGTACATCTATATGACCCGTTATCAGCGACGGGGATCGGAACCCTGGTCCGGCACATGGGCCTTAAAAAGAACGGAGGCTTTTGAAAGGACAAGAGAATGAAAGGAGCAAACGCGCGCACGATCACAGATGCATCAGGGGGATAAGGAGCATGGGGAATCTCTAGAAGAAAACCAGGAGGAAAAGAGGTCAACCAAATACCTAGAAGAGCATTCTTGGCGTGAAGAGAGAGTCTTTTAAATCGATAGGCTTCCAATCCGGGGGACCCAGTCGTCTAAACCAGAAACGATAAGAAGATGGGAACGCCGGTGGTGTTAAACGCAGGGGCACGAGGGGAATGGAACGGGTCTGTACGACCGGAGAAATTGTTCCTGAACGAAAGATTCTCTGAACGAAGGTTGCGCAGAACGGTCGCCCCGCATCCACCCAACTTTGCGCGGAACGGGACCGCAGTTATCGCTGGACTGGAGATGTTGTTTGACGTCCATAAAAATCCGGCTCGGGATGCCAGACTGTGGGGAGATCCACCGTCCAGCATGGGGCGAAAGGCAAGGATAGGGCGGGATAGTAACGGCAAGCAGTTCCAGGGGACTTCGTCCACTTGGAGCTGCAGTTCAGAACCTAAGGGGAGGGACGCGGGTTGAGACCCGAAAACGGATAACTTGAGGGGGGGTCACCCGAAATCGGTCTGGACGGGGAAACACAACCAGCCGTACGCTCAATCTTAGAAACAAGAGTGACCTAGTGACGGGAACCCGGCCGAGACCGACAGTCTCGGGTGGGCAGAAAGAAAAAAAAGGCTGGGTAACTTTAATACGTAAATTGAAAAAAGCAGGCATCGACAATTCCTGAAAAATTGCAGATTGAGAGGCGAAACGGGGGCCTCCCGGAAGTTCAAACTTTACCAGAACCCCTCGTATAAGGAGACGGTTGGCAGCCGGAAATAGTCAGACAGGGCTCAAAGATAAAGCTGGGGCCCTCACCGAAAGCGGGATAAGCGTATACACAAGGTCGAGAATTGTAATTGTAGTATTAACAGCTGTATCACTGTGCTGCTAGGACCTTTGGCTTTTAACACATCGGAGAGTGGCGGTACGTGGGTGGGCTTCTGAAGACAAAGTACGGACCTCTGGTTTCCTGGAAGAGAAAGAGGGGATTAAAGGTCGTCCCAGCTATCTTTTGTAGAAGTAGGTAGTTACCACCTGGTTAAGTCCATGAGACTGGTCCCTGGTCAAATTCTGTCTTCCGTACATTGGCTCGGACTTTGGTAGCCGTTCAGAGGAACTCTGAACCGTAAACAGGAAAAGAACGAAATGGGTCCACTTTGCGTAAACCAATTAAAACCCCTTCCCTCGGAGTTAGTTCGGTCTGTCGTACGCCTTGGGTTATAAAGTTGGGGTGTATATGTGCTTCGTAAGCTATAAAGCATGAAAGTGCAAATAAAAGTCTAAGATAGTAAGGCACCGTGAGAAATCCTTCAGTTGTGCATAACAAGGCCTGGTCCCAGGTGATTATTCCTGAGACACATGCGGGCCAAAAGGGCCGGGACTTCCATAAATCAGGGGGAAGAGAAAGACGATGTGATAAGTGTTGCTCTGTTAAGAGACTGCACTTCGTAACAAATGAGGTGGTTTGTGGTAAGCAAGGCACGGTCTGCTTGTACTATTCATAGTCTAACGCGAGTAGAAAACACCGCAAAGATCAACACCTTGAATGTTTGTCAACTCTATTCACTTGTGGAAAGGGGGATGTGGGTGCCATAAACCGCATCCGAGATGTTGGAACTCCGGTAGAAGGGGCAGGAGTCACCAATTACATTTTATGGAAGGGATTGCTGAAATGGAAAGACCAATCGACCCGACCAAGCCCACTCACTAGCACACTAGGAAGCCCACGACGCCTAAAAAACCACGCTGTCAAGCAAAGGACTAGCCCCCAAAAATCCAAAAATCCTCCCCCGCGAAAAACCGCCCTACTTTCCAACGGGAAGGGCCCCAGGTGAGGACACCCCAACATGCCGTAGTTTACTTGTCTGACGGGAAGTCCTATAGGGA
>Ga0179591_1294096_pt1 | contig 16011 bp, 10 predicted proteins | sample CZOMad2_1_08_16f_FD_182891 | JGI IMG/M metagenome (GOLD analysis project Ga0179591, IMG submission 182891) | Vadose zone soil fungal communities from Angelo Coast Range Reserve, California, USA - CZOMad2_1_08_16fungal (PacBio error correction) | ecosystem: Environmental > Terrestrial > Soil >...
TGGGAAGGACTGAGAGGGGGAGAAGGGGGAGGTAAAAGTGAGAGATTCTCGATCGGGTGAAAATCGAAAAAGGGGGGAGAGAGCTCTACGCTCTTAACAAGAGGGTTCTAATATGGGATAGGGAACAGGCAGGGGATGGTGAAGGAGAATAAATCGTCGAACGCACAGTTGAAGAGAAGCGATCCCTACTCCACATGATGGAGCCAAGAGAAAGGGGACGCCGAGGGGCAATGGCTGCGAAGGATCAGTTCTTTCTCGCATAGGTAATCCCTGAAAAAAGTACCTGCGTAGAAGCAAAAAGAAGAAAGAAAAGCGAGACCGACAGAGACTTTGCTGCGAACGTGACGAGGAGCGCGGGAACAATAAGAACATCTCGAAGAACCTGATTATCTACAAAATCAACACGGACCAACAAGCGAGGGCGCGACTTTCAAAAGCTCGGACAAAAACCGCAAAGACGTAAAGAAACCGAAAAAGTCTTTATCACTTGCTTGGACTATGAGGGGGAGGAACCGGCCTAAAGCGAAAGATGCTTCGCGAAGAACACGGAAGTGAAAAGGGACGTCGGGACGATAATAATCTGGAGGTTTTTCTCTCACTAATTTAAACGGGATAAGCGTAACTGCCAATCAGTAGAGAACAGCGGCCAAGCGACCGACCTACCGACGAAGCCCGCCGACGGGAGGAGTAAGGAGGGAAAAAGGACAGCAGGTTAGCATGGTTTTAGAGGGTGCATTATTTCTTCCTTTTAACAGGGGATTCTGCAAGGACTAAAACGGCACCGAAATTAAACGACAGAGGCATCCGGTACAGAGGGATTTCATAAGCCGGGAAGGGAAGCTCGATCATGAGAGGAAACGAGTACTACTCCAGAATAAAAAACGCAAAAGGGGAAACTTGGACTCCAAAGGGCCTTAACATTTTTGGGGAGCCGGGAGAAGGGATGAAAACTTGCGGTCGACGTCAGGGAGGAGTGAAGACAGAGGGGAGGTCACTTCGTACAGCCGCCACATAGAATCGATGGGGGATGCGAACTAAAAAAATGGCTGTAAATCTGCTTGTTGCGAGCTGCTTCAAGGGAAGGGTCCACCCGCGACCGGGGAAATCAAAGCAGCCTCATCCAGCAAAGACTTCGCGCGCTATTAAGCCCGGGCCTGAGAGCTTCGGACTCTTGATGACGCGAAGAGGGGAGGGGAGGGCAGAAAAAAAAAACTAAGCCACTCCTCTGTTACCCCGTCATCTAGGCTGTCTCTTCGGGGAAAGCTCTTGCTACTGGTCGACTTCGCTCTACTGGCGCTAGGAATATTTGCGAAAAAGAAGGGGAAAAAAACAGGGGGGTCATTCGACTGTTTTGGTCTGGGCTTCTGCGAGCGCAACGATTTCGCTCTGAACTCCGAGGCGATCGGAAGGGAAGGAAAGAAAGAGGGGCGGAGCTCCTTGCGCGAGCGAAGAGGTTCGGGGAGCTTCGCGAATCGCTCTAGAGAGAGCTTCGCGAGGATAGTTCCGAAATGTACGAGAGCCGTCGATTAAAGGGGAGAAAACATTAGAAACTACTCTCGAACTAAGAGATAGCCCGCTGAGAGCTCGAGTCACGAGCGGAAATCGGCACGGTGGATAGAAAGCGATCGAAAAGATAGAACGACATCTTCAAAGAAATGCGAGATCTACCGGCCGCACACGAGCATTGTCCCCCGAGTAAACGAAAAGAGCCGAGAGAAGGCTTTGAATGAGCATCTCTAATCTAAAGGAGAGTTCGGGATAGGGGCGGGCTGGGAAAAAGGGATATCAGAAAAAAACATCTATTATGAAGAAAAATATATATAGACGAACTCTCCCGAACCGTCTATGGAGCTCGACGGTAGATGAAAAGGCGGAGTGGGCGTGACCTTCTGCCGCGAAAAGAGTTTAACAACGGTTTCAGCGATAGGTTGGTAGCGGGGGTAGGAAACCGCTCTAATTGCAATCGCATCGGTTTGAATGCGAGGGAGGAGTCGGCGTCGGATGATGTAGAAGCACTATAGAGACAGAAGAACTAAGGGAGAAAAGACTGGATATCGCGCTGCTCGCGAAACTGAATAATATCCGGACTCACTGCTCATAATTTGGGAAAGAAGCAGCGTGAGGACGCAAAACGTCGAGAGCTCGAAGCGAAACCAAAGCAAGAGGAAGAGATAGCGAAATGCCAGAAAAGGCTAAGTCTCAGCGAGAAAAAAGAAGAGCGAAATCTTCATCGAATAAACCTAAATAGTTCGAGAACAAAGGCACGTGGGGAGGGGGAAGAGCTCGCAGGCAAAAGGGAGTCGCAAACCAGGGAAAGGAAGAAACTAATAATAGATATAACTGAGAGGAATACCTTTCCCGCGACGGCGAAGGTGCCTCACTTTCGAACGGATCCGAAGCAAGAGGCACCGCGCGAAGAGAGCTAGATAGCAGGGAATACTGAGAGGAGACTAATCATCCTTGAATAGGGCGAACCCAGGTACTCGATTGCAGGGGCGGAGGAAATAAAAGACCAAGAATCGGCGGAAGCGGAATTTCTCGAAGTTAGAAAGGTCAGGGAAAAGAAGAACCCAGAGTCCTACCATCATAAGCAGACAGTTCCAAATCGAGAAGGTCATCTCGGCCCGTTGAGTCAGGAAAAAAAAGTTCTTGGGGATTCGCGATGGAAACAGAGAAATAGTTCGTCTGTACCTATGCTTCGCGCGAAGCGCTCTACTGAGACATCCCCGACTAAGCGGGGGAAGAGGCGAGAGGGGGGTGCCGTCATGGCGAAATTGCTCGACGTCATGGTTTGAAAGAAGCAACTTCAAAGAGGATTCGCTCAAGACGGCCGCAATAGTGCTCGGAGAGGGAGAGGGGGAGAACGAAGAATGAAGAAGTTGGAATAGGACGGATTTCTCTTGGAACCCTGAGTCTCACCGATCTTGATCACGGAGCCGCGTCGTCAAAGACGTTCTTCGCGAGAGGAAAAATACTCGTCGGGAGGCTCGGAAACTCTAAGAGCACGTAGACTGACTTTCTTAGTTTCAAAGAGCGGCAAGCGCCGGAAAGCGATGGGGGGGAGGGGGGGAGGGAAGGAAGAGGCCTCGGGATACTAAATATCGGCCTATTAGGGAGTTTCAGTTTTGAATACTTGACTCACTCCGCAAGGGGAGGCAAGCTCGCGGGAGGCAGACGCGGGGGGGAGGAGGTAGGGGGGAAAAAATTGATTGGGCTTACGAGAAGGGGAGGGAAAACGAATATTCCTGGCTCGCAAAAAATGGAGAAACGGCTACGCCAAGCCACGGTCGCGCAGTGTCTACGATAGGGGCTGAAGTAAGCGGATCGCGATCGAGCTCAAATGTGCAGTTCTTACGTGCCCAACGTGGACGAAAGACCCGCTCAAGGCGTGAAAGAGAGGAAAAGCCTCGAATCGGGTCCTGGTATTTTCGTGAACGAACGGAACCATACACTGCCGGGACGCGGAATAGATAAAAAAAAAACAAGAGGGAGAGGAGAGATAAGATTTTGGACGAGAATTCAGGGGGGCGTTCAAAGGAACTGTCCACATCATTACCTGAAAACGAAGATCGAATCTACGATCGGCGAAGGGTAGAGGGAGGGAGGGCAGTCCCGGCGGGGAGGCACGCGGTGCGCAAGCTTCACACCGCTTAGGTCCTGATAAAAATCCCGAACGACAATCAGAGAAAAGGAACGCTAACAAAGGCGAGTAAAACGTGATTTCAAGAGTGTGATCATCTCATATTCATTGTCGCCAGGTAAAATCAGGCCGACCTGCGCGACAAATCCAGAAAAAAGAAAAGGACAAGAAGGAGGAGGAAAAACGCGAAAAACGTTGACGGCTCCACGTGAACTAGGTCGAGGTCTACACGAGCAAAATACCTAGAATGAGTGGTCGGGGGAGTCGCGCACGCCGGGGAGAAAAAAGAAAAGACAAAATCGTAGGTCGGGGAAGCTGTGTCCCATGCTAAGGAAACCAACCGCCTGCGTCCCGAGTCAACGCGGAACAGGCCGAGCATCGAATGAACGAGGAGGATCGCTCAGCACTGAGTGGACGACTGGTCAGTCAATCGACGGCAGAGGGTTTTTCACATGTAACATAGGGGGACTCTAAGTACACTCTCACGTCCTAAAAGAGAAGAAGATCCCCGAAGGAACACGAGATGAGGCCGTCTTGACTAGGAAGCTGTGACGGATCGTTTGGGTCTTAAGAAAATCAATTACATCACCAACGGGCATTAAGGAGACCCGAGATAACCGGTCTAAATAGGGGGGAAATGAAGAAAGGCCGAACGTATGAGCGAAGCAGAATTAAGACTTCCACCGACAAACGGAACTCTCCAAGTCACAAGTGAAACGATAGGGAGGGGGACGACGGTAAGAAGGCGGAAGCGCTTGAAGGGTTCCGGAAGGAGGTTAGACGCTTTTAGTATATGCAGCGTCGAAAGAAGACATTCGGGGTGAATTAAGTACGCGAGAAGAGGCAATGATGAGGTGTTCGAGAGGCTGCAACGTATTTAAACACAGATTAATCAGAAAACTAAAAGCTAATCATCATCGTGGAGAGAGCGCGATCCGTTTAATCGATGACTAGGGAAGGAGTTCTGAGGGAGAGGAGATTAGAGCACGCAACGCGCCCGTCCTAGGTACACCCGTAGAAGTCCGGAATGATTCTTCCCTCTGAGACAGGCGAGGAGGGGCTAATGACGCTCTTTCGGAAAACTCGAGCTATTTGAATCTGTGAACTTTTGATTTGGGCTTTCAAGGCGTCAGCTTAAGACTGTTCAAGAGGAGCGGGGAATAGAGAAATCGACGGCGCGTGCGGCCTTCGAGGAGTGCGCGAGCGCCGATGGACGCATAGGACTTGGATGCATCGCTACGAACGCAGTTAGGCTCGCAGGAAGGAAAAGGGGCGCAAATTGAATTGCGCATCTTCTGATCGGCCGCGGGAGAGACCAAAAACGAAAAGATCAAGCTCTCACGTCTGAATACGTCGTAAAATCTCGAATCAAGGAAAGCCATAGGAGAGGCTAAAACGATCGCGCGCAATCTTCAATGGATCCGGACTATAGAGAACCGTGTGAGACGCTCCAATCGTCGCAGAAAAAAAGAGAAGAGAGAGGAGTGTGAATGGAGAGAAGGAAAAAACAAGAGCGAACAGAGAGGGACTGGATAGGAAGGGACTTGAGTGGGAGAGATCTAAAAAGTACATAGGGAGGGTAGCTCCTATCCATAACCGCTCTTGCCTCTATCAGCGGAGATGACCAGAATCTCGAGGAGTCTTCGGCGAGGGCGCAGTTGAACCAATTCAGAGATCTAGTCGAAAATGGATGCATGGTTGCTCTGCGAAGGGGAGAAGCGGCGTCGGAATGGGTACGACGCTGATATAGGCGTGAAAAGTCCGCGAAGGAAAAATCGAAGTACTGTCGCTCTCAGTAGAGAATCGACTCATAGCAAAAGGGAAAACATTTCTTAAAGAAGGAGAGAAGCTGGAGGGGAGGGCGCGTCGAAATAGAGATGTAAGCGCAGATCGTCGACTGGCTGGAGAGAAATGGGAGACGAAGGAAAATCGCCGATATAAGGTTTCACTGAGATAGGCGAAGAGTCTGCGAAGCGAAGATAGGAGAATTGAATCAAAAATCGTCGTCACGGGGATCGCAAGGACTCGAAGTGAGAAAATAAATAAGGAAAACGGAGAGAGCCCTAATAATCTACGAAGGAAGGAAAAGAGAAGGTTCCCCGAGGTAACGTGCTCTTGCTTGGCTTCAGATAGCCATTAGACTCCCGTCAAATCCCGCGCGAATCCTCAAAGACGCGCGGAAGCATTAGGAGGGAGCGGACGGGCGAATCCGCGGCGTGGAAAGAAGGGAACGACATCTTCGAACTAGAGCACCCTTTAGGACAGTATAAACAAAATGGTAGGAGACGAGCAGGGAATCTAAGGTGCTCAGAGCTCTTAAAACAACTGAAAACCGAGAGTCGAACGTCAAGAGATAAGAATGATCACCTGGGACCTGTTCATGAGGTTTGGATCAACTTGCTAGAGGGGGGGGCGTCTCTCACGGCGGGAGAGGGGGGGAACTAAGTATAATCACGCAAGCTATCCCCGACTTTGCGCAGGAGGAGAGGGGGCTCTAAAAGGGACGGGGCCCGTGAGTTCGGCACTGCGCAAAAGGAATTGTTTCTAACAATAACTACTTCAAGAGCAGCTGTTCTCTTCAATACTTCCTACACGAGGTTCGGAGGGAGAGGAGCGGTAGGGGTCGCGGGCATCGCCGTGGGGGCGCTACTTGGATGGGGGGGGGGGGGAAGAAGAGTCTTTCAACTTTGGGGAAGTCCGAAAACAACCTCTTCTTCCTAATCTAAGACTCCGTCACGCCGTGCTGCTCTCAGAATCTGAGGCTGAGGCCGTCAAGAATAGAGTTCCGGGGGGACCGGTCGGGACGGTTCGGGAGGGGTAGGTGGCGCCTAGCCATGAAAAGCGAAGAACTCTACATGGGGTTATGGGTGGGATGAAATCGCTCATCGATATCAATCTACTGCCTATTGAATATAGGGGGTAGTGGGTGGAAGGCTGCGACCGCGAGACCGAGATCACGTGGAGCCGCAGCTAAGCGTCGGTTTATCGTAAAGGAAAAAAAACCGGTTTCACTCTTTGAACCCGGCTACACTACCGGATAAAAATGAAAAAACGCGGCGACTCAAGTACGCGCAGTGGAGAGGATAGCGGTGTCTTCGTCTGGAAGGATCTAGCGCCTCACAAAAAGTGCGACGCGAGCAGGGAGTATTGCGAACGTCATCCCCATCAGAACCGCCCTGCGATACGACGTCCCCCGAGCTCGATCCGGGTCAAGGGGCACTGTCCGCGAGGGATTCAAAGCGAAGAGCGACGGACGAAAAAAAACTTCCACGACCCGCGACGGTCCGTGTCCCAACACGTCGGAGGATGAAAGGTTGGGACTCTTAAGTCAGGGGTATTCTCCTGGGGTATTAAGTTAAAAACCACCCCGCTCGTCTGGGCTTGAATCAAACGATTACCGCGATACCCGAGGGAAAAAAAGGGGGATATAGCTCCCGATAGTCACGAAGGGGGGGTCGAGAGCGGGGAGCGTCCTGCAGTAGGGGAAGCAGGCCACTTCTCTCGTCCACTTTGAGCGGCAAGCGGACCGACGAAGGAGAGCGCGAAGAAAAGTGAATCGCCGCGTGGAGGAAGGTCCGCAGTTTTCTCCGTCTCAGGCTAACGCCGAACCGGCGCTTAAAGAACTCAAACGAAAGCGACACTCTCAGGAAGGGGGGCGGACTTTCGTATCACGTGACGATCGGTAAAACAACACGATCAAAAAGAGCGAAGTAGCCGAATCGTAGATTCCATCCTACCCAGCCCCAATCGTTCGTCTATTCCCTTCTCGAACGCAACAACTGAACCTTCGGCGTCCGACCGGCCCTAGGGCCACGTGAGAGTGGCGAGCCAACTAGGGATCGCTATCCACGGCGGAAGAAGCAGGAGATGCAGGCAGCGGTTTTTCTCGCAAAAACTACGGAACTTGATCCAGCTCTTCAATCCAGATCCTGAACCGAAGAGACCTAGAAAGACGTAAGGTCTTTAATAGAGCAGTAGGAGGGGAAATCGTCGCAGGTGGGGGAAAAAGGAACGTCGAGCACGTGCGACAGCACGAAAACCGAACATCACGGAGTTCGGGATGTCGTACGGGACAGGAGGATTATTCGAGCTCCTCTGAAGGGACCCCAGACGAGCGGAAGAAGAAAAAGGAACGAACGGTTAGACCAAAACGGGCCGAGAGGGGAAACGGATAATTTCGTTGGGGGCTAGGGCATGACGACGAATCTATTTTCTACCGGGAGCGGCGAGGCCTGCCTCGGAAGCCGAAAGACATTAAAGGGTACTGTACATGGGAAGGCGTAGAGAGGGGGAAGCACTGCTTCACTGGCGGTTCCCGGGAAGGTCGCACGCCGAGAGCAATCCGCGACGATGGGTCGCGTTAGAGGGGCCAAGTGAGTCGGACGCGAGCAGCAACGACGGATGAAGACGCCCCCCAAGGGGACCGGGACACCCGTCGATGTCCAGGGAGATTCTGAGGAATCTTCTCTGGAAATGAGTAGACTTGATCGCTTCGCGTCTCTTTGCTCATCGAGGTGAGCTGGGGGGGAACAGTCGACGAGTTGGGCCTTTCAAGGAGGTCGAGAGCTCAGAAGTAGACGTCAGAACGATCGCTAGGACGCCTGCGCCTTCGGGGCGCCGGCTTCGAGAGGGCGCTTGCTGCGAGGAGAGATGCGCGAGAGCGCAGTAAACCAATCGCCTTCTTAAATCGCAGGTCGTGCTTTGCGCGGCTGTAGGCGAGTCTCGCCAGCACGCTCGAAAAAAACGGAGCTTTCTCGCGAAGGGCAACGTAGAGCAAGAGAGTACGTAAATCGCGGACCGGCTCAAAGTCGGCGCCTCTGTCAAGGAGTATTCTTCGACTACTGGGAAAGAAAACTCGCGAAACCTGGGGGGTACCAAAGCGCGACGAAAAGAATCCACGAGCCGCGGGGGAGGATCATCAGCTCAGCGAGCGACAAGAGCGGTGCGGATAGGATCATCTCTAACAACAAGGAGATTAAATGATAACGAAACTTAAGTCCAAGGAAAGGGATTGGAGGGCAGAGGAGGACTCTAGAACATTCCACCGGCGATCAGGAGGAGCAGTCGCGTCGCGTTGAACCCGGTTAAAAAAGTCAGAAAAGGGGGGAGGATTTCCAAAAAGTTGTAGAGAAACGCGCCGGGGAGAGAATCCGGAGTAGCGAGGAAGAACCGAATGAATCGACTAGATCCCGGGAAAGGGTAGCCTAGACGAAAGGGACGACTGAAAGGCAACTAAAAACAATGAGGGAAGAAGGCTGCGCCGAGCGGAGGCGATCGAATATTAAAGCTCCGCACCATCAAATCGTACAGGCGAGAAGGCCGCCGCTAGGGCGAAGGGACCTCCGATATGGAAAGAGACGACGAAAGAGCGAAGAGGAAAGGCTTCGAAGATCGGACGAAGGGAGGCCAATCCGGGAAGGAAAAGAAATCTCTTCGGAAAGAGCGAAGGCAAAAAAGTAGCCAGAATGGGAAGAAAAAGTAACATCGGGACGGGGCCCCGCTTAACGGGCGCGTTTCTGAGGATAATCCCGGAGAGGACGCGAAGAAGCGTCAAGAACAAGCCTTAAAGAGGCCAATCAATCGCGCTCACAGTTTCTTACGTCTCGGAGGCGCGATTCCGCGGCGGGGGAAAGTAAGTGAAAACAAGAGCGAAAAAGCAGAATGTTCTCTCTGTCGTGGTTGACGGCATCGCAAGAGAATGCTCGGTGCAGACAAGTAAGGGGAAGGAAAAGTGCTCGAGCTCTTGAACGCGGAAGAACCGCGGTCGAGAAAGAGGGATGCCTGAAATCCAAATAGGACACCAAGAAGGGTCAAAAATCTCGTCCCTTTTTGTCTGAAAAATTCCTCGTTCGGGCGCGATGGTGACAGATAGCGACCGCGTCGTCGGTTGGAAGAAAGGAGAGAATGAGTCAATCAAACAGCGAAAAAACCTCGACTCAGTCGTTGCGGGAAAAACTCGGCCGGTTGTTTCACCCAACCGACACACTGAACGATCCAAGCCACGCGGCTGGCGATCAATCAAGAAGAAACGGCAAAGCGGTGCGCGACGCGTGGCGAGAACTTGGGAAAGGGGAAGGAGATAGAGGCTTTCTCAGTCCCGTTCGGCGCGAAAAACAGGATCGCTTCTGCACGAGCGGGACGACGTACGTAAACGCGTAGGGAGCAAGAAGCGCGGAGGCTCTAGAGGGAGTCTTCACAAAAATCACACAAAGGGTGAGGCGGGAAAAAGGCCGCTGACGGGTGGGACGTTGCACAAAAAAAACCTCGGTGGATGGTGCGGGTGTTGAAAGTGCGAGCGGCCGACGTATATATCGGCAATTGAGGAGGGGGGTTAGAAAAGAGGGGGGGGGGCTTTTGTCACCTGGGGGAGTTCCTCTTCACGTGGGATCCGCAAGCTCGAGGTCGGCTCGAGTGTCGCGGTGAACGTTTGAGGTTCTATGTTACCCGGAAGAAACAGACCGGAAAGACGACATGACAGAACTCGGGCGCTCCAGTTCAAGAAGGGGGGTAGACTGATCGCATATTGAAAAATTAAAAGGTGGTCTCTATAACACAAAGGCCCTCCGATCAAAGTGCTAAAATGTCCTGGGTGCTAGGGGGGCGCACGCGGGGGGACCTCACAAATAAAAACGTACGACCCTCGCCGAAGAAACAGGCGGGAACGAGCGGCGAGATCGGAATCCTTTTCCTTGTGAGAGAGGATTAAAAAATCCGCGAGAGAAAAGCGAACGGGACGACCAGGAGACTACCGCGATGGCGTCAGGGCGCTCACAACACGATGGAAAGGGAATGGTAAATGAACTTCGCTGGGGGACCCAGGGGGGCTCCGTCTTTCGCGGGAAGAGAGTTACTCGCGAGCACCGGGGGGGGAACGGATAAGCTCACGAAAAAGAAACATCCTTTCTCTACGTGTCGGGAGAGTAAGGGAGGGCAATCGGTGACGCAATCGAGAGGCTCGCTTGCGAGCGGCTCCCTACGAAAAATGCGAATCCTCGAACGGAAAAGAAAAATTTAGTCATCACGGTGGGCGCATGTCGCCGTTCTCAGAACGGGAGTGTCGCGCCGGGACATAGGACCTGAAAATCGCTAGGTGGGACCAAAACAAAAAGTCGGACACGACTCTAAAATAGCGAGAGTGCGGGATCCACGTGGAAAGATATAGAGGTCGACAGCACTATCAGAGAGGAATTGGGGTCGTGTGTTTTGGTGGCTTCCGAGATCAGTATCGCGAGCTACCAAAGGGCACCTATCCCCAATCTTATTTCCGGCGCTTCCAAGGCTCGCGCAAACTGGTCAGTCGTCGGGCCCTACCGACCTCGGACGGGGTCTCACTGATCGTACTACGAGGAGCACCGGAGCCGCAAAAGACGTAGAGATCGCGAAGAAAAGCAGGAAAAACGAGAGACTGAAGTGTTTTCGCGCAAATACGGGACCTAAACCAAAAAGAGTGGCTGCAATCCAGTAGCGCCACGAGACCAAGCCGGACAAAGAGGGGAAGAAACGAAGAAGAAGACACTGAGGACGTCTGGAAAGAAGAGCTAGAGTAGGGTTCTGCCGGTAAAGGGAGACTACCACGTAAAAGAATAGGACCGTAAAAAAAGACGAGGCATCGCGAAGTCGTGGGGTCAAGAAGAGAGGCGACGAGCGAGAAACAGAGACAGGACAACCAGGAAACGCCGGAGAGAAGAATCGCGGGGCCGAAGGTTGAAAAAAAAACTGCAGCGAAGGTCTATTGTTTAGCACGGGAAAGACTTCGAGGACGGTCAAGAGAAAGAAGTGTCTTAGGGTGAAGAGATCGAGCAAGGCGAGACAAGGAAGGAGCCAGTCCGAAATAGCAAGTTGATGCAACTCTGGATGTTCTGAGACCTTTTCGAACTGCTGCATTTGGGGAAACGCAGCGATCGCCGCCGCAAGCACTACGCACGATAAGACACGGAGGAGAGGAGGGATTCGCGCAAAAGGCTTCGGAAACGGGAAAAAAAAATTCGCCGATCGGAGAACAAACCGGCACGGACAAAGAGGTTACCGGAGATGGGAAATGCTCTTCTTCTGGCCGTCTCGCTCGTCGAGTCCGACTGAGGAGAGCTGCGGCGAGTCGACTTGCGAAGCTCGGGTCTGATCTTGGTTCCTGAGGACTAGTGGAAGGAAACAATTACTCGTCTAAGTTCAGGTAAAGGGCGATCTGTCGCCTTCTTCTCACGTCGCATAGGGAGCGCGGAGGAATTCTAGACGGGGGGAAAGCGAATCTTGCAGGAGCAGCTAGCAGGGGAAGAGTCGATAAAATAAGACGTTCGGGCGGGAGACTTCTACCAAAGTGTCGCTCCTTTCATTGACGCCTGGAGGAGAGTCAAGAGCGGCCGCGGAGATATCACGCTTCGCTTTCTTAGGGGGAGACGTTTAAACGTCGAGCTAGGTTCGTCAATTGAAGAAGTGGTATCAAAAAAAAAAAGCTCCTCGAAAAAATCGAAAGTTCGCTCGTCTAAACTGAAGACAAACGGCAACCGTTCAACTCGCAGGGAGGGGAGCGGAAAGACGATCCGAGAGACGGCGGGGAATGACAGCGCGTCGCGCGAGGGAAAAAGAAGGAGTGAGCGGGGAGTCAGTCGTCGCCTCACAACACCAATAGGTGCGGTAGGAAGGGAAAGAGATACTAGACATTCCCGAAAACGGCTCTTGTCACGCGAGGCTGACGCGATGCCTCAGATGAAAGAAAAAAAACCGCCAGAGCAGCTCTCTTCTGAGGGGACAAGTTCGGAACAAAAAAAAAAAAACAAAAACCACCCAACCCAACAAAAAAAAAAACCACACTCGTTTTTAGGAGGAGGTACGAGGCTTGTCTTCTCTGCTTTGTACGACTCTTTCTAGCGATCCTACTCGATGCTCGACGTGAAAAAAGGTCGCAGAAAAGAAAGCGGGGGAGTCGAGGAGGGCAATTAAAAAAAACAATTCTAATAAAAGGGGGTAGGAGAAGGATAATCTTCATCAAGGTGTCTACCTCTACTCGAAGCCAGGCAGAAGAGCGACAAGAGGTACGAGGGCGAAAGGGAGAGAAGAACCGCGAAGGGCATGCGATGGCGAAAAAGAACTAATCTCTATCTATGCAGAACTCTTTACAGTGCAAGAGTCAGAAAAAAGACCTAAAGGGTAAGCAAGAGAGTCTGCTCATAGAAGGCGAGGGAGAGAGAAACCGGTCGAAATACAGAAGAGGGGGAAGAAAGAGGCCTAGAATAGACGGGGGAAGAAAAGGAGTGGCGCGGTCGCGATACGCCCTTCGCGGAAACAGTCCTAATGACTTCCGCAAAAGAGGGGCTAGAGAGCGAGCGAAAAGCGGGGCTGTAGGACTCCGAAAAAGCTTCGGCGGTAGTGAATCGAAAAAGCGAGCACTCAAACCAAGTGGCGAAAAAAAAAAAACAGGAACGTCATCCACTAAACCGGGGAAGGGATAGGTCGGACAGTACATTTCTAAGGAGAGGAGAGCTTACACTCTGAAGACCCGAAGTTCTACGGCAAACTCCCATTAGACCGGACGTCAAAATCAAGGGGAAAAGAGGAAGCGAGGACCCGTTTGGATGAATGAGCAAGATGGACGGACTCAAATCTCCGTCTCGCAGGTTGGGGGGTCTCACTTATGCAAAAGCGCGAAGGATCGGGGGAGAAAGGACCCGACTGTGGAAAGGGACGGAAGCTGGGGAGGGCTAAGGGGATTCCTTAGTTCGCTACTGTCATCCACTCGACTTTTAATAAACCAGGCCGGGGAATCCAGGGAAAAACGAGAAGCTCAAGCCGTCGGGACACTACACGGTCGGCGGAAGTAGTCGGCGAGGGGAGTACGGCAGGGAAAAGGAGTAGAAGAAGCTCGCTGGGGGATTCTCAGGGCCGGCGTGAAAAAAAGGGATGGCACTTCTAACAAAAAGCCATGCCGATCGGAGGGACAGACCGTGTCTGACGCGAAATAGAAAAGGAGGAGGGAGGACTCAGGAATCGATAGGAAATATCGGAAAAAGGGTTCATGGAAGGACGAAAAAAAAAAGGGGGGGGTAAATCATTTTCAAACGGCCCGCCTACGAGGGGGGGGTGGTGCGGGGGGGGATGTAACGGACGGCGCGGAATCGAGAAATCGAGGCCTCTAAAAAATGGAGGTTCGGCGGGCGCCTGATCTAAGTCACGTGGAGACCAAAGAAGGTCGGCGAAGGTCGTCGTCTTTTGGAGTTCGACTTGGAAATGAGTCTGAGCGACCGAACCGGCGAGAACGGAGACAGGAGAAAGCGGCGCTCAGGGGAAAAGTTGAGGGCGAGTCGCGTGCTCGAAACGGGAGGGCGCAGCGCTCATGAGAACGGATCCTTTGCTATGGGGGGCAAAACACCGCGGCCATAATTGAAGGACGATCACAAAAGAACCCGGGAGAAAAGGCGTGCGAGGAGGGAGACTTGACGGAAAGGCAGCAGGGGGAGGTTCCCGAAATATCTCCTTTATAACCCGACAGGGCGCTTCTAAAATGAGATCGCAACACCAAAAAGGGGAGGAGAGGAAAGAGGGTGAAAAGAAAATAAGGTCGTCCTGCTTCGGCTTTAATCGGTAAAACTATCACGGTAAGGATCGAGCTGTGGAAAAAAAAAAAGAAAAAGACGACAGACGTCACGAAGGGGGTGCGAGGCGCGGTTGAAGTAATCGTTAGGCCGCGGTTGAAACCAAGCGCACCGCTCTCGTGAATGGCAGTAACTCTAGCGTCTACCCGCGAGCTCGAGATAGCGCTCCAACTGCGAGAACGTGAGCGACGGAGGGGCGCATGTCCCGTTCTCGAATTCGTGTCGCGACAGGAATTGACGGAGAAAGTCAAACGCGACACGCGCGCCAGACGCGAGATGCGGCCCATACAAAAGGAAAACGGAAACAAGACAGATCAAAAGAACAAGAAGAGGACGAGATAGTGAGGAATCGCTCGCCGGAATCACAGAACCCCCAAAAAAAGTCGGTTCTGACTGGCTGGTGTCTCAATCGAACAACCCCGCGGCGTCCAGAGAATACCGAAAAAACACCAGCTCACGTGGGACGTGAAGATCGCGCAAGCAAAGAAGAAAGAAGACGTATGAGGTGCGCAAGGAGGGGGCTAAGGAGCATCGTGAAAGAAGGTTGGTGAAAGAACGAACTACCTTGAAAAGCCGCGCGGAGGAAAAGACAGGAGCGCCACGCTCGACCGACTGACGACCGGGGAAAAGAAAAAGACCGCGAACTGCAAAGGCCAGTACTAAAAGTTAGCTGGAAGGGTATGCGGCCGTGTGTACAAAGGATTCAAATCACTTTAAAAAAAGGACAAGGCGACCATGTCAGAAAGATCCGGACGCGAAAGTAAGGATGTCGAGAAGAGAACGTCAGCAAAACTGAGAAGGGGAAAATCAAGAATATCAAAATCTCGCCGAAAGAACCAACGGGCCGGTGAACGGGTGCTCTTGGACGTAACCTGCTGAGCTTGAACGTAGAAACGAGGTTCGGAAGGGGGAAGATCTCAGGGAGGAAAAGGTCGGGAGACTGAAATCCTGTCGCAATCATTACTAGGGAAATGGCACGGGGAGCGAAAGAAAAATGTATGCCGCTTTTTCGAAAGCGGCAGGCAAGGAGGTCCAACCGCGATCGCCAAAGCGAGCGAAAAATCAGAAGCGAAAAACTTTCGATAACAGTCCGCGCTTCGGACGCTTGGTCATGAAAATCTTTATAAGAAACACGCAGGCACGTACGCTGGAAACCGTCGATGGAAGGATAGCTGACTTCACGACTTAGGAGGGAGACTTCAAGTCAGCAAACTTCAGGAAAAAAGAAACTTGGGAAAATGGGTGTCTCGACGTTGGCACTTTTCATTCGGGCGTAAGTAGAAGAAGACGGAGGATCTTGATCTTCAAGCGCGAAAAAAAGAGCAGGAAAAAAAGAAATGACGTACAAGTCTTCTTCGGATGAGCTGCGCTTGAAGCTACGAAGAACGACGTCGCTAGACGGACTTAAGGAAAAGGGAAGAGCCTTGCGAGGGGGGGGGGAGGAGAGCTTCTGAGAAAGGAGAAAAAAAAAATCTCACGAACTTCGCTTTCACGCTACGTTCACGGGAGAGCACGCTTCTTAAAAAACGACGCAGGAACAGCGAGACGACAAAACGGACGACGAGAAGAGTCAAGAGAGGAAAAGAACGCTCGAAAGGGAAAAGGGGGGGGAAACTAGCCGCATCTAATACTAAAAGAAAAAAAAAGATTTTGATGAGGCGTCCGAAGCAGGAAGAGCGGTGGCGGGGATAAGGGAGACTTCACGGAACAGAGAGAAAAAACCACGAGGAAGGAGAACGAGAGAAAACGACAGGATCCCCGATCAGTCTTTTGAGGTCTCGAAGG
>Ga0179591_1389935_pt1 | contig 16011 bp, 29 predicted proteins | sample CZOMad2_1_08_16f_FD_182891 | JGI IMG/M metagenome (GOLD analysis project Ga0179591, IMG submission 182891) | Vadose zone soil fungal communities from Angelo Coast Range Reserve, California, USA - CZOMad2_1_08_16fungal (PacBio error correction) | ecosystem: Environmental > Terrestrial > Soil >...
TAGAAAAAAAAGGTGGAAAAGAGCCAAAACCGCATTCCCATTCGGTCAAGGGGAGTCCCATCGAAAAAGGTAGAGAACGGGCGAAAAGGATGGTGGAGAAAATCCCAGAGAAGAGTTGTTTCGGTACAGAAGTTCCTTTACGGAATGGAAAACCGTTCGTCAAAGACAGGAAAAAAAGAGGAAAACAAAAGAAGGGGGTGGAAGACGACGGTGAAAAGTGTTTAACGATAGCAAGGCGATGAACTGCGAACCGGGATATTACCACGGAGCCTCTCTTGGGGGAAAAAAGTCAGAAAGGCAGGAAAAGTTAGTCACAAGTCCACGGACTCGAAGAAGTAAGTTCCTTTTCCCTTAAGGAGATCATCAAAAAAAAGGACAACACATGGGTCAGGAGAAAACGCAACAAAACCGAAAATAGCGGGCAAGAAAAAAAAAAGAACCATTCTCAGGCAGTGTAGGGAGGGACAGGTCGAAGGCAAAAACGAAGGGAACGGGTGGGCTTAGCAGAAGCGTGGAGAGGGACGAAAACTGCCTGAAAGAAAACAAGAAAAAAAATGTATCTGCCGAGCAAGAAAGAAAAGGGAAAAAAAAAAAGTCAAGCAATTGAAAGGGGACCTTCTGGGGAAGGGAATCACGTCACGAAAACCCTCCCTTTCGGAAAGTTCAGCCCGTTAAGGGGAAGAGAAGCCACGAACCGGAGAGGGCAAAGTGGGGAACGTCAGGAGAAAGAGGTTCGACCACAAAGAAAACTTGGAAAAAAAAAATCGGGGAGAGAATGAAAGCAGAAAAAGGAAACCTCAAAGACAAGAGGCCCAGGGGGGTGTCGACGAAGGAAGGGCCTTTCAAAAAGAAATGGAGAGGGGAGTAATTGGGGGGGAATATGGGACCTACGATGGGAGCGCGCAAGGGAGGAGCTGCTTAAGAAGGGGGGAGCATTTCCGGAAAGCATTGAGGACCTCAGAAGAAAAAAAAAAAATTCCATTTTGGAACAGGAAAACGAATGGAACCGGGACGGAGGGTCGAAAACCCGGCAACTCGAAGTTAAATCCTTGGGCACCCGATCATCGTGTAGCCAGGAATGCGGAAGTATGCGAAAAAATCCAAACGGGGGGATCAGAACAAGCGGAGAGAGGGAGAGTATTTTGAGAACAAAGAAGCCGGAGCAAAAAAACAGAAGATTTGGGGAAGGGGAGCCAAACATCGGGAGGACCATCGAAGAAGAGAGGACCCTGTCGAGAGGAACTCCACGAGGGGACCCAAATGGTCCAAATGGAGGCCGGCAGCCGTAGGAGCGAACAGAAACGGAAGATTCCGGAATCCTAGAAAAAGCCAAGGCTGGATCCCTTGAAAAAAAAAAGGCGCAGAAGCAAGACTCCGGGGGAAAGGGTCCGGGGGGAGAACGCAAAGCTCTCGCCACTAGAGAACCTCATTGGAAAGGTCGGCAAAGATCAGTAAAGGGACAGGGGGGAATTTTCCTACGATCGGGTTTTCTTGAGCACAAGAAGGTACAGTGGCATAAGGCCAGGGCCTTTCGGATCAGATGCCGGCGGCGAAACACCCGGTGCCGAAAGAGTCGGCGAAGGCGGGAGCATTTAATCGTTAAACAGGCCCGAACATAGTTCGACTACGTTGGGACTAATCTACATGGAAAAAAGCGGAGTGAAAAAGGCAGGAAGCCCTCCAATCTTCTCAACACAAAAAAACGGAGGAAGACCATCTCTCGCTTTAACTTGGTGTTTTAAGAAAAAACTGGACATGACAAACTAAACCGCCGGTCAAAAAAGAGGCCCCCGAGGCCACCCGTCATAAAACTGGCCCAGGGGCCTGCGAAACAAAGAAAACGGCAACAAGACCAAATCGTCTGCGAACCGGCTGGCCTGCGGCACGCGCAAAAAGGAGCAAAAGAAGGGAGGCAGGCAGGATTTTCCTGACCGAAGGCGGCTGCAAAAAGGCGTTGCTCCGAGCATATCGTACCGCGATAACGCGAGACGAACTGAAAAAAAAAAAGGACTCTCCAGAAAGAATCTCTGGCCGAGAGCGTACGTTTACGAGCGGCAAGGGAGTCGAAACAGATCTGCAACTAGCGCGAAAAAAAGGCTACCAAACGAGAGATCACGGGAAATCTTTCCGGTCCAAAAACAAACGCTCCCTTACAAGACGCGACAACCTCTTTGAGAAAGTGACGAAGGTGCGTAATAAAGCGGCGCGAAATGGGAGGGGACCGAAATAGGAAGGGGTACTGATGTCCAGGGGATGCTTGGGCTGAGGCGAAAAAAGGTTCGGGAAATATACTGGAAATGGGGGGGGGGGGGGGGGTAAACTCGGCCTCGGAAGAATATATGCGCGACGGACTAATCGGGAAAAAACCGGGCCTACCGTCCGCAAATAAGCATCAACGAGAAGAAAGGGGGTTGCACTGCAACAAGGAAAGTAGACGGTGCGAGGGGGCCGTCTACACAGAGATCCCGCAAAAAGCGTCGAAACAAAAAAATCTAAGGTCAAGTACCGAAAATGCAAGGGAGGCAATTAAGAAAAGCTCACGCCCGAGAACGGATATAGGAGCGGGGGAGGGTCGGGGGGTCTACCGATTTAAAAAAAAATAACTAACGAAGCCCGGGAATTGCTTTGTACAGGCCCTGGGAAGAAAAAACCGGGTCCCTACGGTCCATCAAAAAAAAACCGCCCAATTTGTAACTGGGAGATCATCGAATTCAGGAAAATTGAAGGGAACCCCCACGAGACGGGGGGGGAAAAAAACCGTTCGAAAGGGACCTCAATCTCAGGGAAGCAGAAGCCCGCGCGATGCACGGAAAAGAAAAAAGGGAAAGCTCGACTAGGAAACCGAATCAAAAAAAAAGTGAACTTGGGGAAGGGAAAACTACTCTCGGCAAAGGGCAGTAAATTCTCGACCGCCTACCTATCGACGGGACGTTCGGGACCGAGGGGCCTCCCAGTTGGGTCAATGACAAGGAAAAGACTTCAACGAGGACACATCTACACGGGACAGAGGGGGTTCAACGAAAAAAACTGCAGCGAAGGGGAGAAAAGCTGTTTCAAGAAGCCCTGTTCGGTGTGCGGTTCTCTGGTGGAAAAAGATAAAGAAAGCTGGTGAGTGCCGAAAAAACTGGAAGGACATTTAGCAAGAGTCCCGTACCGGAGGAAAATTCTCGTGAAGGGGAAAATTTGGGGGGTCTGGTGGAGGACTGAAGCTCATCTGCCGCAAGCCGCCTCAAAACGGGTTGTCAAATCCAACAGACCTTGAGAGATTCTCACACGCAAGAGGATCTGCCTTCTGAAACCTGAGGCGTCGTTAAAAAAAAGGGAGGACGGTTGAAAGAAGAACGTGCGGAAAAAAAAAAAACGGACAAGTTCTTGGCAGACCAAACGGAGGGCCGCCGTTGTCCCCGCAGCGGGGACTGCAAAGACCGGATTTCAAAAGTGAAAGGTAGATCCACCCGCAAGACCTTGAGGCCTGGGCCCAGACGCCCCCTAAAAAGGTGCGTGAAAAAGGAAAAAAAAACGATTTATCGGGGCGGACGGAAATCGGCCTCAGATGAAAAAGAGCCCATGGCAACGCCCTGAGGTGGGACGAATTCCGAAGGGCGAGCAGAAAAAAAAAAAAAGCTATCAATCAAAAAGTCCAAAACAACCAACGAGGGGGAAAGTTGTCGACAAAGAAAAGGACCCTTATCCTAGACAATGCATTCCGTTCAAAAACACAACCAAGAGTGTCCCAAAGGCTCAGCGAGAAATCCCGGACGGAACGAGCCCAGAATGGGGAAACAAAACCAGCCCACGCCCAAATGAATTGAACGGCAAGGCAGGAGCGCGAGAGTACGAGGAAAAAAAAAAAAGGTCGGACACCTTCCAAAGGAAGAAGCTTCTCCACAAGAAGCACCATTCGGGGGGAAAATTCCAAAAAAAACCGCAGTGGGAGGCAAGGAAACGAATCTTTTGGGGGGAAGGGGGAGGGGTCCGTGAAAGTCATTCATACCTACGACATGAAAGGGGGCAGGTCGGAATCGAAAGCCCTAGAAAAAGGGGAAAGGCATGACCGAGATGCACCGGCCCTGGGCCGGAAAAAAAAAGATAGCGAAGAAAGACAGCACAACTAACGAAGGAATAGAAAAGGCCGGGGAAAACAGGTGAAGAGGGGAAGAAAGAGTCAATTTTTCAAAGTTTGCGGAAACGAAAAAACCGATTAAGGCGGACGACATCCTCGAAAATTCCTGGGCTGGAAAAGCCCACAAAAACCGAAGCAACCCGAAAAGAGTTGCACAAAGGGGGTTGGAAGACATGCCAGAAACTGCGCACGAGGCGCATCGGCGGGGGGAGCCCTCGGGGAAAAGGAGTCCGATGCGGAGACCTCGAACAGCACTGCCCAAGGAAACTCCAAGCCCAGGACGGTTCCCGGATTCTTCAAAGGAAGAAGAGTCGCCGGAAGACAGGGGGTCGCAAAAGTTCTTCGCCCGTCCATGATGTCTGGGGTGTGTGGGGGGATGAGAGCACGTACCAAACTTTGAAAGGAAGGTTCAGTACAAGAAAAACCTTAGAAGTCCAGCATGGGTGTCAAGAATCGGACATGCTGGGGGCATAAAAGTTGTAAAGGTGGGTCCTCCAAACTTGAGGGGGAAACTGAACACACGAACTCCTCAATGGATCCAAGAGGGCAGGTTAAAAAACCATACCAACCTCAGGATAGAGGAAACGTCCGCGACCATGAAGAAAGGCATGGAACTAAGACCGAAGATGCCGGGGGAGGGAGGTTGTAAAGTAAGTCCGGGCCAGGGGAAAAAAGACCCCGCATAAGAGCTCTAAGGGGGGGGGGGGGGGTGACAAGGGTTTCCCAAAAGGGAAAAACGGATGTATTGAAGAGGCCAACTATATCTGCGGAACATCTTTGATACGCGGTGACTGGAAGAATTTGGGGGCCTGAGAAAGTCGGGGACCAAAGTTCGGACGGTTGCCGAATAGGAGCATGGGGAAAAGGGTCGACGAGGAAGGAAAAGGCCTGGCGGATCAGAAAAGTAGACGGCGAAGACACGAGGAGAAAAGTCTAGATAACATGGGGGGTGCAGAAACAAGAAGAGGACCGAAAGGCTCAAGGGGAAAAAAGAAAAAAAAAAAAAAAAAAAAACAAAAAAAGAGAATGCTAGCATTCGTGAAAAGGCAGGGGGGCGGGAAAAGCACCGCAAGCTTCCCGTGGAGCGGGGGCAGCAATGGAGGGGGAAAAAAACCTAGCCGAAACCCAGGGAGACTAATAACAGCTTGGGTGGTTTTAAGGGACAAAACCAGATAGGGTCCGAATACGTAACGAAGAAGGAGGTGACTTGAATCATTAATTCGCAAAGCGAAAAACACGCATCAAGGGTGGGCTCTTGAAATTACCCTCGTCAAAGGAAAAAATTTTTCAAAACAGGGAAAGTGGAATCGGGGGAAAGGTTGCCTTTGGGGGGAGGAAAATATTGGGAGGAAAATATTTCCGATACTCCATTCACAGGACCGGCCACCAAAGGGTTGTCGCGCGGGGAGTGTGAAATCCTGTGAGAGGGGACATACTCAACTGCAGGTCAGTTCCGGAGGGGGGAAAAAATCTCGAGCCGCAAAGAAAAAGATCCGGCAAAGGGGGAAGAGGAGGGGGCCATCAACGACCGGTTTGGTTCAAGACCGAAAGTCTGCTCGGAAAGGGGAATTTGAGCACGCGCAGGCAAACACATGAAAGGATAGAGAAATTTCCCTGATGGCCGTAATCAAAAAGAGGGGCTAGCCGCAGAAAAAGGGGGGATCAGAGCCCTTCAAGGGCGCTGTAGGAAAAATCTGCATTAAAAAAAAAAAGAGGGACAGCGCATAACGGCGCCGGTGGGAAGAAAAAACATGACCGCCGGAGGGGAAGCGGAAAGAAAACACAAAATCAATCTCAAATCTCTCGGAAAAGGAGGAAAAGGGAGTGCCCAAACTTTGGTGGGGGAACCTCATTCAGGGGGGGGGGGTCCACTCCGCCTGACGAACTGTCGGGGGGGAGTCCCAACTGAGGGGAGACGGAACCCCGTAGTGAAGGTCAAAAACAAACCCTCTATTTGAAGGGACCCTGCGGGCGAAAAAGGCCAAGGGGAAGAATAGGATGCGGGGGTAGGGCAAAGAAAGGTCGCGACAAAGGGCATGATACGAACAGGAGTCTGGCAAAAAAGGGGTCCCTGACTGCAGAGTATGAGCCCGCGTGCAGAAGAGAGGAGGCAAAGAGGTAAGGGAAAAAAGAAAGGGAATCTAAGCGAAATGCCCTAAAACAAAAGGCGTCACCGATCACAGAGAAACTGTTTGAGAAACCTAAGGAAGGCAAGTATATGCCGAAAAATACAAGGATCGCCAGAAAAAGGGATGTGAGGAGGTAGAGGATCAAAAAATCTTGTGAACGGGCCCTAAAGGGAAGAATCCAAGTGACTGAAACTAAACCTTCTATCACATTCCAGTGGGAAAAAGTACCCGTTGAACGAGGTGAAGAGGAGGGTGGCGAGACGAATTCCAGGGGAAGGGGGAACGCATATTCGTGTTTTAGGGTGCACGAGGAAAGGGTTGCAGCGGGAGTCCTACAAAAGGAGGGGCCGACGGATCTCAAAGGAGTTCGGAGGGGCTCTTGCATCAAAAAAAAAGAAATCAAAAAACGATGATAAGGGACATAAAATCCGGGGAAAAAAAAACGTGCGAGAATATCCACGAAGAAAAGCAGCCTAAGAAAAAGCGGGCCTGAAAACCCCCCAAAAAGGGGGCTTTCGGGGCGTATGTGGAAGGGGGGGGAAGGGAAGGGGGCGAAGTTCACGACCATTCCTGAAGCCATCAGGCGACAAATAGAAGGGGCTATGAGGAAAGACTTCCGAAATGCACGGGAGGGCCACAAGAAGGAAACTTCACAGAAGGAAGATCTCGGAAGGAGGGAAGACATCAGTTCTTACACGAGGAGAAATTGGTCGGCACCAGAGAAGAAGATGAAGGCCTGCCCCAAGGGAAAGGGACGTAACGAAACCTATCACCAAAAAAAAAAGCCTACGTGGGGAGGGTCCATCGCAGGAAAGGGGGGGGCTCTGAGAAAGAAGTCGAGAGAACTAACAAAAGGGCAGCATTTTCCCAGGCAGGAACCGCGGGAAGGGTTCCCGAAGGCGGGGATCCTCCAAAAGACAAGAGACAAATCCGAAGAACGGACGGAACTCTATCTGAAAGGAAGGCCCCTCGGGTGAAAGGAAGGGGGCTCTATCATGACAAAAAAGAGCGTGCCAGGGGAAAAAAAGTCGCAAGCCGAAGGGGAAGAAGTGCTGGGGGCATATCACTGGTCAAAAAAAAAGGGGGCTTGCCGAAGGGGAAGGAAAAAAGGGTCCAAATGCAGGGGAGACCCGACGGGGAGGGGAAATGACTAAGAAGGGCCAAGAAAGAGTTCAGGCGAAAAACGTCTGCACGAAAAGAAATCGGGTTCAAGAAGAAAATGTCTGGGTGCCGTTTGAGGGTGGCGTTGAACCGCAAATTCGGGGGGGGGGGAAAAGGGGCCTGAACTAACGTGACCAGTGATGAAAGGAAAAAAAGACCTAAACGAAACCTGCCCTTCTCTTCCAGAAGGGATGCTGGGAGGAGGCTAAGAAGAGACGGCCAAGAAGGGGGAAGGGGTTGACAGATCTTCCCAATCCGCAAAGGGAAAGGGGTTTTTTCATCAGGCAGAATGATCTTCTTCCGGGGGAAAAACCTGATGTCTGAGGGGGAGTGAGAACGGGACCGTACGGGGAAAGGAGGCGACGAAGTGAATGAACTGACCAAAAAAAACTTCCCTTGTTGCAGAAGGGGGGGGAATTCCAAGGGAAAGAAAAAAAGGGGAGGTGCAAGGGGGGAGAAGTTCCAAAGGGGGCATGAGTCCCCTCAAAAAAGTCCGATCGTCGACAGGCGCGACGCTCCCGGGGAAGGTCAGCAAGGGGGCGCGGCAGTCCAGAGGGCTTGAGCGAAGAAGTGAGGTCATTTCGGCAAAAGAGGAAAAGGAAAAATCAAAGCAGGGCACAATGGAAGGGGAGTTTTGTACGAAAGGGGGGGGCCCCTCGCGATGAAAGGGGGAGGGCCGAAGAGAAGAAACACACAAAAGGAGGAGGAGGAAAAAAAGAGATTGTCAGAGAATGCAAAAAACGATCGCGGAGGAAAAGCGAAAAAAGACTTCGTCAAAAAGCAAGGAAGGCCCCTTGCTTGATGAGGGCGGATCGGAGAAAGAGACAGAGGGAACCGCAAGGAAGCAAAAACAGCCCTGGAAAAAAAAGTTAAAAACTCCAAAGGAGGAGAGAGCAGAGAGACCCCGAGAATCGGCTTAGGCCGCGAGGGAAGGAAACTCACCTTGTCAAATCCTAGCGCCAAAAAAATCATCAAAGTGGGATGACAAGGGGGAGGAAAACCGCAGGGTCCTTGAAGGGGGGAAAATTGTGTCCGAAGACCCGTTACGGAAAAAAAAAACCGTAAAAAGACAAAAACATGGGGGGGGGGACTAAAAGGACCGGGTTTTTCAGAAAAAAAGGTGCTAGCATGAGAAGGGAGAAAAAAAAAAAGAAGAGCAAAGGGAAAGGAGGAAAAAATTAACCCGTCCAAATTCGGCGCGATAGGGAAAAAGAAAAAAGTCTACAGCCGAACGAGAAAAGAGAAGGGACCGGTAAGAAAGATTGCTAAAGAAAAGGTCGTCCATTTGCGGGGGGAAAAGGATCAAACGAATTCCTGGGGGAGGTTTCAAAAACAGAAAGGGGATAGGGGGGAAGGTTGCCAGGGGAGAGGGGCTACGGCTGCGGCAAAAAAAGGAGCCCAAGACTTCGGGGACTGGGAGCTGTGGACACTTGAGTCGGGCGGGGGGAGAAAAGGGGACCTCAAAGCTTCCAAGAAAAGCAAAAAGCCCCGCGACGAGGGAGCCGGGTTGGGTCAAACGGACTATCGGGGGTAAAGTTCTCGGAAAAAGTTCGCCAACACAGGCGAGGAAAAGTACTGTGTCAAAAAAAAAAGGGGATCAAACTTCCCAGGGCGGGAAAAAAGACCTTTCAGACGCAGTAAGCATTCGCATGCAGGAGGGTCGCCCAAAGGGGAAAAAAAAGGGGAAAAGGATCAAAAAAAAGGACGGGGCCAGAAAAAGCCCGGGGGTGCACTTGATGAAAAAAGATCTTCGTGGAAGGCCTCGAAAGAAATCTCGAGAAAGACAAAGGGGGGAGGAAGGGGAAAAATTATGAAAGACCTTTGGAATCTGATGGGAAAGAACTTGACCTTTTCCAAGAACTAAGACCTTCAAGGAAGGAGTATGTTTGGTCCGGAATAGAAGTAAGGGGAAAAAAACTGCCGCGGCCCGAAAAAAAGCGGAGGGGATAAACTTAGGGGGGAAAGGGGATAGCGTGGTTAGGGGAAAGGTTCATTTTTCGGAAGTTGCCGGACAGAAAAGCTATTGGGGGGGAGAAAAGAAGAATTCCGGAGAAAGGACAGTGGTCGACGCCCATGCCCGGAAGACGTAGAAAAAGTAATCAAAAAAAGAAGTGGGGGCATCAAAACTTGGGAATCTGCGAAGGACCCTGATAATGAAAAAAAGGCACCGTCCGAAAAAGGCCCGGAATCGGCAAAAATCGGATGGATTTAAAACGGGTCGCGCACAAGGCGGAAAGACTAATACTGGTAAGGGGGAGAGAAGCGCCACCACATAAGCCTAACGAACGGAATCAGGAATCCTTCCAAAGAAGGAATTCCGCGCCAAGGAGACAAGGCAAAGAAAAAGGAAAAAAAAAGCCACCCTCGTCACGGGGGGGGACGGGAGGGGGACCACCTGGAAGGGAAGGCGGCAAGGGGGTAATTGGAGTAAGCGCAATAGAAAAGAATCTTTGCAGGGGGAAAAAAAAAGATCCTCCGGGGGGAGGGGCAAAGGAAATTAGGGAAGGGGACCATCGGGGGTTTGGCGGAAAAAGGGGGCGCCAGCATCAGTGGGGACCGTATTCGTGGGAGGGAGGGGCAGCAGGAACGTCACAGAGAACTCGGGGGAGAAAGGACGTCAAAGAGGGGGGGATGAAAAAAGCAGTTTATATAAAGGAGCGCCGGGGGGGTGGGTCCTCGCGAAAACTAAAGAGGTTGGGGGAAGTGTATCCACTCTCCAGGCAAGAGGAATAAGGCCAGAAAAAAGGAAGGAAACTCCTGGGGGGAGGGAAGAAATGCGTGCACAACAAAAACCTGTGGGGGGGGGAGAAAAAAAAGGAAAGGAAAAATCTCGGTTGGTCCCCTTTCTCTTGGGGAAAAGGATCGGCGGAGAAAAGAAAAAAAAAAAGGGCTCATACTTGTGGGAGAACTTAACTGTTTACTAATAAGAAAGGGCGAAAAGCGGGAAAAAAGGAAGGCGAAAAACATCAAGAGAGTCCAATCAAAAAGAAATTCTTAACAGAGAGAAAGGGGGATGGCCCTTGGGGGTTTTCAGAGAAGTACCGGGGGAAAGCCCGCCTTGTCAAAGGGGGGTCGCGGAGGTCACACAAAAAAAAAAAAGGGAGAACCCTGAGGAGAAAGGGCCCTCTATTTGAAGGACCGATCCAAAAGAAAAGGGGAGTAGAACGAGTATTGAGGTCATGAAGGAAAGAATACTAACGATGAAAGTGAGGGAGAGGGATGCAAAAAGTGACCCGAAACTCTCTGCTCACAGAAAAGAAGAAAAACTCGAAAAAGAAAAAAAGACGCCGGCTCGAATCGCACAAGAGGGACGACCTATCAAGAGAAGATCCTGGAGGTTTACGACGGAAAAAGAACGGCGGATAGTCTGAAGAAAAGAAAGATCTCCAAAGGAGACTACCATGCCTGGGGGACGGGCGAAAGGAAAAAGAAAAGAAGAAAACCCCGGGGAAGAAGAGTTTAACGTTTCCTAGACAAGGAACAGCCTTCATGAAGAAAAAAAAACAGTGGAAATTTCCAAAAAAATAGGGGGTGCTGCCAGCAAGGGGGAGGGGGGGGGAATAGAAACGCGAATTAAGTGAAGGGAGCATAGGGGATGAGGACGATTGAGGGGCGCGCAAGAAAAAAAAAGGGGCGCCTTATACTGAGGGGAAATTGGACCAGAAGGCTCTTTCCCAGGTTCGCGAATGGCGCGCCAGGATACGCTTTCAGAGAGCGACCCTGTAAAAAAGAAGGCATCAGGATGAACAAAAAGGGACTAAAAGCCTAAGTGGGGGGGGGAAAAAACCAATGAGTATCTCCAAAAAAATCATATTTTCCGGACGAGGGCTGGGCCTCCGCTGGAAGGTTACGAAAAAAGGGACATACTCTTAGGAACAAGCTGGAAGGAAAAAAAAAAAACTATTCCTTCAAAAGAAGAAGGCTCCGTCCAAGAAAGGCTCTGCTCGGAAAAATCGTGGAGGAACACGGCTTCCCAGAAGGGGACACCAAAGAAGAGTACCTATCCTAAAAAAAAAAAGTCTTGAGGGAAAAAAAATGGGCAGGGGAAAAGCTACCACGGTGCCGGAGAAAGGGTGATCGTTAAGCCGCGCCGGGGGAGCGGCCCTAGAAGAGAAAGGTTGAAGCATCAAGTAAAGGAAGGTGGGGACTTTCTGACCGCAGGGGGCTTGGCCAAGAAAAGAGAAAGGCCAGCAGTTCTACTCAGACAACGGAAGGCGAGGAGGGAAACCTACTGAAGCCTGAAAAGGGAACGTTACTTGACTACGTAGGGAAGAACGAGAGGGCCGTGTCGAAAGAAAAAAAACCCGAAGAAGAAAAAAAGGTGCAAACTTTGAGGGGGGGAAGGGGGTAAGGTGCCGCAGGGAAGGGGGGGGAGGGGGTCAAATTCCTCGCCGGGACACGCTGACCATGCAAGGAAAAAAAGCCCGCCCGAGGAAAGCCTGAAAACGTCGAAGGGAGGAAGGGGAACAAACTCGGTTTCACGCCTGGGGGGGGATTTCGGGGTATATTGGTGGGCTTTGGGGAAAAAAAAAGGAAAATCGGGGGTGGCCGCAACGGGGGAAAAGCAATCCGAAAAAAGGGAAAAAAGAAACGGCCCTTTCTCGGAAGGGGCTTTTCGCTGAGCTAAGATTCGCCTAGACGCCAAAAAAAGGGGGCAAATCGCGGGAACTTGTTGGGGGAGAGAGGGTCATCGCAATCCCATGCCCTCAGGGGGAAAAAAAACCTGAGAGGATACATGTCTTTTGAGAAAAGGTGGAACTGTAAAGACGACAAGAATGGGGCAGGAAAGGACAAAAAAGGGGGAAGGGGGAAAAACTCTGTAATCCCAGGCAAAGAAGGACTGTGGCGGGCAAGGAAGCCATCGGTGCAGGGTCCCAAAAGAAAGCAGGCCCAAAGTAAAAGTCAAGGAGGAGGAAACACAGCAGAAACTCTCCGTAAAAAGCCGTATTTCAGTGTTCTCGTCATTTCCGCAAGACACGGCGGAAGAAAGGGGGAAGGGCTAAAAAAAGAAAGATCAATCAGGCAAAAGGAAAGGGTTTGGAAAATTCCCCCCCCAATGTGGAGAAAGGGGGGGTCTGTAAAAGGGAGTGCCTACCATTCTAGCAGTCTCAAAAACGGAGGAATGTAAAAAGAAAATAGATTGTCAGAAGAACCTTAAACACCTAGTTCCGAACCTTGCCTGAGGGAAAAAAGGAAGTTCCAGCCGTGAAAAAGGGGACACTTGATATGGGAGGGGAAAAGACGGAAGCCAAAAATCTAGAAGAAGGAATAACCAACACGCGCGGAATTTCACCGGCAGGCGAATCAAAAAAGCCCCACCTAAGGGGAAGACGCGGGCCTCGGAAAAGGCGAAAGTCCCTTCACCGGGGATCACCGCTGCGCAAACCGAAGAAAAGAGGGGAGGTCAAGCAGGGGATTCCAAGCGGAGGGGACACCAGCAGGGGGGACCGTTCAGGGGAAAAGAATCTTGTCAAAAGGGGAACTGAAAAACATCAGACACAAAAACAGCCATGAAAAAAAGAAGGGGCGCGAAAGAGAACAAAAAAGTGCCGGGAAGAAAAGAGCTATTAAAACGCGTAGAGGAAAACAACGTCCCCTGCGAGGGGCGAAAAAAAAAAGCAGGTGAAGAGGGGAAAGGACAAGAAGAAGGGAAAGAAGAGGGGCCGGGGGTACAACCAGTGTAGTATTTCTCAAGAATGAAGGACACTTTGCGGAAAAAAAATCAAAAAAAAAAAAAAGGGTAGGGGGGGAGTTTTTAAGGCCCACAAAGAGAGAAAAACACACTAACAGGAAGGAGGAAAAAGGTCTCCAGTGTGTTTTGGGGTGCTAGGCTCCGAAACGAGGTGAGAAAAAAACCGGAGCCTTATCAAAGGGGAAAAGGGAAGTCTTCCTAGGGGAAACCTTTGACAAAGAGGGAAATGAAAGGAGCAATCAAGAAGCCCGACCAAGCTACAGGGTGCAACTCCAGAATAAATGTGTGTCTGGACAGCGAATAGAGACCAAGCCCTCAGAGGGGTGGTGGGATATAGCAAAGGATTTCCCAAGGGAGGGGTGAGATCGTGGAGCTCAGGGTTCCAATAGGGAATTCTTCGGAAACTTCTTTAAAAGGAGGAGGATCGCCACGGAGGAGACTGGGAAACCCGGCACCTCTTGAGGTGTTATGCACAAAAAAAAAAAAAAAAATTAGGGAGTCGGGGGGGAGACTAAGTGCTCGAACGGATTATCCTAGGAAGATTCGCGGAAAAATTTACCTATAAGTAGGTAGATAGAAACTTCCCCTGGGGGGGGAGGAAAACCTTCCGGATTTCAATAAGGAAGAATTCCAGAAATTATTGGGGGGGGGTAAAGAAATATAAGATTAAAAAAAAAAAAAAACCTCTACTTTCCGGAGAGGAATTTTCAAAAGGGGACCTTTTCTCGGGAAGGAAAGAGGCGTGATGTGGGAGAGAACATCTGGGGGCAGGGGGCCGGAAAGCACTAGATCGATTGAATTTGTCGGAGGAAAGGAACGGAAGAGGGGAGACGGGGACAAAAACTTCCTCACCTTCACCCATCGGGAGTCTAGAGAAGAAATGAAGGTGGGGCGCCTCCAACGAGGAAAAACGTTTTCCTAAAGGGAATGGAAAAGGGAAAAAGGCGGGTTCAGGAAGGGCGAAGGGAAAGGGGGCACGGGAAAAGAAAAAAAAGCACGCGCATAGGGAGGGAAAAAAAATTTGAGAAGGGAACACGAAGAAAAATTCGAGAAAAGAAAATCATAGGAAGACTTGGGGGGGGATTAATGCAGAGAAAAACGGAACGTCCGACAAAATCGAAAGAAAAAAAAAGGACCGCTTTGCAGCAAAATCAGGCAATTCAAAGGCAAGAAAAAGGGGCCGAAGAAAGCGGGCACTGAAATTGGAAAGAGGGGGGATGTTAATAGATTTGGAGACTGTCAAAGGGGGGGAAGGAGAGCAATGACCGGAAAGGGGAAAGTGATCAGAAAAAAAAACTCGTGGGGATTCTCCCGAACAGAGTCCGCGGAAAGAGGGGAGAGACACTTGGAAGAGCTCCTAAAGGCCGTATTTGTATTCGGGAATCGCTTCCGAGCGCTCCAGAAGAGAGAACCAGTCCTTTGGGGGGGAGGGAAAATCAGCGAGGCCTGCCAGAGGGGGGGGGTTCCCTCTCTAGAGAATCTGCTCGATTTATGGATAAGGGAATCGCAGGAAGGGATAGAATTGGGCAGGGCAATAACAAAGGGGGGTCATGGAGGACTGCGCGCAGAAAAGGGAAAAAGCCATGTGCGGGAGGAAAAAGAGCATTACCGGGGGAGGATTTGCGCGCAGGGCTTAAAAATGAAAAAGCAATTTCAAAGAGGGGGAAACGACTTGAATAATCTAACATTCCGAAAAACGGAGGGGGGAAACCTGAAAAGGAGGGGAAAAAAAACATTGCCCGAAACTCAGGCTCAACAAAGAAAACCCCCAAAAGGGGGGAAAAGAGAGATAAGAGGGGAGACACCTTTTTTTGGGGGATTCCGCCGGAGGGGTTCAAGAAACCGCCTTGGGGAGTACTGTCCAAACCTGAGGGAGAAAGGGGGGCTCCTGGAACTCCTATTGAAAGGCGAATCCAAGAGGACCCAGGGAGGTCCTCAGCAAAGGGGATGGAGGACTGCGGAGGAAGGCATGATAAAAAAACAGGATTCCTGCACAGGGGGGAATGTTTATGTAAAATGAATCTCAAAAAAGGGCTCAAGAAAAGAAAGGAGGGCAGGACAAGGGGGATGAACAGAACCAAAAGAAAAAGAGTCGACTCTGGAAAACTGGGGGGAATGTCCGACTATCCAAGGAGGGGGGGGAAGATCTCTAAAGAGAGGAAAAGGGGGACGAAGAGGCTGCGGCCTCAAAGGGGAGAAGAAATGGAGAACATTCTTTCTGGAAAACGATGAAAAAAAGGAAGAAACGTAAAGCTTCCGGGGAAATGAAGGGGGGCTCAGTGAAAAAGAGCAACAATCTATCAAAAAAAAACAATAAAAAAAGGAAGAAAAAAAAAAAAAAAAAAAACAACACCGTGGGGAGGACGTGAACGAGGTTGTACCGACGGGATGGGGGGCTGGAGGGGAGAGGGCGAAAGGCCCTGATGAAGGAAGAAAGAAAAGGAAGTTCGACGAAGGAGGGGGCGCGGCATTCAAACAACAGAGACTGTGAAGTGGTCACACCTGGGGGAAGGTCAAGAGGTCCAAAATTCCAGAAAAAGGGCGCGCCGAAAAAAGGGCGATAAAAAAGGACCCTGGAAGGACGAGCATCATCACACCGGCGAGAGCGAAAGGGGTTCTTGCAAAAGATTATCGATCGGAGAGGGCGTCAGAGGAACCAACCGCCGGCCTGAGTAAAGAGGGAGAAAAATTTAAAAAGGGATCTAGGAAAACGTTCCGAAATGCAGGAAAGAGAAACGCGCAAAAAGCCCCTAGAAGCAAGAGGAGAGGCCGAGGGGAACTATGTCGGACAAAAAGAGGGGGGTCGGCAAACCAAAAAGAAAAGACTGATCCGATGAATTAAGCAGTGGGACTCACCCCGGACAGGCCGATCCAAGGGGGAAAGAGACATAAGGGAGAATCTCCTC
>Ga0179591_1397934_pt1 | contig 16011 bp, 14 predicted proteins | sample CZOMad2_1_08_16f_FD_182891 | JGI IMG/M metagenome (GOLD analysis project Ga0179591, IMG submission 182891) | Vadose zone soil fungal communities from Angelo Coast Range Reserve, California, USA - CZOMad2_1_08_16fungal (PacBio error correction) | ecosystem: Environmental > Terrestrial > Soil >...
GGGAAAGAAGAACCTCCAGAATCCTCTACCAGCACAGTGAAGAGAAGGTGAAAAAGATCGATCCGTCTGAAGGAAAAGGTTTAAGGCGACAACCAGGGATATATGAAAAAAGGAAGCTCACCACTAATGAAACAAAGAGCGGGTCAAGGGAGGACTGGAAGGTATCTTGGGCCCCGGAGGGATGCTTCTTCTCGATGCAGAAAGAGATATCAACTTGGAAACCGCTTGGAAGGGCTCTGAACTGGCTGTACAAGGCTGCCGGCCAGACACGTTCATCACGAAGAGAAAAATCATCGTGGGTCCCTCCACATGGGTATGCAAAGAATATCCTAGTTCACAGGAAAGGGAAAGGTTAGGCGAGAAACAGGCCGAAGGGATGCGGAGAATGTTTTCCAGCATCTGGAGGGCGAGTCACCGGACCGGCAAAGTGCTTTGTCGCGAAGAGAAAAGAATTGCGATCAGCTTGACGAAAAAAACCGAAAGCCCAAGGGAGGAGAGCCGAAGTATCGCTTTCGGTTATCGGACCGATCACCAGTTCCGTCGGGAAAGAAACCAGGGCCAGCGCCAAAGATCATTCGGGGGAAGCAGCGTACGCGAATTCCCTCATTGAAAGACGGTCAAAGGCCTCAGGAGGGAAAGGAGCAGCAGGCCCTGTGGGTCGGGTTTCTGTGGCATTGCCGAGAAGGAGGGCCGTTTGTCCTCGGTGAAGTCAACCACTCGCGTCAAATGAAGGGAAAACTGGCAGCAGTGAGGGGGGGGAGGAAGTGGTGCAGGGGGGGAGATGGGCCACCCAAGGGGATGTCCCTACGATTCCGACGAAACGTAGCCTTTCGAAAATCGCAACTGCAAGTCCTCCCGGATACGTACGTCGTGCCGGTGGCCGGTAGGACGTCCGGGAAGGAAGCCGAGCAAGGCGTCAAAGAATGCACGAACAGCTAGGGCCGTCAGACTGCTACCAAAGGAGGGCCCCTTTAGGTGAAAAAAAGCCTTCAAAGGCCTCTACACCGGCCTCTTGACTCTTCAGAAGTCCGTGACCCGGGCCCGAGAAAAGCCCGGCGGGCGTCTCGCGTCTCAAAAAATGTCGATCAGGGACCATGTCCGGAGCCTGAGAAGGATTCGGCAGGGCAGTCCTTGGTAATTAACAGGTTTGCTCACCCAGCCGAATGCTCGGCTACGCGGATTCCCTTAAGGAGGTCTTGACCGCGAAAGGGTCATCCAGAAAACCTTCTCAAAGGATCTCAGCAGAAAAAGGTAGTCCCATGAGGCGCCAGTGTGAAGTCGGGGAAAAAGATTGACCGGCGCCAAGAGGAAGTCGGTCGGTGGCTGAACTTGGGAACGTGCTCGGGCCTGAGATCCTGTTGGGGGTTCGGGGTAAAGAGAGTGCCATCAGTTTAGCCTATCCGGGAGAAATTACAAGGTCCTCCGTAGCAGCGGAAAACAGAGGACCAGGGTGTAACCGATCAGTGCAAATGGGGGAATGCCAAAGCTGTTCCACCGGTCAGGGCCCAGAAGGGCGAAAGGGCACGCCAAGAGGTCGCCATAGCCCAAAAAAAAAAGTCCGTCTGATCAGTCCGGAGAGACTGTGCCTGCAGTCACGACTCGGCCAGGGACTCGTAGCAGTCAGGAGGGCCTCCCTGCCGGCGTCGAAATGGAAGGTAACGCCGGGAAAGGGGCGATCGTGAGCAAAAAAGAAAATACCACCATCCGCCCCGGCCTCTGTAAGCAACGCATCTCGGCCAGACCAGGGGTCGTACACGTTCACGAAGAAGAAAAGAGGGGGAGAGCGAAGGCCCCTCCCGTCGCGGACAAAGGAGAGGCGACGGCCACGATCGAAGACCGGGGGAAAGAAAAAAACCACCCCTGCTTTTAGGGGGAAACCATCCCCCAAGGCAAGTTTTTAAGGGAATGCCCGCCCACCAGGAAAAAAAGGAAAAGCCGGCGTGGCCCGCGCGCAGCAGGAAAAGGAGCAACGCTTCACGCTCCGGTGGCTGGTGTATTCAGCGAGGGAGGGAAAGGGAGCAGGTCGAGCACCCGTTTAACCCTGAAAAACGACACGACCACGCACGCAGAGGAAGGGCCCTGGACAGCCAGGCAGCAGGTCAACGAAAGGGGGCGCGTCGAAAAGAGAAAAGACCGGTACCTGGTTTCTTCACGAAGCACCCCACCCTATTTGCTCGGAACACCTATGCACGGATCCATCAACAGGGGGGAAAAAGGGGAAAAACACAATCAACACCGAAGACCCCCACCCCGGGGGGACTAAATACGGTTAGCTTCATTAGAAAACTCTCTAGGGACGAATATCAGCGGCAACCAGGCGAAAGATGGGGCTCTGAGAGCCGTAGGGGCGGTGGCGCGGGGGGAACGTGGCTTGCAAAAAGGTCTCGTATCCAGATCCTCGCCGGGAAGGATCCATTGTTTGGGAAGAATAGAGGAACTTGGCCAAGAAGGGGTACAGGTCCCGACCAAAAGCAGCGCCTACCTTTAGTCCAGGAGAAAAGTATGACCACATAGGCGGATCTGAAATGGGTGCGGTGATTCGTTACATCTCCGGGGGCATACAGCGGGTCGACTCCAGAAAAACAAAATCTGTGGTGCAATCTGGCCAACGAAAAACAGCCCGGCGTGGAGAAGGAGGGAGCGGTCGGGTGGCCGGGAAACCATGGCAACAAAGACGTCCCATCCAAAGGGGGGGGGGGGGGTTAGGGACCCGTCCGCGTCAGGTCCAGCGCTGAGGGACCGCCATGATTTCGGAAGGGCGCCACAAAAAAAATACTCTTTCGATTAAGAAAATCCGGTGACAGCGCCAGGTAACAGAAATCGTTAGACGCGGAGGAAAAAAAAGCCAGCTGTTCCATCTGGAGGGAAAGGAAGGTGCCCCAGAGAAGAACCTCGGCGCCCTCCGAAGGTCAAGAAAAAAAACCGTACCGGCTGGACGTCCGAAAAGGCGGTTACCTCCTGAGAAGCCCGTCAGCGTGACCGGTACGAAGAGAAGAGCGCGCCGGTTCTGCCCGGTGTCAGAGAAAAAACCGGGGTGGCGTCGAGTCAGTAGCATTTACCAGGCACTGGGTGGGGGCACCGTCATCGGCGGTCACCCGGGGAGGAGATCAAAACAAAGGAGGAGGAAAAGAGAAGATAGTGGCGGGTACCGGCCGAGGAAAAGGTGCCTACACCGACCTAACCCAGCAAAAAAAAGGAAGTGGAAAATTGCGGGAAGCACCCCGGGTTGCGCAAAGAAAAGGGCCGACCCCTGCGGCGCTCGAGAGACCCTTCACTCCGGAAAAACTTCTCGGGAGGTCAAACGCCAGCAAAAAAAAAAAAGGTCGGAGTCGCCGCGGCGAAAAAAAAAAAGCCTTCTCTGGGTGCCCCGCGCCCGAAAAACTGTAAAACAATTGAGGAAATCCGTGGCTGGATGCCGCCCCGGGAAAGAAGGAGCCGACCTGCGCTGCCACCACGGCTTCCATCGCCAAGGGGCGCCCGGAAAAAACATCATGGTCGGTCACCGACGCAGGGGAAACACCCGGACCGAAACGAAGGGTACATTAACGAGAGAAGGCGGCTACAATGAGGTGGCAGGCCACACCGAAGCGTTGAAAAAACCCGGCTGTGGAGGAAAAGATGTTCGGAACAGACCACAAGAGGGAGGGGGACGCACTTGGTTCGCGAAACAAAAAAAAAAAAAAACCTAGATGTACATACGAATTGAGGAAACCGCAAATTTCGCCACCAAGATCCGCAACAAAGGGAAAGGGGGGCATCCAAAAGAAAAGGAAGAAAGGGGGACGGTCCTTCTATGCGCTTCGGGAGGTGTTCGGACTGGTAGATCACTGCGCCGGGGGGAGGTAAAGTTCCTCTAAGTAATCCAGGACAGACCGGATATGGTAAGAGACGACTAGAACCTGGCCCATCACGTCCTCGGCACGGAGGGGAAAAAAACCGCCTCCTCTAAGGAGACGAACGAGCCCTCAGCGAAAGCGGCAGCGGTAGATTCTCTACTGAACTAATCGAGCCACTAAAATTACGGGGGGGGCTTGAATGGGGGGTGCTGGGGGTTCTTGGCTGTGCGGAAAAAGGCACCGGCGCAGGCGCAGGGCTCGAAGAGGGTGTGGAATGGCCAAAATGCAATGACAAATACCCGGTGAAGAGGAAGAGTTCTACTCCATCGAGCGTTTACGAAAAACCTGCGGAGGTCCAAGGAGAAGGTCTTCGGTCTTGGCGCGGAACGGGGCAAGCCGGGAAACTGGTTCTAGCAGGGGGGACTGTCACCGGGATAAGAAAGGCTGACCTCACCGCCAGTCGGAGGATGCGGTGGATGCCTACCTGAAAGGAGGGTCATTCTGCGAGGCCACGGTTCGGGCCGGGGGTACTTGTTGGACTAAAATCCCGGGTGGGGTGGGTTTGTGGGGTTTTGGGGTGGGGTAGGGGGGATGGGTCCACCGAAAAGCATGGGGGTTCTGGATAGTCCCCCGACGAAGGGGGAACGTCGCTTCGGACTAAAAGGAAAAGGGGGGTCCTTCTGACTCGGGGGAAAGAACGGGCTGCACGGGCCGGGACCCGTAGCGTGCAGTGGAACGGAAAAAAAGAAAAAAAGGCCCCTTGCGGGCAGGTGAGTTCAGAGCGGCCGGCACTATATGGACCTTTTCCGGAACCATTCCTGAAAGCGAAGCCCGGCGTTCGGAAAGGGAAGAAAGACGGAAGTTTCTAAAACCCATAACAAAAGAAGGCCTGATCAAGGACGGGCGGCTGGGGGATGCGAAACCGAAAGGCGTGGCCTGAGGAACGGCGCGCAGGAGCAAAAAACGGGACCCCTGGCACTGGGGGGGAAAACCCTGAACGACGAACTCTGCAGCCGGAGGAAAGGGTGGAACGTTTCCAACGACCCCTAAGGATTTCTAAAGAAAAGAATTTGTTGAGGCTTTTCAAAAAAAAGATCTGAGCAATGACGGGAGCACTTTACCCTCCCGCCCAGAAAAAAAAAGAAAAAGACTCCGAAGCCGAATAGTCCGTGGGCGCCGGGCCGAAAAAAAACTGGCTACCTGCGCAGCCGGCACGTAATGCATGAGAAAAAGAAGGTTCCCGCTGGAGAAGAAGACACTTGGGAACCAGAAGGGGCATCATCTTCAGCTATACGCTTGGGCGACAAGAATGCTGGGGCATCGGCGAAAAAACTGATCTGCCCTGATGGGAAAGCTTCAAACGCACAAAAAGAAAAGGGAAACGCTTTCCTAAGGAAACAGTCAAGAGTGCTCTTCTTCGCGTACAACGGTTAAAGACTAGAAAGAGGGGGATCACTTTTTCGAAAGCAAAAGCGGGCGAGCTAGTGGTGGTAAAGAAAAGCAACTCCTCGATGGAAACCGGAAGCCAGCAAACTTGAAAAAGGAAGAGCTTCGCTGTCAAGCTACCGTAGAAAAACTACTGCGAAGGGCTCGACCTTGGGACGGCGACAAGCGGCTGCCAGCTACGGGCAGGGATCTTCTGCATGGGAAGGACAAGGAGGGGAGAAAAAAACAGCCTCGCCTTGCTTAAGGAAAACGCTGGCGCAAGTGGCTCAAGGGAAGGAGGCCTGAGTGGGGGCAAAAAAAAACCAGCCTATCCTCTGGCGGCCCTGCTAGTTCTTCAGTTGAAGAAGCACCCCCCAGGACCAGGCCTGAGAAGCACCGTCATGGTGAACCCGTTCAAACGAGGCAGCTAGCATGAGGAAGGGCTATATCGGGACCGCACGACTCTTATCCGGTCGGAGACGGACCGGGGGGACGGCTACCCCAATAAACCATGAAACGAGGCGGAGATGGCGCTTCGCCGGACAAAAAGCATAGCGGCAAGCCGGAGCTCATCAAAAAAAAAATCAGCATCATGGGGGAGAAAGGAATTGCGGTTCGCCCTAAGTGGCCAAGAATCCCTACATACCCGCGGGGGAAAAGGTCCTGTCCATGCTCGAAATAACCCTGAAGGAGGGGCATGCCGGTGGATCAAAGAAGGGGACCAGTTGGCATCAAAAAGAAATGTGGAGGGAAGAAATGCTGAGGTCTTCGTGCGGGGGAGGCTGGCTTGAAAGGTTGCCGCCTTTGTTCAGTCAAGGAGCCATCGCCGGTCCCACAAGTGCCAATAAAAGGCCGGCATAGACATTCGCCGAGGGGGGCAAGAAGGGGGCATACTTAATCCGCGAAAGGGGATCGTGTTCGAGAGGAGATCAGTCCGGAAAAACCCTGGGCGGAAGGTACCTCAACACTCGAGGCGCTTCGGCCGAAAAGAGGGTCAACCTTCGAAAATGTCTTGGTCGCGGCTTGCGACAGGCGGCCATAAATCTCAAAAAAAACCGGAGGAGTAGGAGAGAAAGGAGGGCCTCAGCTCCTGAAAGGGAAGGACGCAAAGTCACAGGGAAGACAATTGAAAAGATCGTCACTAAGCCCTAGCCTGGGTTCAACACATTGATAGGGAAGATCTCGATGGGGGCGAAAAACTATGAAACAAGAGGTAGTACTTTACCGGGATGAAAATTGCGGGTCGCTAGAAAATCGTAAAAGCCAGCTTGGAACCGGTGAAAAATGGGCCCGGCGTATGAAAAAGGGGGGAAAAACGCGGCAAACCCAGCAACGGCAAAAAAGATCGGAAGAACACTCATCGTGTTTTCACAAGAAACACATGCCGGAGGGCCTATCCTAGATGGCCAAAAGAAAAGGGGTTATGCTCGAGCAAAGGCCGTCAGAAGAGTTTCGATCTTCAAAAAGAGGGAAAGGGCTCATGTTGGAAAAACGGAGGGAGGGCCGGAAAAGTCTGTTCTTGGGGGAGAGTGCGCGCTCGGTGCCGATCAGCTTAGAAGAGGCCGATCGCATAGTAGCCAAGAGGCCGGGTTGAGAGGCCGGCCAGAAAAAAAATATACCGCCCGTTTGCTGAGGGGGGGACAAGACAGCCCACGTATCGTGCGGCAAGAGAAGGGAAAAGAAGAAACTCCTATCGCGTACGCGGAACATAGCCGTTTGAGACGCCGGCGGGAAAACCCTGGTATGGCGGGGTGCGGGTAGCCATCTGAGGAAGATCCTCGTGATAAAAAAGGACGGGGTAGAATCGGGACCTTCATTAAAGCCACTTGCGAAGAAAAAAACAGAAGGCTTTGTAGCCGTGGGAAAAAAAAGGATGGTGTCAGCAGGAATTGGAGAAAAGATGCCGAATTCCGAAGCAGGGACCAACGTGGCGGACAAGAGATCCCGTACTCCAGTTAGGGGATGCCGGTGCTCGGGACCGCGACACGGTCGTCAACGACAGGCCCAGGGGACGGACAGTCAAACGAGGAGTGGGAGGGGCGACAAAGCCCGGTAGGGAGGAGGAACCGCCGTCCGCTGGCTTACGCGGAACGTGAGACGACGTTACGCGTCTCGGACGCAGGGCCCGGAAGACAGAAAAAAACAGGCCTGCGAAGGCTGCCCAGCCGGTCGACGTCTGTCGAGACTGGTGGAGGACACAAAGGACGTATCCGGTATATCAAAGAGCGGGCCAAAGAAATCGAGGCAAAGGACCCGAGGCCCTTGTTGGAAAGAAACCAGCAGTCAAGCTCTCTGACGCTTATGCCAGACGGAAGGGGACTGGGTCACCCTTCAGAAAACAGCCCGCGGTAACCGTGCGTCCGGAGAAGAAGCCCCGGATGATAAAGGGTAGAAGTCGGGGTTGTAGCAGGGGGAAAGGAGGAAGGGCTCCCACGACGATGAAAGGAACGGCGTAGGTCTTGCGGGGGAAAAGGGACTTTGATCAGATCCTGGTGGGGGGAAAACGCTTCACAATTTTGAAGACAGTTAGACTATCAGGGGGAGGGCTTGGTGGCGGGGGAAGGAAAAACCGCCAAAGGACCGAGTTCGAACAAAAGGGTGTGGGGGGGGGGGGGGGTGTGGAAGTGCCCTTTTTCAGGCCACCTTTCGGGTCCCCAGGGGAAGGGCGACTTTCACGCACCGCGAACGCAGGTTTCACAAGACCAGCAACCGTAGGGGGGGCCGTCCATCTCAGAGGGGGCAAGACCACGATCGACTCCATACGGTCTGCAGGGTCCTGATGAAAGGGGGGGGAACGCCGTTCGATCGCTGAAGTCAGGTACCGCAAGTTGCGCGACGTGAAGCGAAAGAGCACATACCACCAGCCTCCCTCAGAGGAACAAAGCGCATCTCCAACCAAAGTGTCGGACAGTTCCGAGCAAAAAACAGATCGTAAGGCATGCCCCTCGCGGAACTGCAGAGTCGCAGGGTCCACGAAGCTCAGTACCCCCAGAAACAAAAAAGAGGTCTTCCCTTGGTTACAAAACCCAGACCACCCCTGGTGCTTGCATCCCAAAAAGACCCCCGGAACGGAAAGAGTGAAAACGCAGCATTCCGAGTCGCAGATCTTCCCGCCGGGGAGTCAGCGAGGAGGGTGGGAAGGGCCGGAACACCCGGAAACCTGCCGGAGGACGCGCCACGACCGACAACAGAAGCCTTACCTTGCCCATGGAAAAAAGGGGGGTGTCAGCAGTCTGAAGGCAGAGGCGACGAACATCGCCGCTAAAAAGAGGGGAGGGGGGCCAGGGGGAAATCCCCCAAACGGAGCGCACCAAAACCAAATGCTGAGGGTCCGCTCGCCATCAACTCACCGGACAGAACAAAACACCCCACTCAATCAAAAAAAAGAAGGATAGGGGGTCATTAGAGAGAAAATATTCGCGGCAGCCCCGTCGAGGGGGGCCTCGTAAAGACAGATGGATAGATGCTGGGCTTTCCCATTCCAAAGGAAAGGGAAGGGCCATTTACGGAATACGGGGAAAAGTCAAGAGGGGACGTGGAGGAAGTGTTTCGAGTCCGGGGGTGGTCCTTTCTCCGGAACAGTACTTGCCGATCAGAAAAGGCACTCGCCGACCGGCACCCGGTAGGAGGGGAAAGGGGGGGGATGTAAAAAGTCGTCGGAGACTGGAAGGTTGGCTTGCTTTTGAAGGACTCGGGGTCCAGCCTCTCCGAGTGCCGCCAGAAAACATCCGGGGTGCCGGAACATCTGTCAAGCGGAAGGCGTTTGCTCAAGAGGGGTTGCCGAACAGAAAAGGAAAAAACAGGTAGCCCGACGTGGAGAAAGGCGACCAGGGCGCTCGACCAGGGAGTCGGTGACCGCCATGATGTCAGAGCCCACTCGCGGTTCGAGATTAGCCTAGCCGTGAGGGGAAAGTGGTCCGTCATCATCACGGGAAAGGAGGCCAGCAATCCACTGATCCGCGAAGCTGTTCAATCTTGAGCATAAGGGAAGAACCAGAAAGGAAAAAAAAAAAGATGAAAAAAAAAAAGAGAAAAAAGAAATGGGAAGGAAGCGGTGCGGGCGGGGACAAGTCTCCCTCGGCATCACGAAACGGAAAGAAAAGACCGTCCTCCCGGCTGCAAAAAAAGTCATCGGAGCCGGCCCCACAGGTGCAGGTCGAAGGCGGCCCCGGTGGTCGATCGATGAGGAGGGGCGGCGATAGGCGGCCGACATCGCGTCCAGGTACCTAGGAAGGGCATTTGTCGCACCTCATCTTCAAAAAAAAGGGGGGGACCTCGCCACTTACTAGAGGAGGCAAAGAGAAGAGGGGCAGGAAAAAAAGGAAACCGCCGATGACGGTTCCTACAAGAAAACAGCCGGGACTCCAAGAATGTACGTCGCTTCGGGGAAGGAACCACCCAGGGCGAAGAGAAAGGTTTCTCGACCCTTAAGGGAGAGGATCTAAAGAGAAAACCGGTCACGCTGCCTAAAATCGAGGGTCAACCCCTGCGCGTAAAGAACGAAAAAAGGGGAAGGAATGTTCTCTTGCTGTCCCTTGAAGGAGAGGGAAAGGCCCTCAAAAGATGCGGGAAAAGAAGGGAACAGCGGTTCTTTTCGGTGGAAAGTAAGAAGACCGCTGCAAGCTTTCTTCGTCCGGAACAGGAGGGGGGGAAAAGTATCCTGTCTCGGCTTCAAAGAACGCGCGTTCGGCCGACGAAAAAGATCGTCAACGAAAGGGATGGCACCCCTTCCCTCCTGAAACCGGTGGAGGAAGGCGCCCCTACTTCGCTACATGCCATGAAGCAACCCCGACACAAGCCTGGGCTGTTGTGCAAAACAGTGTTCGGGCACCAGGGAAAAACCCTGGCTGGTCTCCCTCACTACGGGAGAAAAAAAGGAACCCGATATGTCCGATACGAAGTGGAAAAGAAAAAAAAGTCGGAAAAAAAAAGGCCGATGCCTTTCATCCCGGGGAAAACCTTGTGCCGTAGAGGATTTCGGCGGTGGGGGTCGGAACAAGAGAGAAGAGCCAAGTTCCTCAAAAAAGGAAACCCTGTATAAGACCGTCCTCTCCTTTCCCAGCCTAGAGACGAATGGAAGAGCCCCTCCTCCCGATACCCAGAGAGAGAAAAAGAAGGAGCGCCTGGGCTCCGCGCGAGTAAAAGAGTGATTCTCTAAGGGGACTCCACTTCTCAAAAAAAAGGTGGGGCGGATGAGTTTGTGGGGGGGTGTTCGGGGCGGGCTGGGGGCGCGCAGGCACAAATTCTGTGATGGGGGCCCATATGTGGGGGGGCCGAACGGGAAAATGATTCGCTTCGTATGGAGCATCGCAGCGTTACACCTCTTGACGAAGGGAGGGGGGCCATGGTCAAAGGGGGAGCTGCATCACCGGGAAAAAAAAAAGGAGAACTTTTGTCGACGGGCGCCGGCCGCGGAGAACTCCTCGCTGACCTTAAAAAAAAAAAAAAAAAAACGGCTGCCGACGAAGAATGCTGCTCTCGGCCACTCCCGGGAAAGGGGTACGGGAGGCCTCCCTTAACCAGGGGGGGGGGGAAAAAGTGGGATGGGTCCCCAAGAGGGGGGGGGGGGGGTGAGGAAACCGGCGAGCGATGAAGAAAAGAACTGGGGCCTTCCGACGCGTTGGAAGGGGAGAATGCGAACAGAAAGCAAATGAGGGGCCTTGCCGATTCGCCGGGTGAAAAAGGGCATGCTGCTGGGTAAGGAGGAAGAAGAAACCGGCCGATATAAAGCCTGCTCCATGTCCTGAAGAGGCCAGCATAGGAACGGGAGGCCCTAAATCCGAAGCTAAGGAAATCGCTCGGGAAAGTCTATTGGCCGGCAGGAGATGCAGCTTGGCGGCGAGGGCTAAACCTGAGCCTGCAAGCGGGGGTCCTTTCACTGCCTACACGCAGAAAAGAAAGGGCCAAGTACCGGTGGCCGAAAAAGGGGGAACGGGACCTAAAACCTCTGGGAAGAAGCTCCGTGCGTCCAGCACGTTTGCCCCAGAAATCCTCTACCGCTAGGGGCGAAACAAATTTGTGAGTCGGTTAAAGAAACAAAGATCTGATAATCCAAACCCTAAAAAGGGAAAGAACGCCGACAAGAATCGTGTCTGGGGCTCACGGGGAAAAAGAAAGGCACCACCAGAAATCCTTGGCAGAGGCTTCTCACGGATCACGGTGCACCTCTTTAGAAAGGGGGGGTGGGCGTCTACGTGCTTACAACATGAAGCGGGGGAAAAGTTCGGCTGGTTAACTCATCTTCAGCGATCGAGACTTCTGGGGTGAGAAACAAGGAATTCTTTTCATCTGGAAAAAGCGAAGGGGTTGGGGGGGGGGTGGTGCAACGCTGGAAGAAGAGAAAAAAAGAGCTACTTCCTTTTCCCCCCAGTCTAGTGCGGACAAATGGCCCTCGGTCCCAGCATGGACCTGGAAGAAAAACTATTTCCGTCACGGTAGGGCCCGGGAAGAGACGAAAAAAAATTTGTCCGAGAAAGGAGCCGTCTTCTTTGGGAGAAGCACAATACCTGGTCCCGCTTGTTGGTCAAAAAAAGGCAACTCCTCTCGCCTTTCCGACTCGCAAGCCGGCGAGGGGGGTTCTCGGTCATTACGAACGGACGCACCGGCACGAATCGACTACCTTGAGTCCTGCGAGGGGTAAAGGACGGCTACCGTCTTCGAGGCTAAACTTCTTCAGGCAGGGGGAACGGGCTGGGGATTCTGAACACCACCGAATCTCTCATGGGGGCACACAGGCCCTTCTTCGAGGGGCATCAAGCAGGCAAAGGCCGATTTGGGGAGGAAGAGAACCGTACCCAGCCGAGGCGTCGAGAATGGGCTTAAAGAGAGGAACAACCGCACATTACCAGGTAAGCAGCGACGATGGCGGGGGGCATTGACCCGTTCAAAAAAAGTACTCGATTGAGTCGGAAAAGAATGGAAAGCACGAGGCCCTGTAAAAGGGACTGAACGGGTGCTGGCCGAAAGCACTGAGCTACCAGAGGGCTACTTTGCGCTCGGCAAAGGCGGAGAGCTGAAAAGCTTATGAAAACCCCCGGGCATAGACAATAACTCAAGGGCCTTTCCGGCCCGAGAGGGCGACCTCAAGCTTCTGAGGAGCGCCCGCGGGACCGTAGGAAACCTGTCCATGCTCTCCTAACCCGGAGTGAAAGCTGTTATCCAAATAGGCAGTTTGAGAGGGGAGAAACCACGGAGCCTATCTTCGTTGCAGGCCGTCAGGAGGGTTTTGCCGGGCCTTGGACGACAAGGGGAGAAAGCCATCAAACAAGCGGTGGAAAGAGGGGGAGAGTCTACGGGGATTGCTTCAGAGGGGAGAAAACGACCATTCCGACAAGGGGGCAGAACGGTCAAGTACTAAAAGTTTTTTCATCGTGGGAAAAACGAGATCACTTCCACGGGAAGAAAAACCTGGGGTCTCCTGAAAAACGAGCGCCAAAGGGAGGGAATTATCGAGATGGTCACTCTTCGTCGGACTAGGTCGCGTAACGCCCGAAAAATCGAAAGAAGGGCGGCCAGACTCTCACAAAAAAAGAGAGGAAAGAATCTCCTCCATACGGCTTCCTCGACCAATCACAGGGAAAAAGAAGAGGTGACCCTCTCTATTCATAAAAAGAAGGCGCCGAGACTTGGACCTCCCAGGGATAGATTTCTCGATGTCGGAACAACATCGAGTAAAAGTATTACTTTAAAGGGGAGAGGAAAAAAAGGCGGCATGGTCGGAAAGGAATGCCGCACTGGAAAAAAATTGCCCGGGGTCCCACCGCTTGACGGGCGATGGACCACGGGGACTGAAAAGTGCGGCCCAAGGACATCACGGCCATCAAAAGAAAAGAGAACTCCGGGTCCCGAAACGGCCGAAATGCCTATCCTAGGGAAAACGATGGCCCCTCACTCAGTGGGAGGAGCAGGACAGGCCCTTGGAAAAAAAACCAGGGGTCTGATTAGATCGATAAAAGTTTGACAGCAGCTTGAGGAACCCGCATCAGGCGAAGGCACGCATGCTGTGCTGGGTGGAAGGGAAAGCGTCTGCTTGCGGAAGTGGAAGATTTAAAAATAAGCCGCGTAAAAGGGATCGCTTACCGGAAACCCCCAACAAGGAGCCGGCCAGACACCCGTGAAGGGAGAAAAGGGGAACCGTTCCATCGCCTGCACTACGCGGGCCCAGGTCTCGGAGGTACAGGAAAACGGGGGACCGTGTTCACCATGCCGTGGAAGCCGACCAGCAGCAAAACAGGCCCGAAATAGTGAAGGGTGTGAGGTGAAAAAAAACGCGCCGCGGAATCGGCTGGGAAAGGTTAGAAGAGGGTGCCGGGGGAAAATGAGCCCAAGGCGCATCACGAAGGGGGAGGGTAGTCCGTGGGGCAGGGCTATGGTTAAAAAAAAACCCATCCAAGGGGACCGTAAACAGAATAATAATCAGACGCTGGCGAAAAGGTAAGAATTCCCAGGAGTTGAGAGAATTTCTTCCTTGGCGTCCCTGACCGACCAGATCAAGTACAGGGGAAAGGTGGTCCCTTGAAAAAAGACCAAAGGGAAACTGGGAGTTTAAAAAGTAACTCTTCTACCACCACTAAAAGGAGGTGCGCTCAAACCTCCTTCCCGCTTCCGTGAAAAGAGGGGGGATCCTCCCTTTCTGCGAGGGGACCTGAAGACGCACTAACAAAGAGCCTTCCTGCTGTGCCCGAATCTCGTCCAGGTAAGTGAAACAGCTTTAATCCGTTTATAGGCAAGACGCAGGGCATAGAGCTCGAGGAAAAAGGGGGTGCGCACCCATCCGAAGAAGACGCTGATAACAGCAAAGGTTCTTTACCTCGCGCGGGGACCGGCGCCGCACACCTTAAAGGAACCGGGGGAAAAGGGCTCGAGAGATTTGCGCCAGGTAAAAGAAAATCGCCTTCGTGACCGGCTCCAAAAACCAATCCGGCGGCGGCTTCTTTGTTGGCGGGGAGGGGCAGGGGAACGTGCTCGTGCACTTAAATCCCTGTGTGCAAAAAAGGAAGAAAATGACTTTGCATCGTTTAACAAGTAGCGGATTGTGACGGGGGGACTTTCCCAATGCCGCTGGACCAGGAGAGAAACCCGAGGTCGGAGAACAGGAAGGGTGGAAACCCGTTCGTGTCCACCGGAGGAAGAACGCCGGGCGACGTGGAACCTTAACAAGGAGCCCATCTCGTTTCGCCATCGCACGCAGGGAAAAAAAAAGCGTTATCAGGCCTAAGAGAGGGGCCGACAATCGACTCGTCCGAGAAAGGGGACGGATTTCGGGAAAAAGCGATCGCGGGCAGACGGGAATTTAACGCGTAAAGCATAGAGGGAGGGATCGCGCTGAACTCACATACAAAAAAAAAACCGGGACGGGTCACCCGGCTCATCAGAAAAATCTGCCAAGTCCGAATAACGCGTCGAATCCCCGTCTCGGGGAAAGCGCGCCGGCCACGAACTCATCCAAGGAAAACTATCCCCCACACCCCCCCTTGCTTGTTCAGGAAAAAAAGGGGGGACCCATCCCCCTACCCAAAGGCGGCCCGCCCCCCTACAAAAAGAAAACCCTTCAATCGAGAAAAGCCTCATTCCTAGGTATACTCCAGGGAAAAAAAAGAAGCAGCCGGTGGCGGGGAAGGTCCAGGAGGTCCAGGTTCCGAGACAGTCGAGCACCCCTCGGCAACAAGAAGAACTACCCGCCGCCATAGCGGAAAGGAAAAGCACGTCGTGGAGAATAGAACCCGGCGATGGAGTCTAACATCGCAGAAAGAAGGGGGCTCTTGTCAGTTCGGCAAGGAACCCACCAGGAAACCCATAAAAAGAAAAAAGGCGCGCCATCACCGCACCGGCCACAAAAACCAGCACAACAAATCATAAAGAAAAAAGTGATTCAGTGATAGGGGAAAAAAAGGAAAGGGATTAGATTCAGGAGAAAAATAGCTGCAGCACCCAAAAAAAAAGGAGATGCCGGATTGGCTAGAGGAGGGGCTGGCCTCCCTACCGAGACTTTCTGTCCAGGAGGCGAAAGAAGGGGAAAGGGAAATCGGCGCGTGACCGGAGAGAAGGGGTCTCGTCCGGGGAACCTCCGAAAGAAAAGGCGGTCGACCATCATCCGCAGAGAGCCGACCGGCACCCGGTTCAAGGGGTTCCCGTGGATGACAGCATCGTCGTGAGGAAAGGGCGGTGCGGTAGAGAGTTCGAGAGGGGTCTCCGAATTTCGGCCAGGGTGTACGGGGTGCCAAGAATAGTCCAGCAAACACAGCCCGCCGTGGGGAGAAAGATAGGAAGGAAATCGGTCGGTGGCAAGCCATTCGCCATGGTAAGGGAGACAGAAAAAAAGGCGAGGTTCCGGTCTGGCCAGAGGTCGGTGAAAAAAAGAGGACGGCGTACTGACGTTCGCCACAAAAGAAATCGGTGTCGCAAAGGAAGGGCCGATCCCGTATAAGGGGGTCCGGCAGAAAGGAAAAACGGCCATCAGCCACGTATTCCACCGGAAAAAACAGCCTTTTTTTGGGCAGCTCATTATCTAGGGGGACCGAGTGGGAGGGGAAGTCAAAAAAAAAAAATAGGGCAGCACTAGCCAGTCCCGGACCAGCCGCGGCGGCTTGGAAACTCGGCCGGCACCGTCAGCGTGACAAAAGAAATAGAGCGCGCCGTGTTCGGGCCCCTAGGGGATGAAACGGGGGGGTTTTCGGAAAACTTACAGGTGAAAGGAAAAGAAAAGGGTCGTTGTTGCAATCATCGGAGAAAGGGACCGCGCCACTATAGA
>Ga0179591_1329867_pt1 | contig 16008 bp, 10 predicted proteins | sample CZOMad2_1_08_16f_FD_182891 | JGI IMG/M metagenome (GOLD analysis project Ga0179591, IMG submission 182891) | Vadose zone soil fungal communities from Angelo Coast Range Reserve, California, USA - CZOMad2_1_08_16fungal (PacBio error correction) | ecosystem: Environmental > Terrestrial > Soil >...
CGAGAAAGATCAGACGAGAGGCAGTTAAGGTTAGACCGAGAACTGATGCAATTCCGAAAAATTCTCCGAAGGGAGATCGAAGAACAAGTAAAAAAATCATGCTTGGAGTCAGGTAAAGGTAGTAAAGAGGAAAGGGATGCCGACGAAAGATCACTTGGTGAGGACGCAGGGGCCTCGTGAGAAGAATTATCGGCAAAGAAGGGGTGGTCGAATGAGGGAAGTGGACGCCTTCGAGATGAATCGCGAAGAGGACGGAGATTGACCGGCAAACCGAGGAAAGATAGCTGGGGGGAAATTAAAACGAGAAAAGTAATGATAGAGAACTATCACGGTCTGAGACTCTAGCTCTTCGTGATTCAACGAAGGAGTGCACTTGCAATGAAGAACACTTCATCTGTCGAGTCTGAATGATGAGATGGTTACCACATCAGTCCGCAAGTCTTCCTCATCCGCTCACTGATTACTGGTATTGCGGATGGGGTTCTAATGTGCTCAGAGGGGGAGTTCCTATATGGGTCTGTGTAAGGGAGAGAAAGAAAAAGAATACGCCCGGGTGGGGGGTAGGATCTTCGATATAAATTAGGATTTCCGCCCGGGCAGGATACGGATCATCGTTCGCGGACGCTCCTATGTGGATTTATACAGCCGGACGGGGGAGCCTAATTCTCAGGAAGAACTCATGCTTTCTATAACCCAGGCCACCTTGGCCGGGGGCCCGTCTTCCACTATGAGAACCAGTCAGCTCTAAGAAAAGGTAAGAAGAACTTCAACGGTGATAGAAAGAGACCAGTTGACAGGACAAGGAGAAAGGGGGTTTTTGATCATTCCCCCATTTGGGAAACGTAATAAAAGGGGTTGGAAAGGAAAGGTATGGGACTAAAGTTGAGCCATGCCCATCCGAATAAGAAAACCGCAAGGAAGAGAAGAAGCTAGTGCGGTAGGGGGGAAAAACGGGGGGCGAAGGTGTTAACCTGCTAGAAGAGGAGAAAAAGGACCGAGCTGAGGGCTCAAAATCAGGAGAAATTTAGAAGTCCAATCTCTACAATGATTGCACTCTGAACTAGACACAGTAGCTCCGCGCGTATTATTTTTAGGAGGCGCTGATCGGGCGATCTGCTGCGAAGCCCCTTAAAGGGGGAAGAAAACGTGCTGAAGAGAAGATTACGGACCACTCCCAAGATTGAAAGGAAATCATAGGAAACGGGGGCTAGAAAGGCATACTAGGGCCAGGGCGCGAGGGAAGGCTCTGCCAGGAGACTTCCAGTACGGTCCGCGCATCTTACTAACAGAACGAAGAGTCACTTCCTGGGTAAGTGTATCAAGGCTAGGTAAGAGCGGTCATACTAGTTGGATCTGGAAGACGGGTCGACACTTGGAACCGAGCTCTGGGGGCAGGGAAATTTTCTCCCTGGCCTCTGGTACAGGATCCAAGGGGGGGAACGGTGACGATGAGGAAGCATTAGCTCATCGGTTTCTATGGTCAGGGGGGGGGAGGGGAAGATAAGGTGCGGTAGGTACCGTCTGACCAAAAGGATCGAAAGGGATAGTAGACACGTACGAAAAAACGGGCCGGGGGGGGTAACGTTTTCAAATACTCGGATGGCGTCAGAAGAGTGTAGTGAGGCCACGAAAGCGCATTATATGGCGCGGCTACAGAGGAAGCCAGAGGCACCTACGACTCATATCAGTAAATCGGGAATGAAGTGAAGATGCTACGGGGGCATAACATCTTGCAAAACAGATACCGGAGGAGTTCGCCAGAAGACTTTTTTGACTCATCAGAAGAAATGGTCGGAACCGGGTTTCATAGGACCGGCGAGGACGGGGCAGCTTCCACCTCAAAGACGTAAAGCCGGTAGTTCAGTACAGGGAAAGCTCTGGGAATCGCCTCGGGCACCCAGGAGATGCAAGGGCTTACAAGATGTGATTGACGCGATAGGAGGAAAGTGAAGATTGGGATTGATACGAGGCTTATCCACCACTGCAGGGAAACCAGAGGAGAGGAGCTCGATAACGACTGAACGTCACACGTGGAAGGGCGTAAGAAATACTTCGACCCGAAGAGTCAGATACTATAAGAAAAAACTTAGTAAGGAGAAAAAAGATAGATGAGGACCGAGCCTTCTGGGTAGAAGGAGTTAAAGGAAGCCGTCAATCAATTTTACTTCAGTCGTCTGAGCGAGAAGATGGGTCCCTCGGGCCCAGTTGTGGGGGCCCGCTCGAACGACTAAGAGCGGGACGCCGTGCGAATCTCAAAGCCAATAGGAAGTCCACGAAGAGAGATGAGGCCGTCGATTAAGGGCATCGCTGGTACGCAGGGGAGGCCCAGGCTTCAAGGGAAAGTCAAGGCCAGAGATTCTTTCGAAAAGCGGTCTGAGGAAGAAGGGGAAAGCTAATTTCTGGGCGAAGGGTATGAGAGGGGAGAACTGCCGCCGCATCCTAATTTGTTTGGAGGGGGAAGGAGGAGGCAGGCAAGCCCAAAAATAAGGGAAAGAATAAGCTCTGCGAATCCGCGACGAGAAGAGGGACTGCCTTCGGAAGAAATATGAAAGAAGTCAGGAGACCAGGGCTGGGACCTGAAATCTGAAGATCGGTCATGGCGTTAGATCGAGTACTATCCGGTAGAGGGCTAGCTGGCAGAGAACGGCCCCTAGTGGTTTCTTAGGGGGGATACGAGAACACTTGCGAGAGACAGGAACCCTCTAGAATAGGCAAATTCGACGGTTAATTCACGATCACGACGAAAGAAAGTCTTGGGCATTGCGGATTTCTAAGCAAGTGCGAACCTCTTCCTTCGAGCTTGGTCAATTGCAGAACGCTAAGCTATCAAGAGACCAGGAGAGAAAAAGGACATTGTTCAGAAGAGTGGAAAGGCGAGGAGCGACAGTCTGAAAGGGAAATCTCGAGCCTTTCCGGGGTGGTCTCAGACTCTGGACAACGATCTGATGAATCTGTCGTTCTTGGACTAAGTTGAAAAAACTCAGGTGTCAAAGGGAGTTAAGCTGCACCTCTTCTACATCAAGTTTAGGCAGCATGTTATGAGGACATACGGGGGGAAAGTATCAGAGATAAGCTACGAGAGGCATCTATATACGTAGAGGGACTGTGGGAGAGATGAGGAAAGAAAGTGGCTAGATGTCTAGAGTGACGCGAATTATTTGGATATCTCTCCAGCCAGTATAGGGAAGGGATCCTCCTCGAGAAGGGGTAACCGGGGGGAGCCCCTTAAGTAGCCCGTGTCTTTCATCAAAAGCACCAGAAAATATTATCTAGGGCTCTGGCGTCCGGAGAGGGTCCTGGCTCAACTTCTTCCATCCTTAACTGGAAAAAAAATTACTTACGTGTGGAATGAAACTTCGATCTGCGAAACCATCAAGACTAGGTGTCCTTTCTAAGGACTGTCTCGCAGAAAAGGGGGGACGTCGATGACAAAATTGATTCGCAGATTCATTTGGGTGGCGGGGGGGTCCTCGTTAGAAAGGGAGACCGAGGTGGGTTGTGTCCTCATAAGGATGGGGGGCTATCTCTAGCTTCGAAAGGAAATAGATCATATGAACTCATGAATTCTCAATCTCCGATTCCATAGTATAAGACTAAGAACCTAATTATGGCCGTCCACACACGGAGGAATTTCCTGGTGATCCGAGACACCTCTTCGATATAGGAGGAAGGCTGCGCAGGAGAGGTCGGGGCTTACTCGCATATGTCGAAGAGAGGGAATTGGCGAGGCGAACGCGAGGTCACGATGTGAACGACACAGCTTAGGATCGATCCAAGTACGCAGATTTCAGGGAAAGGGGAAGCAATATGGATCAGCTAGGTTCTAGGAGCTTGATGAAAATTAAAACCTACTTCTCTTTAATAGACATCTCGCGAAAATTCTTAATCTCCTTCAATGAGTCAACTACTAAGCTGACTGGAGAGGGATACGGGAAGGAACTATGCGAACAAATGGCTCGTCGAGATAGGAATGTCTTGATCAACTGATATCACCGGACTTATCTGCATCCCAGTTAGAGGAGTAAGACCGCTAAAGAGGACTCCCGAATTGGGTGGGTGCAGCGCTGCGTTCGGAGGCCCTTTATCGGAGGGTAAAGAGTGGAAGTCGAACATCTAGGGAACGTTCAGGAAAAGGAAAAAAGAGATCCAGGCGTTCTAACTATTACAGAGGCTCGTCGTATGCTCTCGGAGAGCTGCCGTGGTCGAAGCTGAGGAGTACATTAGGTAGCTCTTGGTGAGAATCCGTTGAGGTATAGACCGCTCGGGCTCAGGTCGCATCACGAAATACAATGGCAATGCCTGTCAAACCGAAGTTTACCTGTGAGGGGAACACTTCTCACTCAAAAAAAAAGGATTAGGAAAGAAAGAAGTATATGTAAGACACGAGGTTCAGTCAACAGGCGTCAGTCGGAGTACGGGGGGGTTCGCACGGTACTGTGAGATTCGGGGAAGGCGCTAAAGGAAACGAGAAAAAGAAGAGCGACTCCCTAAGACGAGTCCAAAAAAAGTGCATCTGATGAAAGAGATACGTAAGAGGGTCCATCTCAGAAGCTGGACAGAATCGAGGTCTTAAGTTAGACAGGAGGATCTAAGGGATGCTTTATCTAAGTATCCGGTAAATTCGAACAAGACTGAGAGGAACGAGAGGGAACTTATGACTGGCTGGAGGTATAAAACGAGCCTATGCAGACGATCAGTAAATTGGCAAATGTTTAGTCACGCAGGGCCAGAGAAAGAATCTGAGGGAGGTGTCAGCATAGGACTTGAATCAGGGCGATGGAGGCCGAGATCGGTGAGGAGGTCTGTCCTCTATTGGCACAGAGGGACGTATGGGTGGGAGAAGTATTGAGGATCGATGCTATCACTGGGAGCGCTCTATTAAAGCTTCGATTATAGAGAGGGAGGAAAAGGGGGGACTGCACATTAGGAGAAGGGGCTCCGCCCGCCGAAATCTTAGACAACGCCCTTTAACTCTCGTTCTAGTCCTTCGACCTTCAATGTTCAAAAAGAGAGCCTATTCGGGGGGAGTCTCAGAGAAAAGACGCGTATCGCTAAACCTTTTCGTAGGAGAGTCCCCTGAAGAACAGGTGAAATTTTGAGGTCATAAAGCAATTATCTTTCAAGCGGGGCTACTAGAAGAGTTGCCTTCCGAGAACTAGGGAGGTCTGGATTATCGGGGAAGGGCCCTGGTATAAAGAAGGGAGCGATAGGGTTCATAAAGGCTTTCTAGAAAGCATCGGCCCCGTGGAACAGTTTGAGAGACCGTCCTTCACTATAACTAAAAAGGAAGTCGAACTAAGAAGGTATCTAAAAAGTGAAGATATATATAATACATATCCAAAGTAGGGATCGTCTCATCAGAAACAGGATAATAAATGGCCGGACTTGGTTTTAAAGGGGGAGGAGAGAGAAAGTTAAGAAGGGGACCAGATCACTGCCCTAGAATGTTCCGGGAGCCTATTGAAAAGCTTTCATTCGAAATGTGCGCGTTCCGACTCGCGAAACGAGAAGGAATGGTCTAGGGGAAGAGCTCAGACCTCTAGTATCGGCGTAGGACCACTACTGGAAAAATACGGCAAGCTGCTACAGAGGGAACGCTTGCGAAAAATAGGACCACTCCGCCCATCTCCTCAGCGGGTTCGTAGAGGCAGGATAATGTGCTTGGCGGGAAATGCCGAGCCCTTACTTTCGCCACCCAAGGGGAAGGAGAGGGGGGGGGGCAAAGGAGATACTCAAACCCAACCCCCACACCCTTCCAAACCCTCTAAAAGAGCCCCTCCAAACCACCGCATATTATAGACAGGATTCGGGGAAGGATCACCGGAAAGAGGAAGCTTGACAGACAGAAGACGGGCGGTATCATGAGAAAGGATGGTAGGGACTCTGATCAGCATCCGCGGAGGCGAAAAATATGTTAGCCTTCTACTCCCCTTCGAGGGTAGAACTAGGGAGGGGAAGTCGATGGACTAACTCACCTGTTTCGTCGCCGGGCTAAGTCACCGATCCTTCAAGACAACTCTAGATGATGCGCGTTGAGCACTCGAGAACACTAGAGGTCATCAATTTGTATGGCAAAAATCGTTACTTTCGGTCGGGACAGGCGCAAGGGGGGGAGCTCGATCTGGACTGGATAGAGGAGGGTCGATCGCGGATACTGGACACACAAACTTTTCATTGACTCCGCTATACAAAAACTTCCACCTCCCGTTCTCGTCCTAAGAATTTATACAGAGGAATGCTGGGATACAACGCGGGCGAACTGGACTGGGGTAAGCACAGTCTACGGTTCCTAATTAGTAGAAAGGGATACCTCATAGGAAGATAAAAGAGGGGGCTCGAACGGGGCTCTAGGGCTCGTCCTGCGCGGGATGGCCTCGAGATGAACTCTCTGACGTCATTCCTTCATAACAATATGAGGAGGAAAGCTGCCAAGGTAGAGAAGATACGTTTGGTACGATTAAGAGTCATAACTTTGTGCAGGAAAGGGGAATACCGAGGCTTCTAATCAACGCGCTGACAAGGGAGCCATCTCAGGGTAGCGATCGGCTGACTCAGGGGGGAGGGCCAGGACTTCAAGAGGATGTACTCCGACGGGAAAATGACCTAAATCTAACTCAGACCTAGGAACCGAGTCTCTTATTAAGGGCTAGCCACCCCCCCCCCGGGGGATAGGGGCAACGGGGTAGGAATGGTACTCTACTTCTATCCTACAAAGACACTGGCTCTGGGGGGAGAGAAACTTCTCGCGGTGAAGGTACGAGAAGAAGAAAATGCTCCCGACTAGAGGAGACCCCCTACTTCAATTCGGATCAGAATCTCAGAAACAACAAACTGAGGAAAAATGGGGTAAGATTAATACCAGAAGGAAGCAGGGAAAGTTCAGTGAGGACGGCGGGCTTCTAAGGCCACATGTCACGTGGGAACATCGGGAGCCCGTTTTTGCCGGACGCACTAAGAGAAAGACGACCAGGGAAGCCGCCGATCTGCTAATCAAGTCCGGAGCTCGTGGAAGGACTTCGGGAACGAATTGAAAACAGAAAATTCTAAGCGCTGAAAGAGGTCCTTCAAAGGATAAACTCCCGCGCGGATGTATGCACTCTGAAGGGAGAAATCAAAGGGAAACCGGCGGAAACTGAGGATGCGCACACAATCTTAATAGAAGAGGCAGAATAAAGACTCTTCTGGGTTCTGCCCAATGCTAACTCCGTAATCAACTCTCACCTTCATGAGAGAAAGCATGAGGAGAACGATAAACGGAGACGTGACGAGCATGTATTCGATGGAGAACCCCTACCTAGTAGGCGCCAGATCCTGAAAAGCCTCTTCGTAAAAATTGAGAAGGGACTGGAAGATGAAAGGCCGGAGGAGAGCGAGAAAAGTCTCAGGGAGGACGTTTGGTCTCCTAAAGACGACACTCTAGAAGGGAGATCCCTTCCCCCTTCTCAGATTCTGCCTAGGGGTAGGGGACGAGAAGTGCCCACTAGAACGAAAGAAAATAAAATTCCTTGCTGAGCTTTTTCCGGGTAAAGACCCACGAAAGAAGCATTGTTAAAGAGCGCGATTACGTCCGAGCTCCAAAAATCAAAAACCGGCTGTATATCAGGGGAAGGGGGGAGAAAGATTCTTGAGAGTACGTGAAAGCCCCTATTACCGCTGTGAGGAGGGCCTCTCAGCGTCATCCGCTCGCCTGGCAACTCTGAAAAGAGACTACTATCTGCGGACACACTTATCGTCTGAGAATGCACTCAGGAGTGGAACAAGGAGGTTAGCGGGCTTACAAACCTCCAGCAAAGGGGGCCAGCTTAGAACACGATCGCCCGATCAGAGCCTCTATCCTCTCCCACTCTAGTAAAAAAGCAAGGGGAAAGGGAATTTTTCCGAAGGGAGAAAGACTTAGAAATATTCTCTGCTTGCCTCTCCTGTTAAAGTCTCTCATCGCGGATTAAGGTACCTCGCGCAGAGCTCTTTCGGTGAACAGATTGTCGCCTGAAGGAAGGTTAGAGATGCAGACTTTATCTCGCCATCGGGTACAACTTTGACGAGGAGGATGTCCCTAGGAGAAAAAACTTTAGGCCAAAGTCAGCTACTTACCACTCGTACAAGGTCATAAGTAAAGTGGGATGTTTGCTGTTGATTGAAACTTCGGTCGTGAAAAAACCTCTCTTATACGAAATGTCTCGGTCCTAGAGGGATCACCTTTACGGAAATACGACACCGCTTCCGCAACAGGGGGGAATCTCGCCTTCGTAACAGGGGGGAAGAAAAAAGGGATACCTCAGCTTTGCCCTAATCTATGGTCCTCAGCCGCAGAAGAGGTACGATTAACGTCGGAATATTCGGGTGCTTATTTTAACCCTCTATAAACCTCTCGCTCGCTGAGTCGCAGTAAGAGGAGAGAAAAAAGAATGTTCTTAGAGATGCGCGCAAAAAAAAATTAACTTACCTTGCGGTGCGCATTGCAAAGGGGCCATAAACCACACCTAGAAGCCGTTGATGAGGGTGAGCCCTACGCGGGAAAAGGGCTGCGTTGAGAGGAAAAGCTCTTCACTTCCGCTAGACTATCATCCTCTTCTCGCATCGTACCGGAAGGGACGTGCCTGGGAGGAAGGCTTATCACTGCCCACAGAAAGCGTCTTCACTGTGTTCAAAGAGAGTAGCTCGGCGAGTCCGACTCACTTCTACCTCGCACATGACTAAAGAAAAATCCTGGGAACTCACCACGAGAATAAGCGCGTAGGGGAAAGTGCTCGGGAGTACTAGGCGACCTACTCTTGGGCAAGTTACGGGGACAGAGAATCCCCCTAGTGCAGTCACTAATTCTTGTCACACTCAGCGTCTGCCGACTACCGGGAAGCTAGTCGGCTGCGTCCACAACAAACTACTCAGTGCGCAAATGGGTCACCATATCAAAATGCTTCACTACCCTCGACGGCGTATGCTGCGAACGGTCATGAGAAAAGAATAGAGGCTCCCTCTTTCCGTATCAAAGAAACAATGCACGCCTACCTGGGGAGGATTACAGCCTGGTCGCTGCGCCATTCGAAATGAGAAGTACCTCCATATTAGCTCCACTCGCTCAGCTTTTCGGTGGCGGAATTTTACAGCGACTGAAGTCGGACCTTGGATAGGACTAAAAGGAGGAAAGGAAACTGACGAATAGATGCGGCTGTTCTGAGCGGGTTCTCGATACCGAGGGAAGAGCTTCCCTAAAAAAAAGCTGCTGCACGCGCAAACGCAGCTCAAAGTCCGCGGTTCTCGTTAGGAAGACGCGCAGGACACGCCAGTAATAATGAAGGCTCAAAGGGGAAAAACCGGTCTGGAGAAAGGTGGATGAAAGGGGAGGGGGATGACCATAGGATCTCACACAACACAATGATGAGGAGGGTCACATAACCCTAGGTGCAACCTTCGCCCATGAGGAAAGGGTGGCGCACGGTGAATTCATGCAAGAATTAAAAAGGAAAAGCGTCTAGGGTGAGGAAACGAAAGAGGATCACGCGCAAACAAAGCAGTATTCCGGGGGCATGAGATCAGCTCAAGGGCGATCGCGAAAAAACGCGAGCTTAGTAGGTTAGCGAAAAAAAAAATACTAGCGGGAGTGTAGAACCTTAACTAGCCTGAGACGCTCGGGACTCCAATCCTCAGAGGAGTCAGTACTTGTATAAGAACTAGAATTTAGCCTCGCATACAAAAGAGAAGTAAAAGGTTGAAGAAAAAGCAGGGCAGAGTGATCAAGCCCCTAAAGTGGTGTCTGGTCATTGGGGTATCCCTAGGAACGAGATAAACTCGATGTCTGGATGTGAAGAGCGGGGGTCCAAAAGGTAAGAAAAAGGCGCGAGGGGAGTAATAAGCTAAGGAAGTCTCGTCGTATCCCGGAACGGTCTAGTCTCGGCGATTAGACCGGCGCACCTAGGGAAATGGAGTCATCTGTGAGAGGATGAAAAATAGTTGATATTTCAATCCTTTAAACATTCGTGAGTCATCGCCAGAGACCCGAATAGACGCAATGACTAAGAGAAGTGAAGGGCGCCGTATCAGGAGGCGCGACTCGGGTGCCGTAGGAGAGAAACAGACATTGAAATTGGGGGGGGAAGAAAGAGAACTAAAATGTCACTTGGGACGAGGCTTAACGATCAGTGGAGCTTCTCTCCAGGAGTGGATAGAGGAAAATCCGTTGGGGAGAAAGGAGGGAGCGATAAGTTAAATGAGGGGAGCGTATAACAGAAAACTTGGCCGTGGAGACGGAGTTCAAAAACGAAGTGCGACCAGGACACAAAGAGAAGAAGGGGGGTGGGCGAAGTCAAAAGAGTACGGATACGAAGATGGACCAAACGACACCAGGAGGGAGCGGTGGCTCAGCAGAGCCACTAATAAAGAGGAAGATAAGGGGTTGTGGGAAGACGGTGGGGGCCAGAAGTGTAGAAGAAATCTCAAAGGGGGCCGCAAGTCAACGAGAATACCTCGAAGTCCCCTCTGGCATAACCCATAAGGAGAGACGGGGAGAAGGGGAACCGGGAGAAGGCGGATACGCAATCGAGCGATACCAAAGACTTCGCGCGAATCTCGAAAAAATTAGACCGCAAGGCTAACTCGAAAAAAAATTCCGCTACAGAGGAGATAAGAAGCGGAAAGAGCTCTAAATCCTTCCTCCGGGCTAACCTCCACCCTCCTATGGAAGAAAAAAACGTGCTTATAGGAGACCTAGTTGAAGAGACGAAGCACTACACAGAAGGCACAAGAATCGCATTATACAAAGAACCCATGCTGTTAATCATCAAGGGTGCGAGTACGAGAGAGTGGAGATCCATTTCCTATAACGGTGGAGGATAGGCCGGGTAGGCTACTTGTCCTAGTTTATCCACCTCGAAGACTCGAGAAAGAAAACGTCCTAGCTCGGTTTACTCAATTCTGTCCGATTGGACGAAAAAATTGTCTACTTCTACCCCTATAGTCCTCAAGTATCGGAGGAGGAAACCGACTGGGAAATAAGGACGCTTCCGCCGGAGAGTACGCAGCACTCATTTTAAGCTCTTTGAAAGAATGCATTCCTGTCTGCGCGGGATTCACAAAAAGATTAATTCGATGCCGGGGGGGAGGAAAGTAATTAAGGGTGGTCCTCGGATCTCCAGTGGGTGCGAGGCGAAAGATCAGAACCCGCACCTTAGGAAAACGACCGGTCTCGCCGCTCCTTGGAACTGACTTTCCAAACCAAGTCTGAACGTTAGTACAGGAGAAAAAGAAAATGACTGTGAAAAAACCTATGGACTTCTCAAAGCTGGTATCTCGAAGGCCAGGCGATTGAGGGGAAAAATCGTCCTTCCGAGATCTCTAATGGCGGGCTGAGGAGAAACTCTGAAAAACTTCCGGAGTAATCCTTTTCAGAGTGTCCTGATCGCCAGGAGGATATGTCCAATAAACAAGAATAGGGATTATGAGAAGGTTCGAAAGTAGAGCGAAAGCAGTGAAAAAACTTGAGTCCGGACCCTATGTTTGAAGAATCCGCAGCGCAGGAGAGGAAACCCGAGCGAGGTATCTATTTTGCGGACTACGGCGTCAGAGAAAAATGGCAATCTTCTTAGCGTGCCGACTAAGGCGTAATATGCTACGTAAACCTGCGCTGATCGTCTGTGACGTCTCAATCTCGTATATGTTGGATGCGGAAAGAACATTTCGCGGGGGAAAACTAGGCGCAGTAAACTCGTCTGGGAGACGTAAAACTGGGAAGGCGTCCGACAGGCGAATTCGGAAAAGGGATAATCAGGCCAGGAGGGAAAAAAAAAAAAAAACACACACACAGAACACAAAGAAACACCACACCCCAAAACGAGAGGATTAGAAAGAGAGATGATGACCTTAGTCAAGGATGTGCGGATTTCTTAGACGTCAGGGGTAGAATGTCTCCGACGAAAAGAGTGTTAACTCGTCAAAACTGTTTTTTGTAATCTCTAGAAGTAAGAAAGAAGCACCAGACTCAAAGAAGCAAGGTCGATGAACTTAAACAAATCTTCGATTACCCCATCCTTCGATCGTGCACGAGGTAAAGCCGAGATTTCCCTCCTAGGCCTCAAGGTAGAGAAAAGTGACGTTGGGAGAAGAAACTTCAGAGGCGTCGTCTCGTCGGAGGGGCAATCGCAAAAGAATGTCGTAGTGAGTTCACCCTGAGCTCTTCGACGTAAACGACGCCTCATGCGATTGTTTTTGGCCAATGCTCGTCCTCCGAGAACTATCCCCGGAGCTCAGAATCAGCCTAGTACTGGAGAGAGCAATATGAGGGAAGGCTCTTAGGAACCAAATCTTCAGGAGGGCTCTAACGGGAAGAGTAGGCGCCTCCTGAGGAGGACAGCCGCCCTGAAAAGGTAGTAGAATTCATCGTCCACGACGCGAGTACCGACTAAAAAAAACAAAGTCGTCTCCTCGCAGAGGTGGGTCTATCGGCTGAGCTACACCACTGGACTGCAAAGACGAGCCGAAAAACAGCAAAAAAATAGACTATGCTCCAAAACTGAACTCTGGCCTTCCCCCTAAAGGACGACTTGCAGTTCAACCTGTCTGACACATACTAGGGGTCTGGTCGTCAAAGAGGTCCGAACGAAGGGTGGGTCGGGACTGTCTAACTGTCTCCCCGGGAGACCGCGAGAGCAAGACGTGGATACCAAAGATAGACGTGGCCACGGGTCTATGCGGAGTGAAGCCTCGGAAAGTCCTGGAGAGGAAACGAACAACGAAGTTCCTGCGCAGAGCGGAGACTAAATAAAGTATCACGGCTACCGGGGCGTTTGGAAGATGGCTTCTTCGAATGGACTCAGTGTCGGTACTTATAACCGAAGGGGGAAAAGACGATCAAAAAAACGTGAGAAAGATTCGGTCATAACTCCCAGGGGGTGAGCTACCTCCACCGAGGAGCGCCTGTTAGCTCTAGTGGGACCGAGTGAAGAGGACGAGAGGTTGAGAGGGAGGGGCAGTAGTGGCTAGAAGCGCCTAGCAGTGGTAGTCCTTTCTACATAGCGAGCAGGGAAAACCGTCGCCCGGATTAGACAGTTCTTGGGAATTACAGGCTTGGGAGGCAACGCGAGTACAGCAGAGCCAGCTGTCTACTTCTTAACGATGACTGGCTCACCTTCAGGTAAGTACTGGGTGCAAAAAACCCGCTAGGCCCGTGTCTGGGAAGTAAAGGGGCCGAGTGACCGCGGAGAAACCGGAGAGAGCTCTCAATGACCGCTCGACCCCTGCGGCGTCTTCTCTCAAGTCACGGACAAGCCACCTAATAAGCAAAATACGGAAAGTATCCGACTGTGGACTGCCTTGGGGGACGAGTATCTGGCTAGAAGCAACGGCCAAGGTTGGGTGGGCACGCGCAGCACGATTCAGGACGGCGGGGCTTCTGGGGGGAAAGACTTCATAGAAAGAGAAAGAACAACGGGGATCACGGTCTCCAGGCATGAGACAGGGAGAAGGCCCGCTCCGGAACTCTTGCTCAGAAAGAAAAACAGGAAACTGTGAGGTTGTCGGGAGGCTCCTGGGGAGGCACGGGCCAGGAACGTGGGCGTCTCAATTAAGGGTACTTCTGGAGACAGTAAGAAGGGGTACATTCCGGTCTCGTTTCAGCGAACACGGGGAGGGCACGGAGTGAAGAGAATCCTCTGCTGAGGTACGATCCTTTCATGACCGTTTCTACGTCCCCTCACGCCAGCGAAAGGCGTCAATACCGTGCAGCTTGATAGAAGCATGCAGGCTTCTTAGAGGAAAAAAAGCACCAACGCGCTAAACTAGCTTGGAAGTCAAGAAATACTTCAGCTCGCGGCATCCTACAGAAGAGAAAGTTCATCGGTTCTCCTACACCCACTCGGAAAGGGGAAGCGGAAGGTCTGGAGAGAATCAGAAAAAGGCTGAGCGTCGCCAGGGACACGGAGTAATAAAGCTAGACTCCAGAGAAGAACGTGATTGTGTTAATTTGCGCTTTAGGAATCGGCTAAGAAACCTGGGGGGTGATGCGCAAAAGAAGAGAAAGGAGAACCTCGAACCTTTAAGGTGAAGGATATCGTTGCGTGAAAACTGTCAGTTCATTCAGGTCGGAAATGCTTAGGAAGAATACTGAGGGGAGTCAAGGGAAAATCAGAGGCTTCGGAAACTCTTCGGGGGAGGGCGAGGAACGAGAGTTAAGAAAAGATACACGAGAATCTTCATGATAGAAGTTTCTCAACCAAAGGTAACTCTGCTACCGAAGGTGAGAAAACCGCGTGGTACTATATAGAAAACAACAACCAGAGGCTTAAGATGTTTACAGAAACTCACCTTCCGGGTACATCGACCTATCTAGTAGGGGGGGTGAGAACGTTATCCATGACTATGAATATGAATACGGGGAAAAAGGAAAGTCTCTAAAGAAAAGGAAAAAACCTCTACGACAGAGAACGGATGAAGGGATGCAAGTGAAGGGCACTAGGTGCGCGAGATAGCTCTACACTCCTGCCGACTGTCAAGTCCTTGGGGACCAGCTCCTTCAGATCTTCTCGACTGTAAGAAGAGGCGAGAGGATCCTCCTATCATCCGTCGTCTCCGAAGATGATCAAGTTGCAGAGGGTAAGGACTTATCATGGGTATTAAAGAATAGCCCTGTAGGAGGGTAAAGGAAGAGATGGCAATGGAGAACTGGGGTGTTACCACCTCTAGGCAGGGAAAAAGCGTCCCGAGCATTGTCGGGGGCGCATGAAACTGAAAGAACCTGCGATTGCCGCGAGAACGAGGAAGGGGGACGGCTGGCCACCGGACTCTATCCGAGGGGGGTACTATAGAGAGGCAGATAGATCACGAGCAAGTGCTACTGCTAGTCTCTTCGGCTGAGTGAAAAGCACAGGAGGAGCGACACGGATGAAGAGCGCGAAGGCCTCTCCTCCTGTCCGCAAATACGGAATATCTTTCTGATACGGGAACTAAGGAATTACGATACAGCGATAAGGGGGGGGGGAGACAAAAAAAGGGTAGGCGGACGAGGGGTAAGGGTACGACCGGAAGGTGCGAACCTGTTTGTAGATTCAAGAAGCATATCTTTCCGCTGACGAAGAGAAAAAAATTATAATAGGAAGAAGGGGGACGCTTCGTAGAAGGAAGGAGGGAAATGAGAAAAACCAGGTCTCCTAAGACAGGGGGCTAATATTCATCATAGTCGCCTAGAAAAATCAAAACCTTGTACGGGTGATGCCAGTTCCAATCAGAAAAAAAGGGGCAGAGAGAAAGAAAGGTCATAAAGAAGTACATTAGTATACAAGGCCTAGAAGGGACAAGTTGGGGTTTTCTAAGATCTCCAGGGTATCAGAAAAGCCTTATGGGTTGTAAAGTGGGGGTCCTAGGGGAAAAGCGCAAGAGGAACGGGACGCCACAAGGCATAGATCCTCGATTTCGACCAGGCATGCGCACCCAGGACACAAAAAAAACACTTCTGACGACGGTGGCCTTGAAAAAAAGATAGAGTAGGAAAAAAGAAGCGCGATCGCCGATTAATGGTCCACTACGGAAAAAAAGGCAAGCGACGAAAAAATAGGTCGCCTCTTGCCAAAAGAGGGGACCGCTAGCTAAAAAGAAAGCTCGGAGGCGTGCAGGCAGAGCGCGGCCGGGAAAGACAAGAATTGAGAACTGTCAGTAAGGAAGAGTGGGAAGACCTCAGGTCAAGAGGAAGAAGGTATGAAGTCCATAGCAAAAGGAAGAACTCTCGGCGCGTCGAGGGAAAAAGAGAGCGGTTGAGTGATCGACTACTTCACTAGAGGGGACCAGAACAACAGGGCCCGAGAAACAGTCTATCTGGATCCCACAGCCTTGCTCTAGCTTTCTCGCTGGCGAGAAGGGGTCGGGGGCTTACGCAGTCCCACGAACTTGGCAGACGGCGTTCGCCATGGATAGGCACAGAGGCCCGGTGAAGTGTCGTTCGTGGGAGGTAGGAAGTGAATAAGAGAGGCTATAGACGTTTCGATATTAGGGGCGTTCTCTTCGTCGTAGAACGCACCCGGATGCTAA
>Ga0179591_1228702_pt1 | contig 16007 bp, 10 predicted proteins | sample CZOMad2_1_08_16f_FD_182891 | JGI IMG/M metagenome (GOLD analysis project Ga0179591, IMG submission 182891) | Vadose zone soil fungal communities from Angelo Coast Range Reserve, California, USA - CZOMad2_1_08_16fungal (PacBio error correction) | ecosystem: Environmental > Terrestrial > Soil >...
GGGACAGCTGGGGATGGGACGACACAATTCCAATAGCTCCGGTTTCAAACAACAAACATCTCCGGCGCAAGGCGGTAGGCCAGCCGGTCGACCCATGTCCCTATTCCGTGAACAGGTGAAGGGGGGGAGTTTGGTGGGCTGAGGAATGCGGGTGTTGGGAATAGGATAAAAGGGGATTCCAAAAAGGGGCTGGTGCCTACGTGTAGCTTAGGCTAACACCGCGGGGTCTACAAAACAGGAGTTCGCACTCAGTCTGGGGGAAAGGGCGGGCACGGCAAACTTGTCCAAAATGAGGTGTGAGCAGGGCCAAAGTAAAATTCTTCCCCAACAGTGCCGTGCGGGGTTACAACAGGGGGGATGGGGGGATTGGGGCGGAGGATGGCATGTTTGGCCCCTCTGAACGCCACCTGTGGGTAAAAAATACTTCAAGCGGGGCTGGGGGGAGAGGAATTAAGGCCTAAAGGTGGTCTGGCAGGATCAAGGGGGCTGACTTGTGAAACCATGCGGGTGATCATTTCCTACTACACTCTGCAGATGGGTCAAATTACAACGTTGGGCTTTGGGGGGGGGGAAATTGAAAACACTGTCCAGAAAGGAAAGCCAGCCAGTAAAGTTGAGAAGAAGCTTAACGCGAAACGGTAAGCTGATGGCAGACTTGGTGACTTCAACCCCAATGTCGCGATTGTTGAAACAACCACTGGTCCGGTTAAGTACAAGACAAAAGATGTTTTCCTCAGACACTGACAAAAAAACGCGCTGCAGGTGGCACGATCAAAGTTTACGATCATAGGTCTGGTCAAAAAGAAAAGTAAGGCGGGGTTTGGGAATTGCCACGCCGTCAGCAGAAGAAAAGGGAATTGAGGCGACGGCAGCTTCTTTATATCGTTGGTCGTGGTTCGCGCAACATATCATCACTGGAAAAAGATTGCCGGTCGGACAACCGGGGGGACCACGGCGAACTTAAAGAGACAGAGACAAAACGGGACGAGGGATCAGAAGCTACTTCGCACCAGTTGTTCGAATGCGTTCTGACTAAGAAAAAATACCAGAAGACGGGCTTAAACGGGGAAGTTTAACCGAGCCGCAATGTGGGGAGGAAAATCCCTCATTTTCCCGAATCCTTAAACGAATCTTGACCTATCCCCTTCGGCATGGCTGAGGCGAGTCACCCGGCTATGTGTTTCTAGAAAAGACACTCGCATTTGAGTCAAAACTAAGTGGGCACACCTGCCAGATCACTCACCCGACGCTTGGGTCCCGGTGAATTCGTGGGGAAAGGAAAAGAGACATTGACCGAGAAGGGCACAAGTTGGTGGGGCCTTGGAGTGTTTCTTAACATGAAGAACGATAGCGGCGAACGGGGGACGGACGAAAATCAACGGAGCTCAGCTAATACGAATCAAATTTTCATATGAACGGGGAGGTAACGCATCGCTGATGACAATCGGCCCATTGCCAGAAATATCATACCCGAAATTGAATCTATTCCCGATACAGTCGGGGGCAAAGGTTTGAGGGAAGGAAAGCCTCTCCATACCCGCGTAGGATGACCTCGTGAGTTTGACTCTTCTGTAATCGTAAGGGGTTATCAGGGCTCAGCTGCCGCGATGGGGGTTAAAAGAACGAAAAGGGGTCGTAGGCGTTCAAAAGGAAGTATAGCAAAGGCCTTCGGTGAAAAAGTTCGCGAGCAGGCCAACGACAAAATTGGGGCGCGCATAGATCCTCTGTAAGACCTCAATCGTCAACTTCTACATGGAATCAGGGTGAACGAAAAAGTCGGCGCAAGAGGTACAGTAGCTCAGGAGAAAATCGTAAGGCCTCTCCTGTAATTCCAGCCGAACCGGCTTATGGAGGAGCACTCTGAGAACGGAAGGGGGAAGGCTCGGAAGCAGAAACGAAACGCAGTTGATCTTAGCTACGGGGATGAACTACCATCGGCATTGTGGTGGAAAAAGTGCAGCATCGCGCAGCTGAGCACTGCGAACTTTCAGACAAAGGAGCCGGAAGAGGCACGCGGCTGAGAAGAAGATAACGGTCACAACTCAGACTGTGGCTTAAGAGGGGACTGACGGCCCGCGGTTCTGTGTGAGCGATAACGGACTATTTGCTCCTAGATTTCTTACAAAAGACTCGGAAATTCCCCCTGGAGGTCGTAGTGGGGACAATACCGAGCATCACGTGTAGCGGCAGGAGGGCGCCGCTACGTGGGGAATTTCATCCAAAGGCGCAAAAAATGTGGACCCAGAAAGACTGCAACGGGACTTTCAAGAATTCCAGTTCATAGGAAACATTGAGAGATGGTAGGGAAATCACTGAGCCAGTTTTGCACTGTGACTACTTCTAAAGGAGCTAGAGAAAGCGTAGCCGGGGAGAGTTCTTCGCCTAGCCTACAGGGAAGGGGAAGTGAAGATTTGAACTGGGAGGCACAGGAAACAGGCTGGGTATTAAAAATCCTGGTAAACGGAAAGAAAGAGTCCGGAGATGTTCGATTGAGCTACGGGACGCCTGGAACATCGATACGAAGTTTTATAAATATTCTGAGCAACGCCGACAGGGGGGAAAAAAAGCGGATAGCAAATTAAATGCCGCCGGGGCGGTTCGCGGCCGGTGATGTATCGTGTGGGGGGACGAAAACAACGACCAAAACAAAACTCACATATTGACATCGCCGAAATAGGGAAAGGGGGTTTTCGAGGAGGAGGGAGAGGGGAAAGGGACACGTCCTGAAGGCGAGGGCTTTGACCAACTTACCAGGATCGAAACGGGAGCGGGGAAACCTTTCATCTCTAGGGTTGGGTCACATTGTTGCGTCTGCTGCGCCGTGTGGCGTGGTGAATAAAGCCCTGGACGGTTCTCAATGACACTGAAGGGGGAAAGGGTTCTGGAAAAAAGCTACTCATCAAGGGGAGTAAAGCTCGGCGCATCTATCTATGATTAAAGGGAAACTGCCCGGGCTTGGTTCTAGTAGTAGGGGGAAGGAACCAAAATACTCCAAGAAGGTTTGCCCCACAGATGCATAGTTTAGGAGGACAGAAAAGCACCGCATGCGTTTTCCTCCCCTGTCGACTCCCGGGGTGATCCCTTCCATACCCACCAATAAATGGACGGAGTTAGCATCCTTACCCAAAAAAAAGAAAAACCGGGACAGGGTCGTTTTTAACAAGCAGTGGAGCAAGGCCGCCGGACAGAAATCGCATAGGGAAAGTAGCCAGAAAGGACCTGGACGGGGAAGATGTGTGAGGGGAGCCCGAGGGAAAACTCGTTGTTGAAAGGGATCCCCAAAACCAGGTCCAGGAAAAAATTGCCGTCCCATTCTCACGCCACGCGGGAGACTGACACTTCGGGAATGGTTAGAGGGGGGGAAAGGGAAAGCGCTGTAAAAAGGGGGACCATCAAACAGAATTCCGGATGCACTGGGCCGCACACCCCAACAAACCTAAGGGGTAGGAGACCAAAAGAAAACCGGGGGTGGGTGAGGATGTTGTCACGCAGGGAACGTGCAGCTTCTAAACGATAGTACTCAAGAACTTGTTGATTGAAAAGGGGTTGTGGGTGAGGGCCATCACAAGACGGTCAACCCGGGGGTTCTCCCGATCTGCACAAAACAACCAACTTAGCTTATACCAGAGAGATGGGAGAAAAAAACTTGGGACCAGATGGTGCTGAAAAGACAAAACTTACAACAAAAGAAGTTGGGTTCCCGGAAAAACAATCTCCGGCGTCAGAATCTGGAAAATAAGCGAATCTCAATATGACGGAAAAGTAAGGGGACGGTTGGGAGTTGGGGGACGACAAGTTCTGGGTGGGGATACTGGGGAATAAAGATTAAAGGAAGGGGGGGTCTCTTGGGGGGGGCCGGTACGTAGGTGCAGAGCTACATCCATCTGGGGGGGCCGACACCCGGGGAGTAGTATCACGATGGTGAGGGTTCCAAAGGGAAACGACGCCAGGGACCGGGGGGGAGGGGTGGAAAAGGGGGGCAAAATAGTAAGGGGATCCCGAAAAAACAGTGACCGGAGTGGAACATGGGCTGATGAATGTAGTCGGGGATGAAGGTCTTTTTCCGGCGGCTCCAACTGCAGTTGGGGAAAACCGAGCAACTTTGTTTAGGGGGGAGGATGGGAAAGCCTCCGGCCCCAAGTGTTGGGATGTACATTTAGAGGAGTGATTCAAAGGGGGAGGCTCATGCGGGGATAAGGTCATAAGGAAATGCCAGATGTGGGGGGGGGAAAGTACAAAGCTTTGGGGTAAAGGGAAAAAAGGGACCACGCCCGAGAAAAAAAATCCAGGGGCCAGGGGGAAGGATACCGGGAGACAAGGGACTCGAAGGGAGAGGGGGGTGGAAACCCTAAAAGGGAAGGGGGATTTGCAACAACGCCCGGGGAACTTTAATTAATTAACGGGGGGGAAGACGACGCAAATGAAAACTATCGAGACAGGGGCAAAATAAGGGAGGGAGAGGGTCGTGGGGGAAGCCCGTATCCTGGAAGGACGGTGAAGGAACAATCGCCGGAAAGCAGGGACAAACTTTAATAGGGGGTGGCGATGAATCTTATTGAGGAAAATCGTGGCGTTGGGACTAAAAACTAAGCTCGACTTTCAGGGCCTCGAAAAAAAAGGTAACGGGAGGAAGGATTAAAAGGGGGCCATAAAAAGGGAGGGGAGGTTTGAAAAACTTGAAAAACTGGGAAAAATTCGCAAAAGCTTATCGATGGGCGAAGGAGGTATTCTACGACCTAGAGAAGAAAGAGGCTGCGGAAGGGTTCCGGTTGGATAAAGAAAAAACCCTCATTTGGTAATACGAAGACGGGTTTTCGGAGACGGGAAAGCAAGTAATGACTGACCCCTAATCCAAGGAACAAGGCTGGGGGAGAAGAGAGTCCCCCTCTAAGAGAAGTTTTGCAGCGGAAGACAAAGGGAAAAGGGGGGGGGGGAATAGGACCAATGCAACCTGGGCTCAGGGATTCAAACCATTAGTCTAAATGCAGGTTGGGGAAGAGGAAGCCGGAAAATTCTATCACCTTTAGTCTAAAGTTTTAACAAAGGTTGTTGGTGAATGCCCTTTACATTCAGTGAACATTAAGAACATCGGAGCACAGACTAGAAAAGAAAACTTAAGGGAGTAGACTGGTCGAAATAAGAGAAAAAGTTGAAGGCCTATTCTTTTTGACAGGAAATACTGATAATGGACCAAATCCATGGTCCAGGCCCGACTAACCCGGCGGTTGGAAAAGAATGACATAATAAATTAGGGGGCTTTTTGGGTTCCTAAGGAATGAGGGGGAATATCTCATACTCTATGCGTGAACCTGAGGAGTAACGGGCGAGAAAGGGGGTTATCAGCCTCCCTCAGATGGTCGAAAAAAACCGGGAGGATGTGAGGCTCAGGTAAGAAGAAGAAGGGCGGGGAAGATCAAACTGGAGAGGGGTTTGTCTTTAGGAGGAAAAGCATGGTCCACAGCGGAAAAGAAGAAGAGGTCGAAAATACCAGAACTCTATTCCAAGTATCGAGTTAGAGATTCGTGGGCTGAAGGGTTAAAAAAAAAAAATAGGAATTACAAGCGCAGAAAGCATCGGGTCCTTTAGGGACCAAGAAACCTCAGTCGGAGTAAAAGAAGAAGACGGGGATTTGTCTTAGGGCGCTTAAAGACCAGAAGCAGGAAGGTCGAGTCAAGAGTGATTAAAGGAGCATACACATCTCAATTTTGGGAGTTGAAAACATCGCTGAATATTGGAAAGGGGAGAAAGTTTTAACAACAAGAAAAAACCAAAAAGGAAAAAGTTAAACAAGCGCCGATTCAGGCGGGGCGGGATGGAGAAACGAGGAACGCGAAGGCACCACCACCGAATTGGTCTTCGGCGAGGGGCCTGCCCGCGGTGATGTTGGAAATTGATTTGCCTGCCGAGTTTCAATCCCGATGGGGGCTTTCCAAGCCTCGGGTCAGCTTCCCCAGGGGATCTTCCTTGTCTCCCCAAGCACACGTTTGGAGTGAACAGTCAGGTACGGCGACCGCTATATTCAGGGGGGAAAAGCAAAAAAAAGTCATCCACACGGGTTACCAAGGGGCTTCACAAATCTGCGAAAGAAAAATGGAAGTGTCTGGGAAAGGACAAAACTCTGCTGAGAGTAGGGGGGAAGAATAGGAGCCATTTGCACTGGAAGGGGGGAGCACTTATCAAAAAAAGGGCCCGTCATAAGAAATCGTAGCCTAGATTCTGTCGCCTCAAATGACTTAAGTGTGATAATGGTCAAGGAAGGAGGATGAAAAAGGTTCTAACCGGATGAGGGGAAAAATGTCTTCTCAGGGATAAAATGTAACATAAAGACGAAGGGAGCTTAGTCGAATTTCGTATAAAAAGAAGCAGGAGGACACATTATACAAGGTTCAGAAATGAAGGGAACCGGAAAAACAGCCCGATCGTTGGGATCTTCTATACAATAATCCAGTAAGACCGGATCCTTAGGGGTCAAGGGAGGGAAGAGGGGGGGGTGTGGGACTAAACAAGAACTCAAACTATTTTCATGCAGATTGGTGCCCAAAGTTCCCTCAAAGTAAGGGAGGGGATGGTAGGGAAGGATATGGGTAAGAACTTCAATTCAGGAGACTGGGGATTTTAAAAACCACGACCGTGTGATCAGACACTTGTCTGGGAAAATTAAGAAATAGTTGGGGAATTGGGAAGGAGGCAAAGCCGTTGATGTAAAGGAAAGAAAAAGAAACCGAGGGGTTGTCGCATCAAGAGAGAAAAAGTTGGCGGATCTAGGCAAAGAATGGAGTAGATAGGCGACGGCATCGGAGGGGGAGGTAAAAAAGGGGGGTCCCAGGGGGGAGTTGTTGGGGTATTCTCTTCCGTAATGTGGGAAGCCAAAATCTACCAAAAAGAACGGTGTTTAAAAATTTCACCAACATCCTGCAGCGTGGTCGTCAAAAATGAGAACGGGGAGGAGTCTCCCCAAGGTGCCTACGAATTCATCTGCCAGACCACAAAGAGGGGAAGAGGGGGATCATGATCCTCATCAAAAAAGCAAAAAAAACCGTGCCGAGGGTTTAAAAAAACCCATTCGGGGGATCCGACTGCAAAGGATCTCCATCTCCCTTTCGGGAAAAAGATCCAAAGGGAACCGGGAACTTCACTTGGGGTTGGTTCGGAGAACTCTCCCTATGGTGGAACAGGATCAAACCAAAAAAAGTAAGATGAAGGGGCCAAGGAAATTACTGAAACGCCACGTGGTATAAACCAGCTGGGTCCGCTGGGAAAAATTTATCTAGTCCGGAGAATGTTAAGGGGAAAAAAGCGACAAAAGGGGGGGGCATTGAATAGGGGCCCTATCCACAAAAAAAAGGTTTGTCGCAAAAAAAACTCCACCGTGGAAGTGAAGGGGTACCCCACACGGTCGAGTTACAAATTTAGATGAGAGGAGAAAAAAGTCTAACCCGGGGGGGGGAGAAAGGGGGGGGTGTTTGGAAAATTGGTGAGTGGCCGGTGGGGGGGCACTAAAAAAAAAGCTAAAGGTTTGAGATCCATCCTGATCCTACAACAAACACAAAACTTATCTTGAAGATGAGGTAAAACAACTTTTACCGCGTTGGGGGAAAAAAGGGCAAGACCAACCTTCCACTCACGAAGTTTGTCACCCCCTTAACCAACTCTCACGGAGTCCCGATAGTCAGCTAAGCGCCAAATTGGGGAAATATGAAGTGAAAAGAAAAGGGAAAAGGGGTGGGGGTTTAGGTGTTGTATCGAATTTAAATTTTTTTGGGGGGAATAGGGAATAATAAAAGGGAAAAAGGCCCGTGTTTGTGTACAGGTACATTTAGCCTCGGGGGGAGAAAAAAGAAATTGTCGACCGGGGTGGCTCAAAGCCCTGTGGCGTGGACATACGAAAATAGAGCTTACCGGGGAAATTGGGGGGGGATCGGCCCATATTATGCGGAGACAGAAACACAGGGTCCCAGTTAAGTCTTTTAGTAGTTCGCTGAAGATAGGGTTTCCGAAAGCAACTGGCTTGTGGGTTTTTACGGGGAAAGGACAAGGGTTTTGTCTTGGGGTTAGTATGAAAAGGGAAACTCCGTCCCAGATGGGTGGTATTGGCAGGGAGCAAGGGAGTATCAAACAGTTGATTAAAGAAGGCTTGATATTCAGATCCGAAGCAGAGCCTTAAGATGTGGGGGCAAGGACACAAGATTGGCTGGGTGTTTAGGTTAACCTGAAAAATCGCGAAGAAAAAAAACCCCCACGCAAACCGTAAAAGTGTCTCTCGAATATAGGGGTCCGGGGAGAAGAAAGAGGGTACCTCCTGATGGGGGAAAGTCTCGGTGGGACGAAAAAAAGAGACTAAGGGCTTTATGTCCAGTGTCCTGTGGATCCGGGCCACGACCAAAGGCTGGATGCTACGCACCAAAACGGCCCCTCTCGAAGGAAAGGGGGCCACATCCTTGGAGGGATCATGAGGTCGTGTAGGGAGCCAGGGAGGAAGGTGTCATGGGCACTAGCCGTCAAGAGAAAAGGGAAAGCTTGAAGAATTTTCGAACTTTGCAATTCTATTTAAATAGGGGGTCTTTGTGTCGAAAAAAAATATCTCGCTTCCTCCGGCCGCCGAATTCTCCCTAGTTAAGGGATTAGGGAAAAGCGAGACCAACAAACCTCTTCGGTGGTTTTTAGAAATGTCCAGGAGAAGAAAAAAGCGGCGATTTGGGAAGGCGGGAAGAAAAAGAAAGAAACTCAGGAACCATCATAACGTACTTCCCTTGACGGGTTCCGTTTATAGACCCTAAGGGGGGGGAAACAGAACGTTTTCACGAAATCCGAGAGAGGAGACTGCAAAGTCACACTTACCAACCGGGAAAGAATGATCTAAAGATAACAGCAGGGTTCAGAACGCCGGAAGTCAGTTGGATCGATGCAAAATCGGAGTAGAAAAAAAATAAACAGAGCCGAACATCGTTTGGGGTAGAAGGAACAGACGGAATTCTGAAGGAAGAAAGCGGGAAAAGCCAATTCACGGGTCAAGTTGTGGGTTGTGGAGGAATTTCAAGGACTAACCTTACAAAGAATAGAGGGCTCAGAACCTACAGAAAGGGGAGAGTCTCCATGGTGCTCAAGAAGAAAAATCAAGGGGAGATAGGAAATGGAGGGACTGGGGTAAAGGAATCTCTGGGGGAAAAGAAATCTGACATGCAATCCTAGAGGAAGAGGTGGGAAAAGCATACCTGGGAATCCAGGAGGGCCGTTTGGTGGTTGAAGGGAAAGAAGCGGTATCTAAAGCGAGGCTGAGAACAGGGGAGGGCGTCCTCGTTTGCTCTGCAGGTAAAGGGCGACTTCGCGAGGGGCCGAAACATGCGAAATTGTCCACCTCTCTTGAAAGAAAATGCAGCTGAATATCACCCGGAGTATGGGAGGGAGGGCGACGCAGGTCCAACCACCCAACTGAGCAAAAAGCAAGGGACGTGGAGGAAAAGAAAAACACCTAAATAGAGCCACCTCGAATTGGAAGTCGATTCGGAATCAGGAGGGGGAAAACGGTTTTGACACAGTCCTATCCAGGATCTATAGGAAAACATTCAGTTTAGGAAAACTCAAGAAACGTCTGCGGAAAAGGAGAAAAAGGCGTTGGAATGCGGTGGAGGGAAAGAAAGAAAAAAAAACAAATGGAGCGAAGGTTGGAATGGACATAAAAGGACTTGAGGACCGAGCGCAAAAAGAGGAGGGTGGTTTTCGGCACTCGCGAATAGAGCACTCGACCTGTAGGGGCAAAAGATGAGAAATTAACAAAGGGGGTCATACGGAGGGGAGGGAGAATACCCAGAATGGCTGCGACAACAAAACAAACGAATGTATTCGTAATAGGTCGGAAACCGCTTTTTCTGGGAGATTGCCTTGCAAGAAGGTCAGCAGAAAGAGGAAGGTAAAGCCTAGGCTCTTAAAGGATAGGAGGGGAGAACATAGAAAGAAAGGGACTCGGGAAGGGAGGGAGGACGAAAGATCTTTTAGGAGGGTCCAACTAAAACATCCTAAACACAATGTGAAATTCTATACTGTGTCAAGGAAGAGATTTCTCAAAAAACCTTGAAGAAAAGAAACAAAAGCTTGACGCCGAAGGGGGTTGGATCGACCCATTGTGGAAATGTGGGAAGATAAGAAACTTCTCACTCGTCAGAGAAAAAACATCTGTGACCTGGTGCCTAGGGCTAGGATTAGCCTAGGTCAGGGAAAGGAAGAGTTTCAGGATTAATCTTATTCATGGCAGTAAAACTATGAATATTCCCAATTCGGCTTTCTGGGTGAAACTGGAAAAGGAGCCGCCGTCCAGGGGGGAATTAGAGGGTTCGTAAAATCAGAGACCAAATAAGATACCTTGTTGCCGAATCATTTCGAAATACACTCAGTGCACTTGGGGTGAGGTATCGGACAAGAACAGGAAAAAGTGAGACGGTTTTAACGTGGACGGGGATGGAGTATGGGTTGTGGACGACAAAAAAGTACCCATTCCGCAGTAAGATTGCCAGGCGCCATCTCGGAAATTTCGTAGGAGTGAGGCTGGCCTGGGTCTATGAAAAATTACTTAACTGATAGGGGGAGGGGAACAACTAGATAAGGAGCTCACGTCCGTTCCGCTTCAGAGAGGTGGGGGGTCATTTTTGGCTTACGGCATGCAAACCGTTTGGAAGGTTAAGGAATACGGGAAAAGGGAGTTTTCGCAAACAATACTGGAGGGGAACATTTGAGGGGAAAGACAAAAGGAACATGGGGGGGGGGGGACATCCATTAGTAAAACGCCTCGGCGGGGGGAAAAGGGGGATATAGCGAGAGAACGTACAACAGTGCCATTGAGGTTGGGTGGGACGGGGGCTTAAAATTGAATCACAATCTCAATCCGTTGTGAAAAAAGGGCCACAAGGGATCTGGGTCCGTGCCATTATCACCATGAAAGGGTTCATCAAAGGTGTGGTTGGACCTACTAGAAATTTAGCAAGGAAAGACCAACCCAAGTCCGTGAGTTATACTGAGTCCATCCAACCACATCCAAAAAAAAAAAAAGGGGGGGGGTACGTGTGTTTTTGCAAAAAAAAGGGCCAATTGTTGAATAAGACTCCGTCATGAAGCATGTCACATATCTACCCGGTCATCCAGCACTACCGGGGAATTCCATGTTTTGTCGGGGGAAGAAGGCCTGAATTGGGGGGCCATGTATACCAAAACAGCCCAAGCCAGGCCTGTGACATTCATCTGAAACTCCACGCGGGGGTTAAAAAAAAAATACGACTAGGGGGAGGGGAAAATCTTTAATTTTACGTGAAAGATAAAGGGAAAAGCACCAAAGAATAACACGGCATTTTGTAATGTGTCCTGAAAGGGGAAAAAACACGAATTTTGGCCGACACAAAAGAAAAAACGTTTTCCGTGTCCTGTGGCACAGGAAGAATTACAATGATTCTAGATACCGATGAAGCCAGGAAAGAATGGGGGGGGGTGGTGGGAAAAAGGGAAAGGGGCTTGCCTTTTCTGTACCATAGACATCTTGTCCCAATTTTGGAGACAGAAACTCTCTCTGAACAACCCCCGAGGGGTAGCTGGAACCTCACTCTTCATCTTGATATAAAAAAGTGTTCCGCCTGTGTGATTGGGCACCCCCCGTGCCCGGGTGGCCCTACTCGCTGTTGTCAAAAAACGGTAACCAACCAAATAGAAGGGGCGGTCGAAAAAAAGGGGGGGGGCGGGTGTGGGGCTTTCAGTAGGTAAGGGAGGCGGGAGCGGGCCTGGGATCAAACGAGGACGGCTGGCTTGGGAGCCCGGGAGTGGAGAGGTGGTCCATACAAGGATGGATGGGGCGGCCGGAGGGATTTGCGTGAGGGGGTGGAGGGGGGGGAGGGGGGAGGGGGGACGGATATTGGGGTACCAAGGGGGGGTGGTGGGAGCCTGGGCGGAAGAGGGGGGAATGGGTCGGGTGGAGAGCGGATCGGGAATGTGCGACGTTTGATGGAGAAAAGGGGAGGTTGGCGGGGAGGGGCGTGGGGGGGGTTTTGATGTGTAGAGGTCGAAGGCTGTGTGGTTGAGGGTGGAGAGAATAGGAGGTGTTAGGCGTTCCGCGGAGGAGGGGGAGGGGATATTTTGGGTGGGGGGGGTAGGGATCTAGTCGGCAGACGGTCGCGATGGAAAGGCGGGGTGCAGAGGCGCTCGTAGGAGAGTGGAATAGCGTTTGTGGGGGGTGGGAAGGGGGGTGGAGGTTAGGGGGGGTGGGGGTGAGGGTGTGGTAGAGGAGAGGGGGGTTGATTACGGGTGAAGGGCGTCATGAATCGCGTCGTGTTGGTCCGCGGCTTCGGCCCCAACCATTTCGGAACGTTGTGAGTAGGGGGGAGGTAAGGTAACATCGTAGGTGGGGTGGGCAGGTGTACCTTGGTTCGCCTGAGGTAAGGTCTAAGTGGAGCGGGTGTGGGCCATCTCTCCGACAGGCTTTGATCAGCATCCCGGGTGGTTGGCGATCGGGGCGGGTGGGAGCACCCGGGGGTGGAGGGGAGGCAGTGGGGTTTTAGCAGAAGGGGGTTCGGTCTGGGGGCGCCCTGCAAGGTGTGATGGTGGGAAGTGTGAGGAGTTAGGTGGATTTTCCCGATAGCTTGCACCTGTTCACTTGCCGTGGACCTGGGGCTTGGGGGGAGACAGGGCCAAATCTTCTAAGGAAGAAAGAACCCATTTCCTACTATTACCCTGGTTCTTTAGGGGCACCGGGCTGAGATTCCGATAGGGGGGTTGCCCCGGACCTAACCTGAAATGGTTTGAAAAAAAAAAAACGACAGGCAAGGGTGGGGGGGCAGGGGGTAAGATGAACAAGATACCTCTTCACCACTATTTTGGGTTTAGGGCGGGGGGAAGCCCGGGAGGTTTCCCGCTTGTGGGTTACGGGCCTACCTTGCTTTGATCCATTTAATAGTACACGATTTCAGATTGGGCTACAAAGTCTTTGAGACTTTGTGGGCCCTGTACCCGGGTTTTCGCCGAAAGAACCAAAGCACATTTCCAGGAATTTTTTCTAGCCTAGAGATGCTGACCGACTTCCTTTATAAAAAAAGGATGGCCAGGTCGATTTTAACTGCAAGCCCCACTTTCCCGCTTGCCTGGTTGGAAGCTGGCCCGGGGTCACTTTAGTGTCAATTACACTCAAGGCCCACTTTATTGCGCCGCTCCCTCCCCAGATTTCAAACACCTCTAGCGGTTTCATGTGGTTTTTCCGCGATCCTGTTTCTGCGGGTCAGTCGGTTGTGGCACCTCCCTTGGAAGCCGGTTTCCCTGTGGGAAAAGCGCAGGCCAAAGGGGAAACTGTACCTGGGGGGGTCCGACCGGAAATCTGACGGGGGGGGTGACTCTTTTCAGGGGTTTGGGGGGCGCCACTATCTGAGGAATTCCCCGAAAGACCGTATAAGCTTAATTTATTTGAGTTGGAAAAAGAGGCCATATCACACAGTGACGGTCTGTGAATCAAAGAACTTGCATTGGGGGGGTCAAACAAAGAGGTAGACTGGGGTCGAAAAGATTCTTTCTGCTGGGCTAAGGAAGAAAATACACAGGAACTGTGCTTGAAGTTTTTCTTTTATAGGGACGACTAATGGGGGGGTACTAAAAGCAAGATAAGACTGAAGCAGCTAACCTTCCCTAAAAAGAAAAAAGGACCCCTTCCAGTTAAAGGTACTAAAGGGGAAAAATTCTACGGAGGGTTCCTAGAAGGAACGTCTACAGTTGAATCGGATTATTGAGGGGGAAAGAGGATGCACGATAAACTCTCGAAATCGGGGGACAATCATACTGAATCTTTGAGGGTCAGTTTCAATGAACCACTTTTTGTAAAGGTTTTGTATAAAGGGAGGGGGGGAGGGTAACATTAAAGAAATATAAGGATGACGGTAAAAGGGGCAGCTCAACTTGATGTCTTTTAGCATAAATTACTAGAGGGGGGGTTCATAAAGGCAGGGGGTCATTGTGGAGGAAGACTGTACATTTCCACCAGGAACCAAAAAGACAGAAGGGGGGTTTTTTTCCAAATCTATGCCGATACAGTAGGGGAGGGTCGTGTTTTGGGGGGGGGAAATCGTGAGGAGGAGAATAAACGCGAAGTCCTGACGCGGACTGTCCTGTTCCAGAGTTGCTTGAGACACCAGGTTAAACAAAGGCAGCTGCTGGACGAAGGGTTTCCCTCACCAAACGCTATTGGAGTAATACGTTCAGCCAATCACTTCCCTGAAATAGAAAAAGGAAAAGATTAGGGTCGGTCGATCCGGGCATTCCAAAGGAAACGATGCGAGGCAGGCCTTTGAGAAAAAAAAAAGACACAATAAATCTATTTCCACGTCTCGCTGTGATCGATTCGGAAACATTCCTGGAAGGGGCAAGGTTGAAACCCGGTCTCCAAGAGAAAAGAACGTCATATGAAGGGGAGACCATCAAGAAAACGATTAATTAGATTCAACTCGCTGGAAGGAGGGAAGAAAAGAACGGGGGAAGAAAGAAAGGTTTGATAAAAGACCAGCGAGGGAAGGAGGAAAAGCAGAACAATCGCGGGTGTTTTCTGGACCATCGCGCAGCTGAAGGAGAAAAGGGTACCTAACAATAAGGAGAATACAGATGTCAATCCGGAGTAAAAGTTAAGAAGAGGGCCCGAATTCCGGACGGCACCAAAATGCACGAAGGGTAGGAGGCCTGGGGGTAAAAACATCGGTGATTGGAGAGGAGTGCCGGGGCAGCTTGCACCTCAGAGAGGGGATGCTTTCTCACTCTACCTTCTGCCCATTGACTCGTATTGATCTAACTATCATAAAGTTTGAAAGAGTCCCAGGGATTCTCACGCTAATCGTTCTTAATTTCAGAAACAGCAAATTCATCAGAAAAACGTCCAGTTAGAAAAGGTCCATTATACTTGCTAAGAAAATTAAACTGTCGTAGTGAACAAAAGATTATGTCGGGTGAAGGGGGAGACTTCTAAATTTTTTTTTCCTGAGGAGAAAGGTAGCACGTTCCTGCTAAATCGGGAGGTAGCCGTCTTCTCCTATCCCCTGAGGAAAGGGATAATCCCGGAAATTAGGAGCTTACATTCAAGGAAAATAGGACTGTAATTATTACCAAATTCCCCCCTCAGGGGTTAAAAGGAAAACAAGAAGCCGAAGTACGCTGTATAGAGGGGAGTGAGAAAAGAACGCACAAAAAGGTGAGAACAAAATCAGATACTCTTCGGAAATGGAAAAGGAGAGAAAACCGACAGCACGGGGGGGGGGGAGAGGAGGGGAGAAATGACAAATAAATAACCTCAAGGCAGGGAAGAAGGTTCTTCTTCCAGGATGTGAAAATCCTGGGGGAGGGGTTTGGAGACAACTACCAAAGAATAAATCAAAATCATATTTTGCAGAATGAAAATCGACATTTGGTATGAGGTGGGGGGAATTTGCGCTGGGCATGGTAAAACATCCTTAAATCTAAGGGTGCTGTGAACCACGACCATGAGGGGGGGGGAACAAGGATGCTTTCCACATGACCCCCGATCTTTGTGGGTGTTAAGGTTGGAGGAAAAAAGCTCCAAGCCCGTTGGTTGTCGTGTAATGAACTTCCCAGGAGTTTTCTCATCCAAGAGAAAGAAAGTTGGGGTGAGGGAAATACAGTATAAAGGGGAAAGAAGATAAAGATTCTCTACTTCAGACGAGCGGGAATAGAACAAACCGGGCTGCCCTTGTCTGTGTTTGAGATTCCATTGGAAATTTAAAAAATACAAAAATTCTCCAGGACCTTTTGTAGGGGAACCCAGACTTGAGGGGCGGCGCCATTGAGTACCTCGTTCCATCAAAAATTTGACCTACTCCTGAGCCATGACCAGAAAAAAAAATCTGGGACCGGGGGAGTTAAAAGATGAAAGCAAAAAGAGCCCCACAGACAACTTTGCAAGTGGGTGTTGGGCAAAAAAAAGTCAGGTTGGAGCCAAGCAAGGGGGAAAAAGACGATATCAAGTAAAATAGGGAGTCCAGGAAAAA
>Ga0179591_1437937_pt1 | contig 16007 bp, 18 predicted proteins | sample CZOMad2_1_08_16f_FD_182891 | JGI IMG/M metagenome (GOLD analysis project Ga0179591, IMG submission 182891) | Vadose zone soil fungal communities from Angelo Coast Range Reserve, California, USA - CZOMad2_1_08_16fungal (PacBio error correction) | ecosystem: Environmental > Terrestrial > Soil >...
CCTGCCTAAAAGAGGCTAAGTTTATAGGGGAAAAGAAAATGAAAAGCTTAAATTAAAGAGAAGGAAAAAAGGGGCGGAGAAGATAGGGATCGAAGCCCTTAAGAAGACGGGGGGTAATACTTTAGAACTTAATATACCAAGAGAAGGAATATTTAGATAGGGGGGAGAAAGGGAGTAATAGACATAAGGGGGTTGTCTGGTATCGCTCTAAGAAGCAAGGGGTACATTTCAATAGAAAGGAGAAGGAGATAACGGGAACCTACAGAGGATGTTAAAAAGGGAAGCTTTAAGGAGGGAGTCCCTGCCGGAGCGAACTCTATCCTGCGCGAGGGGAGAAAGAAACGAAAGATTATTACCTTTCTCCAGGGGAAGGGCAATTAGCAAGGAAGCTTCCGCGGATGGTCGATCATAGGGTGGGGGGCAGCGTTAGGAAAAGAGGTAGGTGATAGAATTAGTAGAAGTTCCTAAGGGGACTCTAAATTATGCGTGAAAATATTAGATACAGCGAACATGCACAGGATCGAGACGGAGAAATCTCATCAAGAGGAAAAGGTCCTTAGCTTAGTATGGGGAAGACTTTGGGGGGGTAAGACAAAAAATGAGAAAGAAGGCTCAAAGACAAAAAGGGGAATCATCTTGGTAGGGGGACTAAAATCAAACTTCGGGGCAAGAATCGTTAACGCAAAAGGAGGGGGGGACTAAAAAAAAAAAGCCACCAAAAAAGACAAACGCAAAAAACTAACTCAGGAAGGGATTCGTGCCTGTTTGAGAGGGATGGTGGCCGCTCAAGGTCGTTGGGGGAATTTGGGAGGAGAACCCTGGAAAAAAAAACGGAGAGGGGAGGGAAGGGGGCGCGGATGGCTGGGGCTAATGGCAGAGGAAGCCTTCGTACGGAAAGCATCTTTAAAAAAAAGGAGGCGCAAATACATTGGAAAGCACCCCTAGGTCCCTCCTTCCGGGGGGGGTCTCAAAGGTCTGCAGAGGACGAGTCAAGTACAATTTCGGCGTGAACGGTAACTGATGGGGGGGGCTCCTACATGTGGTTGGGCTTCCTCACATACTGTAACAGGAAAAGGAAAGACAGAGATGAGAAAAAATGAAGGGAAAACGTGGGAAGCATTGAACTTTTAAGGGCAACGAGCTTCACGGGGGGGGGCAAAACAAAGGGTCAATGGAGAAGAATTGAGAGAGGGGTTGGCTCCAGTGCTGGGAAGTACTACAACCAGGGTAGATGAAGAAATCCAGTGGCTGGGGGAAAGGACCTTGGATGGGGAGAGCATGTTAACCTGGAAAAAAGAAACGGATAAGCCAGGAGAAGTCAAAAGAAAAGAATTCCCTGGGAGGGACATACTTTAAAAAGAATTTCTTAGAAAAAGAAGCATTCGGAAACCGCCAGTGGGAAAAATACGATAAGGAAACCCCGGGAGCCTCATCAAAGAAGAGTTGTACGAGTGGGATGGACCAGGAAAAGGGGTCACGGGAAAGGCGCACGCAAATCGTTTCCCAGGAAGAGGGGAAGTGTAACAGCGGACTCGGTCCTCTTTCCAAGGTGCCCTCTTAGATAAAACCGTTTGGGAAAGGGGATATAATAAAGCTTTAGCGGCGGAGGAACATGGGGGATCCGTATCAGCAGCCGCCCTGGGAAAGCCATAGGGGGCGGGAAAAACAAGTAAAGTACGAAAAAGGGGTCTACATGATTGATGGCAACATTTTCGAAAAAAAGCTCCTGCGTTGAAGGTAAAAATTAACTTGGTTCCGAAAGGGGGTCCGTGAAGGGGGAACTCACGGTCGATCGGAAAAGGCGATGTAGGAGGAGCAGACTAGAATTCCATTTAAAAAAAGGTGAATGCGAAAGGGAAAAGGTACCTTCTAAGGGTACTCCTGAAGGAAGGAAAAGAAGCATATCGGAAGCAAAGCTCAGAAAGTTCCTATAAGGAAAATTTCAACGAACGGTCATGGGGAGAATAACGTATTATCCGAGGGAAGGTCGAGATAGCTGCTTTGAGCGGGAGGACGTCGATGAGGGGGAAAAAGAGCGGTAGGGGAGAGGGTTAGAACGCACCGCTTTCGGATGGCTTCAAGGGGACGAAAAAAGTCAGACGAATGTGGAAAGGCCCTGCTGGCAACTAAGAGGAAAGCCACAAAGAAAAATACACAAACTTCACAAGCTCAGGACTACTGGAAATGGGCTCACTGTTCGCGGGTTCAAATGGAAAGAAGCGCCCGAGCATGGAGGAGGCAAAGAAACGCTGCATTCTCCCCTTTTAAGGCTCCACATAGAAAGGGGACAATAGCACTGGGAAGGTCTTCAGATCGTTAAAACTTCATTATTTGAGAAAAAATCAGGAAAAGGAGTTTCGAATCCGTTTTAGGGAGTGATTCGAGGTTCCGGGAGAGGGAAATCGCCGAAACTGGGCGGAGAAAAGCCGGCGGCATAGAGAGAGCAATGAGGTCAGGATTTACTCGCGAATGGATTCGCGCCCACCTAGGCGTGTTCAGGGGGTGCGAATGCGGAAGAGGAGGGAAGAAGGTCGGGGAGACGTTTCACGAAGCGAAATCGTTAGTCCGAAAGAGTCGGAAAAATGTAACTCTGGGGGGGACTGAACGGTACCAAGGGAGGGGGATTGGGGAAAGTAATTCAAGAAAGGGGAATCATTCACTAGGCACGAAATAAAGAACGCAAGATGGCGAGATTTGAAAATCTCAACTTCAATCTCTCAGAGGAGTTCAAGAAAAAAAAAAAAAAAAAAAAAAAAAAAAAAGTGCGCACAAAAATATCCGAAAGGCGCTAAGACGAAATAGAGGGGGAGTGCTCGGAGGGATGATGCGTCGCTTATCAAAAAAAAAAAAAAAGACGGAAAAGACGTCTGGGACATGCAGAGACAGTTAAAAAAAAAGTTTCCTGAACGCGAAGGGGGGGAGCGAAGGCAGCAAGAGAGAAGTTCCGAAAAAATGGCACCGCGGGAACTGCGAGTCGGGATGAGAAGTGGGGAGTCGGTGAAACGACTGCGAAAAGGAGGAGGGAACGGGGGAAGCAAAAAAGGACCCCTTCCCATCCCTGAAGGCCGGTCACGACGTGATCGGAGTCCAGGTGTCTTATGAAAAGTTCAAAAGGAAAATGCAAAGAAAGAGCGGATGACAGGGAAAATCTCTATTCTGATAAAAACACTGGTTATGATGAACATAGAAGAGCGAGGTTCAGTAACTCAGGAAAATGCGCTAGTGAAAAGTGGGGGGGGGGCATGCTGAAAGATGGGAAAAACCGTGGAATAAAAAGACACGGTGCTCAAAGACCCATCCGTAGGTGGACAGTTGGGGAGATCTAGAAAGACGGGTACGGGGGCACGTTCGACGAAAAACGGCGAAAGGGGAAATGCCAAAGTGCGGAGAGGGGGAAAGAAGTAAGAGACCGACGACGGAAACGCGAAAAGAAGAGAAATGAAGGGAACGCAGACTTCTTGGCCACCTGGGGTTAAAGTGATAAGCAGAGCCACTTTAAGTCTAACAAAAGGGCAGCCTGGGTGAGGGAATTAGACGAATAAATATAGGGTTCGTGTAGACTTCCAGTGGACGTGAGGGGAAGGGGGGGATCGGTACTAACAGAAAGAGGTCCATCCATGGGGCTTTCTTCCAAGAACGTGTGCAGGAAGGAAGAAGCGGGGAGGAATATACTTCAAAAGGAATAGATCTCTCTATTGCAGGGGTTCAGTCCAAAGGGAAAAAAAGACGTCACAAGAAATCGGTCAAGAAGAGGCTCATGAAAAGACTACAGGGACAGGAAAATTCTCTCGTCCTCCTCGAACCAAAAAGAGGCTATTGGCACGACTGAGAAGAAGCCTTCTGGGCTGCGGGTTCGCCCTGTTAAAAAGCCAAAGGGGCAGCTACAAGGGGGCACGGGAAAAAAAAAGTCTATTCTCAGACGTCAACGATCGACAATCAAAATCAGCTGAGAGGAAAAAGACGAAAAACAGTCGACCTTAATTGTGGGAAAGTAATTCAGGAGCCGTATGTCTCAGGAAAATAGGGCGAGTGGGAGACTTCCCGGTAGTGGGCAGAACGGTGAAGGTCAACTGCGGGCAACCGTGAAAAAAAGACCCTTTTCAGGGGGTCCAGTTAGGACAAGTTGGGGGGAAAGGGTTGGGGGTTAGGGGGAGGAGGAGATTGGGAGCTACGAGGGATCATCATGCCGTGGAAAAACTTCCGTCGTAAGAGAACTTCGGGGGTCCAAGGCAAGACGAAAGAGTGGGAAACCAGAGGGGAGTCTTGCGCCGGGACGGGGGAGGCGCGGGAGAAAAAAAAAAATCAAAGAAGTCGACGACAAAAGAGGAGTAATTAACAACTGTACATCGCCCACTGAAATCGGGGGAATAAAAGTTGGTCTCGGAAAAAGGATTGCCGGGGCTATCTTTGAAGCCGTTGAATGAGTAGAAAAGGGGTACAAGGGGAGTGAGCCTTAAAGGAGGGATCGTTAGTGAGAAAGGGAAAAAATGTATACGTGGAAAGAAGGCGATGCCGAAGAAACGGGCTAATTACTAGGCACGGACATAAGACCACGGGAGTTACGATTAAAAAAGAGTTGGGCGTAGGAGGAGGTTGCCAAATGAATTTAGCCCCGGGACGTTTACTGTTCCTGAAGGAGTGCTGAAAAAAGGGCGCGGGATTCGGATGTGTGGAAACGCTTGCCAGGACGAAGAAGAAAGAGTGAAAGGGTAGATGAAATGAAAAGGGGAAGAAGCCAGATGTCCGCTGAAGAAAACTCCAGTGGTACACTGAAAATAGGAAAGGGGTTATGAAGCTCCGGAGGGGAAGAATCGGGGTGAGTTAGAAAAAAAAGAACATCTAAAGTAAGGACTTGAGAGGGGGGATTCCCATCTTGGGAGTGAATAGGGTCGTAAATACACAGAAGAAGGCTGGATGATAAAAAAAATACATATTTGTGAGCGGCAATTCAAAAAAAAGTCTGTGATCAAACTAATAGAAGGGGGGCATTATTGAAAAATAACTGGGATCCAGACGGGGTCTGCGAAAAAAAGCCCAGAGGGGAAATAAAGGAAAGGGGGGAAGGCGAAAAGTCCAGAGTAGTACGAAGAGACCACCTGTAAGATCAAAAACGGTCAAAAGAAAATCAAGGGCCGTGTGTGGCCACACTCTTGCGAAAGGGCAAGGAGTCAAAGGTAAACACTTTTGAAAAAAGAGATATTGGCTGCGCTGGTGAAAAATCAAGTCAGGAAAAGGGAAAAGGCAGGCTAAAAAAAAACATTTATAGCGCAAACAAGTGGAAAAGGTCACGAAAAATGTTAAAAGGGGGTCAGCCCGATGTCGATCGGGATTTTGGCGAACAAGGACTGAGGGGGGAAAGGGGGACCGGGAGGAGGGACCCCAAACCGTACGCGGAGGTTCCTCGACGATGCCATCGCAATCCGAAGAACGCGAAATCAGTGTTGGGAAGAAAAGAAATAGAGGGGGTGTGTGTTGGGGGAGGTCCTCCCCATAATATAGGACAACGATAAAGGTGAGAAAAGAAAGGAGTCCGAAAAGTTTTAAAAAACCGAGAGGTTTGGGCTGCAAATATAAACGGCTTTTAAAGTTGTGGGCAGAAGGTATCGAAGAGGGGCAGAAAGGGAGGTGGAGTAAAGAGGAAGAAGGAAAGGTATTGAGAGAGGGAAATTGCCTAAATTGGAAGAAAAATTGTAGATTGAGGAGAAAAGATACTAAGCTAAGAAGGCAGAGGAAGGAGAAAGGGGCGCTAGTAATAAGGAAAAGTTTTGGAGGCAGGGGGCAAAGAGAAGGAAGTACCGCCTGCCACTATCGATAATGTCCTTTCTATATCTATTATAAAAGCGCATGCTACTAAACAGAGTAATGTTAGAATAAGAGGGAAGGACTAAGAGGAGAAAGGGGGGGATTAACATTAATATAAAGGGGGTTACGGCCCTTGCAACTAGAATCCGCGAGCGTGGGAAAAAAGAAAAACTGAAGAAAAAAATATTAAAGGACCCTAGCCGCCCTACTACTATTATACGTCAGGATATCTATACTACCGAAGGAAGGGGGAGTCTATCAGGAGGAAGACTTATGCAAAGGAGTCATAAGAGAAAAAATATCTAGGAAAAAACATATTAAGGTCTACGAAGGAAGCTATTAAGTATATCTATAAGTATATAAAAGGGGTGACAACCGTACTCAAGGGAGAACGGCTGACGAAGCTAACCTCGGATGGAGTAGCCAGCAAGGCTATGAAGTTTATAAGGATTTTCAAAAGAGAACCTAGCTTCAAAAAAGAGGCCGGAAAAAGATCAAACAAAAGAGAAAAGATGAGAGATGTCTAAAGGGGCCGGGAGGTGCAACCGTAGATTATATAGGTGTGAAACTAAGGGGAGATAAAGCCGGTGGGCTGTAAAGGGGAGATAAGGGAAATACTAGTGACGGAAGTACATAGGACCGGTCGGTTTTTCCCCTTATAGAGGAGATATACTTAATAGACCAAAGGAAGGGACCTTCATGAGTGGAAAAGGCGGAGGAGAAGGGGAGGAATAGGAACGGTGGGGGAAGGATATATCTCTAATAAGCAAATAACCGATAGACTAACGGGGGAGATATCAGCAGAGATAAGAGGAGTATGGGAAGGTTACTCTAGGAGTGAATTAGAATGAGGGGAACTATATAGAATCGCTTAGGAGAAAAGAAGGGCCTTAAAGTTTACTTAATCTTAGGAAAGTAGTATAATGGAACTCTGCGAGAAGTAACCTGGTTAATAAGAGTGAAGGAACTGGGGTCGGCGGGTCTATAGGGTAGGGCAGGCCTTCTTATAGGGTACTAAAGTCGCGTGGAAAGGAGAAGGAAAGAACACAACAGATATAAACTCGCTTATTAATTAGCGGCACCTGAATGTAATCGGGGAAGGAGAAGATCCAACAATCTGCGGAGAGGAGTAATCTTCGGGAAGAAGGGGATACACTGGGTGGAGGGGGCAGCCGTTAAAATACAAAGATTCCTAGAAGGCCTAGGGGACAACCTAACAGCAAAGGATGACCCGAGAGGATCGCTAGTAAGGGAATAGGTGAAAAAAAAAAGAAAGTACCCGCGTGGATGACTTCCTAACACTCCACTCAAACCATTAGTAGGGGATATTGGGGGAATTGTAATGGGAGTTGTAAAGGGAAAGCGGGGGGGTTCCGATATGGGGAGGGAATCACACCTTTGGCCCGCCCTTCAAAGAAACGAGTGATGGGAGCTTCAGTATGGGAGTGCTCGGAGCCGTCGGATCTGTCTGACGACAGCAAAGGAAGGGAAGGGACCCCGAGGTAAAGTTCACTCCATCAAGGGGTTTAGAAGGCCAAAATACATCGTGGGCGACGCAGGTCTGAATATTGTAAAAAACCTGGTTGCGAAGACATGTGGGGGGTAGAAATGGCGCACACATCCTGACGGAAGCTACCACGGCATTTCTCGAGAAGTAGGGGAAAAATGTGTTAAGAATTACCTTGGTTCGGGTCAAGTTTTCACCTAGGGATTTACTGGGGGGGCTGGTGGAGAGGGGAAGAAATTACTGTTGGCTCTTCGTCTTCGTCCTAAAGGGGACTCGAATACAGAAGGGGTGAACCGATGGAAAAAATGGGAAAGGGGGGAAAGAAGGTAGGATCCCAGGGTGTCATCCTCCTTCAATAATAAAAAGGACGGGTTGAAAATGTGCTTGAAAAGGGGACGCATTGGAAAAACTAGGTAGGAGGAAAAAGGAAAATTTTGGAAAAAAAAAACGATATATCAACGTCAACTTGAACGAGGGGATAAAATCAATTCTCGGGGCTGAACGAGTGGGGAGAAGAAAAGGAAAAAGGACACGGGCGTCCCGAAAGAGCTCCGTCACTTTATAAACGAAGTTCAGGCGTAAGAGAGGACTGGACAGGTCAAAGAGAAGGGAGTCCCCAACGGTATATAGAGCACATCTGGGGGAGGGCGTAAGGTACGGATCCCACAATCAAGCCAGGGAATCCACTAAGAAAGGGGGGGGATACCAAGACAATGGACCTGTAAAAAAGTACTGAGGACATTATTGTCTAATGGACAGTGGAAAAGAACTACCGAAAAAAGCGCGTGGGGAAATATAACTTCACTAACGTTAACCGATAGAGAAGTAAGGAAAAAGGGTCACCAGAGAAGATCCAGGATAGGAATTTGAGTCATCCTTCGTAACACGGAAGGGGCTCGCCGATTGCCTTCTTTGAGCATTCCACGGGAAGGGAGAATATACGAAAGGGGGGTCCATCAATCAGGAACGACGACTCGGGGCACCGGATAAAGAAAACCAGCGGGAGACCTTTAAATGAACGGAATGATAGTTAACCCTATTTGTCGAGCTACTCTTAGGGGGTAGTAGGTAGACAGCTCCCTATGAAAAGGAAAAGTAGCGCAATACATGCTGGGTTACACAAAGTAAATCCTCTTTAGGGAGCGTTGGGAGAAGTGAAAGGGGGAAGTGGGGGTACTGATTCCTAGTAGAGCGTTTCCCCAATCCACTCCTCCCATACTTCACAAAGGAAAATAAATGGAACGGGAAGGGCAGCTCAAGGGAGATCCAGGGAAAAAAGCATTCTTGGCCTGTACCTACTTCAGGAAATGAGAAAAAGGAAGAAGGTACCGGGGGGGGTCTACAAGAGGAATTCTCAAGTCGGGCGATCTGAAAAATGCACCGGGCAGGGAGTTGAAGGAAGGGGGGGAACGACCAAGGTCAAGCTCATCTAAAGGTTGGTATGTAATAGAAAAAGCTTTGTCTTCTCGATCTCACTTATTCGGGGTAACAGGAGAACGTTTGGAGTGAAAAAACAAGGGCGTTTCTAAGGCGGCCTCCCTCAGGTCAGGGGGTCTTCCTGCATCAAAGAAGAAAGGGAAGAAAGTCAGACTGTTGGGAGGACTTTGCGAATACTTTCTAAGGGCTTTTTTATGATAAGATCCGCCTAGAATCGCAAAAATAGGAAGGAAATCTTGAGAAGACGGAAAAAGGGCCTCGAGCCGAATGACGTGAAATGTATAGACTATTCCGAGAGCATAGACAACCCGGGCCCGAAATACCGGCACGAATTGGAGAGATGTATGACAAGGGAAACCTATCCTTCAAGATGAGGGCTTCACCATCGGGGAAGAAAGGGAATTTCTCAAAGGACCAGGGGGTAGGTGGAAAACAATCTAGTGCTCGGCGCCTTCACAGGGGAATTCGTTATTTCCCTCAGTCAAAAAAAGGGGCTGGGAAAGGAAGAAAAAAAGGTACCTTGTGAGGAAGGGTATTAAAGATCTTCGAGCGTGAGGACTCTCTAGATAGAAGGTCCGAATTTGACCAAAAACTTGTTCAAAAGGGGGATTCGTCTGAAAACTTAGGGTCACCCTATCGATCATCCGATGGTCCGGAAAAGGGGAAGCAACTGGAGGAGGGCACTTGACAAAAGCGTGATCGTCTTTCGGGGGGAGAAGTCAAAATTAAGCAAAAAGAAGAAAAATAAAAAAAGGAAAGGGGTATTAAAGGAACCTAGGGAACAATCTCATCAAAGAACTTGGGGGGGGGACAGGATAGATAGGAGGTGTGTGAAAGTAACCGCTGGTCGCGAGGAAAGCGTTTGCACTGCGAACCTGGAAGAAGAAAAAGAGGGGGGGCATGGGCCGGAAGGCATTTCGGGTACTGGGGGGGTGTTTCCACGCCTGATGAAGAGGTACTTAATGAAACGAAGAGGGGAAGAATCCCGACGAAATTCCGACTGGCGGATGCCCTTCTATTTATCGCGGGGGGAAAGGACCCAAGCGCGACGAGCTGTACTAACGATAGGAGGCCTGAAACGTCCAAAAGAGAAAACGAAGAGGGGAAATTGACCTACGGAGACGTAATTCTCCTATCCAAAAAAAATATTGTGCGTTTAAAAAGGGGGAAAAGGGAAAATATACTGTTCACGGGAGAAGGGGGAAAAAAGTGGAGCTGAAGTAGCGGGGATGATCGCGGGGGCAGCCATTGCTGGCCAATTTATGTCGTTACCATGCGGAAAACAACGACTCAGAGAAGAAATAAAGTGGCGGGTCTGTTCAAGGGGGGGGCATAAATGCGGAGGAACATTTCGCAGAAGCGGAAAAAGGACAGGAGGACATAGAGGCATAGGTATCGAATCTTAAAGAACACGGAAAACTCCGCTCAAAGGAATAAAGAAAAGTAGTCGTAAGGGGGAAGTCTTCTTATGCAACATTGTAAAAGGAAACGCAGCGGGGGGGGGAAAGGGAAAGTCAAAACTGCAGGCTCTAATCCTGAAAGATCGCATCTGACTAAAAAAGAAGCGCAAGAAGGGCCTGATAAAATCGAAAAGACCCTTTACTTTTTTAAAAAGAAGATCGCCGGGGGAATGAAGTCGGGGGGAAAGAGCTGAAGAATGGGGAAAGAGCCCTGTCATCGCTAGGGCGTCGTGAAAAAGCCCTGCGGGAGGAGGAACTTAAAAGGTTTTGTCCAGTGGGAGAGCTTTGTTAGGGGGTTATGGGGATTTGAAGACTAAGAAAGGGGTCATCATGTGCCGTGGGAAACTTCCGAGAGCCTACACTTAGGGGGATGCACGAGGGATAAAGAGAAGCCGGAGGGCTTGGAAACCGAGATTTGGGGCTATTCTTTCGCACGGGAGAGCCGAGGCCGCTGAAAAAAAAAAAAAAAAAAAAAAAAAAAAAAAAAAAAAAGAAAAAAAAAAAAAAGACCAACAATCTGGGAGAAATAGGAGTAACTAGGTAAAGGGAAACTTACCTTCCTTAAGTTTAAAAAAAATTGGGGGTCGAGGAAGGTGGAAGCGAGTAAGAGTGGGAACACTTCCTGTGGGGAGTCCTCAGTCCAGAAGGAAGAAAAAATTACAGGGAGTGAAGTATAGAAAGGGGACCGGAAGTGCCTAAAGCGAAGAGATTTCAGAAAGGAACGGGAGGGAAAAGAAGGGGGTGGAGATATTCCAAAGGTTCTCCGGATTGCGTCCTAGAGGAATGAAGGAGGCGTATTGTAAAAGTGAATAAGAGTTGAGGCTTACTGGCCATGGACGGTTCTCTTTTTTTGGTCTAGCCCCAACAGACTGGGGCGAGACTGAAAGGGGGGGATAAGCTCCCCTTGGAAAGAATAATATGCGGGGAAGAGCTCTAGAACCGAACAGGGTGCAAAAACGCTGCCCAAGGTCCTGTTCCAGAAAGGGACTGAAGGAAGCAGAAGAAGAAGCACCGCGGAGACGCAGTCCGAAAGAAGAAAAAAGGGGAGAGGAAACCATTAAGTACACGAGGGAGCGGATTCCATCTTGAAGGGTTTAAGGGAAACAATCTACGAGAAGGAACGAAGAAGGTCTGGCGCGTACGTCGGGGGGGTATGGGGAAAAAAACCCTCCCATTGGCACTTAGGGGGAAATTTTGAAGGCGGAAAAAAGAAAATTGGATCCGGGGAGGAGAAGTAGCGTCAGGAAATAAAAAAAGAGGGAACAATCAAAGGTTCCCTTAGGAAATCGTGAGTTGGGGGCAGGGAGCCACCACCGGAAAGGACTCCAAAGAAAAATCAGGCAAAAAGGACCAAAAAAATTCCAAAATCGAATCGACTTTTCCCTAGGCCATTTGGAAACCTTTCAGAGGAGGATAAAGACCGAAAAGTATCTTCGTAGTTCACTAGTCTGGTGAGCAAAATGCTCCAATGGAGAAACCCGGTTGAAAATCACGCCGAGAACCTTTAATGGGGTCGCGGGGGAAGATGCGAACCAAGTGGGAACAGAAATGGAGGGCACGGGTTATACGGGGTCCATGAAATTGCTGTCTACGAAGAGGGGCCGATCCGGAAATTCCAGAAGAAAATGAGGAAACACCAAGGACAGAATCTAAAAGTTATTAGAGTTGGGGGGAAAAGCCAACCTGTGGGGGTTATTCTCATCCAGAGAAAAGCACCCAAGTAACTACGAGGGGTAGAAAAAAAAACTAACGAATAATAATGACGTTATGTTTTGGGTGCGTTATGGCCGAAGAACGGCTTTGAGGGGGGTTCTAGATAAGAAAAAAGGAGGGGTTGCAGACTCAATGCCTTATTAAAAGGGAAGTTCCGAGGCATGGGAGATCTTAAGTATACTAGATCAGGGGGCCCTAAATTCCGAAGAGGAATCTAGTAAAGGAAAAAAAGGAGAAAAACAAAAGGAAAAAGGGGAGGGGGGATAGATTCCTTTTAAGGAAGGAGAGACTCGTCCTACGAGTCGAATCAGGCAGAATGTGTAGCATTAACCGTTTATAAAGTTAAGGAGGCCCTCTCTACTCAGGAAGGGTTCACTATAAGACACGGCGAAGAACAGGGGTAAAAACCAAAAGGAAGCGCGGAAGATCTCGAAGGTCTCCTAAAATTCCTCCTCGTTCACCGTTGCTGCGAGACGCGAGCTAAGGATGGGCAGAAGGCCGGGCCGGAAAGTGTAAAGAAGCCTTTTAACCCTACTAAAAGCGTAAGGACGCCGCCGGGGGGGCTGCTGGCAGGAGAGGTACAAAGGGGTATGAGGGGGGAAATAGCCAACAAGTCTATACTCCCTATATCTGGGGGGATACCTATATAAATAGTAAGAACTATTAGAGAGAGATATAGTGAAAAAAGGACGGGCTTACGGGAGGATTATTACAGGGGATAATTAAACTAAGAAAGGCTATTTAAACGCGAGGGGGAATAAGGAGGGCCAAAAAGTCGGGCCCGAACCGTATACATCGAGAGAAAAACAAGGATTATTAAAAGAGAGAGAGGCTGCACTACTTGCCTGGAAGGGGGAAAAAGGAGGGGAAACTAAGTGGTAGGACCGGTTATCCGGGAAAGGACGGGACCTTTCAAATAAAAGATATCTCAGAAAAGAAAGTCCGGGACTTATATTAACTTAGAGGGGAAAAAGAGCGTAACCGTGAAATAATAATACGTGATAATATTGAGTCAAGAATAACCGAGGGTCTATTGAAAGGAGCCCTGAAAAAATGAAGTATAACCGGGTGGAAAAGGGAGGGAATTCTAACTTACGGATAATGGGTTTAAAAATGAGGCTTAGGGGGAATACTTTAAGGAGAGGCAAAGGAGCTAAACTGAGAGCGTAGGACAAGGTCCTTAAACTATGAATTATAATCGGGATAATTAATAAGAAGCGAAATCAAAAATAATAGATAGCATGGGTCTCTTGGGGGGTTCGTACACTAAGGGGGGGTAGAGGTAAGCTTCTTTATACGGTCCTCCTGCGCAGGGGGAGAATTTCGGCAAGAAAGGAGAAAAAAAGGTCTTCCGAGAGGGAGACGGCGCGCCTTCGCGGCAAAGAAAGGTCTCTGGGAAGACCCTCGGAACCCTCTTCTTCTTTCCTTAGCTTAGAGACTGATAGGCAATCTAAAGGGGGAAGGGGGCAAGCCGTAGAGGGGAGATCTAAGGAGGAAAGGGGCCTTAATGAAAAAAAAACTTCGGCCGGCAAAAAGTAACGCTCTATACTTAGAGGGAATAAAAAACTTAAAAAGCCTTACCGGAGGAGGGGCCAAACGCAAAAAAAAAAGAAGAATGAGGAGGCGTGAGGGGGGGTTTTAGAATAGTTCTGCTTTTGCGCAGGGTGATACGTTGGTGAGGTTTATTTGGAGGAAAACAAACCGGCAAACGCTACTAAGGTTCCAGTTAACCCTAAATGGCGCGCTGGGGGAGGGAGAAATTTCGTAAGAAAAAGGGCGGGTAAGATCGGAGTCTCGGGCGCAAGAATTTACATGGACAAGGGACCCACAAACTCGAGGCACGTCAAGAAAAAGGTGGGGGTTCAATCAGAGTGTGGGCCACAACTTCAAGGAAATCTCGTTTAACTATGGGCGGCACACCGTGTAACATTGGGAGGGGACTGCCTCAGAAAACTGTAACATGCAAAATCGCAGTGCTCGAGAAAATCTCGAAATTGGGGGAGTACTTTACCGGGACACGGGAGAGGGAAAAAATTGGGGCAGTTAAGTTCGAAAATTGGTCTCTTTCTTCGGTCTTGGCGCCAGGGGTATGGGGTGGCATTCCTTAAGAAAGTTGTGGGCTCAGGGGGAGGTCCTCCCTACGGGCAGGTTGGGACCGAATACTAAAAGGTCCAGGAAAGAAGGGAGAAGCTCGGGAAGATCCCAGTTAGGGGGAGAATCCTTCAATAATACCGACCGTTCCAGGGAGAGAACAGACGTAAAGACGGGAGACCGCGGAATCCGCAACGGCGTCTGTTGGGGGGGCGATAAATAATCAAATATCAACTGAAAAAGTCTAGGATTCCTGATGGGGCTCGAGCACCAAGGGACGTATGCGGCAAAAGGTTCCTTTACTACCCCTAAAGGGCGGTTTCAGCGGAGCAAGAAGTGCAACGGGAAAGGGTCTGAAAAAGGGAAGAAGCAAAATCTCGTAAAGGACTGAATATCACAAGGGACATAAGGAAAGGTATAAAATCGCCAGAGAAGCTCCACCAACACCCTTAACCTTTTACTGTAGTTAACCAGATTATTGGGGGGTCCAGGTTAACGCCAGAATCCGAATCCTTAAGTGGAATGGATTATAACTGTTGGTGGCCTGAAGGATGATAAAAAGTGACGATACTAGCGAAGAATCCCTAAAGATCATCGGGGGTATTTCAAAAAAAATTAAGAAAGGGGACGATATCCATTTCCGAGAAGTACTTACGATCTTTCTAAGGATTTACTGGAAATCCGTGACAACCCTTAGATATCAAATTATAGACGTGTCCATCATGGGGTCTCGAAAAGGCAACGGAGAGCACGCGGGGGAGGGGGACAGGACAGTGTCCGAGTTAAACGGGAAAGAGATCTACGCTGTTGAAGTGGTCAGGTCCGGGAACGTATAAAAGAAGACTCTCACCAAAGACCACAACTCCGATTTCGGAGGAAAAGGACAAGCCGGTTGTGAATGTAAAAAAAGACATACACGGGATTGCACTGTATATTGGTCCCCAGCGAAACCATAAAGACACAAAAAAAAAAGCGTACTTGGGCAGGACAACCCCCTTAGAAACAGGGAATGGTTTCAAGGGGCTCCAGAAAACTTGAAGGGCACCGCGGAAAAGGAAGGAAAAGGATGAAGTGAAGCACATACTGAGGCCTTTCTGCGAGGCAGACCCCCTCTGGACGGCGATCGGTAAAAAAAAAAAAAGGAAAGGGAGTGGAAAAGTCAGAAGCCCTTTTAGGATTCATCTAAGACGGGTAGTTATTTGGGCTAGCGGGGGGGGAGAGGAAGACATCAGAACGGAGCGAAACTGTGAAGAATTTCTCAAGAATTTCGTTATTAAAGAGGAATGATCCCGGGAGTTTCTTCCATAATCCTCCTTTCGTGAGGACAACCTAAAAGGGGGAACGATTGGGAGTTAAGAGAGGAATGGTATGTGAGGTGAAACCTCCTGCGAAGAGTCTTGAAAAGGAGTCTTCTAGGGAAAAGTGTTCGACTTTTTGATCACAAAGTGCCCTCTCGCCCAAAAGGTCGTTACCTCTTATAAATTAACAAGCCTAATTGCAACAAAAAAGTAAAAATCAACACGGGGACCCTAACAAACAGGGAGAGGAGTCACTCTCCCTAACCTGAGAGATCGGGCTTCACCATCGGGGAACAAGAAACATGGGGGTTATCATGAGCGAGGCAGATAAGGTGGAGATCGTGTGAAAATTGGCTCGCTCCTTCACGGATGAATGCGTTCCAGTAAAAGTACAAACCAACCGCGTCAAGACCGTATTGGAAGGTCATATACAAGAGGAGGAGTTCCATGGGAACCTGATCGACCGAGGGGGGGAGAGGGGAATTACTAGAGGGCGCGTAGAAAAAGTCTTCATTTGCAAAAAGGAGGTCTTCGCGTAAGCGAAGGGGGGGAAAAGTCGAAGGTGGGAGACCGATCTCTCATTCGAGAAAAAAAGTCACCGTAACTCCATGAAGGTTCACGAAAGTGATCGATCTGAGGTCAAAGGTTAGAGGGAAAGCATGCAAAAATGAGATCCAAGAGGGGTTAAGACGTACCTTA
>Ga0179591_1239383_pt1 | contig 16006 bp, 16 predicted proteins | sample CZOMad2_1_08_16f_FD_182891 | JGI IMG/M metagenome (GOLD analysis project Ga0179591, IMG submission 182891) | Vadose zone soil fungal communities from Angelo Coast Range Reserve, California, USA - CZOMad2_1_08_16fungal (PacBio error correction) | ecosystem: Environmental > Terrestrial > Soil >...
AAGGGGGCCGTCATGGGGGACCAAAGAAAACTCCTCAGTGAAAAAAGGAGTTCCTAGCGTCGGATATTTCTAAAAAATACCATAGTCGTTCCACGGTGAATTCCTCCAAACTCCAACTTGGCTATTGGGGACAAGGGATTCCAATGAGGGCGGGTAAAAAGTTTCACACAGGATGTAGTTCCTCAATCTTACGCCGTCAAAAGTGGAAGTGGGTGCGGGGGGATAAGAAGAAGGAAGCCGCCAGAGTGAATTGGGTCCCCGAATGGCGATTAGAAGATAGGGAGAGCGGGCTGGCAGGGGGCTTCGAGAGAAGGAAGGATCGCAAAACGGGAAGTACAGCTGGAGGATGCGGGTGGTTAGGGGGAGAAATGTGGGTAAGGCGAGTTTGCGGCGAGAACATAGACACGCAGGAATGACGCCTCTACGAAAAAACGCTCAAAGAAAAAGCCCAGAGTTGGGGGGGAAAAAAGGGGGTTACTTGACCCGTTGAAACGTTTTGCTCAAACTTCAGTGACTCTGGAGTGAACTCACGGATAAGAAAGGGGGGGACTGGAATAAACAGAGAAAGGGTATACGGGTGAAGCAAAGGAAAAGAGTGGAACAACAAAAGAAAAACCAAAAAAGGATCCCCAAGGTCAAAGGGGGGGAAAAAAAGGAGTGGTGGGGAAACCCTACAAAACAGGCTGTTAGTAGTATCACGTCGCGATTCCATCAAAGGGAAAAGGAGAGGGGGGGGATGGGACAAGAGCGAGACAACAATCAAGAAAGAAAGAAAATCACAAAAAAAAATAAGTGTTCGAAAAAAAAAATAAATACAGAAAACCAAATTTAAGAAGACACGAAAAAAACTGAGGTTCTTCGGCCACTCCGGAGTAGAAAGGACGGATCAGAACCAGAGACTGGAGTCGAAGTCTGACTGGAGAAAAAAAGGGAAAAAAAAAGAAAATTCAATCAGGGATAGCGATACCGCTGTAGGGCCGACAGGAAACAAGGCACCGTCTTGAAAAGGAAACGCAGGAAGCGGTTTATCAGGATTCAGCCAAAACCAGCGCGCTTAAATCAAATTGTCAACTAATGGCGCCTTCGGGGCTCGAGGGGAAGGGGAGGAAGTGCAAAAGGTAATAGTTCGCGTAAACTGTGATGGGGGAAAAAAATGCACGTAAAGAACCGTGAACCATTAGTCGAGGGAGGCCGATGAAATGGACCGTCAAAAAATAAATATTGGCATTCTCAGGACCCCAAGAAAAGGGCTAATCAAGCTAACTTCGAAAGGGCGTTTGGGAGGATCATGGAAAGGATTGCAGAACACGACCCACGTCTCATTGTTTGCCTGCCCTCAAGCTCTGAGGAACTCTAATCGAGATGAATTGGGCTGAGGAGAAGAAAAAAATGCCAGGGCGGAAACGTGCTTTCCAAAAAAGCCCTGCCACATACGAAAAAGGAATCTCACTCCCAGACTAAAGAGGAAGGATACAAGAGATCCAATCAGCACTTGCGAGCAGAAAAACAAGAAACTTTCGGTGGAAATAGGCCCTGGGGCAAAAGGGAAGTTTGAATTTGGGCCGCCAGCACAGAACCCAACACCGGAGGATATGTAAAGAGAAGATTACAAAAATCGAAAAGGAGAGTGCTTTGAGGGGCCGGCAAGGGGGGGGGGGTGAAAGATGTAATGCGCGCGGAGATCTTCTATCTTCCTTGGGCATCTGATAATCTGGGGGTATCGATCATTCTAGAAACTTTTGCAGGGGGAGGGACACACAGCAACGAAAAAAAAAAAGGGGAACTTCCAAATCGGAATAATCTTCTACAAAAAGTGCTTGAGGAAAAAAAGGCGCTGGGAAAAAAATGAAAAAATCTACAGTTCTGTCAAAACCGAAAACAAGGATAAATGGCTAACAAGGGCAGTGGGGAAAGAGACCGGGACGAATTCTAGGCGAACTTAATAGAACAGGGAGAGAAAAGCAGGAGGTAAAGCGGAAAACGGAGCTATGGGCCAATCAATTACGCGGACCGTAGGGAACAGAAAAAAATATACTACCTCGACGAGAAAAAACAAAAAAGGGATCGAACCGTACATGTGGGAAGAAAAGGGACAAAGGCAAGGAGAAAAAGATCATGCCTGCTATCCGGCAAAGGAGGTTCAGTTCGGCGATCGTAACCGAGGGGAAATCGCTAGGAACCAGAAGATAACCGGGGAAGGGAGGGAAGAGGCTGTATTGGAATAGACAGGAGCAAGTAGGTGGAAGGGCCGCTAACAGGTAAGGAATGGATTATCCAGAAAAAAAAAAAAAGACTGGTAAGTCAAGGCAAAAGTCATTATGCCAATGATATAGATGTTCATTGCCAATCGAAAAAATGTCGTTTGCGGAATTCTTCTGATGTGAATATTAAGTGTAAGGGTCCGGAGGGAATCGGCAAAAAGAATCCACGGCGTCTACGGGCCACTTTTCGGAAGGGACGGGGACTTCAGGGGTAAACACCGCGCCTTGGGGGAGGCAGTTTTCCACCGGCGAATCCGCAAACGTTTGATAAAATGGGCACTGGGGATGCCGAGGTACTTAAAATGGGCGGGGTACTTTAGTGGAGGATAACGTTCGCTATGAAAGGATCGAAACTCTAAAACAATGCACTGGGGGGGAAGAAGACCTAACACTGCAGGTGTAAGCAAACCTGTACGGAAGAAAAACTCAAAAAAGAAAAAACAGAAAAGCGCCAAGCCCTTTCTCAGAAAATAGGCGGGACTGTTAGAGGGACCCTAAAGGGCTAAAAAAACAAGCTTGGAGAAAGATTTCTCTAAAAGAAAAACACGAGCTGAACACCCTTTAAGGCCTAAAAAAACTCCGCCTCAAAAGTCGGGGGAAGGAATCAGTAGATCATGAAGTGGGGAAAAGAGAAGCAGACGGTGGTGGGGGCCACCTTGTACGAAAATAAAGTACAAAGTTCTTCACACAACAGGAAGGCAGAAGTTACAAACATAAGTAATGAAGCAGCCCACGCTTCCAAAAACCTTTATTCTGAGACGGCCCCAAAATTAAAGTCGGAAATGGGGCAAACTGCTTGCGTTAAACGAAGCCTTCGGCCTCGAGGAAAACCAAATGTTTTTCTGCTACAAATCTCGTGTCTACTACCGGTGGCGCCTGGTCAGATAAGAAGCAAAGGACGTACCCTCACGAAGAAAAAGACCTCTGTACGGAATGGTACCATCAGACATCGACTTTCAAAATTCGTCCTCTCTCACGGGGAAAAGAAACCAAAGGGCGAAAAACATGTAGGTAGGGCCCATAAAAATTAACAAACGGGGGGGAGCGCGATTCAGGATGTCCGATGGTACCTACGGAGGTCTCTCTGAGGGGGGGGGGGGGGGGGTCGCAGGGAAAAGGGCAGGTCACAGGGGGCGTGTTCGTCATCTTCTAAGTCTAACGAGGGATAGGACGGGGGCTGACTTGGAAAAGACGAAAGTCACCGTGTGTCTCGGGCGTTATGCGCGCGTCTTGTGCAGCTTGCCGCAGTAACGTGACTGAGACATCAGCCAGGAAAAAGAACAAGGGAAAGGGATGGAATCTCTCATCTTCGACACAGAGAGTGATCGGTAGAAGGCGAGGGAAAAAAACCACAACGACTTGAAAAAAAAGAAAAAAAAAGGTCGGCATCGTTCTCCAAAGAAGAAAAGGGTACCTAAATGGCGAGGAACTTCTCAATGAAGAAAGGTTCAATAAAGGTTGCCCGTGGATGGTAAGAGCCGACATCACATCTACTCGCAGGCAACAGTGTCTTTATTGCTAGATAGGGACTATGAAAACCTCTAAGAAGGTAGAAAGTTTTGCCACTAGGTAGACTAATCGCACCGTCTAGATGACCGCATCTCGGAAAAAAGAGTAATATACCAAAGGGATAGGGTAAATGCGTATGAGATCCAAGAACTCTCTCAAAAGAGTTCTGAGGAGATACGCCCAGTAGGGTGAGTGACAAGCTGGTAAATCCTCCTAGCTCTGGCTCCAGACGGTAGAATATCCCAATAAGAACGGGTCTCGAACGTGAGTAAGAAAAGCTCGGCCCTGTCCGGGGTTCCGAAAACTTGTGGAGCGGATTGGGAAAAAAAGGCTCAAAACGCAGTCACGAAATGCTTTGGGGAATGAATCCACGAAGTGGCAAAGGGGGCGACCTAGCCTTTCGGCCGTGAAAGAAGTCCTATAGGGAACGTCTGATGAAGAAATCCAAATAAGAAGCCAAGGAAAAGGGGGCCACTAGCTTGACAAGACTGGTTGAGTGTGTTGCCTGCCTGGCATAAACGTCCGTGATAACCGGGAAAAAAAGGAAGCCCTATGCGCGCATCTGGAGGCGGCAAGACGCGGCGGTAAGGGAGAAAGGAGGAAGAAGCCCAGGGGGAATATCTCAGGTTATTGGCAGAGGACGTCCTTGTAGTTGTGGGGAAGCTGGGCTGCATGGGTAACAAAAAGGAAAAAAGGGAGCCTCAGAAGGGGATTCGGAGGTAACTGCGAAATCTTCACATAAGGCTCCGAAAAAAGGAAAAAAAAAGCAGGTCTTCGAGAGAAGGTTAGGGGCCGAAAGAGGGAAGAGTCCTGAGTAGAGGAAAGCCCAACGGCCGAGAAGAGCTGGGGCTGGTCGTAGAAAAATGCAGCGCGCATAGGGGGAGGCGGCCTCTTAGAGGTTGGGCGGCGACCCGTCTCGCTGTGAGGGGGGATGGCTTTTCCATCGGTCTCCGTTTTAAAAAAAAAGGGCTGAAATTGGGAAGGCCGCTGGAGGGCATCTCGAGAACAACAAAAAAGGAGTATATATATGAGACTCCGCGTATGGACATCCCCGAAGAGAAAAATATTGAAAATTCGAAAGAAAGACGCAGGACTGGAAAAAGAGACAAGGCTCTTACTACTTACCCGATGAGAAAGAATGATGGCTACCAAGAAACAGCGAGACTAGGACCTGTACGGGCAATCGGCGAGAAGAAAGAAAATAAAACTCTGTCAAGGAAAGGATTAAGAATCGCCAAGACCTCGGGGTCGGTAGAGGAAGACCTCGAGGAAGGGGATTCTCCGAATCTCCTAAGACCTAGCAATTAAGAGAAAAGAGAATCGTCCAATCGAATCTGAAACAAAGAAAACGTTACCCTCCTGTAGTATTAGGGCAAGCTGGAAAAATGATCAACTTCCCAAAGTTGGCTCAAACCGGCATGCTCGCAGGCCCCTCACCTTGGGGAAAAAACTGTTCGTCAGCCCAAAAACCAAGCAGACAGACGGAAAAAAAGCGGAAAAAAGAGGGGGATCAGCTAAGAAGTCGGAGAGGAAAGCTCGAAAATGAAGCCACTCTGCCCGTCCTAAGTATAGCGTACACGCTGTGGGGGTATAAACCCGGGAACCAACGGGGAAAAAAATGACGTAGGGCCATGGGGGGGGGGAAAACGAAAATCCGCTCTCCACTGCGAAGCGGCGGGAAAGACCGGTCCGGGTAACGAAGTCGCGAAGAAAAAAAAAAGGAGGTATGAAATATCTGCTGACTTCGGAAAAGACACATGTGGGTTTGGGGGGGGGGGGGTGGATAGGGGGCGGGGGGGGGGGGGGGTGGGGGGGCGTGCTATAAAAAGGGGGAAAAGGGAAGATCTTGCCAAAAAAAAAAGGATCTCAGAAGCAGAGGTCTTCAGCGGGAAAAGGCATAAAGGACGGTTCAGACATACGGCCAGGAGATGAAAGGAGGGGAGAGGAGGGTCTTCATGGGATGGGGGGGGGAAAAAAGGGGATAAAGAACGAGACCACCTGAACTTCTTAGCAACGGAAGAGAGAAGACTCAAAAAAAGCCAAAAAGAGCGGCGGCGATAGAAAAAAAAAAGAAAACGCGAAACACAGGAAAGTGCAGAGGGAAGACAACGAGTCTGTCAGTGCAGGGAAAAAAGAGGGTACGGGCTAAAGGGTTCTATTCTAGGAGAAGCAGCAGCAAGGGGAAAAAAAAAGAAAAAAAGCTTGGCGAAAAATTCCGGGGTCAAAATGGGAAGGAAAGAGCGAACGACCCTGTCACGGCTAGGGAGAAAACATAGATTACTAAATCATTAAATTTGATGCGGGGCCATGGAGGAAAGAGGGGGAGGAGGAGAACTTCAAAAAAAGAATGAAAAGACACTACAGGAGCCGGTCAGAAGAAGGATATCCTAGCGAGTCGAGAAAAAACGCGTACCTGAGGGAGGACGTTTTCGGGGGTAATAGCTATGAAGGTTACAAGCTGACTAGAAAAAGGGGAGAAATGGGGATTCCGCCGGTTTCATATCGGCGTGGAGGGAAGGAAAAAAGAAGTACTGAGTGGCACTCAGGGTTAACACACGGAAGCGCAAATGAGCGAGGGGAATAGACGTATGATAAAAAGGTCGAAAGAAGAAAGGGTAATCCGAACAGGGGGCGTTGGCGAGCCGCGATTTAGACAAATGCAAAAGGAAACAGGAAGAGTTCAAACAACTGTCTGCGGGAAGGTCCGTGACGAAGAAAGAAAGGTTTATTACTCTTTTGGGGGTGTCAGGCGAAAGGGATGCTACTCCGCCCAGGGAAGGGGAAGGGAAAAAGGAGGACTAAAAAAAAACGCCGTAGAGGATAAGGGAAAAGTATGGGGATATCTTCCTCTCGGGATGGGAAAAGGCCGCTCGGCGGCGTGGGGTAGGTAACAAGTGTTTACCTCAGGTGTAGTAAGCTGATCCGACTCTGAAAGCCATCAGTTTTGGGGGAAAAGACGCACTTACGATCAGAGCATTCGTATGGTAGAAAGTTTGAGGCCGTAGAAGGAGGTGGGTTATAACCGTCCAGTGTTCAAGAGGGCGATAGAAACCAAAATGTCTTGCTTCTTACAAGACGAGAGAAGGAAAAAGGTTTCCTCCACGGACACTCAAAAGGGAAAAAAGCCGGGAAATAAGATTGGACAACCGCGGAAAGGATGTGAGGGGGGTGGGAAAAGACACAGGCTGTGGGGTATAGAGAAAAAGCTGGCAAATTTGCCTTAAAGAAGGGGTGCGTAAGAAGAAGACGCTAGCGGCCTCAAGAAATAACCGGTGCCAGAAATAGGTATCGAAAGGATCAGTACAAATGCAGCCCGGGGACAGAGAAACGACAATGACGTCTATGGTTGAGAAATTCTTCTATCAACTTACGATCAGGCACCGGATTGGCAGCTCCTTAGGGAGCCACGGGACGCCCGTGAAGCTTAATTACAATATATCAGGAAGGAGGGGAAGACTCAAGAGCAAACCTGACAAAAACGGCGTGCGGATCGCCGGGACTGAAAATGCGAAAGGAAGGAGGGGGGACCGCACGACTTGTCACAAAGGAAGGGGAGCATGATGTTGGAAAATTCGTGGCTCATGATATGAAGCCGAGGGCGAGCAAACATAGGCCATCGTCTAGCAAAAAATGGCTGTAAAGAGGCCGCAGAAAAAAGATCAGTTCTCCTTCTGCCTGGGATATAAAAAGTCGCCTCGTACGGAGATTTAAAGGAGAGAGCACAGAAAAGGAAGAAAGCACGCAGGTCAATTCGTTTTAGGGGAAAAAAGGTATCTAGTTGACCATGAGGTGCCGCCGCCTGCCCATCAATGGGAGAACGCAGAGCGAGGTCGGAGAGCAGAGCAGGAAGAGGACAACAACTTTGTGTAAAAACCGGTGCAAGGGAACGCGTGCTCACCGAACAGCCCAAAACTACAACCAATCACAACGGATCGGGAAGACCTCCTCCGATACAGGCGAAAGGGGTCCTAATCTGACCACCAGACTACGTGCTAGAAACGAAAGTTATGGGGCGTCGGCGTGGGAGAAGAATAACAAACAAAAGGGAGGGAAGGAAAAGGATAAGGGGGGGACCGACCAAACCGCCGACAAAAGGGGACGGATGCATAGGGGGGAAATACTGTAGTTGTTGCAGATCGAAAGGAGAGATGAAAACGTGAGGAGCGTCTTGTAAATCGATGAAAGAGCGGGGGGGGAGGAGGTCAACGGGAGAAGGGCGCGGGAAAACAGGTTCAAGAAGGAAACAGTTGGGGTTGGGGGGAATCTCGCAACGAGTCGGCAACCAGAAGCAGGGAGGGGCGAAACCAAGGAGAGGTGAGGAGGGGGAGGGCACCTAAAAAAAACACGCTGTCCGCCCCGAAAATTCGAGGGAAGGCGACCGGTGCAGACACGGCCTGAAATCGATTCTAAGAAAAGGTTTATCTAAGAGGGTCCGAAAAAGACGGGTGAACAGCAAAAAGTTAGCTTCCAGCCCCATGACGCAAGAAGAGGAACGAGGCCAATGAGGCTCAAAAGAGCCCAGGAAAGCTACTGAAGGAGCAACTTTGGTACCTATCTCGGGGGCACCAATAAGGAAACGCTTCAGTCGGAAGAGAACGAATGTGCAAGGCGCGAAGGTGTCGTCTAAAAGAGTAAATCTCGAAAACGACAGGGCGCGTCGACGGCGTATCGCAAGCAAAATAAGTGGAGATAAGTCCGAAGAAGTAATACTTCTGATGAACTCTCCGACTGTCTCGATGGCGACTGCAGCGGGACGTGCGGTCGAGGCCTTTGAAGGCGCGGAGCTGCCAGAGGACGTGGATTGAAGGGAGGCGGGTTCGACGCGCAATCTCCAGACAAGAGGAGTCTAAAAAGGAGGTCCAAAAGTGCTCTAGAACAACCGCATGGTGAGGGAAAAGAAGACACAAGAGAACACTTGGACTGACCGTTGGGACATCTTACTAGCGGGAAAGGACCTTCAGGAAAAAAGTTTGAAAACGTACATGACCAAGGAGAAAAATCGGGATGGTCCGACAAAAAATACAGGAGACGGTGGGGATAAAAAAATACACTTTAAACAGTTGCGAACCAAAAAAGGTCAAGGAGAATTGCCAGAAAAAAAAGTACTCCCAGAAAGGGCAGGCGCGGATAGGGGTCCGAGAGATGCCGTCCACACTTGAGGTAGAATGAAGAGCTATAAAAGGAAACAAATATAGAAACTGGAGACCTACAACTCCGGGCCGCGGAGGGGAACGGAGAACTGGCTGCGATTTCTTGACGGATCTTCAGCACTGAAGGGAGGGGACTCTAGCTAACTTAATCTGAGTTCAAGAAAGGGGGCACCGGTAAACTATGGGTCGTGGACAGACGCCCGGGAAAAAAAAACCGGTCCTCAAAACTGGACGAAACGATCCCCTGGAATGGCAAGCAGGAAGGGGGAAAAGGAGTACATAAACTCCGGATCGGCGACCTCGCCCCAAAGGGGGGAAGTGAATAGCTGGGCACTACTAATGGTCGCCGGAGGGTTGAGAAAAAACTCTTACTCGGCATCAGTATCCTCGAAGGAGAAGAAGGGAACTCGGCTGAACAGGTCTCGTACCGAAAAAACGACTAGCTCAACCTTCGGGGGGGGAAAAATTGCGCTCGTCCAAACAGGCTACTAAGGAAACAAATACCGCTGGCACGACGGAAACTCAGGGGAAAAGAAGCGGATCGTCAAAGCCGTTCCTCCAATAGACGAGGGGGCCGCGTACTGACCATAAACGGGAGAGGTGGGTGAAAAAGTGAATCTCAACGCTGGAGTTACGTTCACAAGAGGCATCTAGAAACAGTCCACGAAAGAAAAAAAAAAGTCAAATCAGCGACACGAGGAAGGCTAGGAGAAACATAAACAAATACACCGAAAACTTGTTCGGACCAGCTGAGAGGAGGCTGGGGAAGGGGGGGAGTATAAGCTACGAAAAAAAGCGACCGCAAAAACATTCGATCAATAGGAAGAGAAATTGTTGCAACGGCGATGAAAGCAGGGGGCTGATGAAGGGGAAGGAACTGGATCCCTGCGGAGTCCGTCGCCGGTCCTCGGCAGGGAGGCGAGAGAGGTCTTCAAGGCCGGCTACTAAGGCTATTTGGGCTCTTACGTAAAGCAAGAAAAGGGAAACCGGGAATAAGATACCGAATTCAGGCCACTGGTAGCCTAATGGACAAGACGGCGAAAACGAACGCTCTGACTAAGGAGGGAAAGAGAAACGCTTGGCTTGCAGCTCTGCGAAAGAATGGGATCGCAGCCTGGGGCGCCCGAAAATACGAGGGCATCATACGCGCCTCGGGTAAAGCTAGAAAAAAGCTTGCACTTAAGAGAGGACAATGACTGCGTTTTCCTCACGGGAAGAAGGAACAAGAACGTCTTGTCTGCGCACCCGCACGTCCAGGGGGGGACCCGGCCCTACACGTTAGGACGAGAATGTAGAAGAGAAAATCCCGTTGGGGGACAAAAAAAAGGGAAGTTAATCTCGTCCGGGAAAAAGTCTTAGCCGCCCAGCAAAAAACCGAGCCAAATGGAAGCAGGGTAGAAGCATCAGGGCCGGAAGGGTTGAGAAAAAAATTGAGTCAGGGCGAAGGAGACACAAAGGGATACAGTGTCGCGCGGGGTCGAAAATCGCGCAGACTGGCAGTTCCGGGGGATGAAAAGGGAGGCTTGAAGGGTCGCAATGGGAAATCGGGACTAGGGCCTATCGACAGGTGATGGTAAGGCGCGGGAGTGGGGTGGAAAATGGCCGGACCTTCGACGTCTGGGAGGCGTCTGAGAGAGCAATGCGTGTGATAGCGGTTCGAACCTCGAATCTAGGGCGTCGACTCGATAAAGGAGGATGGAGGGGGAGAACTCAGGGTCCGGGAATTGGACAGCGTTGGAGGAAGGGGGGAGAAGTTATGATCGCCGAGGCCAGGGAAAAAGGGAAGGAGGAAAAGATAATGGGTCCCTTTGGGGGGGGGGGAGGAGAAATGAAGCGCTCATCGGGGGGAACCGTCGGTCAACAGGGGCAAGGGGTCAGCGAGGCGTCCGAACCAAAGTTCCATGCTTAAAGAGGGAAGAACGATTTGGGCTGATTCAGGACGCGGGATTAAGAGAGATAAACACAAAAACGAGGCGTAGACAAATGCGAGGGAGTGGGAAAAAGAAGAAGACAGAGAAAAGTCACTATTGGACCGTCAGCATCCATAGGAAGATGCCATTGTAAAAGGGGAGAAACGCAAATCTACTGCAGAGGTAGAATAGCCGTGCGCTAGAATTTCAAAGCAAAGAACTAAGGACTAGGAACGTGCAGGTCGTGGCTACTCCAAATGAGATCAGCTGGCCAAGGAAAAACAAGCACCTTCAGGAGTCGCCATTGCCCTCGGGATCGGGGAGGGGGAACCACATCCCTAGTCGAAGCTCCGAAGCCATGCGCGATGAAGAGACCAGGCGGCCAGGCCCCATCCCCTAAAAAGAAAAGAACCTCGTAGGCCCCAGGGTTCCGCGTCTAAAAAACGCCAAAGAATGGAGCTCACCTGAAGAAAATGAGAGAGGGGGTGGAGAAAAACGGTTTTATCCCAGGAAGCTCGCCGGCAACACAGACCAGAAAAAATGGAAATATCGGGAGCAACGGAGTCGCGGGGGCAGGGGATTGATGAAAAAGAAAGCTCCGCATCTTGGCCCGAAGGCTCTGTCCAAACGCTAGAGTCGTACAAAAAAAAACAAAGGCACAAAAAAAGCAAAATCGTAAGGGGGGATACGGAAGCTCAGACACGGCGTCCACGCAGTAAGAAAGAGGTGCACGCAGTAAGGAACATCGTAGGAAAGGGAATAAAAAAGTCTGAGAGAAAAGGCATCAGAGGGAACTTTCAAACATTAAACACCCGGAGAGGAGTCGAAGAACTAGTCGCGAGCGCGTCGGGAACGAAATCAAAGGAGAATCAAATGGGGTGAAAAAAAGTAGAGTTAACCTGATGTATAAGGGAGGGGAAAGAGAACTTAGGGTTAGCGTCGTCCGCCGAAGAAAAAGACCTTCGTAGCCGTCCACAAATATAGAACCAGCAAAAGAAGGGGCGAAGGGGACAGAACGTTAGGGGAAAGGTAAAATGTCGAAGACACGACCCCGATTCCATCGCCTGAAAGCGAAAGAGTCTTGCTTACACCTCTTGATAGGAAATGGTTCGCGGAATCAACGGGAAGGGCCTCAAGGGAAGGAAAACGTCTGGTCGTTGTTGAGAAGAGAAAAAGACACGTCATCTGTTGAGGACGAAGGACAAGCATATCCTTAAAAATCGTAAAGGGGAGAAGGAGGTCATGCAAAGTCCGTCCAAACGCCGGAGATAAAACTAAGGGAGGGGGGTGGCATTAACGCAGGGAAAGTCCGAGGAGAGCGCGACACGCCGAGAAAAGGAAGTGGGAAAAAGGTCGTTGATGGAAAAGAGAATCGAATCCAAAGGGGAAAGCCGCCTGTTCCTTCCCGCCGTGTTGCGAGGGCGCCGCCGGTACGGCTTCACTAAGGTCGAGCTGGCCCAAAAAAGGACCGGATCACTGATGCAGTATAGAGCGCGAGGGGATCAAACGGTCTACCCATAGTCAATGGCCAAAGGAAACGACACCAGAGATGCGATGTCCCGCCTATTAACAAGGTCGGCAACCGCAAGCGGTCCACTAGGCTTGCATTCCGTATAGAAAAGTCAAGGTTGAGATCGGGGTGGCGGCTTCTGGTTAAGACGGGAACTCTTGTGGCCATGGGAGTGGTCGCTACCGACTGGGGAACTAAAAATAGTTCAGAACGTACTGAGTAAAACTTCAGTCTAGCCGATCGGCATCGGGAGATGTCCGACACGCCGATGTAGGGAGGAGGGTGGGGGGAAGGGGGACCAGGGTTGCCCAGTAGATGGTTACGCGTCGAGCAAAGGAAGAGAAACGAAGCGGGTGGAAATCAAAAAGACAACATCGAAAGCGACCGCGAAAGGGAGGGGGGAGAAAGGTTTGGTCAAAAAAACTTGTACGGCCGGGGTTGCGACCCTTCAGTGGTGAAAAAAATAGAGATGCCCCCCATATCCTTGAAATGTCGTGATAGAAGGGAGGAAAAAAGGTATCCTCCACGGCACTAGAAGGAAAGCCAATCCCCGAGATGATCCACCCTGGGGGGGGGTTGGGGGGGGGGGTGTTATGAAGGGTGTGAGGGGGGGTTTTGTCCACTCCACATGCGGTTTTTGCTACGTCGCGATGCCAAGCAGTGCCTTAGAAGGGTTATGGAGGAAGAAAAGCTCTGGGAACCTCCTCTTCAAATAGAAAACTCCCGCCCTTATTCTCCTCTCAAACAGAGGCCCAAAGAGAAGAGGAATCGACAGACGAAACGCGAATGGGAGTCTGGAAGAAGAAGCTAGAAATTACGGAAACCCAGTACTCGAGACTATGAGACACTAAAAAGGACTAAGAGGGGACCAAACGGGGGAAAGGAAGCTCTGTAGGAACGTTAGCAAAGGAACGCCCCCGCGTTATACCAAAGACTCAGTTAAACGGGCCCTATCTAGGTGCCAAATGAAGGGGAAGAAGTCTCTTCTTGTATCGAAAAATCCGGGGCGAGCCGTTTCTCGTCAGGGGGGGAGGGAAGTGACTGGGGATGTAAACTGAAAGGGGAAAAAGAGGAAGAATCAGCAGCGGAAGAGCAGCGCCTCGCTGAGAGTAAGCTCTCTTGGGAAAACCAAATCCACTGACGATCAACCTCAACTAAAAATTCGGTGTAGGAAAGCAGGGAGGGAGGGGCAATTTGCACTCCTCCGACCGGGGGTTTTGCCGACACTCAAGCGTGTAGAAGAAGCGGAGGAAGCGCAAAAATGTGTTCCACAGGGAGGAAGTCTGTCTGAAAGAAACAATTCCAATACTAAAAAAGAAAAGGATCCCCGACGTGATACGGGGAGGTAAAAAGAAAGACCTCCGAATCAATCTCGGGGAAATTGACGAAGAGAAAAAAAGTAATGGATATCCGAAGCATCGGCACCTTTGGGCGGAGTAAAAAGGTTCTGCAATGCTCTCTGCAAAAACAAAAGGATTAGGGAAGAAGGGAAGAGGGAAAAAAGCAACCACGCCGCCCCCAGGGACGATGATTCGTTTGGAACCAAGAAGGGGGGGGTTTAACTTACAAGTTCACGGAGAAGGAAGGACGTCTGGAATCGATCAGGAAATGGGAGAGTCGGTAGGAGGGGGGGGAGGGGGAGGGCAGCAAAACAGCGGTAACACTTGAACCCAGGGGGGGGAGAAAGGGACAATAAGGCTCTATTCTGCTCCCGAGAAGGGGCCAACCACAACGAGAAACGTGTAGGGAGGAAGGAAAAAAGTACCGATCTAAGATGGTAAAACGGGTGAGCGTTAGCTCGTGAAATCAGTGGCTGGGGAAGCAGGCATCTCTCGTTAAGGATCCTTGGGGATACAGGGAAGGAAAGAAAACTAAGTTCAAACGGACCGATAAGACACCTTGCAAAAAAAACTGCAAGGAACACGTATAAACGCGTATCGCCAAGTAGGAAAAAAGAAAGGAAAAGGCAAAACAGCGATAACATAGCGACAAAGACCGGCCCGGAACGCGTCACCCATCAGGCCTCATCAAGCTTCAGCGGCAGATCGAAAAGAAACAACGTGGGAAATGTTCTAAGCAGGAGAAAAAAAGCGGTCAAAATCTCATAAGTCATGGAAGAGACCGGGGCTCTTCAGAAGGGAGGTTCGAAGACGGGCAGGAAAGGACGGCAGGAAGGATTCCTCAGGGAGAAACGACTTATTATTCCAGACTAAACAAAAGGAATTCTGCGTCTGATGGGAAAAGAACGGGGACGGATCGCCATGTATCGACTTAGAAAGAAGTTATCATGAAGGAGAGGAGTGTACGATTCGGGAAGACTCGATCGCCAATCCAAAAGGAGGGACAAAAGGCTGAAAGTACGGGAGTCTATAAAACCGAAAGTGGTTTAATTGGAAAACCCTCGAAAAAAAAGGGGGGCTGGTGGTGCAGCGGTAGGGAAAAGCTTCGCTCCATCGAGAGGAAACCGAGAAAAGCTCGCATCGGCGGGGTCCAAGAAGCAATGTAAGCGTTGGGGTAGAGACTGGACTGGTCCACCTCCGGAGCCCGGGAAGCTCAACTAACCCCGGGCTCCCATACCAGGAAGTTCCAAGAGGGAAGTACAGTTCAATGGTAGGGGCCAAAGAGGGGACTCTTCGGTTCTCGAGGAAAAAAACTAGCGTACAACTTTTAAAGCAAGGAAAGCATCTTTACTTACAAGCAGAGACGAATGCAAAAAAAACTCCAGCACGGCCGACCAAGCGAAAAGGAAAAAGAGGAGTTTACGGGAAAAGACCCGGGAGAAAACTTCACAAATAGGGGAGAGGAATATCCGAATCACAACAGAAGGTCCTCAACCTTGACCGAATCCTGACTGCACTGTCGGAGGGGGGGAAATACAGGAAGTTTATCCCGAAAGACTAAATCGGGCGGACGCTCCACAGGACGCGTGTTCGGGATTGACATCGCTCAAGACAAAGGGAAGAGGTTATAGAAATCCTGACCAAGACAAAAACACTCAATGAACGCTCAGGGTCTGTCACCATAATCTAGGGTAACGTGGAAAGAGGATGCGACGCACGCCGTCTCTCAACCAGGGGGAGGGGAAGGAATGAGAAAAAGATATCAAGGAACTCCTTTCCAATTAAACGAGCTCTAGGGTCGACACGTCTCCTGAGGGGCGGCTCAAGGTAAGGGGGAATCTCATCTTACATTTCCGAGGAGCGACCCGGGGACGCGGTGGTCGTTATCGAGAGGGAAGGAAGGGAGACACGCAGGACGTCATCTGCGTAAAAGGAACATAAGGAAAGGGGGGCGAGTCAAGAGTCGACCAGATATTGAATAGGGAAAAAAGGGGGGGGGATGCGTCAATAAACCGGGGGAACAAAGAAAGGTAAATAAACCAACGCGTAGGTAAGGTGCACTCGGGAAAGAAAAAAAGCAAACAATATTCGCACGACATGAAGGGCCGTACGACAAGGCAAGCTCTGGAACGAAGGGAAATGGGTGGTCTAGAGTTAGCCGTGAACTCGTCAAGAGAAGATGTCAGACAGGGGAGTCTGAGCGAGCCTAGACTGATGGAAGGAGAGTGAGGGGACCATGGGGGGTTAATAGGGAGGCGAGTCATCAACGCAATACCGCCTCTCTCCAAAAATTCCTCTAGCTGGTGGGAGAGTAAAGGACTGTATG
>Ga0179591_1346874_pt1 | contig 16005 bp, 12 predicted proteins | sample CZOMad2_1_08_16f_FD_182891 | JGI IMG/M metagenome (GOLD analysis project Ga0179591, IMG submission 182891) | Vadose zone soil fungal communities from Angelo Coast Range Reserve, California, USA - CZOMad2_1_08_16fungal (PacBio error correction) | ecosystem: Environmental > Terrestrial > Soil >...
GGCAAAAAAGAATAAGGATGGGCAAGAAAAAAACAGTACTCAGCAGGGAGAATTGATTCGGATGTGCGAGGTAAGCAAAGTCCACTCAGGGTGGAAAAGGTCAAACAAAGAGGGGGAATACTCGCGCAAAGAGACTGGGCTGGGCGGCCCGTTAGGGAAACATGAGATAAAAGGTTTGGGGTGAAACCAATAATTCTAAGTTTGAAGTAAGCCCCGTCTAATAAGACAGCAACCACCCGAAGACCATAGTGAATGCCAAGCAAGGCGAAAAAGGGTGAATGTGTCCATTGCGCGCTTTTGTCCCCGCCCTTTGGAGGTAAAATGACGAAAAAACCTGCAATCAACTCCTACTACAACCTGTCAGGAAAGGGGGGACTGAGGGAAAAGAAAGACTGCAAAATTACCGGCACCCCTAGACAGCCAGCACGGTACAGGAAAGTTGGGCGTGAAAACCATCTTCAGCCGGTAGGAACCAACCGACGATTCGAGGGGAGGGGGGGGCAACCAAGTCGTAAGGCGAAAAGCAACGAATTAACGGACCGATCGGTTACATGGGGGAAGTCCACGGCGGGAACAAAGTGTTTTTAAATCCAGCCAAGAAAGCTTCTTTCGCATGATAAGTAAAGGCAGGTGTTCAGAGAGGGGAGGGGGAAAAAAGAGTACAGGCCCGAAAGACTTCAAAGCACGGGCTCGAATCTCAGACGGATGAGAGAAAAACGGTAAGGGAGCGGGACACACACTCAGAAACGCAAGAACTAAGCAGTGATTTAAAACGAGAAAAGCGGGGACGGGGGAAAGACTAAACTCGTAACAGGGGAATGGGGTCCACTAGACCGAAGAGGAGCTGGGGAAGGGGGAGTTATGACGCCTGGGGAAAAAAGAAAAAACAAATCCTAAAAGAAAAAAAAAAGTGCGAAACATAAAAGGGAAAATGGCTCCAGGGTGCTCGTTGGGACGAATCGCGAGAAATCTAGCTGGCGGACGGAGGGGTCTGGAAAAGTCGCCCGGGAAGCTGGGTTAAGATTTAAACAACAAAAAATATATCTCGGGGAGCTGTTCAGTTACACAATCAGAACGGAGCCGATGTGCTGTCGCAGCAAAAACCAGGTGCCAGACAGACTGTTCAAAAAGCGGCACGTAAATGACACTTACGAAAAAAGAGGGGGGGCAAGAAGGGGCTAATGTTCGAAAGGATAAAAAGGGGTGGAAAAAAGAGCATTGGGGGGCGAAGCAACAGGAAGGGACGGAAGTACCGGAAAATAAAGGACGGAAAAACAGAAATCAAGAGGGGGAAGAGCAGACAAGGGACGCCCGGAGCCAGGACAGGGGGAAGAGAGACGGAAAAGGTGAGAAAACGGGGCAAGGGGAGCGGGGGCTGGCGAAAAAAATAGGAGCCGACGGAAAGACGGACCTGCAAATGACGTTGTCACGATTGTGGGGTCAGCACAACCCTAAATAGGGTTCCTTTCGACGACGTGTCACCCGGAATGAAGGCGGTGGGTCGAGGGGGGAGAAGGGAGGGGAAAAAAGAACGCCGGAAGCTATTACAGGTTTATAAGGACCGAAAGGTGGGGGCAAAACTCTCGGGTCAAAGAGATACAAAGTACCTCTACTGTTGGCCGGTGAAAAAAAAAGGTTGGTGTGGGGTCGGGATCACCCATCATCGAGGGTTTTTCCTGAAGGACTAAAGACCACAACAGGCAGAGGGGCCGGGCCCTCCCTGGGGTTGGTCACCTCTGGAAGAAGAGGTTCGGGGGGGAGGGCACCAATAACACAGGGGTGCTTGTGACGGCTAGCACTTAACCGGGTCTTATTTAAAAAGGAAACAAAAGAAATGTGAGATGGGACAACACTAGAGGCTAGCCAAAACAACTGGGGATATGGGGTTCCGAGACTAAAAAACTGGGAATTGGGAAGGGGTGACCAGGCCCAGCTTCCGACCAAAAGGGGAGGGGGGGGGGGGGGCTAGGTAGGAGTAGAAAAAACGACACCAGCATGGCCATAGACGCAAAGAGGCGAAGCGCCAAAAAAGGGTGAAAGGGAAACTTGACGGGTTTGGGGGGAGGAGAGGGGGGGGGAAGGACTCATGGGAAAAGATGAAATGGGGGGAACAAAATGGAAAAACCCACTCTACACCGCCAACAACCCCCTTTACGACAACCCACAAGCAAATTTGCGGGGGGCCAACGAACGACGGCAGTTCCCCCAGTCAAAAAGAAGCATAGAAAGGAATGTTCAGGCCTAACTAACAGCAAATCCTTTTGAGGTTGGGAAGAATAAAGACTGCAAACACGAAGGGGTCAAAAACTACCACGGACAGGGTCCGGCTTGGTGGGGGGGGGGGGGGCGGCGAAAACTGAGGCCGTGGGGGGGGGGGGAACAACTACTCATCTTCTAGGTCCGTACCGAAAACCTCAGGGGGGGGGAGGGGGCAATTCGAGGCAAGGGTCACAAAAAGTGGGTCAAGGTGGGGGTCCGACGAACCCAGGAGTGTTCAGGGGGGGACTGACAGGGACGTGGAAGTCAATAGGCCGTACGGTTGGGAAGAAACTGATCACTACCGAAAATCCAGACATGGAAACAAAAGTGACGGGGCAGGATCACCAAGGTGGCACAGCATAGAGTTTGGAGCCAGTAAAAAAACCCAAAGGGTCATGCACGGAACTTGGAGGACAGTCCATAGGGGGAGACGGTCATCAAACCTCACAAGGCGCCAAAAACAAAAAAATTCACTAGAGGAAAAAGGCCCCTCGGAGAAGAAAAGACCGTAGGGCTGGGCCTCACCGTGGTACCCCAAAAAAGGGTTGAACACAGTGACAGCTCGGGAAGGCAAATCAACAGCCAGTACTCGCCTCACGAAGGACGGTAGTACGCTACACGGTTCCTACAAACGAGCGAAGAAGGTGTAGGTCGTCATTGTTTAACAAATAGGGGACATGATAAAGAAAAAAAAACGGAGAGTTTAATAAGAGAGAGTTAAAGACTGTTCAAACAAACAAAGCCGGAAAGCGTATAGGAGCGTCCGATTGGCCGGGACCTGTATCACGGGGTCAGGGAACTATGAGCCCAGAGCGAAAATCAGGACTTTTGTCAAAAAAAACCTCTAGCTGTGAAAAAAAAGGACCGGGGGGGGTGGACAACGTTGGGGTTCTCAACGCTGGGGGGGAAAAACGCCTGATCACGAGGGAAGGTTCGCATAGGGAAAGAATCAGGGACGTTGTTCAAACTCAGAAGGGTGACGACGGGATGGAAAGGACAAGCGTCAAAATAAAAGGTCCAAGGCTGTTGGCGGGAAGGAGCTCAGTAGTGCACAAAAGGTATCGGAAACGCTTGGGAAGAACTGATTTAGGTCGGGGATCAAAAAAAAGCAACACGGAAAAGTTAGCTGCTGAGTTATCAACGAGAAAACCCCAAAAGACACGGAGGGGTGACTTCCGACCTCCGACAGAGGAGGGGATGACAAATCGCCGCAAAATTAAAGAAGGGGGGAAAGGAATCGTCGCCGGAACCTGCACCTTTTCTTGGCAAGTCCTCCTGAAAAAACACGAACCGCCTGGTCAACGGGTGAAGGAAAAAACGTCGGCCAAAACCTGATAGAGACCAAAAGAAACGGAAAATTTCGCGCAAAACGACATAATGCTATCACGGGCCAGGTGGACTCCGAAGGGTGAAAAAAAGGGGGGGGGGGTTTAAAATGTGTGGGGAGGTGGGGGGGGAAAAGTTGGTGGGTAATGGAAACATGAGGAAAAAATATGAAACATGAGCATCCCTATCCGAAATAAAAAACCGATACTCCCGGACAAGCCAAAAAAAAACGGGGAAAAAGTGGCAAGCAGATAAAGGTGTTGTACCAGCGCAGGGAGGGACGGAGGTCTCTAAAGGAACAAGCACAAGGGAAGGGGTCAAAACTTTCCAGAACCGGATTCAATATCTCTACCCGCTCGGACGGGGTCAAAACTGATGGGGGGGTCAGCGACATTTGTTTATGGGTCCATTCCGGGAAAAAAAAGGTCTAGGAAGTGGGCAGGCGGGGCTATTTGTGGTCTACCTCAACGGGACGGGAGGGAGAACAAACGGCCGGGACAAGGCAGGAGGTCCAAGTTGGCCTGAGTAAAACTACAAACCTCGAAAAAAAAAAGCAAATGGGTATAGCAACCAAATGTTGGGGACCAAAGTCACTAGTCTGAATGGAAGAGGAGATGTGGGTTTGCCGGGGGAGCCTTGGACACAACTGGTCACACGATCAAAAGGAACCCCGGGGGGGGACCGGACGGGGAAAATTGAGTAAAATACCCCAAATCCACCTCAATCGAAAAGCAAGGTGTCCTGGGGGAAAAAAAACTGGTCGTTTTCGACGAACGTACAGGGGGTAGGGACGGGACCCTAGTCACCGGGGGGCGGTTGCCCGTCAGTAACTCAAGCCCGGCGATCAATAGGCGACTAAGCGGGAAAAAACCAGTGAACGTTTGCAAAAAACCAGGAGGACAGATCAATATAAAGAAGGAGGGAAATCAACGACAGGCCGGAAACTGCTATTGGGACTCGTCAGAGGAAACTGCTAACAAACCCTTCATCGGGGGAGACTGCTGGGTCAAGGGATAAACTCCTCGAATCTTCCGACTCGGAAAAGGGCCAAGCATCGAACTGACACGTGAAAAAGCCTGACTAAAGACGAAACACACGCAAAGGAAACTAGGCAAAAGGGGAGATAAAACCGGGAAAAAAAACGAAAGAGGCAAAAAAAAAAAAATGGGGGGAAAAAAACAGCCTGCGAACGAGCTATGACTCTGGAAGAAATCTCACCAAAACGATTACGGCACTAGGAGCCATCAACGCGCCCCAAGAGCTGCACAAATCGGAAAAAACGGACGGCAAAGGAGCAAAACGTTCTGAGCGCCAAACGGGGACCATGGTAGGGTGGGGTAATCAAATGTGTGCGGAAAAAGTGGACCAAACCAACGGCACTCGGAAACTAGAGGGGCATAGCCCTACAGGTCTTCGAAGCAGCGACAACGGAAAGATAGGGGGGGTGGAAAAAACGAACAGTCAAAAAAGGGGTCTAAAATAACCCAAAATAAGCACGCGACTACCTTCATCGATCGAGGTTCGCCCGGGCGGAAAAAGAATCAAAAAAAAAAGAAAGGTTGATCTAAAGGAAAAGACCCACACTCGAGTGACCGGAATCAGGGAAAAGAAAGTGGCGAAGCAGAAGCAGGGCTAACGGTCCCAAAAAAACGGAAGGGGTCCCCGATGCTACACAATCTGCCGCCGTTGCACGAACCCGAGCTCTCAACGGAAAAAAGGCACGCCCGGCAAAAGGGGGTGGGGCGACTAGTCGGAAAGGGGTTCCACAGAAAAAACGCGCGCCCGTCAGAAGGGGACGGCACTGAGAGTGGTAACGAAAAAAGGTGAAGAGGGTCGAGAAAGCAGTCGAAGTCGTAGCCGGTTGTGCCCTCGACCCACCGGGCTGGGGGTAGAAGGAAAGGGAGGACACACGCACAGAAAAAGCAAAAACGGTGGGTGTATGCAGGAACAGTGCGGGACTAAGCAAATAAAAGTGTTGGGGGGGGGTCGCGGCATATACATGGGGGGCAGCGCAGGCTTACTTATGCCAAGGGAAACCCGTGAAACTGAACTACAAAAAGTTACTCAAAGGGATGGTCCCCACTAAATAAGACCGGCCACGAGAGGCACGAATCTCTCTCTCTGAGGGGAAAAAAAGGGGAGAGTTCTCCTTGTCTGGAGAAAGATTGGGGCCGCAGTAGAAAACCGGCGAAAAGGGAAAAAAAAGCTTGACGGCCACCGCGCACAAAGTCAAAACGAGGAAAAAAAGAAAGAACTGGCAGAAGGGGGAGGTCGGGAAGAAAGGGGAAAGAACGCAATCTGACCGGACATGCAAACCCCACTAGGAGGAGGAAAATAAAGATAAGTATCAAGCCCGATCAAGGAGGACACGAAAGCAAGCCTAGGGGGAAAAAAAGACAAAGCAAGCGAAGGTAAAAAAGGGACACGGGGGACCTACAAGTTTTGACGACTGACCAGGGCTCAAATCAAAACGACACAACAAGAAAAAAAATTCTTGCGGGTCGGCGGCGGTGAATCGAAGGGGGGGAAGGTTTGGGGAGGGGTCTCAAAAGGAACTGTCCACGTTCAAAAAGAAAACAACCGAGGGAAACAAATCCTTCCAGGATAAACTAGAGAGAGCAGGTAATGAACTCCGCTAGACAGGTCCAAGGGGTGTGGGAAGAAAAAAAAATTGCGCGTACGGCCCTCACCCTGGGGGTGGGCGGTTTCGACGGGCGAACAAAAGGGAAGCCAAAAACAAAAATCCTTATTGGAGCGGGGAGGAAATACAGTTACTAAGAACAACCTTGACAAAAAAAAAATAGGAGGACCTCTCGGACCATGGGCTCTCTTGTTAGAAAAGGGGACAAAAACCTCTGGCCGGGCAAAGCGCCGGCGAGTACTGTTGTGGGCGCCATCAGGACGCCAGCATCAACCCTCAGGGGCATATCGAGGAGGGGGGAAACGGGGGGGGCTTGGTGGGTAATAAGACCTGCTCCTGTCGGGAAAAGTGAGAAACAAGGGCCGTTCACCAAAAAAATGGGGGTTGTAACTAAGATCAACTGGGGCGAGCCCCCGAAAACCCGGGAAGACAACTCGAAGAAAAAGGCACAAAAAGCAAGGGACACGCAACGAACTCCGCCACCACTAGCACAAAATAAAAAGGAGTTCCAAAACCGAGTACGGAGCGCCCGCTACTCAGATTGGGGTAGGACCAGAAGCCGAAATCGGGGGGAAAATTGGTTCTTTATAAATATCTAGACTTGAATACGGCTATAAAGAGATAGACCTGTGGACCCAACAGAATCTGGAAAGCGGGTCAACTTGAGGGGACCGTGTGAAGAACTGAAAGCAGAATCGACCCCGAGAAAGGGAACCAAACGTAACGGTCTACCCGACGGGTAGCAGCGCCTTGGAAATTAGTGGGTCAATCGTCGCTCGAAACATTTTGAGGGGGGGAAATACCAGGTTCCCCTCGAAAAGGTACGGAACAAGGGTGAACAATCAACCGCGGGGTGACGAGGCCCGGGCTTTGGCAGGGCTAGGACGCCCGGGGAAACCTGGTCCCGGAGCCGGAACCTTTCCGGTGCAATTGTAAGTCCTGAAAATCTTACCCGGGGGAGGTCAACTATCATGTACAAAAAAGGTTGCGGGTTTCACCCTTGGGGGGGAAACGTCCTTTTGGTGTTCGGTTACGGCAGGAGTTAAAACTAACGAAGGGGAACGACAATATAAAACAGACAATCTCCATCGGGACAGGTTGGTAACTCCCATTTTTAACTGACGGCAAGGATCAGGCCCTAGGAAAATAAACGGGCTAAAAAGAAAAAAAAAGTACTTTTCAGGGGAGGGACCAAATGAGGCGATGGTCCAAAAAGACTTTTGGCCCCCGTACCGCCGCGGATAACTGGGGCCCCCGGCCATGGATTAAAAAGGGGGCAAGAAATCAACCCCCCTTTGTGGCCGGTCCGAAGGTGGGGGTGACCCCAAAAACAGGGGTGTGTGGTAGAGGTAGACGGAAAAGACCACTCAAGACGCGAAGGGTGGAAAAAAACGACCGATGGAAAAAAAGGGGGGGCAAAAAAGCCTGCGGGGAAACCATAATTTCCAGACGCTCACCTGAGGACCAATGACCAGAGTGGCACTTGGGTGGACCCCAAAAAAGAAGGTGGGGTTCGAGACGGGGGGGAGGGTTGGGGGGGGGGGGAAGAGACGCAAAAAGAAAAAAAACCAAAAAGGTGGAACACCCCCAAAAACTGGCTTCCAGAGGGGCCATGTGCAAACCAAAAGGTCCAGCCGGGAAGTTTCGGGGGGAGAAGAAAAAAAACCCAAAACCGTCCCAGCCCCAGGAGGTTCCAGAGCGCCCCCAAAACCAAGCGGAGACAGGCAAAGGAAAGCTTCAAAGGGGGAAAAACTACAAAGTCCAGTCCAAGTCGCCCCCCACTCAGGACAATCGGAGGGATAGGGGGGACCGGTTGGGCCCTCCAACCAGGCAACACAAACTTGTCTGAAATCTGGCGCCCCCCTCCGGGCAGGTATGCGTAGAGAAAGCCGTCGGAACCCGCCCCAACAGCCCCGGGGTTAAAAACACTTTAGGTACCAAACGAGTCCAGGTGCCAAGGAAGGGGAACGGTTTCCAGGGGGGGAAAAGAGGGGGGTGGAGAAAGGGTCTTGGTTACGAGGTAAAGGCTGCCAAATGTTCACACGCAAAAAATGGGGCACAATGCCCACAACCAAACAAGACGAGCAACAATCCTGAACCCCCCCCCCCCCCAGTCGCCCTACAACACAACCAGTTGGGGGAGAAAACGAAATGGACCGAGTCGAAAACCTATTTCCCAAACCCGAGCCAACAAAACACCAAACCGGTTTCCCGACAACTTGGGTAAAAACAAGAACTGTCACCAGGCGCTTAGGGGGGGGACACAAAGGGTTCCCCAAAAAAGGATAACTCCGAATTATGTTGTTTTTTAGTCTTCTTGCCCAAAATAATAAGGGGTGAAAAATGTGGGGGCTGGTTTAGATAAAGGGGGCTCCATGACTTGGGTCTAAAAAAAAAGGAAACCCGGGGGGACCGGGGGGCGTTTGGGGCGGAGGGTCCTTGTCGGTAAGAACTGAACAATTTCACCAATCGGAAGGTGGGCCCTTCTCGATCCATCAGTTCCGCCGGGCCCCTCGCAACCAGTTGGGGAGGGAAGGAAGGCACAAGGTGAAAAAGTAAGCAGCCGAAAAAGGGGCGACAGGAAACGAACACGGTGGGGTGGTCTGGGGGGGGGGCCAAGGCTCTTGAAATGAACGCAAGAGGCCACAAACGTGTTTAAGGACAGGGGAAAAGAAAAGGAACCGCCCCACTTCACAGAGCCAACAAGGCAAGGGGGAAAAAAACGAATCAAAGTTTTTCCCGATTGCGGGAAGGAAAAACTCGAGAAACCTGGGAACAAAAACGAAAAAAGTCAGGGGGAACTTTTTTAAAAAAAAAAAAATCAGGAACGCCGCCACAAGGACCCGGTTCACCAAAATCCGGAGGCCCGAGGCCCCCCCGAAGACCGGTGCCAAAAAGCAAGAGGGGGACACAGGCCGCTAAGACCAGAATCCGGTCACTTAAACCCAAAACTGGTGGGATAAAAACCCCACACCCACTACAACATCTTACATTCCAGGCGACCAGATGCGAAAGGTCAGTTTTAGGGCCCCGCCCCACTCAAAAAAAAAGGAGAAGGGTTCCGGGGCGAAGGGGAAGAAAAAAAGTAACCCAACCGACCCAAAGGAGTACTTTACCCAGTGTTTGAGTGTGGGTACGGCCCCAGTTGGGACGCCCCGGGAATTTGGGAACCAGAGGTACTCCCCCAAAATACAAACTTTATTCCTCAACCAAAAACAACACAAAACGGGAATTAGGAGTTGAAGATAATTGGAGAAACGCGGTGTACACCAACATTCTCGAAAACGCCCTACGAAGAAAACGAACCCAAGGAAGTGAAAAGACCAAAAAAGTTTTGGGGGAGCGAAAAACCCCCATCATTAAATGCACAGAAAACACCTGTACAAATGTCCCGGACCATGTGTGAAGGAAAGATTTGTCAAACCATTTACCACGGGGTGAGACTGCAAGGGGGGGGCAAGGGCGTACTCTTTGGGGCTCGACGGTTATTGCGCTCTATCGCGACCGGTTAAAGCTTTCCTGGGGGAAACGGAATTGACGGGCCCAGTGACAGGGATCCTCCCACACAATGCGGCCAGTTTGAAAAAGGACCAAGGAAAAGGAAGAAGCCCATTAAAAGAGTGACTGGGGGATCCTCCCCTCCTTTTGTAAAATCGGAAGTCCGGTTCACAGGGAAAAAATCCCAGGGGAACGAAAAAGGCCCGAATTTGGGAAGGTCACGAAGAATGTAAACCCCGAACAAAAGAGGGCGAAAAAAAAAAACCAAAAAGCTAACAAGGGATGGAATAAAGAGGCAGGGCACTACCCGCAGTGGAAGACTGTTAAAAAAAAGGAACAAAATAGGCTAAAAACCCAAACCAAAATTTTCGGAGACCCCACAAAAGTCCGTCAACTCCAACAAACAGGAAAGAAAAGGGGTCAAGGGGGCAGGCGACCCCCTTCTGCCCCCACAGTGATTCTTAAACCACCGACTGAGGGTTAAGCAGCAGAAAAACACAGGGACGAGCCCCAGGTTTTCCGGGGGAAAGGAACTGCACAAGCGGGCACAGGGGGTGGGGCAGGTGGGAAAAAAGTTGGGGGGGGTAGTTTGGAAGTTGGGGGAAACTTAACTGGCGAGGGGGGGAACATGAAAGGCAGTCCCCCTAGAAGATAACCCATAAAAAAACGAAACCCAAAACCACCCTGTCAAAAAGCCATAAGGGGCAACAAGAATTCCGAAGAACCGGAGTCTTTGTCAAGCGCCGGTGGCTAACGGGCATTTTTCAAAGGACCCTAACGGCAACATAACCAGAGCAGCGGGGAAGAACAAGAGAAATGAGCCACGGACACCCGACACCTCGCACCGTCGGACGGAACCACTGATAAACAAAAGAAAAAAAAAAAAATTGGTACGGGGGCAAGGGGCCATGGAAACGAAGGGAGCCTTGGGAACAAGCAGGGCGATGGGAAAAAAGAAAAAAAAAAAAAAAAAAAGCAAGCAAAAGAGGCCTCCCGACCGGCAGAAAGGGGGTCACGGTGTTTGTTCGGGAACGAAAAACACACCGAGAACTTGGGATGGCGAAAGGGGGCCCCCAAAAAGCTAAAAGGCAAAAAAAAAAAAAGAAAAAACACAGGGGAAAAGGGGGTTACGGAGGTCCCTTGGGGCAAAAGGAGAAAAAAATAAAAACGGGGCAAAAAGGGTCCCTCGGGGAATAAGGAAGCAATCTTCAATTTCACAAAACAAAAAAAACACCCCAACACAAACACGCACCAATCGTCCCCAAAGGTGTGGACAAACCGGTGTAGAGAAACTCAACCCCCTGAACCCGGGGTCCGACACGGCCAGTCCGAACCCAACAAGGGGGAAGGCAAACTCCACGGGAGTAGTGCAAAAAAGCATGAAGCAGCAGGAAAAAAGAACGACCCAAGAAAGTCAAAAACAACTTAAAAACGGTGCTGGCGAGGACGGTTTCACAGCCGAAGGGAAAGGGGGGAACCGAAAAAAAAGGGGGGCGGAAAAAGCATCACACCGGGGAGAAGGTGCTCGTCCCCTACCCCCATGAAAAGAGAACCGGCCGTCACCCGAAAAGGATCGCTAAGGAAATGATCTGTAACCCTAAGTATGTTCATGCACACGGGTGCCCACAAAGAACCTCGTGTCCTGGCTGGCCCACGGGGATCCGTTCGAACAATGGGGAACAATTTGAGGGAACCATCAAGAAAGGAACAAACAGGGAACCTCGGCGCCTGTGAAACTGATCCCCGTAAACGAGAGAGAGGGCCCCGAGAGTGGGAGCAAAGAACATCAGACAAAACAATACCAGAGAAATCGTAGGAATCCCCTTTTACGCCGAAAAGGTCCAAAACTATGAGGTATAACCGACCAAAAAAAGCCGTCCAAAAACTCGCAAGTAAGAAAGAAAGTTAGGGGGGAACAAATCCTCGGTGCGGTTGGGGAGAAAAGGGGCGGGGGAAAATGGAGAAAATTCCAACCACCCCGTCCCGCTTGGTTCGTATAAAAAGGGGGATCCCCCAGCGCGTGGAACAACAAAGGGCACTCAACGCAGAACAGATTGGGGTGAAGCACTCGGGGCCGGAACGAGAAAAAAAAGGATCCGTGAGCACGTTCCCTGTCCAAAGACTCCAACAAAGGGAGATGCGGGGGAACAAAAAAGCCCCTGGGGGGGTGAACACCACAACCGAAAATCTGCCCGGGGATCCACGGAAACAACCCACTGCAAGAAAGACGTCGTAAAAGCATTGGGCCAAGTGGACGCAAAGACCCATGATCCAGGGCCCTGTAACAAAATTAAAAAAAAAACCCGCCCAGAGGGAACCTAAATCGGACCCCAAAATGAAGCTTACGACCGAGCCGGCGAATTCCGAGAAAAGAAGAGCAAGAAGGGGGCGTTTGAAAAGGACCAATGCTTGGGCACGAGGGGGGAAGAAAATCCCCAAAACCAGAAGAACAGCTCGCCCGGCGGGTGAAAGGGGCGAAAAGGTTTTGGGAGAGGTGACCCGTCCTTCAATTGCTGACAAAGACCGGTTTTCCACAGTGTGGGGGTGGTCGAAACAAAAACCTGAAAACCCAAAAAAACAGTGGGAGTACAAAAAGACTAGAAAAGAACAACACATTCCAAAGACCGCCCACACCACAAACTAATGCCGGGGGAAACGGGAAGTCCTCCTTGACGGGAAAAAGGAGAGGGGGAAATCTGGGTCAAGGAAGGGACCGGTGGCGTGAAAATCACCTCCCACAAAGTGCCAATAAAACAAAACGTCATCCCTAGAGGCAACACGAAAAAGACCACACGAGAATGGGGAAGTAAATGACAAATTGGCATGGGGGGGTTTGCAGGGTTCGGGAAACTTTTCCGAGGGGGAGTAACTGCTCCAAGGAAGAGGAAATAAACCCCCCTTAAAGGATGGGGGACACCAAAACCTGACGAAATGAAACGAATCTCAAAAAAAAACCAAACAAAAAAAAATGGGTAGGAGGAAAAAAGAAGCATATTTTGAGAGGGCAGGTCCAGAACTCCGAATGCCGCGTAGAAAATGTGGCGAATGGGGTACCGAAAAGGATTAAAAAAAAAAACAGGAAGTGTTGCTAAAATGCACGCCCCAAATCAAGGGGTTTCCAAACCCCACGCTCGCGGAGTCCGTGACCAGGGGCCTGGCCCGTTCAGGTTTTTCACTCGGATTGGTTAGGGGAGAAAGTGTGGGAGCATCAAAGGAACCGACGTTAAAAAAATGAAAGGCCGCCAAGAATCCAAGAATTACACGAAATCAAACAGGCCCCGGGAGAACAAAAGTACCAGGGGACGAAATGGTAACCGCAATGGGCATAACGCGGTGTAAGGGGGGCCCTTTGGAGAAAAAACACCCCGTCAAAGTACAGGACGGGTACAGCGGTGTTGGGAAAAAACTGGGGTCCCAGACAAACAAACGTCCAAGGGGGGCCCCGAACAGCGGACAAGAGGTGGGGCCAACCGAGCAAAAATTAAGCCCAATTCAAAGGCACCCAAAAAAAACTGCCCAATCCCGGCGGGAACGGTTGGGGGCAAGCGAAAAAAGTTGCGGGAAACCTTAGCCCCGCCCCCAGGTATTCAAAAAAAACACGACCTCCCACCAAAAGTCTCCCACCACGAGGGGAGGTTTTTTCCTGCTGAAAGAGCACAGGTCCCCCCCGTCAAAGGGGCAAAAAAAGCAGGGGGGTATATACTGGAAGTCCCCCGGGCGGGGGGACCTTTCATAAAATAATCTTTTGGGTCAAAGCACAGGAAATGGAAATTGGGCCAGGGGGGGGTATTCCCACATGTATTTAAGGGGAAGTACAAGGGGAGGAGGCCAAACCCAAGTACCTCAGAAAACAAAAAGGGGTTCAGGGGAAATAAGCGGAGAGAAGGGTCTGCCGGAAAGCTGTACTCGCCCGGGAGATATCAGGGACTTGTAGAAAACTACCATGGGATACAACAATATATGTGTGATCTCCAGATTTGGGGGAAGAAACCCTCTGGGGAGGAAAATCCCTACTCGGAAAAGTGGTAACGTTTTCAAGTGGGGGGGGTGCTGAAAAAATCCCTTTAATACACCTTAGAAATAGGAGGTCGCGAAAAAACACCAAAGGGGGGAGACTCCTTAACTGGCTAATAAAAAGTTGAGAACCAAATTGGGAAACAGAGAACCTCTACAACTAAGATCCAACCACCCAGGCCATCCCTGTTCATCACAAACCAAAAAGCGGGGCCCCTGTAGAAGCCTAACTGGGGCTGCAAGTCCCTTCAGAAGAAAACCCCCAATACCAGCGTACACGAAGGTGCGGTTTACGAAAAGGATCTGATCCCAGAGTGTGAAAAAGTCCCTCGCCAAAGTGGGTTACCATACAATCCCCAAATGGTACCGAAGACAGCAAGGGGAAGACGGTAGAAATAAAGAAAAAAGCCGGGGCGGTTCTCCACTTCCGAAAGACCAGACAAAGAAAGAAAGGCCGGAAAAGCGGCAAGAAAGAACGAGGGAAAGCGTTGTAAATCAAAAAGTCTGCCTTACAAAAAAAAAAAAGCCGGGGAAGGGATTCTCACAGAGGAAAAGGGCAGACCACATACTGGGGGGAAAATGAACTAAAAAAAAATCCAATGACACGGGAAGGGGAGGCAACGGAAACCCAAGTGGGGGTAAACGCACCAGTTCCCGTTTGGAAGAACGGGAATGGACCTGGGACAAAAAAAGGGAAACCTAACCGGATACTGTGAGGAAAAAAAAAAAACCGGAAGTGGGGGGAAAGGAAAGGTGTTCGCAAAAAGAACTTCCCGGAATAAAGAAATTTTCAACACATCCGGTCAGTAAGAAGGGAACTTCAGGCGGTTCTAGGTCACCCGACGGTAAACACACCAAAAGAATGTTTGCAACGGTCCTACTGAACGTGGGTCCAGAAACCAAGTGAAAAAAAACCGCGCGGGTCCCCCAAAGGGAGACAAGACTCCAGGGCGGAAAGGACCGGGGAAGTTAGACAGGAAAAAGTGTGGTCAAAAGCGTTCGTCAAAAACATCTTGAAAAAAGAAAAACTCCGAAACCGTGCACCAGTCCCCGTAAACTCGTGACCTCCCCCCCCTTGTGGGGACCCCATTTTTGGGGGTGGTTGTGAACGAGTCAAAAAAAACCGATCAAATCAAAGGTGGGGACGGTAGACTCAAGGGACAACAAACCCCGGGGAACCCCAAAAAACCTCGAACGTCCGAGGCCGGGTCCCAAGAAATGGAACCACTACACGTTACAATCGGGAACTGAAAAAAGATCCAGAAAAAACTATCTTTCATTTTGTCAGGATGGGCTCAGGACCACCGTGAACGGGAAAAAGAAAAAAAAAAAGGGCGCTTGGAAAAAAACACAGAAAAAAAAAAAAACCCAAAAATAAATCCCCCAAAGAAAGTCGATAACGGGGGCCCTCTTTTTATCGCAATGATGTTTAAACTCCCAGGCAGGGGGAAACGCCCGGGAGGCGGTAACGGAAAGAAAATCCACGGGTCCCGAGGGCCCACCAAAAAACCCCGTAAAAAAACAAAACGGGGGAAACAACAATCAAACACTGCACGTATTCCAAAGGGAGAAAACCTGCACAACGGTTGGAAAGGTGGCCGGGAGAGGGCGGAGACTTTTCCCTTTTTAACTAGTGGGGAATGCCGGTAATTGGGAAATAGTCAGCAAATTGTCCCACCGTCACCCCAAACCAGCGAAAAAAAAACAACAGGCCACCCGGGGTAAAACCCCGGTTTAAGAAGAACAGCCCTAGTGCCAAAGAATCACAAAGGCCCTCCGAAAGAGAGGTTAAGGGACCTGGCGCCAGAAAATGAAAAGGGTTGGCGGGTTGTGGCTGAGAAACAGGGGACCGAGGGGGGGGGTCCCCCCACCGCCGAAAAAGGAAGGGCACGGGCGGTGGGGGACGAAGCTTGTGCCGGTGGGGGACCCACCAAGGAAAGAAAAAAAAAGAATGCAACTGGGGGTCCCGGGGGAACGGGTAGTACATCTAAAGCCTGTAACACGGGTTAGACAAAGCCGATTGAAGGGGTCCAAATGCCAAACAGTGGGAGGGTGTTCGAACAACTGGGAAAAGTCCTTTTGAAAGGGGGGGTCTGGGCCACCTTGCGGAAAGGGTGGAGAAACCCAAGCAGGGAATCTCACGAAATTTTGTGTTTTGCACAAAAAGGGCAAAATGGGATTTGGGAACTTCCAACCCGGACTGGGACCAGAGCAAATTCAACCTTCGTCCCAGGGGGAAAAAAGGGGAACGTCCGGGGTAAAGGTCA
>Ga0179591_1323141_pt1 | contig 16003 bp, 12 predicted proteins | sample CZOMad2_1_08_16f_FD_182891 | JGI IMG/M metagenome (GOLD analysis project Ga0179591, IMG submission 182891) | Vadose zone soil fungal communities from Angelo Coast Range Reserve, California, USA - CZOMad2_1_08_16fungal (PacBio error correction) | ecosystem: Environmental > Terrestrial > Soil >...
CACCCCGCCGTGCCCCCCCCCCTCCCCCCCCCCCAACCCCCCGAACCCCCACCCCCTCCGCCGCGACCGTCCCGCCCCCCCCAGCCCCCCCCCCCCCCCACCCCCACCCACCCCCCCAGCTCACCGCCGCCCCCCCCCTTCTCCCCCCCCCCCCACTACGGGCCCTGCTAGCCCGCACACGAAACGACCGGGCCCCCCTACTCAACCCGCCCACACTCGCGGCACCCACGCCCTCGCCACCCTCGCGTCTTCCCGCGCACCTCCCACCCCCCCCCCCCCCACCTCCCCCCTTGACGGAACGCGGCCCGGGCCCCCAGCAAATCCCACCCCGCCCCCCCCAACCAGCCCCCACCCAGTCGCCCCACGTTTGGCCCCCCCCCCCCCCCCGCTGACGTCCCCACCAACCGCCCCCAGCGCACCGGCGGCCTCTTCCCCTTCCCGCCCCCCCCTCGGCCGCCGCCCCCGAAGCCGGGCCACGCCCCCCCCCCCCGTGCCAACCCAGGTCGCGCCCCGCGAGCGTCCCCCCCCCCCCCCCCCCCACAACAACGCCTCAATTACAACAGACAGTCCTAAAAAAACGGCCGGCATCAAAGAGATCAACGCCCTTACGAGCCCGCGGGGCCAAATAGCACCTGGGCCTAATGTCATCGGTCGTCCGAATTTTCTCGGTCCCCCTGACTCCCAGGGTGACGCTCGACAAAAAAGGACGACCGTCCGGGGGGCCCAGGAGGGGGGGAGACGAAAACGACGGGAAGCGCTGCCTAATACGGCACCATTTAGCAGACTTGTGGGCGGGGCAAGGGGGCCGAGTCGGGGGGAAAGGACTTCGCGGGGAACGTCCTCAAGGTAGGCTCCGGGGCGCGTCGGTGATAATAATGAAAGAACCTTCCTGTAAAGGATAAAGTCCCGAGCCGGCTCTGGGGCGGCTATTCAATCGAGTGAAAAGTGTGCCTGGCCTCAAACACGAAAAAAAAAAAAACCCCATGGGGGTGCTGAGGCGGCACATTCACCTAAGTGAAAAAGTCCCCCAGTCCAAAGGGTACAGGGAGGAGGTTAAAAAACCCGTTGATCCGCAGGGGAAACGGTCTTTGATGGGCAAAATAGATCTAAGTCTTACCAGGGTGAGAACCGAGAAAAAACCTTGGGGTCAATTCTGAGGGGGATGAGAAGGCACTGCTTCAAAGGGGGGGGATCCTACCTTCTTCCAGAAAAAAAATCCTTTTTCAGGAAGTGTACTAAAGGGTCTAAGATGAATGGGGGACACTCCGGCTATCCAACTGCGCCAAACTTCGAATCAAAAAGGTCGGGGGGGGTTTCACTAAATCCTAAGGAAAAAATAGGGGAGTTTTCAACACAAAAAAGGAGGAAAAAGTAAAAAGAAACTGTTGCCAGGGAGGTCGTTGAATTCAATCGTCACCATCTCTTACAGAGATGGCAAAGTTCAACCGATTCCGGCCTAAGGGGGCTAATACTATCAAAAAACGAGGCTCCTCAAGTCGAAATCACTGGAGAAAATCGGACGCGGATCTTTGGGACTATTTTATGGGGGGATCAAGGGGGGTTTCAAAGTCCTCAACGGGCCACCGAACCAGAGCACCTGAGCTCTCTAAAAGCCGCCTTCCATTCGCGGGACGGAGGAAAACTCACGAAAGAAATACTGAGGTCCCTGGAAAGCGGGTGAGGTGGTTCTCCCTAGGGGAGCCTCAAAAGGGTAACTCCTTACAAAATTTTTGTCAGGGGTGAAGATTGGGAGGAAAAAGGTGGCACCATTCCAGGGCCGGAAAGAAAGGGGGGTCCAAACATAGCAAGAGGGTGGAAGGAACAGAGACCTCAAGACACAGACCAGGGAAAAAAAAAAATCTTCTTCACTTGTAGACACAAAAAAAGAGGGGGAAAAACTAAAAGTAGCGAAAACAATAAATACTCGCAAGCCTTTCAAGGGAAAAAGGGGGGCTAATCCAAGAAAAAAAAGGGTTATGGTCGGTGGTCAATACGTAGCGGAAACGGACTTCGAACGTGGGGACGTCTAAATGTACCGAACAAAGGTTATCCGCTGTTTGACCGTTCAACAAAACGCCCAGAAAAAAGGGAAAAAAAACTTCTCCAGGGGGGGCATGTCCGAGTGTTTTCGGGAACTGGGCACGAAAGTCGGCTCCTTTGAGGGCATCAGGGGGGGGACGGCTATCGGGGAGTGACCAGAAAACAAGGGACTTGGGAAACGGCCAAAAAAGAAAAAAATCCAACAAACGCTGTGGGGCCCAGAGACGAGTCGGGCTTTATCCGAGAAAAATTCAGGGGTATACTACCCCCCAGGGTTTCGTGGGGGACACATTCTCGGAGTTTCAATAAAAAGAAGTCATGCTTACTTCGGGTGGCGGTCGTTCTGACTCTTAAATAAAAAGTGACTGCGAGGGGACTCCTTCGGGATCCTGACATCGAAAAACAAAACAAAAGAATCAAACAGGCTGGGGGGACCCTTAATAAAAAGAAGAGGGGGAAAAAGACCTTCCTGGGGCTCTATTTAAGTCTCTAAGTTACTTTGGGGGGGGGTTCGGGCCCTCGGGGGGCTTTCCGCACCCCTCCCCTTGCGATTCCCAGTTCGAGACACTAGGGGGTCAACCCGCAAAAGCAGTAGACAGAAACCCTATTACGACGATGTTGGCCTAAACCCAGAGGAAAGCAGGCAACTTGTCTCAGATCGCTTGTGGTTCAATCTTCATTGTTGGGGAACACAAGATCGTCTGCGCCCTTGACAAGGGATTCCATGCGCCCCGCCCGCGACGTTGCTCCGGCCGGGCCAGCCCAAACGGACGGTCAAAGGAAGAACTCCATCGCACACCGCGAGCTTTGCCGAGATGAGGAGGTGCAAAAGAAAAGGGGTTGTCACGACCTGGTCAAAGGGTCGTGTAGGGGATCCAACCAGGAGAAAACAAGGGGGGACGGCACCGGTCTCAAACATACAACAACGAATTATTAGTTGTAAATAAAAAGGAGAATTATAAGGCCCTAAATGGGCCGGGCCCTTTGTGGAGTCGAACGGGGGCAAACCATCTGGCCCTTGAACGGGACCCTTCCCGGCAAGCACAAAGCCCTCCGGATTTCGACTGGGAACAAAAAAAAAAAAAAAAAAAAAAAAAGTGAAAGCGTTGAGGCTTATTGGGGGGTCGAAACGGGGAACGGACGAGTCCTTCGGGCCAATGGGGATCAAATTTCCCGAAAAAAAGAGGAAGGCCGAACAACAAGAGTGGGGGTTGGGCTCAGGGACGAAGGGGGGGAAAGAAAAAAACAGGTGTCCTGAAAAGATCCTATTCCCATCTCATCACAAGGAGGATCATACGTGGTCGCGTGAACAAGAACGAGTCCAGGGCCTGGTATAACTCTTTGAGGGGAACACTGTGTTAGGCCCGAATCTTGGCCGTCCTCGGTTTACACCCGGGGATCACTGGGAAATTAAAGAGCATTCCATCAAATCCTAAAACAGCCGATCGGAGTCTCAGGGTCCCACGCGGGTTGTGAGGGGTTATAAATCGTACTACGAAGCCCCTAAGGGAAGCCCTCCCTTGCCTGGTGTACGGAGAAAAGTCCCCATCTCACACGTCCCTAAAAAAATCCTCCCAGGAAAGAAACGGACCTCGTGTTGTTTGGAAAGACCACATATTCCGCTTCGCCTGTCCGCCGCCGAAAGCACCACAGTGTGTGAACCGGTGCCCCGTGGTCTGCTGTGTTCTAGTGAAGGGTCACTCATCGTATGGGGGGCAAAGAAAATGAATATCTAATCAGTCCGTCGCCGACGCCTAAAGACCATGCCATGCAGCAGAGCAAAGGGACAACAAGGAGTCCGAGTGTTTCAGGGGAATCCATGTGAATCTGCCTACATGAAGCCGTACTACGGATTCATGGAAGAAGAAGACAAGCCGCACGCTGGCGGCAGGGGCCCGGGCAAAGACGCGATGGGTGAGTGGTCGCTCTGGGCGCCTACCTCGTTGGGAAGAGGAGTGCTACGAAAGGGTGTATCGGGGGGGGCTACCGCCCCTAAAGGTGGCCGAGTTCTTCTCTTACGGCAAGTGCACTTTCCGCTCGCCAAAGAATAGACCCAGTGCCGAACGAGGTTCGAATCCGTGGCCCTGACCCCGAAGGGGGGGCCCACGAGGCCTTTACCGACGGGGCGATCCACTTCTATTCCTAAGTGGAAAGGGCACCGAAAAGCCGGCGTTCCGGGCGCATCCGGGTCGGACGACCTCAAAAAGACCAAAAATTCGAAGCTGTGGTGTAAGCATTGGCGAGAGTCGGTAGCGCCGGGGGGACGGTTCCGCCACTGCCACTTAGGGCAAGGGTTGTGCCGGCCCAGTTAAAAATAGGACTTATCCATACGCGGTCGGCAACCGCGGAATCGGGGTTGGGGTTGCCAAACCTGAGAGCGAGCACTCGAGGGAACACGGCGACTACCATCCCGCTTAACTGGGCACCACCTCGTAGCGATGACAAAGAGCACTTCAAAGGCCAGATCCAAGCTTTCTCTGAACTATAGACAAGAAAAAATTGAAGCTGTCACAAAGCTCCGCAGATGCACGGGGGGGGTCTCATCCTGACCCTCACTCCGCTCGAAGGGGGCCCCAAACGACGTAAAGAGAAATCAACGGACTTGCTCCAAAGAAATTCCCGTGCAAACCGTGAAGTGTTCTTCCGCCGGGGTACTTGAAATCTCCTTGATATTCTTGGCGGTTTGAGGTTAAAGGTGACAAATACAAGCCCAAAAGAAGGGTCGCTCCTTGGTTGACGTCTCGTGCCAGTCGGGGGCTGCGGATGACCTCCAGAAAAAAAGTCTATCCGAGCTACATGGAGGGCCGTTCCATCTATTAACTTCAAACCCCTGTCGCCCCCTGTTTGTGGCGGCCTACCAAGAAGAAAAGCTAAAAGGGTGCCGTATCGTCACGCAGGAGCGGTGGACAAAGCCGGGGCACGCGATGTCCAGACCCGGGGTCGTTGTGGAGCCGAGAATGAGGGGGCCGCTCATGAGAGAACGGCAGAATTCGCTGATACCGGACGGACTAGGGAAGTTACTCGCTTTCAGTCCATGCGTGGTCAGGATCGCGTGGGGCGGTTTCGCGCCCACTAATGGCCAGAGAACTAAAGCAGAAACTGACGCTTCGGGCCGATGGAGTTGAATTAGCCAATCTTAAGTTAGAGGGGAGACGGCTTGGGGGGGGGGGGGGCTCAAGAACAAGGAACGTCGAAAAAGGGGCGCCGTGGGAGCGTGCCACCGCCAGCGGGCGGTAGATGTTAAGTCATGGAAACCCAAATACATACGAAGGATCATTCTTGGTCGGGGCTTTGTGGTGGGCTACTAAAGGATCAAACCCACCTTTTACATGGGAGGTGAGCGAAATTTAGAGTCCAGACGCGCTCGCGGACAGGTAGCAGCGTGAAAAACGGAAATACGGCCTTGGCCCGTTCAGGAAAAAAGCATCTGTCGCCCGGCCCCAAGAGTAACTCGCTGCCTCCGCAGTAAAAGGGGGTGGGGGATGCGAGAAGGAGAGCCGGATGGCGCTGAAATCATACGCAGGGGGGCGGCGCCACGTTCACGGGGGACCAGGAACTTGACTTACCGGGGGGGGGAAAGGCGGTAGGCTGCCGCTTTCACGGATCTGGACCTCCCGTCAGGCGGGCTGGGTGGGGCTTTCCTTCAAAAAAAGGCAGGACGTCAAAAAAAAAAGAAAAAAGAAACACAGGCCTCTATCTATGAAGATGACTTCTCGGTCTACTCCCCGAGGCAGCCAACAAAAAATGAAGGAACCGTAAAACGATTTCGGGAAGCGGCAGCCACCCGTGCTGCCCTCAGGACGGCTTGGTCGAAGGCTCCTTGGACTGCCGCTCCACCCAAAGGGGCTAAGCTCGGGGGAAAACTCCCGTGCCCCTTTCACCTTCGGCCATGCGTTCATTCGATCATAAACGATAGCCCGGTTAGGTTCACGAGCCCGCTCATTCCAAAAAAAAAAAACAACCGTGAGTAGAAGATACGGGGAAGAAAAAAACGAGATCGATCTGCAGAGAAAGAACAAGGTGTTAAACCGAAATTTCGTGCACTTAATCTCGATCAGCGCTCAGGGAAGGAGAACCGCGTTGATCAGGTCCCGGGGGATCCCAGGGAAACCGGAAGACGCGAGCGAAAATCACGGAGCTTCCCGAATGTTACCGAGAGCGGTGGCCCGCGCGTTCCGACGCACGTCGCGAAGGAGAAGGGCCAGGCCTCCGGGTGAGAAGTGGAACCACCTGCGGAGGCGACCTCAAAATGGACCGGGGAGCGTCTTCTCTACCGCCCTGACCAACCGGTGAAAACGCCAGTCTGGGCCGTGAGGCTGGCAACGTCTGGAGCGAGGGGTCAACCAGTTAGGATCGGTCTACAGGGCACAACTCCATTTCGCGGGGCAATTTCAACAGCCAATTCGACACTCGGCCTGGGCTACAACTCGAGAAAAAAGAAGGGGAAAAAGCCGAGAGGAGCGAAGCTGTCTAGCTGCCATCACGCGAGAGCTGGTCTCCTCCGGAAACTTGAGTTTTTCACCGGTGAAAAAAAAAAGAAACGGACCGGGAACCAGGGGGGGTGGTGCCTTCCGAAGCCCCCACCAAAGTGAAAACCCAATGACCAAAAAGACCCGTCAATGTTTCGGAAGGGGGCCCTGCGGCGCAGCACTGTCTTTGGGGGGAAATTCTGAAGGGTCCGTGTTAATCTTTCTTCCCGTTACCCCTGAGGGAAAAGTGGCAAAAAAGAAAGTTTCCTCATCTCATCAAAACACGGAACCTAGGTCCTACTTCTTTCGAAAGAGCGCCCCCAGACATCAACTGCTGCTCGAGCTGCCCCATGAAAACAATCACAGGCCGGAGAACGCTCCCAGAAAAGGGGGGAGGGAAACTGCAGCCCCCCTGAAAGCTCTTACGGCGTCCGGATCCGCTCCCTCTCAGTCGTCGGAACCATTGGACTGCAAAAAACGAAAGCACTTGCCGATGAACTTCCCAGGCCCTGTGCGAAACAAGGTCTACACCGACGGGGAAACAACCCGCTTGAGCATAACCGATAAGGCCCTGAATCTGAAGAAGAAAATAGTCACCATTTAATCATGAGCTTAGATCTTGTCTCTTCAACAAACGGGCCGAGTCGGACGAAAAAAAAAAAGGGACAGACTTGTACCTTACCAGGATCTCCTTGCGGTGATTAGCAGACCAGCATACAAACCCGGCCCGAAGAAGCCAGGGCGAGAAAGAACCACACCGGCGGCCCCTGCCACTGGGTCTAGGTAATGCCACGGCTGTCCGCCCAAAGGGTTTCAAAAAAGAAGAAAAGAACTCCGGGGCCCATAAGCTTGGTTCTAATTCTTTCCCACGGGACCGGCGGGCACAATTCGTGTCTGGACCTGAAGGAGAAAAGTTGACACCACGGTAATGGAATGCTACATCCGTTAGTCCTCCGACAAAAGAGAAAAAAAGTGAATTCCAGGGCCTTTGTGAACGTACGTCTGGCAATGCCGGCTAGCCGTGTGTCCGGAGCAAGCTCGCAGGGAGCGCTTTCCCCTCAAATATCCAAAAAAAAGGACGAACCGTTTTTAAAGAAGCCAGTGCCTTCTCTTTCGAATCCTCTCATCCCTCCACGGCAATTGGGGGGGAAGATGTCCAATATTAGAGGCGCGTGTGGACACACAGCGTCAGACTGCCAGTTGGGGGAGGGGGAGGACACTAAGATCTCTCGTTAATTCCTAAATCGTTGCCAGCGTGCCGAAGAAGGGGTCGGTCTAAATGACTATCTACCACTAATTGATTTTCCAAACTCTCCTACACCGATCGCATGTAGCGGGCGATTGCCCTTTTCCGCCAGAAATAAAAAGAAGTGAAAAAAAAGCGGGGAAACCGTTGCACAACGGGACTGGGGAAAAAAGACTAGCCCTCTTCGTCCAAGCTGTCGGGGGTAGGGGAGAAAGGTCAAGTTCGGAACCCCGTTTCGGAAAAAAAATTCGTGGCGCGGGGGGGGACCTCTTTGTGTCCAAGACCAAACCCTGTATCGGAAAGAGGGGGGGTGGAAAAGGAGGGGACCCAAAAGGAGCTTTGTGGTGCCCGGCCGCAATCCGAACGGACACCAAACGGTGACGGTAAAACAACGAACTGTAAGTCTGTCTCAATATCTGCAAAAAAAAGGGTTTCTCCAATCCACTAGGAAGAGCAATAATAGTCGCGGCGTTGCAAAAACCCTGCGAATCCTAGGTGTTCACTCTTTCCGCACAATGAGAGTTAGCGTAAAAAAGAAATTGGGAGGAGATTCGAAACGAGCTCAGACACTCGGGGGAGGATTAAAAAAACTGTTTTTGACCGGGGAAAACTAGCCAATTTCTGATTGGAACCATGGGAGGGGGGCCGAAAAGAGTGTCTAAAGGCGGGCGCCTCAAAAAAAATATTGATCGCCGGAAGGAGAGGTGCCAGGGAATGCTGAACAGAATAAAAACGTCCTACATGGTAACGACGACCAGGAGGAACAAAGAGAGTACGGCTAGCGAATAAGAACTGGCCCGCCGCCCAACGAAAGGGGTGTGCGCCCCACACAAGTTTGGGAAACGCGGTCCTATTAATCGGAACAAAACTTGGCATGCGGTGGGACACGCGGACAACGACCCAGGTACCTGGGCAGTGAGCGTCGGGGCGCCACGGCGTGATCAACATCGACCGAGTAACTACAAACCGCGTTGGGACGACAAATCCGATCGAGGATAAGACCTAAAAAGAGGGGAAGAGTCACTTGGAATAGGGGGGCAAAACCACAGATCCCATGTCCGGGAAAGATCCCCAACAGTAGATCTCCACTGAGAACTATTGTTCAGACACGCCACAAAGCTCGCAAAAAACTGGGACTTAGATGTATCCCTCTACCAAACCGTACCATGAATATGATCCTTCGAAAGGTGGTTAGCCGAGTGGTCAAGATTGTCGGGAGTGGAAAAACTCCGGCCCCAAAGGTCCGTCCGGCTCCCGGGCAAAAGCCAAAAAGACAGTCACCTAAACTTGGGGATTGGGGCGGCTCCGGAAATGACTTCCTTCGAAACACTCCGCGCCTTTTGCCGGGACCCGAGAACTAAAACCAAAAAAAAAGGAGCTGGGTTCGAGCCGTTGAACTTGAAGATGGCCGAGAAGGGTGTAACGGGACCCACGCCCGGGCAAACTTGGTCTCCTTGATTGCGACTTCAAAAAGGAAAGAAAACAGTCGTTCAGATCAGTCTCTCAACAAACAAAACAACTTATTATTACTTGAAAATACGGATCGGGACAGAAGTCGCCCACTGTGGGGGGGGATCAAAAATCGATTCCCATAGATTCCAAAAGCTGTGACACCCCTGGAATGAGGCTGGAAAAAGACACGACTCATCTGGAAAGAAAGAGTGTTCTTTAAATGGGGGGGGGGGCTAACAGCGCGTATGTTGCTAACTAAAGTCCATCAGATCAGGTCAGAGGTTAAACATTGCCCGAGATTAAGGGCCGAAAAAACGAGGGAGGGCCCTTGGTGAAAATGCGGAACAGCTCGGGGACCCCCGGTCGGGAATGAAGCGAAGCGTAAACCATAATCTATTACTCTGGGGGGAGAAGGATGGGGATCAGAACCCAGGGGTCGCCGTCTTATAGTGGGAGGGCGCCCTACGGAAGCACCGAGGTTGCTCACACTTGAAAAAGTCAAGAAAGCTCCACTGCATCGCGTACCTCCGATAGAGTTCCTCTCAACGCGGTAGAGAGTTGTGAATAGACGCCGAAGGTCCCGAAGCCACGCTGACAGCCTTGGTGTACGGGCACCCCCTCGCCCCGTCCGCCGGCGCATCCTTCCTCTCACTGAAAGACCGGCACAGTGGATAACGGGGGGGATGGAACCCCCTCTGGCCCAAAGCCCCGGCAATGATCGACGGCCCTGGAGAGAAGTAGTTGTTGGAAGAGGGACAGGGGCTGCCTGGAATTCCACGCAGAAATCCTGAGGCCAGTGAAGGAGGAAATACTCTGGTAGGTCTCCGGGGAGGAAGTGGGGAGGGGAATTAAGTCCATCCGTCACATAGTGTCAGAAAGGGACAAGAGATTCACCGAGGGGTATTCAGTTAAAAGGGCCGGGAATCGACTACCCAGTGGAGGTCAAAACGGAACGCTACTTCTCAATTTCGAGAGGACCCGAAAGCGGATTCTAAGGGGGCTGCATCTCCTCTACGAGGTTCTTCTTCGGGGAAAAAAAAATAGGGAGAACCTTCGGGGGGGAAAGAAGAGGGGATGTGCCGCGCCCTGGGAAGTCTTGTAAGAACCCCGTGATGGGTGGCCTATCCTTTTCTGCTGAAGTAAGCAAAATACTCGGGAGGACATGGGGGGGGAAAGGACCAAGCGTTGGGGGCCGACGAAGGTTTAAATGAAAATCGGGAGCAAACCAACCCAAACGAAGGGTTAGAAACGGGACCGAGCGTAAAACCTCTCAAGAGCTGTGAGCAAGCGGCCTCATCGCGCGTTGAGGGGAGGGTCCAGGGGAAAAAACATCAACACTGAGGGGAGTCAAGAAATCCGAAAAAAGCTCCCCTCCTCTAGAAAAAATTGTTAGCCGTGAGATCTCTTCGAGCTCGTGGGGCGGCAGGCTCGGAAACAAACTAGGCGTCGGTGGGCCGGGTCCAAGGGAACGTTTTATTGTCTGTTTAACAATCCTAACGCGTGACTGAAAAACAAAAAAAAGAACCATCTGGGGTTTGGTGCCAACAAGCCGAGAAAGAGGAAAGACCGATTCGCAAGAGTATGGAAAAGGGGGAATAGGGGACGAACGCAGAAAAAGGTAAGGGAACACGGAGCACTCCGCCATTGATACCTGCGCTCAACACTTATCAGGAGGAGACTTAGGAGAAAAATCCCCTCTAAAATCGACAAAGGAAGATATAAGTCATCAAATTAACCGGTAAACAAGGGAAAGAAAGGATCAATAAGAGTTGCCTGCCTACAACTAACGATCAGAAAGGTCCATCCCGGGGAACTATCAAATTACAGAGGGACGCCGAATGTGGACGCCGCCTGTTTGGTTAAACAAGGCTGTTCAACCCGTAGAGGGGGAGGGGCTTAACAGGCGCCCCTCCAACGAGTATAGATAGCGAAGTGGGGAAAGCCAGTCAGAGCACCTGTTCAGAGTGAGGGGATCGGGGGGCTTCCCCTCAAAAACCGAAAAAAAAAACCTATAAGATACAATAGTCCTTTAAGGCCCTTGAAAAAAAACGCCCGACAGGTGTTTGGGGAGGGAGGGAACGACAGCTAACAGGTGGCAGGGGGGGAAAAAATCAAACCCCCGGCCTTTGTCATCTTTGTTACCGAAGCAAACAGACTTCAGGTCGAAACCGGGGGAGGGGAACAAGGCGTGGGAACGGCATGCCCCCGAAAGCCTCGCGAAAGTATACTCCAAGGGAAGCAACCAGGCAGGAAAGCCCGGCGGGGACGCTCAGTCAGGCAGTTTTAGGATCTTGGGGGCTGGCGGGAAACGTTCTCAGAGGGGGGGGGATTGGAAAGGATCGAGCAGCAGGCTCGAGTAGGTCGCACGGGGGGTCGAAGAAGTAAAAGTATGCATCAAATTGAAAGGGAAGTCCTTGGCCGCAAACTCAAAGAACTGGGGAAAAAATCGAAGGCGGCCAAAAAAAAAAAATGATCTTGCCCCGCCAGCGGCTGAGCCGATTTGAGATGGGAAAATGGGACAGGAAAGACGCCCCATGGCAAGGGGGGGGGGACACTAGAACCCGTGTGGTGGTGAGAAAAAGGACCACCCCCAACGGGGAAAGTAAAAAAAGGGGGGGAAAAAGGGGATCGGGGAAAACTATTAGCTCCAAAAGAAAGAAGACCTCATCAGGCGCGGAAGCAGCGTGAGGGAGAAATCCACGAACTGAAGGGTCCTTTGAAAAAAAAAAAGAGGGGGAGGAAATTTGTAAAGGAAAAAAAATAGCCAAAACGCGCAAGTGCCTTCCCAAAAGAAAAAGTTGGATTTTTTGGGGCGTATAAAAGGTCCATAGGCACCGCGAATCTTAAAGCCAAAGGAAGGAACGGCCCACCATTGCGGAAGCAGTAAAAGGCGGCGCGGTGACTGACCCGAAATGGACCGCAAGGCCGGGCCGGGTGGGTCAGCCACCACGACAGACCGCCGCAAAAAAAAAAAGCGGTAAACTTGGGACCCCCCGAATCAGGAAGATGACTGCCGGCGGAACGCCTTGACACAACGAGGTAAAAAAAAAAAGTTGACTGGGAGCGTTACTCAGCCCCGTTCAGGGTTCATGAAACGCGAGGACGGCGCGAGCTCCACTGCCGCAGGGAAGCAATTGATCAAGAGGCTTCTATCTCCTTTCAAAAAGGAGGAAGCGGGGGGCTCAGGGCAATTGGCTCTTCTGAGGCAGATCTAAGGCGGGGTTGGAAAGGAAGGAGGTCTAAAAAACAAAAAACTGTAGGAAAAGAGAAGAAAGACTGAGGAAAAGAAGAAGTAATGAACCTCAAAACAGATATAGAACAAAACGAAGAAAGAAGAATTTGGGAAACAACCGAAGGGACGTGGCAAGAGAAGGGAAACCTCACGAGGAAGCCTGGAGCACACGGCGTAAAAATTAGCTCTCCTCAACGTCCTACCGGACAGAAAAGGGTGAGAAAAAAGGTCCCCTAGGCCCGAGGGGGAACATTTTACGCTGAAAAAGGCTTAAAGAACATAGAAGTCACGTCTCCTTCCCAGATCACAGTTCAGCCGCCGGGTTGACCAAAGGGGAAGAAAGTGGGCGGAAAGTGTAAGCCCCCGCCGGAAAAATCAAAATACAGGGAACATATCGCAAACTGACGGAAGGGAGACAGGGACTACGTATTCCAACCTGTCACAAGCAGAAAGGGCCCAGTTGAAAAACAGGGCCGGACAGGGGTCAACAGGTGGCGAGGACCCCTGGTTTTCTATTCCTAGAAACCACTACAAAACAATTGCTGGGAATGCAAGGGCCAGATCGAAAGGAACGCAGGGCCGGCGGTTCGACACAAAACCGAGGAAAGGCATCCTTCTCTTTATAAAAGAACCGCTGCAGAGTAAGGAAGGGGAGCTGTGATCTTTCTGAGAAAAAACAAGACGTGGTAAAAAAAACATTAAATTACCCTGAACAGGTGGGCCCGTCCAGTGACCCCACCACAAAGTTTCAAAGGAAGAATCCGAGCATTCTAATGGGGGGGGGTTCCGTTGACCTGACCAAGTGGCGACGAAATTAAAGCAATCGTCGAATCCGCGGAGGGACTGCAGAGAGTGGCCGCCCTTCAAAATACAAACCAGTTACTGCGTTATGTTCGAAAAAAAGATCATCAAGCAACAAAACAGGGGGGAAGCTTCTTAAATTCGACAGGCTGAACCAGTTTCCTCCCGAAACTCTATCAGAAGGGGGGGGCCAACAAAGACACTCGCCTCATTAACAACATAAAAGGGTATAAAGCACGACAGAAACCAGAGAATCAACCAACGAAACTGTACGAAGGCCTACAACGGAAATAGACGGTCCTTCAATAGAAAAAGAACCCTCGTCCAAGGGTTCCAGCCTTCCTCAGAAGACTTGACGCGTCCTTTAATCCCCAGATTATTGGGGGGGAGGAACGAGACACAAAAGTGGGGAGGACCGAACTCCGGGAAAAAAAACGGTTCTTTTCAAAAACCGAGAGGGAAAGGAAAGTCTCATTTGAAACTAGGAAAGTCAACCAGGGATGTGGAGGGTCATTCTGGACCAAAAAAGGGGCACGAGTCGTTAGTTCATAGAAAAAAAAAACTGGGAACAGCATTCCAGGGGTAGAGCGATCAGTAAGATAAAAAACCTCAGAAAAGAACCTTGGGGGAGCTGATGCTTAAACGTTCGCTCGGACGCAGGTCATAAAACTCTGAGCCGAAAAGGGCCGACCTCACCTACCATGTCCCCCCTGCACTTGAAGGAGTAGTCTTAGGGAGGCACACCAACTGCCTCGGGACAAAAAAAAAAGAAGTCTCCCCCCGATGGGGGTCCATTGTTCAAACTTGGGATGGGATCAAGCTAAAGGCAGTCGGGGAGAGATCGATTGGGAACTGCCAGGCAGTTCAGCGACCCCAAATAGCCAACACTTCCTAGAAGATGCAGGAAAGCGTGGGCCCGCGACTAAGAGGGTCAAAATGAAAGTCCCGACGAAAATCCGCGGAGGCAGAAATTGTGGTGGAAAACAGTAAAAAAAAAAGAGAAGGCACTGATTCTAAGAAATAAAAACTTACCAAAGAGGGCGCTGGGGGGGGGAGAGCCGATAAAGGTCTGACATAGGCGGGGCCACCACCAACCAAAAAACCAAGATCATCTGGGGGGGGGGCAACTCGTGGGTAAAGGAGGGGGGGAATAAAAGAGGTCCAATGCCATCAGTCCATACAGCCGCGAAGTGCCGCACTCTTTAAAACAAAAAAGTGATTGAAAAAAAAAAGACTCGTTTCGGGCCGAGAAGGGTCTATCGGGGGGGCCTAGCGAACGACTTACTCACTCGAACCTCAAAAACAAATCTCGTGAAGGCATATGACTGAGTCCCAAAAAAAAAGGGGGAGCAACCGGAAAAAAAGCCAAGCGAACCTCTAGAGCCGTATGGGGACCGCTTACCCCTGCATCCCGCAATCTGTCATAGGAGAGAGAGGACTTCCGAGAGGCGGTAAAAAACGATGTTAAGGCGGGGAAACTATTGAGGAGAAAAAAAACCCTTCTGCTATGAAGCTTCAGGGAAGGGGACTAAAAGGGGGGGGGGGTATCTTTGAATATTGGGACATAAACACGGAAAAAAAACACCGAACGTCATTCTTCCACAGCCCTGTGGCGGGAAAAAGATTCTCACACTCTCGAAAAGCTAGTTGCACGAATTAAAAGCAAACTGAAATTTTGAACTAATACAAAGATATGAACTAACTATAAAGTCCTATGCCGCCAAACCGAAAAAGACTGAAATTCCGCCGTGTGGACTCGGCGAAAATGAAAGGATACTTACTTATGAAAATAGGAACTATGACGAAAAATTATCTCAGAAAAAAAACACGGTCTATGAAGAAAAAGAAAAGGGTTCAAGGAACATCCCAGATGGTAAATTTTAGGGACCTATGGCTATCGAATACGACACTGAAAGAAAGGAGGGACCATGAACGCCTTGAAATTCAAATCGTGGCCGAGGAAGGAGGTGGGAAACTTAAAAAAAGTAGACAAAACGGCCGACCTGGTATAAAGGGCCACCTTTCACACACAACGAGGAGTGGGAACGAGGAGGAAAATATCCGGGAAACCAAGGCGGTATTGTTTTGGGAGACGCACACCAGTCGGACCACGTGCGAGGCACCTAAGAGGGATTCGAAACGGCGGTGGGAAAAACGCGTTGAAAACTCAGGGAAAGGAAACCGCCTGCGAGGGCTCAGGGGTGTGGTTAGTCGAGAAAAACATCAAAAATCTCCTCAAACTCCAGGGAACCACGGAGAGAGGATAACCAAAAGCTGGCGATTTGAAGGACGGGGGGAAGAGGAGTTTGCTCACCCAGAATAAACCCTACTATGGGGGAAAGGAAAACTACACGGGGTGGGGGGGGACTTTAATCCCGCCACACGGGGACACACAAACAAGCATACCTCACGAACTCAAACACTGAGACGGGGACTATTGTTGAGCCCACGAAAGGGTCGGGCCGACTTTTACTAATCTGGTGGGGTTCGGAAGTTGGATACATCCCTCTAGGTACACGTTCTGTCTCGGGTGTGAAAAGAAAGCCAGTCGAACAAGAAACGAATGTGGCCCTCCGAAAAGTTGACCAAGGGGGACTACAAAGACCTCGCTGGGGGGGTTACCCAGGAAACTTCGCAACACAGACCCGAGGGGCCCCGGGAAAAAGGAGATTGTGCCTCGAAAACCGGGGGAAGGCTAGGCAGGCTGGGGGGAAAAAGCGAAAATCCAAAACCCAAGGTTCAGACGGAAATCGGGCAAAGGAT
>Ga0179591_1264762_pt1 | contig 16001 bp, 23 predicted proteins | sample CZOMad2_1_08_16f_FD_182891 | JGI IMG/M metagenome (GOLD analysis project Ga0179591, IMG submission 182891) | Vadose zone soil fungal communities from Angelo Coast Range Reserve, California, USA - CZOMad2_1_08_16fungal (PacBio error correction) | ecosystem: Environmental > Terrestrial > Soil >...
AACCTCTGAAGGGGAATACTAGGATTATAGGGGGGGTGCTGCATATGTAAGGGGGGGGACCTCTGCCAAGAACAAGAAAAAAATCATAAGAAGGGAATCTGGGGGCGCTGACGATCGACAAAACGGCCCGCGGCCACTCGTCGCGGGGGATTATTGGTACAAACTCAAAGCAGGGAGCGAGGGACAATGGGGACATTTTACGATATCGAGAGAGCCTTCAAGAAGGGCAACACACCCCAAGAAACTGGCAAAACGGCAAAATAACATAAACTTCGCTCCAATGAGGGTCTACGGCCTGACGAACGATTTGGGGGGGATGGCGTCTTGCTCGGCGAGAAACAGCTCACCCCAAACCCCGTCAGGAGGGAAGCTGTGAACGTCCGAAAAAGGGAGGATCTGGAAAGGAGTTTGTCCCCGAGACCTAGACGATAAGGTCCGGTGCGCTAGCTGGAAAAAGATGTAACGCCCCCCTCGCGAAAGAAAAGGACGCAAAGGCCCGAAAGGGAAACAGGGGTTTGTTTTTGGCGCAGGAAGGTCAGGACCCTGAGGATAAAAAGCAAAAGAAAAGAGGCAAAGGGGAAAAGCAAAAAAGTAAGGACGTTCTTATAAAGGTAATGACTACATGGTTTGTGAAAAAACATCATCGCGAGACAAAAGGGAGAAAGCTGAAACGACTGCAGTCAAAACGATCGATCTCAGACTGAGGAGGTAATGGGGCAACAAAGGTAACATTCATCTAAAAAAGACGAAAAAAGAAGGACCAATGAACAACCAAGCGTCTTGGAGAAGGGCGCCAAAAAGAAAAAAAGGGGGAAAGGAGTGGTTAGAGAAAACCGGGTTCAGGCGCAACTGAGGGGGGGAGGGCTGCCCACTAAACTAAATTCCTCTCCGAACATCACACCGCGAACCGAAAAAGCGCCGCCGCGCGGGAACTGGGTTTGTGCCGGCCGCGAGGTTGCCATCGTGCCGAAGGGGAGTATAGAAGAAAAGCGCGGGGAAGGCGCGCTCGACAAAGGGGAAGTGGGGAGCCCTCGGTCTAGGGTGATAAGCACGGTTTTGTAATCGTTGAAGAACTGTCCCACACCGCGCTCGCTTGGAGGCAGAGGACCTGGAACGGGGACCGCGGACAGCCACCCATGCAGGGGGCAACTTAATACATCCCGAGAGTCGCCGCCTGAAGGCCCTTTTCGAGACTGTGAAATAAAAGGCATTTATCCTGGGGACCGTAGGGGAAGGCTTTTGCTTCCAGAGGATTCCTGCGAAAAAAAGAAGCGAACAATTAAACTGGACGTCGGGGTAATGGGGGATTAATGCCCCGCACCCATGGGGAAACAGGTAGGGTCAGCCGGCAACCACAAAGTTTGGCGTAAAGGAGAAAGTTGGGGGGGGTCACGCTAAAAGAGAAATCGTGGAAAAAAAGACCCCTTTCCACGACAGAAGAGAATTGCAGCCCGTCATAAGAGAGGCCGCTACAATGCCTAGGGGGCAGGGGAGAAATTAGCAGGAAAAAAAAGGCCGCATTCTCCGCTAAAACCGAAAGTCTCCCGAAAACGGTTAAAAAAATAATATTATTAACTTGGTCCACGGAATTGGGCCAAGGAAAAAATGTGAAACCGCGCTCCGCCAAGGGATTCCGAAAAGGGCGGAATGAGAAGCGGGGGGGGGGTACCTGTCCCTCACGAGTCTAGGTTGCCGGGAGGCCACTAACTAAAAAGAGGGGGGGAGAAACCGAAAAGCCGATCGAAGAACAGGGTCAAGGCTTTAAAAGAGACCGCCCGAGATCGATTCTCCTGGGAGGAAACTGAGGAACAAAGCAGGGGTCGGTAGGTCCAGAAGAGGGGAGTGGAAGGGTTTGCAGAAAGACCAGTGCGCCTTTGGGGGTCACTTTTTTAATATGAAAGGAGAGGTCTTGCAAAATGGTGAAGATACCTTCCTTAGACCCTCACCTCTCAGTGTCAAGCATCAGGCCAGCAGGCTTTGGACAAGGCGCTGTGCCTCAAAGAACTTCGAAAGAGTGGCGGAGCCAGTACGTGGGGAAGCTAAGGGAACCGTTATAAAGGTGGGGGGGGGACGACTCTGACTAAAGCGCGGTGTCGAGAAGAAAACAAGAGTTTTCAAAAACCTGGAAGGCGGGGAGTTCGGTGACTGGCGGGAATCCTGAAGGGAAGAAGGCCAATTCTTTTGTAGGGGGGATACCGGGAAAGTCGTTTGGATTTAACAAAGGAGGGCGTCGGAAAAGAAAACCTCGAGTTTCGAAACGAGGTGAAACGCCAAGAAAGGTGGCCAACGGGGCGGTTTAGGCAAGCCAATGTGTTTCACGAAGACAAGCAAGTTGAGGGGGAGGAGCCTTGAAGGCCGCAGGGTCCCGAAGAACACGGATACCTGTCGAAAATCGGCCGCCAAACTAAGTCGATCCTGTAGGACCCCAACGAAATTCGATGGGGGGGGCCGTCAACATACCGGTTTCACCGGAACCAAAGTGCTGACGACGTCACCAAGAAAAAGTAATGCGAAGCAAAACACGATAACAGAAAAGAAAACAAAAAAAAGAGGAGAGATCCTGTGGGAAAGTTTTAAGCTCTTCGTCATGAAGAAAAGCATGGTGGCGGTTACCGCAGGTCTCATGGAAACCGGCGTTGTACGGGCCAAAATAAGAGTTTAGTTGGGGGGTTTCATTACGATCAGGGCCGGGAAAGGGCGAAAAAAAAAGGGGAAGAGTTGTTCGACAGGTGTGGGGGAATTTTCCACTGCGGGACCCCTTCGAGGGGCCGCCAATGGGCGAGATGAAACATTCAAACTGGAAAAAGAGGTGTAGACCCGGGACGGAGGGAGAGAAAGAAAAGAGGATGATGACATGCTTGGCGCTTAAAAAAGCTAGCTTGAGTCAAAGGAGAAGGTGCTTCACAAGACTAACACTCAAAGGCAACCGAGAGGGCTGTCAAAAAGAAAATCTCATCCGAAACAGAAGTGCAGGGGACGCCGGCGCTTCACTCGGTGGCAGCTAACAGAAAGGCAAGAAACCGAAATAAAAAAAAAGACCTGCGGGGGAAAGGGGGAGAAGCTGCGCAAAAAACGAAATACAAGAGGTCAAGCGTCTACAAATGGGACAAAAAGTCAAAAAGACGTCTCCCTAAAACAAAAAAGCTTTTCCAGCCGAATCCTTTCTTGGGCTGGAGGGGAAAGAAGGCCTGTTAAGCTAACGGGAAAAATAAATTTTTGAGTCAAACATTAAGTCATCAAAAAAACCGGCAAATCTCTTGGTTTCCAGACCGAAAACTTGCCCTATTCCCACCGAAAAAGTTCTCACGGTCACAATCTGGGAAGACAGATCTGACCTTCCCAACGGGGCTCTGAAGCCACGAAGGAGAAAAATTGAGGCGCCTCGAAGAGACCGCGGCGTTCCGCGAATTGATCATGTGTTTGAACGACGCGAGGGGTTGATTTAAGGAAAAAAGGAGCGAAAGGCTGACGAGAAGGGAACTGGGGCCGAAAAGAGGACAGGTGAGCCCGGGAAAAAGAATTCCACATATGGATAAAGGGAGGAGCGCGGGGGAAAAAGGGGTTGGGGGCATTCAAAATCCTTGCAGGTATGAGAGGGGGGTGCGAAAGAAGTCAGAGGGGAGAAGTGGAGGTGGGATCGAGCGTAAACGGGGGGAATGTAGGGGAGGGGTCCTGCGATAACTAGGGAGAAACGTCCGCCCCATGCAGAAAGTGGAAACAAAGGAGAAGATCCTCATGTCATGGGCAACGGGCGTAGCCGGGCAAGGAAAGAGTCTGAGCGGGGAAAAAAATAACGTGCTGAAAGAGCCAAAAACCCCCGTGCTGGGGAAGTGTAACCCGGTGGCACCGACTACAGGGGGGGCGGGGGTCGGGGGCCGCATTAACGAAGGAATTTTCAATGCTGCCACATCATGCTTTCCCCGAAAACCGCTCCCGCCGCAAAATCCTCGAGAAGACAAGGACTAGAAAAGGACTTATTGGCGGAGGGAATGCAACAGAGACTAAGACGGGAGACTGTCGCGTCCCTTTGGAAAGTCGCCACAAAAAAAGAGGGAAAACGGAAAAACGGTCCCCGCTCAAAGGGAGAGGTGCATCGACCAAGAGAGTCGAGTGTGGGACGCAAAAGTAAAAAAAACCGTTCTTACATCGGATCAAAAGAGTCTAGGAGAAGCAGAGAGGTGAAAAGAACGCTATCGAGGGGGGCTTCTCGTAATTCTCCAGGGCGTTCCACAATATCGCGACCTGCACACCAACAGAAAAGAGCTGCGGAGGGAGAGGGTTCGCGGAAGGGAAGGAGAGAAGGGGGGGGGGGAGTGGGCAGCCCTCAACTGTAAGTTGCGAAGATCGGACTTCACTGCAAAGGTCCAAAAAAAGCCGTTAGGGAAGAGTCTTTTTGGAAAGGGGGACAAGATCGCCGCGCGCAGAAAAAAATAATCTGGTAAAGACGTCCGTCTGATTGTTGAAGAAAAGATGAATGTTCCAGAGAGTTGCATAACATTGGGGGGCGCGTTTAGACGCGGGATCGAGAGGGCGAGGCGGGGGGCGTTTCACAAGGGGGGGATGACTTTGAAAATACGAAGGAGGGGGGTTTCAAGGAAGTAGTCAAAAGGACATAGAAACGAAATACTTTCGGCGAGCCTGAGGTTTCATCCCTGTGAGCTTGAAAAGAGGGAAGGGAAGGAAGGTGACCTTTAAGGCGCCAAAAAATTGTTTGGGGGGGGGCTTTGTGAATGGATTTGCAATCCCAAAAAAAAAACGCGGAGGACAAATCGTTTTGATCTAGCCGCCCCGGAAAGGGGAGCTCGTCGCAAATCAACGCGGACAACCGCTGGTCTAGCGAACAGAAAGGACGTAGGGAGGAGTTCCGAGAACCAGACGATCGGGGGATGCATACAGCGCCGACGAAAAATCGTCGAACGTACCTTGTAATGGAGCAGAATGGTTCAGGGGAAGCAAAAGAGTCGGGAAATTTCAAAATGGGCAATGTTGGTTTGCCCAAGGTGAAGAAGGAGCGTCAACAAGAGGGATGAGTACGAGGTCATTAAAGTTCTTGCGGTGGCAAAATAAGCGAACAGGGGAAAAGAGGAAGGAGGCCGCTTTTGAGAAGGAAATCGTTGGGGGCCTTTGAAGGGAGTTTTCATTGTGCTTGGCAGGAAATACCGCGGAGCAAAAAGATACTCGGAGGAAGAATAGGTTATCTCAAAAAAAAACAAAAAGTAATTAGGGAAAAGGAGAACCTAGTGAGGCCTACTAGTTACTGAAGGTGAATGTATTGGAAAAGCGCGGCCAAGAAAGAGAATATATTACGGAAGGAAATCGGGACTGGAAAAAAAAAGACACGAAAAAAGGCCCTAACTCGTCGCGGTCCTTGGTGGGACAAGGCGGCAAGAAAATTCGGACCCAGGGGAGGGGAAGTGGGCGTTTGACGCTAGACGCAAGGAAGAATCAAAACAAAAGACCTTTAAGGGCTACGAACAGAGGAGAAGACTAAGCTACCCTTCGACAATGCCAAGTGGAGTCGAATTTGTAAAGCAGTCGGGAAAAAATGCTCAAGACTCTTCTTTAGGGGTACGAATCTGTGAAAAGACGGGCAACACAAAGGCGGGGGGAAGGCGAAAAGCAGGGGGGTCCGCGATAGGGGACCGAGAGAGGAAAGCGGGGCGGCAAGACTTCAAAAGATGGGCCCCCCCCGCGACCGGGTTGTCAAGGTAAAGAAAGTAAAGGAAATAAGAAAACAAACGAGGTGGTGGGGTTGGCGACTGAATGTCCATTCCTGAGATCAAGAATGGGGAAAGCGAACAAGAAAAGAGGAGAAGAAAGTATGGAAAGTGCGGGACAGGAATGACATACTTCGGTGGGGAAAAACATCAAAGGGTCGGGAAAAAAAAGTCCTCCAAAGGAGGGAACTACCCTACTGAACCGGATCGATTCCGCGGAAGTGGGACGACAAAAAAGGCAACGATAAAGTAACATTCATCGCGGTAACATCCCGACGGAGAAGAGAACCTTGAAGAAGGGGGGATTTGCTACACAAAAAGAATCTGCACCGAGGGGGGCGGACCGTGATTGGCAGAAAGCATCGGAAAAAAAGGATTGGGGAGTCCCCTCCCAGAAACTTCCTCTCCTGAAAAAGAGACCTTCGCAAGACCTGGGGGGGGAAGCGCGTCTAGTTGGGGCATGAGAAAAGGGGTTTTTGCCATCGAAAGGAAAGGAGGCGTGAGAAGGGAAGCCGCTGAGATCGCGGCGCGCATGCACGCTGCGCCTGGCGAACTTGTCGGCGACCTCAGAGATCGACCGCTGATGCACGGGGGGGGTTGATCGTTTGGAGGGCGGGGAAACCGGGGAGGGAGAGGGTAGGGGAGGAAAAAAACTTAGCGATCGGGAGGGGGATCGTCGCCCATGCAGGGGTTGGCGACTTTAAAGACAGGCCGCGACGTCAGGCCGCCATGAATCGGTTGCAACATAAAAGGGTCGCATGGGGGACGGCAGAGAAAAACGTGTCGGGGAGCTGGGAGAAGAAGCAATCGAGGTGAAAGACGGAGCGCATGCAAAATTGAGGGGGGGGGAAGTGCGGCTGAGTACCAGGAAAAAAGTGGTGGAAGGAAATGGGAAAAAAGCAACGGGGGGGGGGGAGGATTTCAGCAAGGGGGATTACTCAAGAAAATCGTGGGCCCGCTTACGCCACGGCAAGAACATTACAATGAGATTGCAGACCGTCAAGAGGCTTGACAAGGTCGAAGGTAGAAATGTAAAGAGAGGCAACAAAGCCTTCCCTAAAAGTATCCTGACTCACAACCATCAGGTCGCCCTGGGGGGAAAAGTTCCACAACGTAGAGAAATGGAAAACGGGGACCAATGCCAACACATGTGCCAACCGCGCTCCGGGGGGGGGGGAAGACATCGTCGGAGTGCCGGTACAAGGCACCATCACGAGGAAGTTTTCCGCGGCCCCCAGTGAAAAGAGAAAAAGGGAGGATGTCAACCTAAGGCAAGATCGTGAAAATCAGAGTTTCAGAGACAAGCGCGAGATCGAGGAGAGTCATTCGATCACAGGAGGCGGCCGAGCAACGGTCGGGAGAGAAAAGTCTTGGAGGTGCGATGGATGCGACTTTTGTCAACAGGGGGGGGACTAGGCAAGACGGAGATGGGCCCCAATTTTGCCGGGGAAATGTCCCTTCCATGCGATACCTAAAAGGGAAATGAAGGAGGAATCAGGCGCCGGGGGAACGTTCCGAAAAACGACATAGGCTAAAAGGCTGGGACTGCATGGAAGACGAATCTGCCGCGGAGTTTAGAAAGGTGTAGACGGGAACGATGATGCGCAAGGGAAAAAAGAGCAAAAAGTCCAGGGCGATTTGGAGGCGGTGCTGTGATAATAGCAGAAAAACCGGTGCACGCGGCCTGGCACGTCTTGGTGGGGGGATCAGAGAGTGGGAACCAAAAACTGGGGTAGGAGGGGGTGCAGAGAGATTCTGGCCAGACAATCTAACGGTTAGCACAAACCTGTCACTTAGAAGCGGTGGGGTCCAACGGAGGCTTGCACTCGGGGGAAACGGGGGAGAACAGGGTGTGGAAAGTGTCGTCAAACGAACGGGGTAAGCTAAGGACAATCACGGAGTCGACAACGAGAAGAACACACTGCCGAAGTCATCTGGGGAAGCCGCCAAAAGGGTCGGAGGATTTTGAGGTTTCCCTGAGACAAAAGGGGAGGAAAACGCCAAAAAAGACTCTTAAAAAGGGAACGCCGCCGTTGAGGAAAAAAGATCTCTCTCAAACACGGAGAGGATGAAGGTAGCGGGTTTACTCAAACGCGTCGCCATGAACGGTGAGGGGAGTTAAAAGGGAATCAGGGGAAAAGGTGTGAGGCAAAATATCGAAAGGGGCCGGAAGGTCGGAGAGGCCTGCCTGAAAATGCAGGAGAGTTGGAAACCCGGGATTGTCAAAACCTGCGGCATTTGGAGAAAAAGGGAGGAGGAACCTAAGAAAAAAACTGGTCAATCCTCGTCAAGAGACCGGTGCAACTTGGCCAGGGAGCCTCACCGAAAGGAAAAGGGGTGACATTCTTAAACTGGGAGCCGGAGAAAGAACTCACGGCAGCACTACGCCACGCAGCAACCAGGGAGTTGCTGTTCAAAACGAAGTCCCTAGCGAGGCCGAAAAAAAAGACGTCAGAAAAAACGCGTTCAAATGGTTGCAGCTAAGTAAAAGCCAGCAAAAGGAAAGAAGAGACGCCGGGGGAAAACTCTTGTCGAGCTGGGAGCCACACAAAGCGAAAAAAGCGTCGACAAAAAGAACCGACATTCGCGAAGATCGTCGCCCTGGCAGCCCTCCACTCTGGGGCATAAAAGGATATGGATTGGAACTGGGATCAACGCAAGGCAGTATGAGAGCTGATCCTTCTATCAAAAAGAATGCATCATCCGGGGGGGGGAAAAAATCTCTTAAAAAGACTGGGAGTCAACGAAAAAGTCTCACGAAAGGAAAATTAAAACCGGGGCAAAAGAACACTCGGGACCTTCCCGACAACGTTACCAAGGAGGACGACGAAGTGGGAAGAGGGCGAAGAAAGGGTCAGCGCCTGCGCGGTCAGGGAATCCTTTATGTGTTTTGGCACAGGAGGCCGGAGGTTGATTTAATACAAAACTGTATCAAAGGCTGACATGCACTGTGGCCGTGAAACGCGAGACTCAGTAGTTTCATGTAAAAGGAATTCAAAGGAAAGAAAAGGGGGAGCGAAAGGAGCGCGGGTGGCACATGGTTGCATTGTGCAAAAGGGTGTGGGAGCCAAGGTATGAAAGTTTTGTAACCGCTTCGGGAAAACAAGGGGGCGGAAGGTGGAAAGAAGCGCGGTCCAGGGGGCCGGTGTTTCAAGGATACGATTCAAAGGGCGTGCCCTCCCCAGGAAAGTGTCGCGGCAAGAGAAGAATTTCTGCAAGCTCTTGGCAGACGTGGCACGTGGGAGGTCCTTCCCAAAACACGATAAATGCAGCGGTGAACAAATAAAAAGACCTACGCAAAAAAAACCTTGCTGGAATGAAAAAAACCGTTGGCGCCCGACCCCTGGGGGCGGGGCAAAAGCATGAAACCTACCCGACGAATTTTCATAAAGTCAGGCACCTAAAAGACCTTTCCGAGGAGGCTCCCAAGCCGCAAAAGCACAGTACCGGGATGGCCGCTCAATGGGGAAGAGCGACGTGAAAAAAAAAGGCGAAACGGGCGGACGGGAGTATTGGGACTTTCTGAGAAAGTCTCCAACACTGCGGAGACAAATACCGAAAAGGAGATTGCCAGAAGCGATCAGGTGGGGGGGGGACCGAGTACGATTCCTACAAGTATCATCTTTCGTAGAGGGGTCCCCCGACAAAGTTATCTCATCTGCCTGATCAGGAAAGGCGTCATCAATTCTTTTTAAAAGGTATTCCAGTGCAAATGACAACCCCATGAGCGAGGCCTGCCCAAAAAAGACCGCGCGGGGAGAGTTTGGGGAGAGGGGGATGGGGTAGGAATCGGGGGGGGGGGAAGGTGAAAAACAAAACAAAACTGACGACAGTTTGCGAAGAAAGTCCTTCAAATCCCGTCGCGAACCAAAAAAAAAAGGTGAGACTCTTGGGTTGGGGGAAAAGTAGCCAAAGCGAAAAAAGGGGATAACTGCTTACTTCGGGGGGGTCCAGATAGATTAAGCCGATATCTGTGCATTCCATTGTCGCAAGGACGAAAAAAGAAAAGACATCGATAGTCGAGGCCTTCGGTTGGGTACAAAACAGATTTGGATGAGACGAACCATCGCGTATGGGTTTTCCAAAATGAAATGTAGTCATTAAGACCTAAAATTAAGTGGGAAAAGTTGTTCATGACTGTGTCGCTGTGCGCCGTCGGAAAGAAGGTCTTGAACAGTCCGTTTGCTGGGGAAAACACTCCGGTGTGGTTTGCAGGGGCGGTCGTGAATGGACGGTTTAGGATCCCTTGGAAAGGAACGGCGGGAGGTAAAAGCTGCAGTCGATCTAGCCTCGAAGGGGAAGAGAGTACGGCAGAATATAAACAAACAGAGTTCGAGGAGAACGACCGCCTGAACGTCTTGACCACAGTTCGTAAGAAAAAAAGAGGAAGGCAGGGGCCAAAGCAGTCGGGGTCAGGGGGGGGGAAAAGGAAGTGAAAGTGGCATGACGAAGGTGTAGCTGTAGATGAAATCGCCGCGGAAGAGCGTTTCACAATCGGAGTTTAGAGCGGGAGGGAAATCGCGACGGAAAGGCGGCTGCCGACAAGGTGAAAAGTTGCTAAGTGTCCAAACTAAGCTGAAACACGCTAAAGAAAAGTTCGAAAACGGCAGGATTCAGGGAAAACGTTTCGTAAGTTGAATTCTGACTGCGGTTGAAAAAAAGGGGGTGGGCCGTCGACTGAGGAAGGAGGTCAAACCGAAGCATAACCGTAGGGACAAGAGGAAACGAAAAAAAAACAACAAAAAAACCAAACGTAGTAGTAGTAAAAGAGAGAGAACTCTGGTTCACTTCCGAGGAACTATTCGGGGGAATGCAGTGACGCAAGCACAAGCAGGCATAATTAAAAGATGGAAGAGGCTGACTAGCGTTCAGGCGGCCCGAAAGCAATCAAGGGGGCGGCGTATGGGGGGGGGAACAATGCACATTCCCAAAATTGGCGCTCTAAACGCAGTTCGTTGAGCAGGAGAGAAAGCAGTCAAGGAGAAGCAACACACCCTGCCGAAGAAAAGGGGGCTACAAAAGCGGCGGGTCACTACAGCTACAAGTCGCTTCAGACAAGGGTCGAACGCCTTCGAGGGTTGCCGGAAGAGGAAAACCATGCATCAAAAAAAACTTCTGAGGAAAGGAAGCTGTGAAAGAGGCCGATCATGAGGCGTAGATCGGCGAAAAAACGGGTTGGGTCCCGTGACACGAGCGACCGGGGGGGGGGGGGGGGGGGGGGGGGGGGGTGGGGGGGGGGGGGGGGGGGGGGGGGGGGGGGGGGGGGGGGGGGAGGGGGGGCGTGGGGGGGGGGGGGGGGGGGGTGGGTGGGGGGGGGGGGGGGGGGGGGGGGGGGGGGGGGGGGGGGGGGGGGGGGGGGGGGGGGGGGGAAACGGCTAGAATCAACAATGTAAAAAAACAAACAGACGCGTCCGCGGGTGGGGAAAAAGGGGGACGCCGAAAAGGCAAAAGAAGCCAAGGGCAAACAAAAAACGCGAGGGGGGGGTTGGGAGAAAAAGAAGGTCAAGGGACCGGAAGGAAGAAGAAAAAGGGCGCAAAAGGGGGAAATCTGCAAGAAAGTAGGGGAGTAGGTAATGTCCTTAATAAGAGGAAAGGGGGGGGGAAAAACACTCCGGGGGGACACAGTCAAATGGAACGAAAGCGGACGGTCGCCTGATCACTGGGAAACGTCAAGGAACGCGACAAAAGTCAACCGATATGGAAAATAAAGCATCTTGAACTAAAAGGAACGCCGACCATATTAAGACAACTGGGCGCTCCGGAAGAGAACCAAAAAGGCAAACGGAACGGTGTGGTGCTGCGAGGGAGTTTTCAAGAAGTCTTCGCAAAGGTCTTTTGAGGAAAGAAAAAACCCACCCCGACTTCAGGAACATGAAAAAGAACCGAAAAAAAAAAAACGATGAAAAAAAGAAAAAAGGTCGCGCGAAGGGACGAGAATCATGTGGGTAATCGGGTGCCCCTGGCAGAAGTCGAAGCAGGGGAGATCGAGGGGTCAGGAGCGCGCTTCGAACAGGAAGGCCGCGGGCTCAAACGACACGCTTTGGGGGAAAGGAAAGGAAAGATGCGGAAATCTCTCTCGCGGAGGGGCAATCTACCGCTTGAGGAAAAGAGGTCTCGCGAGACCCATCAGAAAAGGGCAGCAGACGGAAAAAGAAGCCGACGAGGGGTGCCCTTTTAGGAAAGACAGGCATTGATGAAGAGTCCTTGGGGATGGTCGGCTTTTGCAAAGAGCGCGAGAGTTTCAGCGGAGAGAGGTGGAGTAATCAAAGTCACGTCGGCTCTGACGGACGGGGACCCATTGGTCAGGGGCCTCCACTGGTTCACCGGCAAAAAGAACGGGGTTTTTTGGGGCCCGCACTTATGTGTCAACAAGGAAGACAGAGAAAAGAAAGGAAACGAAGGGAGGCAGCCCTTCTCCAAAAAGGAACATATGTCCCTGATGGAAGAACGGTTCTCCACTTGAAACGGTTCCTCTCGAAACAGGGGGGCTCCTGGCAGAAGAACCGCTGCATCCAACCCGCTCGCAAAAGGGGGACGCCAGGACGGAGAAGAAAGGAAAAAAGGGGGTAGATGGAAAGGATCAAAAAAATTGGCAATGAAAAAAAGGGCCAAAAATCAGATAAAAAAAGAGACTATTAGAGACACGGTACTGCTTCAAAGGAATGAGCTTTTCAGAGAACAGAAAAGCTATAAAGAAAACCGGGAGAAAGGGGGTGGGATAAGTTCAACCTATCGAAAATAGGTGCCAACAGGGAAAACAAGGCTTTCAGAGACAGGAAGCGCGCTCGAGTCGCCTAATAATAAAGCGGCTGCGGGAAAAAAAAGGAGGTCAAACGAGTGTCTTGGAGGGGAAAGGTATGACCAGATTTGTCACTTGATAGGCAGTCGTATCGGGGAACCCCCGAGATTTGGGGCCGGCAGGGGAAGGAATGAGAAAAAAATCAGGGAAGTAGAGACAAAAAAAAATTGACGAAAAAGACACTCCAAAGGAGGCACCGCAGGGCTGCCAGGAAGATCTTGCGGGGAAGGGGTCGGTTTGACAGGGGGGGTCGAAGAAGACGAGCTCTGTTGCGCAGAGAGACAAGAGTTCAAAGGCGGAGATGGCGTAAGGCTGGCATTGACGGAACAAAAAGAGCGGCGGCCTTGCAAAGGTTTCGGAAGAGGAGACATTCTTTGGGGAGAAAAGCTATGGCGTTAGGGGGCGGGGAGTAATTCTTGAAGAAAAAAGAGGATTTTCTTGAGACCCGCGCGGAAGTTATAAGAAAAAACCTTGGGAAAGTCGGTGGGGGGGAGAAAACCGACGAGGCAGGAAGGGGTCGAAAAACAAAGGGGGTTTGGAGTTGGGGTGGAGGTCCGGAATTGGCGCCAAATGAAGGGCAGCCAGTGACCAATAAGGCTAAAGTACCAACGAGATAAAAATCGACGGGAAGGAGTCGGACTTCAAAGAAATTAGCGAAAGGTTACAGTAACATAGCCGTTCAAATGAAGGGCCGAAACTACGCCACCAGAGAGGTACACTTCTGCCCGACGGCCCGGGGAACCGAGAAAAATGAATCTCTCTCAACAAACGAGAGGAAAAGGATAGAGGGAGGTCAAGAAAAGCGTCGCATGACGAAAGGGGGGGGGGAGGGGAGTAGGGTCCAGGGAAAAATTTACGTCCAAATATATGAGGGGGAGTTCGTTTGGCGGAGTAGTACGAAGAGTGAAAACTGGCAGCGGGGGCGGAAAGGGTCGCAGGTAGGGGTCAACTTCGGGACCCTGATTCAGGGGGGGAAGACAAGGCGTAAGCAATTGCCCAACTGTCAAGAGGTCGTGTCTACCGTGGAAAAGGGGCCTCGTACGGGAGCCTCAAGAAAAAGTTTAAAGGGGGAAAAGGACTAACAAGGGCAAAAACTCGAGGTGGTGCAGTAAACCGCAATCAAACCAGGCGGCTTTGCTGGGGCCAACGAATTAAGTAATTCCGAAACGAGACACCGAAAAGTAAGAAAGGGAACTGGGGCATATTCCAGAAAGCAAAAAGGAAAGCCAAAGCGACAGGCCGCGTTTGGAACTAGGGTCGAAGGGCGAAAGGTAATCGTCGCGAAACCTTGGCTCAGTAGAGGGGCAGGAGGGGGAGCCCTGGCGACCTCCCACTCTGAATCCTTCTATTAGGGGGAACTGGAAAAAAAAGGGCCCTGATGATCTAAGAGGTGGTTTTGGATTCATCCAGGAAAGAACACGACCGTAAATTCTCGGGAGAACCGGCCTTGGCAGGAAACAAATTGGGGAGAAAGGACAGAAAGAATGACAAACGAAACTCGGTCTGACAGTTCCCGAAAGTTTGCTCTGCGACCGAACGAAGTGAGAACTCGATCGACAGCGAAAAAGCGCGGTCGAAGAGAAGTGGGGAAGGAAGATCGTCCTATAGGGAAATGGTCTCAAAACTTTATCAATGAAATCTAGAGGCAATGGTTTCCTCTTAAATCAGGACCTCAGTGAATCATTTACGGAAGTAGCTACCGACAGAGGGGGGAAAATGGCGGGAGCCATGGCAACATGTGAGGTGCAGCAAGTGGAAAAGGGTTGATTCATAATCACTGGGAAAAAGATTCTGTCGGGCGACTGGGGGGGAGAGAATGAGAAAAAGGGAGTCCGGTGTAAGGAAGACTATAGGGAGAAAGGAAAAACCATTGCGCGAGTAAGACCAGAGTAGAAGTGAGAAGAATGTGGGGGGCACGTTCGTAGGGGGAGGGACCACGATTCTGATCTGGAGTACCATATTCTGACCTAAACAAAGTGCGGGGAAGGAACCCGTGTGGACCTCAGACTCAATTTTGTCGGGAAAGGAATGCCGCACACCGGACGGGTAGTGACACATGGCGCTAAAATGCTTGCCAGATCATCCCTCGCGCAAAAGCCCAGCAAAGAGAACGCCGAACAAGGCGCTGCCGTCCATCACAATGCCGGTATGAAAAATCAGAGGAGAAGCATCGGCGAAGTCAAGTGTCTGGCGAGGGACGCCAACCCCATGCATGGGGGAAAGAAGATTTCAAAGAGAGGGGGCAAGCGTCATTAATCGAAAAGCGGGGAGCAAGGGGTTGAAAAGGCATCGTCACGATTCCTAAAGGGGGACTAGAATCTTCTATCCAGGGGGGGGTCGCCGACAAGTTGCGAGGAGTGAAGCGCGCTTGATCCGCACAAGGACGATAGAAGGAGATTAGGGGAAAAAAGTCTTACTTCTAAGGAACATGGACAACCCCAGAGGCGGCCTGCACCAAGGAAAGAGCGGCGTGCGATGGTTCGAAAGGGGGGAAAATGGGGTTGAAGGAGATGAAGGGGGAGTTTTCATCAAGGGAGGGGGGCGAAGAGCTTACACATCCAAAGACACCAACCGTTTGAGTGCAGCTTCTTTTTGCGAAAGCCAAGGGCAGAGAAAAAATCCGGCTAGGGGATGTTTCCAGGAATGGGGGAGACGGTGTTGCCCTTAAAGGGCTCGTGTACAGGAAGCGGGATCATCGATAGAGCCGGAAATCTGAAAGAAGGGGGAAGAGAGGTGTGCCCTAGCGGATTATTTGGGACCCAACATGGGAGAGGAGACTAAGAAATGACCTGGAAAGCGAGCACCGAAAAAGGCCATGTTCGCCTTCTGCTCCAGGGAGGGGGACTTGACCAAGGTGCAGCCAAAAACGAGGGCGGTTGTGGGAAACCAGGGGCTTTCGGTGAAGGGGTGGAGTAGTTCGGCGGGAAAAGTGGGACCCAAAAGTAAGCTCGGGGGGGCGGTAAAAAGGGTGAGGAAAAAGCAATGAGCTCGTCTAAAAGATCTGCGAAAGAGGGGGGCTCAGGGGAAGAACTACCTCATGAAGTCTTGACCAAGCGGAAAAAAAGGCAAAATCCCGAGAGAGGTGGGATTGGGCCGAGCCGGAGGAAGGATCGGACCTCAGGAGTAGAACCTTGAGCTAATTTTAGCGTGATAATGACGACACTCCTTGATGGTAGATAAAAGGGTGTTGACCTCTTTAACGGAAGACTAGCGTAAATCCCAAGCGGGAGGCCGGAAAATTGCATAATTGTGGGGGGGGGGAGGCGGAGGGGGACCCAATAAGCGAAAAAATGATTACTCTTTCTCCGTGGGTCACGGGAATTTGCAGGAATGCACAGAGGGGGAGGCAAGATGCCGGTAATTAGTTGCGTGGGGGTGTCTTTGAACGACGGAAATCGCAAAAAAAGGTAACTCGTGAGGGGGAAATAGTTAAGAACAAAAAACAACGGAGGAGAAAGAGAAGATAACCTATGGCAAAAAAAAGA
>Ga0179591_1417873_pt1 | contig 15998 bp, 22 predicted proteins | sample CZOMad2_1_08_16f_FD_182891 | JGI IMG/M metagenome (GOLD analysis project Ga0179591, IMG submission 182891) | Vadose zone soil fungal communities from Angelo Coast Range Reserve, California, USA - CZOMad2_1_08_16fungal (PacBio error correction) | ecosystem: Environmental > Terrestrial > Soil >...
GACACGCCCAAAAGGGGAAAAAAGGCGGGCGCCTGGCGCCATCACAGGCTTCAGAACGGCCCTTCATCGCCATCCCCGGAAGAAAAGATCCTCCTCCGCCGAAATCCTGAGGGGGAAAGGTAAAAATTCCTGGGGCCGAAGGGGAGACCAGGTCGCCGGAAAAAAGAAGAAACTTTCAACCAAAAAAGAAAGAGGGCTTCAAAGTGAGTATCAACGGGGTCATATCTGAGGAGCCGCCCGCCCCGGGAATCGTTTTTGGAATCCGGAAGGGTTGTCAAGTTCTTTGGAGGGGGAGGGGGAGAAGGGGCCCATTGTTTGCATCAAAGTTGGACATCGTCCAGAAGCCTTGCGGTCAAAAAAAAAAAAGAGACAAAGAAATTGGGCGGCTTGAAACATGGAAATCCTCTTTCAGGAACGGGTAGAAACGGACGTCCACCAGTGGGGAAAGCGCCGCGCGGACATCAAAGAAGGGGATGGTCCTCTTGCCCTCTTGTGGAAAGAAAAGGTGTGGGTACGGCGCCACCCCCCCCGCCCATAATCCGCAAAAGAAAAAGGGAAAAAACCAGTTTCCGGCAGGTGACAGGAAGGAAGGGGGGGGTGTATCCCTACGCCGGGAAAAAAACGAAGGTGGACTGGAGGGGGGGGAGGGTTTTGTCCCTGTATCATCTCCTTGTTGGGAAAAAGGGAAGAGGGTAACGAGGGCCTTCTTCGAGGAAGAAGGGAAAATCACTCCCCTTGCCGCGGAAAAGCATACATTGCGCAGAGGGAAAACCCTCAATAGAAAAAAAGAGGAAGACTATTCATGTCGGGAGAAAAGAGGGAGGGGGATTCTTTCATCTTCTCTGAAGGTCCTACTTTGGGAGAAAACGTCCATGAAACCAAGGAGGTCAAGTTCTTTTGCCAGGGGAAAAAAGGAAGGGACCTCAACCTTTTCCTCTTTTTCCCCAGAAAAAAACAGAACTTTCTAAGGAAACAAGACCCGGACCTCAAATAAACCCCCGCCAAGGGGGGAAAAAAAGAAGGGGGTGGGGGGGACAGCCGCATCCATGCGACGAAGCCCAGAGAGAAAGGGGGGAAAACCCCTAATCTTTCCCAACCTTGAAAAAATCTCCAGCGTTCTTGGAAAAGAGGGGGGAAGAAAAGCGAATCGGTGTCTCCAAAGGGGGGAAGAAAAAAAGGGGGGGGGATTGCGCCTGGATCAGGGCGGATCAAAAAAAAAGACGTTATGATGAAGGAAAACTTAAAGAAATCCAGCCGCAATCCCCAGGAAGGAAAAATGGGGAAAAAAAAACACCGATCTCTGCTGTTGGTGAGGAAAGCCTTGGACGTCCTTCCCCCCGTCCAGAGGGGAGGGGGTGAAAAAAAAGTCGACAAAAAAGAAAATCCTCCTGGGCCTCAAGGCTGTCCCCCACCGAATATCGGGTAAGGGGTGAGAACGGGGGGGGAAAGGGCATGGGGGTCCTGATCAAGAACGGGAAGGGGAAAGGGAAAAAAGCTCCCGTTGCGGGACGGTTTCTCCAAAGGGGGGAAAAAACTGGCAAATGAAAGAAGCGACGGGGTGTTCTGGGAAAAGGAAAAAAGACTTCCTACCCGCCCGCAAAGAAAAAAGAAAAGAAAGACGACAACTCAAAGACCCAGGACCTATCGGGAGGGGAAAGTTTTTTCATAAATGCGGGGGGAAGAAAGGGATGGAAAGAGGTTCCCATACCCTTCCAAGTCCGGGAAAAAAGAGGCCTTCCATCATAAAAAAGCAGATAGTGAAAGGTAAACCATCGGGGAAAAAGGAAAGGGAGCTGATTCCATTCCAACCCCAGCCAAAGAAAGAAAAGGATAAAAAAAGCTGCTCTACTCTTTTCCCATGATCAACTGAAAGTAATTTCCTATTAACTTAACAGGAAAGAGGAAGACCTTCATTAGCTGGGCAAAAAAAAGGGGCTCCTTCACAAGATCTGAGAATCAATTCAATATTACCATCAGGAAAAGGAAGAAAAGGGGGAAGACCTCTGTCTCTCTAAAGGGAAAAAGTCCTTTTTCTAAAACTACTGTCCTTAAAATAGTATTAAAAAAAGAGAGAAGGAACGGAATCCCCGCCAAATGTGGCGCGGGGAAGGGGAAGAACGAGCAGAAAAAAGACTGAGGAAAGAAATGCCATTCATCAGGAGGGGGGGGAAAAAAAGGGGACCCGCCGAAAATCCGAAAAAGGGGGACAATCAATACATTCCTCGACGTTACCAACAAAAAGAAATTAACCCCTTTTTTCGGACGAAGAAGAAGAAAGCAACACAGTCTGCACTCGCCGAGGGGGGGAACTTTTTTCCCCAAAAACCTCGGGGGACGGTTGATAGTTTTTTCCGGGGAATTGCTTCTTTTTTTCGGGGTTTTCTTGAAAGAGGAGACGGGGAGGAGGGAAGGGCGCGGCCTCTGCCCAGGGGAGGGGGGGGGAGGAGAAGAAAGTGAGAGGAGGAGGGGAATCTGGGGGCAGGCCTGCGACTGGGGAGGGAGAACGTATAAGAAGAAAGGGGGATGGCTAAGGGGGGAAAAAGAAAGAAAAGGGGGGGGGCTTGTTTTACAGCTGGGGGGGTTTTGCCCTTTCTGAGCAGGGGGGGAAATAAGTCGAGGGGGGACGGCGAAGTAGACGCCAGGGGGGGGGAGAGACTATTTCCCCAAGCTTCCCCCCAGACGGAGGGTCAGTAGGGAGGTGGAGCCTATCAGGAGAGGGGGGGGGGGGTGTGTATTTCCCTACTAGAAAAGGGGACGCTACCTTCCTATTATGCAGGAAGAGGGGGGAAAAAGGATCGTCTGTCCCTGGAAGAAATGGTTTAGATTTCCATTATGGGATGAGGTCGGGAACGGGGACGAATCCTTCCCCAACGGAGGACGTCCCATCTGGGGGTGACTCTGGGGGGAGGCCATTCGTGGAATGGAAGGGAGGGGAGGAAAAAGGGGGAAAACTTGATCCTTTTGCCAGCAGAAGAATTATCAGAATAATATTTGGAGGAAGAGGGGGACAACAGAAAGGATAAGAAAAAAACACGCTCCAGCCCGAAAAATGAAGGGAAGACAGTTTACTAACGCCTTGGGAGAGGGAGTATGCCTTCCTTCTGGGAGAGAAAAGCCGGATCTGGGGGGGGAGGGGGAAAACAGTTTTCACCGGAAATAAGAGAGGGGGAAAGATCTTTTTGAAAAAGGGTTTGTTTCTAAGGGAGCAGGGGGACGGAAATGCGGAGCCTTCGATGGAGAAGGTTCTCGCCGTGGCTTTGTGAAAGTGTGGTTTCGGCCAGGGGGGGGTTCAAAAAGCGAGAGGTTTTGAGGAAGGGGGGGGACTCTCCGTCGTCCAGGGAAAGAGGCCCCTAATCGGAGGTCCAAACAGTAACGTGAGGACGATCATCGAGTAAGGGGAAAAAAAAAAAAAGGGGGAAAAAGGGTCTCCTTTGAAAAAAGACGTTTCCTTCCGCTGTGGGGGGAAAAAAGCTCGGGGAGCGAAGCGTTAGAGCAAAAAGAGGACTTTTGAATGGGTAAGCCCAAGGTTCAGTGAGGAAGGAATAACAAAGTACAAAAAAAAAAGGGTCCGCGGACAAAAAGGAGGGAATATGTTTGGTATTGAGGAAGGTGTCCTGATTCTTCTCAAAGGGGTGATGGGAGGGAGGCCGTTGAGGGGGAGGGACCTCCTTCGGTAGAGGGAGGTTTCTGAAGGTGTTTGGAGGGAGGGAGTTGGCCCTCTTTCATCGGGTAGAAAAGACGAATCTTTCTTTTTGGTGGATACCTTTTATAGAAGTTGGTATAGAGAGGGGCCTCTTTCTAGGAATATGAAAATACGGGGAGGAAAAAGAAGGGATAAAAACTCCTTTTAATTCGGGGGGAAAACCACCCTCCTTCACTCCCAGAAAAAAAGAGAAAATCCCCCCCGCCCTCTAAGATTCACAGCGGGAGAGGGGGCTTCCGTGAAGGGGGGGGTCCTCTTACTCGGAGGTGGTCTTATTATAGAGCACAACGGAGAGGAAAATCTTCGTCTAAACTCTAGATGGCAAGAGAAAAGGAGGGATTCTCGTCGTTCTGTGGGGAAAAAGGGACCTGAAAATGTCTAATACTAATGGTGAATACTGAGTGGAAGGTGCTCCCATCTGCAACCGGAAAAAAGGGGAGAAAGAGGGAGACCTTACTTGTTGAGTGCTGTCCCAGTCATAGTCCTGCACTGGAGGGAAGCCAAACGCGCCCAACGGAAAGACCTCTTCTAGGTTGAAAAGGGAAAGGAACATCTAAAGAAGGGAGCAGGCGCCTTCACCTTGGATCCGGGAAGAGGTTTTTTCCAATCCCAATCAAAGCCGGAAAAGGTATACGCGGAATAAGTACCCTCCTTTGCAAGGGAATGAAGGGAATTTTTTCTTATCGCAGGGGGCTCACCTTTTTCCCTCGCAAAAAATGGAGGGACGGAACAAAGAACCCCCTTTATTTGAAGAGTTTCCCCTTTCTAAAATAAAGCCGACAAAGACTGTAGGAAGAGATCAAAAAGACTTCTTTCCTGATTTTTCGAGGGATATGACAAAAGGGATTGCCCCGCAATAACCATACGGGGGGGAGGTCCATTTTCCTGCCATAGGGGAAATAGGCGATTTTCCTACCACGTTTGAAAGGGGAACAGGCCCATCGGAGGGGTGGGAGGGGAGAAAAAAAGGTGTCCGCGAACGTTTTTTGACGGGGAAAGATCCCGGGACAGACTTTTCCGGGGCAGAGACAAAGGAGGGGGGGAGAAGTCTCCGGGGGATAAACCAAAGACTGGCGAGCATCGGACCCTCTTTTGGTTCAGGAGGAGTTATTCACCTGCGAAAAAGATCTTAGAAAAAAGAAGAAGAGTGGTTTGAGGAAGGGTTCCTTAGATGAAAAGGGGTTGCCTGTTTTAAAAAGAAGCCAAAAGGTGGCGATCGGGGAAAGAAGTCCCCCTAATGAGGTGTGCTCTTTTTGATTGTTCAGGGGAAGCCCTAGTTCCTCAGGGGTCGTTATCAAGTCGGAAAAAAAAGGGTCTTTCTTCCCCGGAGCTCTCAACAAAAAGGGGCCCTTCTTAAGGGTTTCCTAGGGGTCGGGCTGATACGAAACTGCGCCCTCTCCGGCAGGGGTAGGGGAAAAAACCGGGGAAAGTTCCCATACCCGAGGGACGAGAAGAAATCAAAAGGTCCAATTAAAGGGGAGACTCCTCCAGAAAACCCTTCACTCCTAAACGTGAAAAAGAGGAGAAACAGTTCGAAGGAAGGAAAAAAAGTCTTGCGGCCTTTTGAACAGGGAAAATCAAGGAGCCTCTCCTTTGTGGTGTAGGTGGGGGGGGGGTGGGGGGGGGGGGTGGGCCTGTGGTGAGACTCTAGGGGAGAGGGCCTGTGCTTTGTGTTACAAGGGGTGATCCCCAATTCACGGGAGGAAAGTCTGTTATCTTCCCCGTAAAAAAAGTTATCTCTCTCAAAAAAAGAAATAACGTCTGAGATTATATAACTCAACAAAGGGAAGGGGGGGTTATTACACTCTCAGGGGGGCGGGGCCCCTTTGCCTCTAAGCCGATTGAAAAGGAAAGGGGGGGAAAAGAGTTTGGAGGAAAGGAAGCTTCCCCCTCTAAACTCCAGGACGAAGGGGTGGAAGTTTCCGAGTTGGTAAAGGGGATGATAAGGGAATAAAAGGGGAGTGTGGTTCCGGGAAAAAAAAAAGGGGCGATCCAAGTTGATCCCAAAAAAAAAAACTTCGACTGGGGAAGCAGATCCGGGAAAAGGTCGGGGCCCAAAGGAAAAAGGGGGGGGGGAAGTAACCGTTGATTGATTGCCCAAAGGGGGGGTTTAATGAGCCGGCTCGAAGAAGGAAAAAAAGGGGGACAGAATCTCTAGATCCTCGGGGTGGGTGTTTCTCTTCGAGAAAAAAAGAGGGAACAGAGATCCGAAGAGGCAGGGGCAGACGCTACTTATCAACTAAGAGGGGGGGGACATTCTCTCCCGAAAAGATGTGATCATCCTCCAAATAAAAGGTGTTCCGAGGAGAATCCTTTAGAAAGAAAAGGCCTCCATTAAGAGGACTCCCTCCGAAGAGGAAGGGGGCAAATCGTTTCGACAGAAGCTTGAAAAGGGGGGAAGAAGCCTCCTAAGACATCGCTTTCCCGAAGAACCGTGGAAGAGAGAAAAATCTGGACACTTCGCTGTGGGTGAGGGGGGAGGGACGGAGGGGGTCGGTTGTGCAACGAAAAAAAATTGAGCCCAAAGGATCAAAAGATTCTATAAAAGAGGAGGGAGAGGGAAGCCATACATTCCCCTCCGGACTCCCCCCGTGGAAAGAAAAAAACCCGCCAGGACAGCCCGGTATTCATACCGATGAAAAAAAAAGACCCGTTCCGGGGAGGGAAAAAAACCCCCTCTCAAACAAGGAAAGAAAAAGGGGGACCGCTCCAAAGAGGAAAGAAAAGACCAAAGCCCGCCGATCCCCTCCCGCCAAAAAAAAGGGAAAGAATCCATTTGGGAAAGGAGGTCCGTTCTCCAGGGAAAAAACCGAAAAAACGGCAACAGGGGCTACATCCGAAAAGAAAAAGTCCCTTTTCCTGGAGCGCGTACCTCACGGGGAGAAAAAAGGGGAAAGGGAAACCGAGCTTAAGAAAAGAAGGGGTGAGAAGCAAATGGGCCAGCAAGAGGGAAGAAGACGATCTCCCTCGTGGTCAAAACCTGGCCTCTGCCATCGGCGTGAGGGAAGGAAGAAAAAATGGACAAAAACGCGAAAAGAAAAAAAAAAAGAGCCAAAAAAAAAAAAAAGGGGGGGGAAAAAGGAACCCAAGTCGACACCACAAGCAAGGAAAGGCCTCGTCCGGCGAAGAAGGGTGATCCAGAAGAAAAAAGGAGCAGCAAAACAATTAACAGCTCGCCACAGAAAAGAGGCCGGGGAAAAAAAGATCCCGGGGAACTGGTCATCGAAGGGAACGAGTACGCCGACTTCATCCGAAGGAAGAGGGGGGCCTGACTGGAAAGAAGAAAGGGACGGCTGGCTCGTGCTGAAAAAGAAAGGAGGGGGGGAGAAGGGTCCTTCTCCTCTTCCTCACCCTAGAAAAACCGTCTGCCAACGGCGTCCAAAAAAAAGCCGTCCATCAAAGAGGACCCGCACCTCACAATAGAGAAAAAGAACTCTCCTCTTCGTCCGGGGAATTGCTCCATCCTCATGGCAATAAAAGGAAATCATCCAAAGAAGAGAAAGATCGTCGGGCCCCGCCGGCCGGCAAGAAAGAACCTACCTCCGTGCCTAGGGGGCACTGCTCTGGCCTCCCAAAGAAAAAAAAAAAAGGAAAAAGGGGGGTGGGGATTCGTCTTCCGCCCACCATGGAGGACCTTCCATTGGAAAGCCCTTACCCCGCTCAGAAAAAGAAACCAAAGAGGAAAAGCCCACCCCTGAGGGGAGCCGTCTTCTCCTGAAGGGCGCCTGCTTTCTACGGCCAGAGAAAAAAGAAGAGACATAAAAAGGGGAGGAAAGATCCTCCTCCGCGAAATCTGAAAAAAACGCTTCAAAGCCCTGGGCAGAAAAGGGGAAAAGACCAAAGAATTAAAGAAAAAAGTAGAAGAAGAAGAAACTTCAACCGACCCTAAGAGAAAAAAAAGGACAAAGTTATTATCCCTGTGCAGGAAGAGGAGGGCCCCGAATCTCCCGCCACAGGGGGAGGTTGGGTGTTGGGGAAAAAAAGGAAAGCGACGGGACTTTATGTGTCAAGTCGGGGTGGTATTTTTCGGCTTCGGGGGGGGGGGACCCATTGTTTTTCCATCGGGGGGGAGTAAAGGGGCAAGCAGCTTTGAGGAGGAAGGGGCGATCAACCCCCCCCTTCCCAAAAAATGGAGCAATTCCCGCCGGATATAGAGAAATGGGGGGGGGGGTAATCCTCTTTTTCATTACTCTTGGGAAAAAATTTTTTCCCATTTATAGAGAGAGGAAGAAGGAACTACCCGCAAAGAAAGAGGGAAAACTTTTTCTCTAAGGATGGGGACCCTCCATATCCGGGAAAAAAACGTTTCCGGCATTTCAAAAAAAAAAAAAAGAGAATGGAAAAAGGGCCCCCGGAGTCGAAGCAAAGAAGAGGAGAAAGAAGGGGTTCTTTTTGGGGGAAAAAGCCTTCATTCCTTAAAAAAGGAAGGTACCTATGGAAAAAAAAAGACCTAATCGGATTTTGAGGGAAAAGGGGGGGCCTCTACTGAAGGGAAATCACATCCTTTTGCGGACTAAAAGAAAATCTCACCACTGAAGAAGAGTAGGTACAGGGACTTCTGAGCTGCAAATGGGGGAAAAAGGGAAACATCCTTCCGGACTAGCTTTTGTGGCTTAACCTTTCCAGAAAAAAAAAAAAAAAGATCTTCGGGGGGGGGGGGGGGGAAAGGATGTTCAATCCCCTTGGCGAAGGAAAAAAAAGATTTTTTCACCCTACCAGGTGGCTCATGACCCCCCCCAGTGGCAAAAAAGGAAAAAACTCAAAAAAAAAGGACGAATATTGGTTTTTACAGCCGTCCGGAAAAGGAAGGGACGGCGTTTACCGTCGGGGCTGGGGAAGGCGCCCGATGCCCGTGGAGAAATAAGGAAGGAAAGGGGCATAAAAACATCTATTCCCGACAAAGACAGAAAAAAAGAGAGGGGAGGAAAAAGGGAAGGAGAATTCCTTGTCTTTCTCTGTATCAGGAGGAAAACCCAACACGGAGGGGGGGTATGGGACCTTCGAGAAGGACGAAAGAAACTCATTCGCAAAGGGAAAGGAGAAAAACCTATCTCTGGAAAAAGGAATCCTATTGGGGGAAGAAAAAGGGGGGTCTAAAATCAAAAAAGGAAGGTGGTAACTCTTCGACAAACATCCCCCGCAGGGGGGACCGTCCTTCCTCAGGGAATGAAGAGCCTGTCCCCCACCCAGATCGGAAAGGGGAAAAAAAGGGGGGGGGGTCCGGGCCCCCTGGGGGTCCTGAGGAGGGGGTTGGCTGGTGAACAGGAAAAAGACTCCCTGAGAGACCCAAGGCTTTAAACATCCTTGGCCAAAGAACGGGGAAAGGGGGGTTCTTTCCCCGGTACGAGCCGTACCCGCCGCAAAGAGGGGAGCGCCCGAAAAAACCGAAAAAAAAAGGACCGATCTGTCGTCTGCCAAAGGGTGGTCATCGGGAGAAACCGGCTGGAGTTCCAGCCCTCAAAGGAAAAGAGGGACATCTATTTCGTTTTTAAAATTTTCTCTCGGAGAAGGAAAAAAATCAAAATAAAAAGAGAAGGAAAGGAAGGGAATCCATTCCCAACAGAAAAAAAAGGGTCTATCTTCCTCTACTCGGGGGAGGCGTCCTGTCTCAACAACGGACAGGGTAACTTGAAAAGACGGAACTGGGTTCTCCCTGACTCGAAGAAAGCTGGCCGTCTTCTTTGGGGGGAGGATCCAGTAGAAAAGCGACTATCACAAGGAAAGGAGGGAAAAAAGGGGGGCTTTTCTTAGGGAGGGCTCTCTACATTTGAAAAAGTTCAGGAATTAAAAACCGTTCAATGAAGAGAAGGAATTATTTATCTCGGCAAAAGGGGACCATTTTTCTCTTGAGAAAAAAGAAAAAAGAGGTAACGGAATGTGACAAATGCTCAATTCTGAAAAAGAGGACGAATTACAAAAGAAGGAAAAACCTAAAATCATCAGAAAAAGAGAAGGATAATCAAGGGGGGGGCGAGCCCGGGGTCCTGTCATTTCCAAAAGGAAAAAAGGGGGGGCTTTAGCTCGTCCTCCTCATGACGGAGAATAAGACTCAAAGAAAAAAAGGGGATCCCTCCTTGCTCGCGGGGGGGAGTTCTTCTTCTTCTAACTTGGGAGGGAAGGGCGGCCTTCTTCCCAGGGAGGGGAAAGTTCCAGAATATTTGGAAGGGAAGGAATATTGAATTCATGCCGGAGAGAGGGCTATTAATGCCCAGAGGAAAAAGCCCCTTCTCTTATGGGGAAATCGTACTGAAAGGAGAAAAAGTATGGTTTTCGTGGGGGGGGGGGGTGGGGGGGTCCATTAATTCAGTCTCCTTCGGTCACGAGAAGGATTTAAAGCAAAGGGGGCGAAGAACTATCCACCGAAAAAAGAGAAGGGGGGTTATCTTTCTTTATCCAGAAGAGGAATGCCTACTATGCCTGAGGGGTGTTCTCGAAGAGAAAACTTCTGCTACTATCATAAAGGAAAACAAGTTAAGAAAAGGAGCACGATGTGTTATAGGCCATGAGGAAAGGGAGGGGGGGTGTATTCTTCCAAGAGATGTTTACTCTTTCACCAGCGGGGGGGGTGGGGAAAGCGGGTTTTTTTCTTTTCTTTCAAAATGGGGGGGGAAGGCTTCTATTCCTGTCCGGGGGGGAACCTTTGTATAGAAGTAAAGAAAGAAAATATGGGGAATAAAAGAGAAAGGAGAGGAGACCTACGCAAGAAGAGAATCAACGCCCCCGGAGGTGGGGCTTTACACAGGGGAAAAGGGTCGATGAAGAGAAAGAGGACACATCTGCCCCTTTGGAAGAAGGTTACTGGAGGGAAAGAGGATTATGCACAAGGGTACCTTCCATCCTTTTTTTTCAGAAAGAAGAAGGGGGGTTTTTATTATAAGGTTGGGAGGAAAAAAAAAACCTGAGAAAGAAGGAGAGGCCGTTTCTCCTTTCTTTGTGGAAGGGGGGTGTCTTCCTTTTGGATGGGGGGGACCGGTCGAGAGGTTTGGGAAAAAAGACGTTTGGGGGGAAAAGAGAATTTCTTCACTTCCCGGGGGGCCTATTTCCATTGGATAGAGGGGGAGAAGAGTTAAAGGAAGCCGAGGATGATTGAGAAAAAAATCTTCTCCTTGGGGGAAGAGGGGTTCCTTCTTCTTGAAGGGGGAAAGGGGGAAAGCTAAGTTCACTCGAGAAAAGAAGGAAAAAGAAGGAAAGGGTACTTTTATGTGGGGAGGGGGGAAACATTTCCCATTACGGGGGGGGAATAACGCCTCAAAGGAAAAATTGGGTGGGGGGGGGGACCCACGGGGGGGAGCGTCTTGTAAAATAAAGGGAAGAAAGGGGGGGAGCCTATCAGGAAGGGGGTCCTTTTTTTTTTTTAGAAAAAAAAAAAAAGGAGGATTTTATCGTGTCCTCTTCCGAAAGGGGTCCGCCGTCTGGGGGGGGGGTGGAGGTCTCTCCTACGAGGGGCTCTTTATATACTAAAGGGGTGGTCTCGACTAAACTTTTAGGGGGGGGAGGAGCAGATAGCCTCTTTTTCGAGAAAGGGGGGGGGGGGGAGTGTAGTTTATAATACTCCGTTGAAGGGACCCCTTCCTTCACTAAAGGAAGAAGTCCACTTTACAAAAACCTCCCCCGCTAATGGGGAGGGGGGACTTTCGGAACATTTGGGAGAGGGGGAGGTCTACTAGGGGGACTTATGAGAATCTTGATAAAGTTCCAAAGGTGGAAAGGAAAAAAAATAGGGAAAAGGGCCCTCGGAAAGTAGTGAGAGGAAGAGTCTTTCTTTGGGAAAAAGAAAGAAGGAGGTTCCGTCAGAAAGAATGGATTGCGAAGGTCGTCCTTTCTTTGCGGGAGGGGAAAAAAACCCACAGAAGGGGGAGAAGGAAAGGTACTTTGTGGAGGGGGGGAGTTCCCATGCAGAAAGGGACTGTCTCCTCGAAGAAAAAACCGAAAAAGACCTCTTCTATCTCGGGAGGGAAGGCCTCCCTCTATTCCGGGTTCTCCTTCAAAGTGGGGAAAGGGGGGGGTCAACGGAAAAATTCCCAATCACACTTTAACTAAACTGTGAAACGAGGAAGGGGGGAAAAGGGGGGACGGATCTGCCTTCCCATTCTATTTTGGTCGCTCAGGGAAGGAAAGGGATGGGTCCAAAGGAGGCCTATCCCAGGGAAAAAAGACCCCAACACCATGTCCTTCCCGGGAACAAAATATTCCAAGAAGAAAATAAGGGCCTTGGGACAAGGAAGGGTGAAGGAAAGGGAGTTACTGGGGGGGGATGTGAAACCAGAAGGAACCTCGAGAGGAAGGTAAGGGGGAAAGATATTCCCATCGCCAATAAGGGCCACTTGTTGAGGGGGGGGGAAGAAAAACCTCGACTTGGGTATAGAAAGAGAAGAAGGGGGGGTCCCCATCCCGTTTTTTGGGGGAAGGCCATCGCTTTGTCAAGAGATGGGGAAAAAAAGCGAGATAGAGGAGGGACGCGTGCTTTGGAGAAAAAAAAAAGAAAGGCCGCCAAACCCTCTTTTTTTAAAGGCTGAGGGAATGGGCTCGTTCCCCACGAAAGGGTCCTAGTAAAGTTAGCTGACTTCGCTAGAAAGGGAGGGAAAAAACGGTACCAGAGGAAAAAAAGGTTCTCCTCAAACCCCTAAATTAAGGGAAGTTTCACCACTATAGAAAAAGGATGCGACGATTGATGCCGGAAGGGGGTCCTTCTATTATTCTGAAAAAAGGTCTCTCAAAAAAAAAAAAACACAAACAACGGGGGAGGGGGGAAAAAAAGAGAAGATGTTCCATACAATCCTCGAAAGAAGAAAAAGGGCATCCTCTTCGTATAGCCGAGGGAGGAGGAAGCTCCTCACACTCAAAAAGGGGGCAAAGTTCACAAAAATCGAAAAATTTTTCTTTGAGGCCTCCTACCTTATAGAGGGACGCTACTTTCGGGGCAGTAAAAGCATCGTCTAAGGGGGGGACGATCCCATCTACGGGAATCTCCTTTTAACCCACCGAGGGGGGAACAGTCGGGAGAGGAAACCCAGGTGGTTTCTCAAAAGACAAGAAAGAGAAAGACCTATCTCTTTAGAGGACTCCTTCCAATTATGTCACAAAGGGAAAAAAGAAGAGAAGCTCAAAGGAAGGAAAAGAGGAACACCCTTCTCTACACCTAGAAAGGGGACGAAACAATTGTAGTAAAACTCTCCTATGAATGGGGGGGAGGAAAATGGTCCTCCGAAATGAAAGGAGGAGATGGGGTTCTGGAGAAGGTAAAGATTCCCTCGAACTAAAAGGAAAAAAACCCTTATTTTCTTTTGAAAAGGGGGGGGGAACCGTCGATGATACCGGGGAGAAAGGGAAGGGGGGGGTTGGATCAAGGGGGGAAGTCCCCTTCTCGAGAGAAAAAGGAAAAGAGAAAAAAAAAAAAAAAGCAAAAAGGGGGACAATTTTAGCCCCAAAGGGATCACCTGGAAGCCATATCCTGCAAGGGGAAGAAGGGAAACCAAAGTCTTTCAAAAAAGGTGGGGGGAGGGGGGGGTCCCACACCGTGCGAACGCATTAATGCGAAAGAGCATTTCGTCCCTCCGGAAACAAGGAGAGGGGTTTGCTCTTGCGAGGGGAAGGATCCGGCCATTCATCTCTTCTTTGCAAGAAAGAAAAGTACTGTCAAATTGAGAAAAAGGGAACGAACTCCTTGTGAAAAAAAGAAAGAAAGACTTTGGCCGCATCGTCAATGGGGACCAGGACGCAAGAACGACTAGTACTCCACTAGGAAGGAAGTCCCAGGAAAAGAAGAGGGGGAAAACCCGCCCGCCTCAGAAAGAAAAAAAACCCCGTTCGCGTCCGAAAAGAAAAAAAAGTCGAAGGACCCTCTCCGCGCCTTCGAGGGGGGAGGGTCACACGCTGAGGGGGAGGTGTGTTCTCCCCGTCCCCGGAGGAAAAAAGGAAAAAAAATCCCTCACCTTCATCATCTTGAGGAAGGGGAGCCCTCCATACAGTCCCCAGAGACGCCTCCAAAAAAAAAAAAAGAACAGAGGCGCTTTATTCTATACCGATGCAGGAACGTCTCTCTACTCCACCACCCCCAGGAAAAAAAAAAAGGAAAAGCTCGACGACGCGGCCTCTCACCTAAGGAAGAGGGGGGAAGAAAGTACCCGCAGGAAAAGAAGAGAAGAACCCGCCGCCTCAAAAAAAGACAGTTTTTTCCGAGTCTGCGTGGCGGGGAGAACTATAGAAAAAAACAGGGGGGAGAACATCCTCAAAAGCAAAAAGTACCCTTCCCTTCTTGCTAGAAAAATCGTCGAAGCCCTCCTAGGAGCGCGCCCACAGGAAGGGGGGGAAAAAAAGACGCGCCGCCGTCGAAAAAAAAGAAATCTTCCACACTCGGTGCCCCTGGCCCAGAAAGGGGGGGCAACAGGTAGAGGTTATCCAGGGCAAAAAAAAAAAAAAAAAGCAAAGTCAAGCGCCAAAAAAAATGGTTGACACCCTCCCCAAAAAGGGAAAGAAAAAAAAAAGACAGTCCCGGGGAAAGGGGGTAACAGAATTCCGGTGCGCCAGCGACCCAAAAGCTCTCCACAAAATCTTGCCAGGGGGAAATGGTCACTCCAAAAAAGAGCAAAAAAAGGGACAGATGGGGAAAAAAAAAACGGCATCGAAGCCCCCGACGTTTCTTCCACGGGGAAAGGGTCGGCCTGGCGCGTGCAAGAAAGGACCCGCTTGAGGGGGAGCAAAAGAAGGTCCTCCACCCCTCTTGTTAAAAGAAAAACACCTGGCTGGCAACGCGAAAAGGAGCCATCCCCGAATTGAAGAAAAACCGAAGATGAACAGATTTACCGCGTCAGACCTCTTCCCGAAGAAAAGACCCATTGCCCTCTACACCAAAGAGGGGGGGAGAGTAGGAAGGGGGACGCGAATTAATCCGTCAGAAAAAAAATCCTCGCGTCGCGTCCCTAAAACCTACGTCCGGCAATCCCCAAAACAAAGGAGAATGGCTTGCGAAAAAGGGAAGAGGGGGGGAAGACCCCAGTGGTGGGGTCGTCTGGAAAAAAAAAGGAGAGGGGAAAGAACGTCCAGTTGACCGACGACCTACGGGACATCCAGGGCAAAACAAAAAGTACAAATGGAGGGAAGGTCTTTCGCCGGAACTCTCAGGAGGGGGACTGCCCCCCCCCCTGAAGAGGAAAGTCCCCGGGAAAGAGAAAAGGAAAGATCCCTCCCGCGAAAAGGGGACCCTCTTCAAATCCTGGGGACTTACTCCCCTGTCTCCGCCCGGAAAGGAAAAAGAACTCCGATCTAGAAAACGGAAGGGCTCAAAAAGTTGAGTAAGACAGGAAAAAATGTGATCCTTCCTATCTCCGAACAGGGGGGGGGGGGAATCCTGACCCCCGTATCTACAGGTAAAGGGGAGGGGGGGCGAGTATGGGGGAGGATTAGTCCTTTGCCCCATGGTTTGTCTCGATGATGTCATTTGGGGGGAGAGAAGGGGGTCCAGAAGGAGGGCGGGGATCCACCTTTTGCGGCGGGGGAAGGAGGGGCTAAAATATCCCGAGGAAGGGAAAGGACCGTTTTAGAACGAAAAGGTGCCATTTATATTCTCCACATCCGCAAGGAAAACACCAGCGTATGGGGAGGGTGGGACCGTTTCGCGCCGCGGGGGGGGGGGACGTCTCCCCCATCACAAGAAGAAGATCCTGACTGTATACGACCCCAGGTGACTTGACTCGGAAAAAAGGGTTGAGCCCTACGCCGGGGGGAAAGCTTTTTCTTTATTTTGTCTTGGGGAACTTCATTCTCTTTCACTAGATGGGAGAAAAGGGGGGGGGGGGCTCTCGAAGGAAGAAGAACGCCATTGCCTCGAGAGGACTTTTTACCCTCATCCGGGGGGAGACGTCCACCCTCTATATGAAAAAAACTTCGACAAAAGGCTCTTTCTAGGAAAATCCTTGTCTTTTGAAAGGAAAGCTGTCCTCCCTTGAGGAGGGTCCGTTAAGGAAAGGGGGAAAGAAAAAAACCTCGTCGCATGGGGGAAAAAAAAAAAGATTTTTTCAATCCCTCTTGGGAGGGGAGGGTTTCCCCCGCACAAAAAGGAGGGAAGGGGGCCGGCTCAGGAAAAGGAAATCAACCCGGCCCGTGGAGGAAAGGGGGGTGGTTTACTCCTGCCTCAGGAAGAGGAGGAGGTTGACCCGTCCTTGGCTTTTGGTGGGGGAGTCAAAACACTCCAAAAAGGACAAAGGGAGGACTTGTTACACAATCGATGGAAAGAAACAGAAAAAGAAAGGAAAAAAGGGTGCCCTTTCCTTTCGAATGGAGGAAAAAACCGACAGTG